>Ga0209343_10000096_pt1 | contig 105575 bp, 121 predicted proteins | sample RifCSPlowO2_02_FD_184026 | JGI IMG/M metagenome (GOLD analysis project Ga0209343, IMG submission 184026) | Groundwater microbial communities from Rifle, Colorado - Rifle CSP2_plank lowO2_0.2 (SPAdes) (version 2) | ecosystem: Environmental > Aquatic > Deep subsurface > Groundwater | place... | reverse complement strand
GCTGTCGATAAAACCACAGGTATTGACCACCACCACATCGGCGTCCTGATAGGTCGGCACCACTTCATAACCTTCCATACGCAACTGGGTCAGGATACGTTCGGAATCGACCAAAGCCTTGGGGCACCCGAGGGATATAAACCCTATACTTCCTGCTTTCTTCGACATCGTGGTTTTCCTCGGGGCTGGGCATGACAAAAAATAGCGCGCGAGTATACAGCTATCTGCGGTTTTCTGATCCACGGCAGTCGACGGGTAGCAGTGTAGATCGTCAGTTGCTTTACGCGCAGACGTGGGCGGCCGCGCGGGGGTTGGTGTTGGATGAGTCGTTGTCGCTGCGCGATGAGGGGCTGTCTGCTTACCACCAGCAGCACGTCAAGCAGGGGGCGCTGGGTGCATTTCTGCTGGCGGTGAGCGAGGGCCGCATTCCTGATGGGTCTGTGCTGATTGTTGAGGGGCTTGATCGTTTGAGCCGTGCTGAGCCCATCCAGGCGCAAGCGCAGTTGGCGCAGATCATCAATGGCGGCATCACGGTGGTGACAGCCAGCGACGGTAGGGAGTACAACCGTGCCGGTCTGAAGGCACAGCCGATGGACCTCGTGTATAGCCTGCTGGTGATGATCCGTGCGCACGAAGAATCCGACACCAAGAGCAAGCGGGTTAAGGCGAGCATTCGGCGGCTGTGCGAGGGCTGGCAGGCTGGCACTTATCGCGGCCTGGTGCGCAATGGCAACGATCCGGCGTGGCTGGAATGGACGGGCAGCGAATGGCGGCTTGTGCCAGAGCGTGTAACGGCGGTGCGCAGGGCGCTTGAGCTGTACAAGCAGGGGCTTGGTGCTGGCAGGGCATCAAAGCTGATGCACGATGAGGGTTATGCGCTGACCGACTGGGGCATCGCCGGCCAGCAGATTTACAGGCTGATTAAGCTGCCGGCATTGCGCGGGGCCAAGCGGATCAGTGTCGGTGGCGAGGACTATTTACTTGAGGGTTACTACCCTGCGCTGCTGACTGATGCCGAATACGACGACCTGCAGTTGCTGGCCGGGCAGCGGCACCGGCGGCGTGGCGCTGGCGAGATTCCTGGGATTATCACCGGCATCGGCCGGACGTTCTGCGGGTATTGCGGCACAGCGTTGGTGGCTCAGAATCTTATGGGCCGAGCTAAAGCGGACGGCAGCCTGTTGGATGGCCACCGGCGATTGCATTGTGTGTCGTACAGCAAAAATGGTGGTTGCGCGGCGGGTGGTAGCTGCAGCGTGGTGCCCATCGAGCGGGCGATACTCAATTACTGCGGTGAGCAAATCAACCTGCAGCGACTGCATGAGACGCCAGATGATGGCAGGGGCCTCCGCGAGCAGCTGGCGACCGCGCGGCGAACTGCCACGGAGCTTGAGCGTCAGCTGGGCAAAATTACGGATGCGGTGATGGCCGATGACAGTGGTGCTGCGCCGTTGGCGTTTGTGCGGCGGGCCCGTGAAGTGGAGCAGCAGTTGGGCGAAGCGCAGGGTGAAGTGCAGCAGCTTGAACGCTTGCTGGCCGCCCGCTCTTCAAATGTGCAGCCGGAGCAGGCGGCGCGTTGGGCAGCGCTCGCCAGCAAAGTTGAGGCCAATGATTATGCCGCGCGGGAGCAGGTGCGGCAGCTGGTGATGGATACCTTCGAGCGCATCGTCATTTATATGCGTGGCATTGGTGAGGAAGGGCGGCAGGGCAAGAGCATTGATGTGATGTTGGTGCCGAAGGCCGGGCGGCCGCTGCTACTGCGGGTTGATCGACGTAGCGGGGCCTGGGTGTCAAGTGAAGACATTACAGGCTGACAAGTAAAAGCCGGCACAAGGCCGGCTTTGGTCAGGCCGCCTCGGAGGCGATGCGCTGCCCGGGCGGTGAGCTGTGTATCACTAGGTGGCCCTGGCCAATCCAGAAGTTCTTCTGCACGGCGATGCATACGTTCCAGGCTTCGCGGGCGACAGCAGGGCCTGCCTCGATGACGTTGCCGTCTGCGTCGATGATTGCCAGGCGAGCGGCGCGGCCGTCTGCGGTGGTGACCTGGTAGCCAGTGTTGATGTTGGCGCTGATGCGCGCCTGCTCCAGGGTATCGGTTTCGGGTATGCCGATCATCAGCGCTTTCCTCCCTTGCGATTCTTCTTGCCGCCATGGGCGGTTGCCCGCCAGCTGACGAAGGTGGCCTGGCCGCCGGCCTCGTTGCCCAGGGCGTCGATGGTGGCGTCCATGATTGGGTACAGTTCTTCATAGCTCGCGGACTGGATGGTTTTGGTGGACTCAACCAGCGTGCGGCCGTCTGGGGTTTTGATCAGGTACTCGACTGCCCAGCGCATGCGCTTCTTGGGCAGCGAGCCGGTGACCTGTGCGCCGCGGCCTTCGGGTAGCTCGGTGCTGTGGAAGATGGTGCAGGTCATGCTGCCTCCTTGCGGTACAGCTCGATCATGTCTGCGTCGTTCGCGGCGATCAGCGCTTCGGCCTCGCCCGGGCAGACGCTGTTGCCGATCAACTTGATCTGCTGGGCGATGGTGAGGGCCTTCCATTCGGCCTGGCCGGTGGCTTCGTTGAGGAAAAGGCCGCGGTCGACGATGTAGTCGGGTGCAAAGCCCTGGGCGAGCTTCAATTCCTGGGGCTTGAGCATGCGTAGGCTGATATCCACCAGCACGTAGTCGCCCAGCACCACCAGGTCTACCGGCTCAGGGAAGTGCTCCGGCAGGTACTTGTGGAGGAAGTGGGCGCAGAGCTTGGCTTTCGCCATCAGGTTGGGTGGCAGTAGGTCGGCCGGCACCTGGTGCACGGTTACCAGGCCAAGACGGGCCTTGGTTGGTAGGGTGTGCGCAGGTTCGTTGCAGCTCTGCCACTGGCCGCCGGTGCCGTAGTATTTGATCAGGTAGGCGGTGGCCAGGCGCTGGTTGCTCTTGCCGCAAATGGTGCTGACTGGGGCCGATGCAGCGCGCCCGTCGCCTTGGTAGAACCCACCGTTGGCCTGTTCGAAGTGGCAGGCAGCCAGGGCGTGGTGCCCGCTGCTGCAGGTGGCTGTGCCCAGCGGCGCGTACAGGGCTGAGCCGACGCTGCCTTTGCGCAGGGTAACCATGGCTGCGGTCAACTGGCGCTGAGGTTTCGCCAGGTGCGCGCTGGCCATGGCGAAGTGTCCGCCTTTTACCTGCGCCACCTGGGTGCGCAGTGGCTCGTCTGCGGCGAAGGTGCGTTGGCTGCTGGCATTGGCGAACTCGGTGAGATGCGCTGCCGCCAGCGCCTGGTCATCCAGCGGGACGCAAAAGGGCGACTCTGCCATGACGGTGTGCCTCCAGAAGCCTTTCGCTACCCGGACGTTGGTGTTCTCCACCAGTCGCTCATCAATGATCGATGTACCGAGGTCGCTGAAGTCGATGCACTCGGCGGCTTGCCGCCAAGGCTGCTGGTTGCGCTTGGGGTGTTCGTGGTGGCTGGGCTCCGGCCAGACCACGGGCCTGCGATCGGTGCGGCCTATACCGAACCAGCGTGTGCGGATAGTGGGCACGCCAGCGTTAGCTGCGCGGCGAATACGGTGCTCGAAGTTAACGCCCAGGCCGCGTACCAGGGCGGCTTTGGGCACCCATTGGCCGACCGCATCCATGATTTCTGGGAAGTCGGGGTGGTCTTCGGTCAGGCCGGTGCTGAGGCAGGCAACGAACGCAGCGAAGGTGCGGCCAGCCAGGGCCTTGATAGGGTGGCCAGCGTCGTCGAGCGGGCCCCAGGTCATGAACTCCGGCACGTTCTCCATAAAGAGCAGGCGCGGGCGGGTGGCGTAAACCCAATGCACAATCACCCAGGCCAGCATGCGCACTCGCGCGCTGCGCGGGGCGGCACCCTTGGCGCGGCTGAAGTGGCGGCAGTCCGGTGAGGCCCACAAGATGCCTACCGGCTGCCCGCCTGTTGCTTCGAGTGGGTCCACCTCGAACACGTCGCTGATGTAGTGGCGGGTGCTGGGGTGGTTGGCGCGGTGCACGGCGATGGCGATGGGGTTGTGGTTGATGGCCACGTCCGGGTCGCGGTAGACCCGGGCCCCGCCACTGCTTGCGCCGCCAGCGCCGGCGAACAGGTCAACGTACAGTTCGCGGTTGAGGGGTAGGGCTTGCTGTGCAGCATGCTTTAGATGATCGTTGAAAGCGGTCATGCGGCCCCCTTGTACGTCTTGGTCAGCCCTGCATTCACGGCCTTGCCGCGCAGCAGGATGGCCTTGGCCACTTTGCGGCGGTCGGTATGGCTGTGGGTGGCTTGGGTGAGCAGGCCGAAGTAGCTGTTGGCGGTTTCGCGCAGTGCCGGGAGCGGCACCGAACTGATGCGCTTGATGGCGTGGGCTACGGTTTTGCGGCGGGTGGTGCGGTGCCAGGGTTTGATGACCTGGCCGACGAAGTCCACGCCGCGGCTGACGGGTTGCAGAATGGTTTTGCTGGGGTTGAGGCGGGCGTGCAGGCGCTCGGCCAGGAAGGTTTCTATCTGGGCGTGCCAGGTGTTGAGCTGTTGTGGGCTGTGGTGCAGCAGCACGAAGTCATCCACATAGCGGATGTAATGCTTGGCCTGCAGGGTGTGCTTGGCGAACTGGTCCAGGGCATCGAGGTAGACGTTTGCGAAGAACTGGCTGCTTAGGTTGCCAATCGGCAGGCCGAGGTGTGCTGGCTGGCAGGTCAGGCGTTTGTGCTGGGGTACGCGGTTGAGCAGGCGCGGTGAGCTGCGCAGCTGGTAGTTGTCACGCGGGTCGTGCCAGAGGATCAGCAGGGCCAGAGCGCGCCAATTGGCCTCGGGTATGCGGGCAGTTAGCTGCTGGGCGAGCACGTGCTTGTCGATGCTGACAAAGAAGTTGGCCAAGTCGCACTTGAGGTAGTGGGCTGGGCGGCTCCAGTTCTGGGTGATGCTGCGCACTTTTTGTTCCAGGCGTTGCGCGGCGTACAGGGTGCCGCGGCCCTCGATGCAGGCGCAGGAATCAGCGATAAAGCTACGCTCGATGCGCGCGCCGATGTGGTTGTAGAGCATGTGGTGGACGATGCGGTCACGGAAGTCAGCGGCCCACACTTCGCGCGGCTTTGGGTGGGTAACCACAAAGCAGATCGAGGGGCCGGGCTGATAGGTGCCGCTGTTCAGCTCGCTAAGCAGTTGCATGATGTTGCGCTCCAGCTGGAACTCGAATGCCAGGGCTGACCCGCTGCTGCGTTTGTTGCGCCGGCAGTCGTAGTAGGCCCGCATGAGTTGCTCAATAGAAAAATCAGCATGGCCGCCAGTAATACCGTTCGATGCTGCGGACGGCGAAAGCGGGCCGGGCGTTGTCCTTGTCTTCGTTGTTCTGGTTGCCATCGTCGAAGTTCTGAATCCACGCGTTGTTCGGGCCGTTCTGCGCCAGGTCGTGCTATTTACGTCACGCTGCCAAAGGCCGAGGCCGATCAGTAGCGGAACTGCGCGAGGCCTGCCGGGACAATGCCAGGTGGTGCCTCTGGTGCGCATAGCGGTGGCCTTGTGAGCCAGCGGCACGACCAGAATCAAAATCGCTATGGTATGAGGGCCGTGGCGCTCATACGGCTGGCGATGCGGCGGCATTTCGTTTCCACCCTGTGGCCTGCCGGCCTATTTCGTCTGTGATCTTGATGGCGGACCCATGTTGCTCGGGGGTTACCAGGTGCAGGTCGGCGGCCAGGCGCAGCATCAGCTCTACAACCTGGATGCGTTCCAGGGTTTGCTGAATGAAGGCGACTCGCTGCTGGCCGCTCGCGGTGTTGGCGCGAAAGATCAGGATCGACACGTCAAAGCATTCGTTGAGCACCTTGTCACCGAGGGTGCGTTTAAAGTCGCGCCTCCAGTTTTTAACAAGGTCCGCCACGAGCTTGGCGAGGTCGCCAGAGCGCTTATAGATCGGCAGGTGTTGGGCTATGGCCATGCTGAGAAAACTCGCTAACCGCGCGCTACGCGCGCGGTGTTAAGGGCTTAAATTGGTGAAGTGATAAGGATTCTGCGGACGGCGAAAGCGGGCCGGGCGGTGACCTTGACTCCGCCGTACTGGTAGCCATCGCCGAAGTGCTGAACCCACGCGTCGTACGGGCCGCCCTGCGTGCTGGTGAGCCGCCAGCCTTTGTCTGTGAACTGCTCGGGTATGTTGGCCCAGCAGAGGAACGCCTCGGCGCGGGCGGGGAGGTACAGGTCGCGGTGGCCGTCGGCTTCTTGGTCGGCTGCCCACTGCGCCGCTGGGTGTTCGGTGCCGGAGGCGAGCAGGGCGCTGGTGTTGGCCAAACCGTCACGCGCGCAGCCAGCACCCTCGATCTTCTTACCGCGTGCGCCGTAGGTGATTTCGGCGATTTGCGCGTGCTTGGGGGCGATCAGGTGGTAGTCCGGCTGGCCGTCAACGCCGCGCATCACGCCGACATAGGTGCCGCCCTGGCCGTGCCAGTGCTGCCCGATGGCGGGCGGTGTCAGGGTGCTGGTGAGTTCGCCGGTGATGAACGCGGTGCCGACCATCGCCAGGCCCGCTTCCTGCTCGAGCACGTGGCGTGCGAGCAGGGCGTTTTGGGTGCGGAGCGTGGTGCCGCCTACTTCCAGGGTGATCTGTTGCATGGTCATGTCCTCAAAATTTGGAGCCGAACGCGCGCTGCGCGCGCGGCGGTAAAGCCTGGAAGTGGTTAAGGGGTGACGGTGATTCTGCGGACGGCGAAAGCGGGCCGGGCGTTGACCTTGCCTACGCCGTTCTGGGTGCCACCGTCGAAGTACTGAATCCACGCGCCGTACGGGCCGTTCTGCGTGCTGGTCCAGTAGCTGCAATCCTCCAGCGCTTCTGCGCCGCCCTGGCAGAAGGCTGCGATGCTGCTCTGGGCCGGTGACTCTGCTGTGTAGGGGTAGCCAGCCGGAACGCTGCTGGGGTTGTCGCCGTCGCGGAAGCTGCAGTAGTTCTCTTCAGTTGTTGGCTTGCAAACGCGGTAGACGATTTCGGTTTCGTCGCGGGATGGGATGAACCAGTCCTGATGGCCGCCTATCGACAGGCTCAGCGCCCAGGTGGCGTGTGGGCATTCGGCCTCGGCCATGGCGCGTGTGTTGGCCTGGCCATCGTTGAAGCTGTTAGCACCGGCAATCATGGTGCCGCATTGGCCCCAGGGTTGCGGGGCATTGAAGCCTTCTGCGGCCGGTGCGCGGATCAGCGCCTGCAGCTGGCCGGCGAGCAGGTAGAGCCCCATGTAGAAGCCGCCCTCGAAGGGGCTGCCGATGGCGGGGAGAGTGGTGCGGTTGATAGTGGTCATGTGCTGTGCCTCTTGGTTTTGGGGTGGTTTAGGCTGCTGCGCCGCGATGGGTGGTAGCCATCAGTTGCAGCAAACGGTTGAAGTAGTGAATCGATGCTTCGCTTGGTGGCAGGGGCTTGATTGGCTCAGGCCGCGGCTCAACGCCTCGCAGGCATTCCCATACTTCGGGGTGGTCGGGCATCAGGTCGCGGCGCTCGGTGGCCAAGGCAATCATGTCCGCCTCGTGCACGGCCTGGGGCAGCGTGTAGTCGATGGCGAAACGGTCGCAGATGGCTATCCAGACGCCGTACTCGATCTCGCGGTAGTCGTGCATGCTCGGGTGCTGCTTGAGCGGGCGCACCATGTCGCCCACATAGGCCTCGGTGGCGTCGTGCAGCAGTGCTGTCAGCGCCAGTTCGTGCGGTACTAGGTCGGCGACGATGCAACTGTGCTGAGCGACCGAGTAGAAGCTGCTGGTGTGGCCGTTGAAGCGGCAGAGCATGCTGAGGGCGTGGGCGATATCGGCCGGGTCGACCATTGCTGGCTTTGGATCGAACAGATCCATGCGCTTGCCGGAGCGGGTGAGTATCCAGGTCATGCTTCACCCCACTGGGCAGGTTGCTTGCCTTTGATGCGCAGCTGCTCGTCGATGACGTAGACCTGCTGCATGAGGTTGGCCATGGTGTTTTCTGCGCGCGCTGCGGCCTGCGGCTTGAGGATTGGCAGGTAACGCCGCAGGCGTTGCAGGTTGTCCATGTGTGCTGCGCGGGTGCGCAGCAGGTCGTTGGGTGTAGCGGTGGCGGCGTCCATTACGCAACTTCCTTTGCAGCGGCCGTCTCGTCATCCGGGCTGTTCACTTGTTGGGCTTGAGCCTTCAGGGCTGCATCCAGCTGTTCCACCAGATTGAGTACGCGCTGCTGCATTTGGCGGGCGAACCGCACCTGATCACCGAGCAGTAGGCCGGAGTAGGTGTTGGCGGCCAGATCCAGCTGGTTGGCGGCGGCTTGCAGGGTGATGCGGTCATCATGGCTGAATGGGTTGGCGCGCCTGGCGTAGATGGCGATGCGGGTATCGGCGTCTTGCATGATGGCTTCGAGCTGCGCCTGGTGGTGTTGCTGCTTGACCTGTAGCGCGGTGAGGCGGGTGCGCATCAGCTCTGTGGCTTTGTGGGCTTCGCGCAGATTGCGGGCCTGCAGGTTGCTGGTGACTTTGTCGCGCTGCTGCTGTGCCTGGGCACCAGTGCTGAGCCCTACGCGGTAGGCAATCAGCGCGGCGATCGAGCAGACGAACAGTGCGATAAAGATGATGTTGATGCTGAAACTATCGAGGTAGGTAGCGGAAGCGGTCATGTGCTGTGCCTCTTGGTTGCTGCCGGGTGGTTAGGCCGGCAGGTGTGGGTGGTGGTTAGCTGCCAGCGTTGAAGCTGCCCAGCAACAGGGTGGCGCTGCCGCCGACTTCTTTGGCGAGCACGGTTTTGAACTCCTTGGCGATTTCTTCGCGCTGCAGCTCTTCACCTACCCAGCGCGGCTTGAGCACGGGCTTGTCTTCACCGGTGAGTACGCTCAGAGCCAGGGTGAACACGCGCTGGCCGAGGCCCTCGTAGGGCACGATGTTGAAGTGCAGCTTGGCCGGCAGGGTGTCCTGGCTGGCGGCTTCGATGGCATCCATGGCGCTGGTGTTGGCGCTGAAGTTGCCCTGTACAGTGGTGCGCTCGGCGCTGGCCTTGATGGTGATGTTGCGCACCGCGGCGATGGCCTGAACGATGCTCATGGTGTTGTCGGCTGGGTCGACAGCGGTGATGTTGGCGCGCCAGTCTTCCATCCACTCGGCCAGTTCTTTCTGGGTCAATTTTTTGCCAGCCAGTTGGCAAAGGGCGGTATAGGCGGCGGTTGGCTTGAGCTTGAGGGTGGCGGTGTCGTCGGCGTGGCCGGGTGCGGTTTCGTCGCCCAAGTTGAAGAACACCGAGCAGGCCATGGCGTCCTGATCGATGAAGCCCTTTGCGGCCTTGCCGTTGCGGTTAGTCACGTAGTTGGCGAAGTCGGTCAGGCTGTTGGTGTTCAGTGCCCCGCGAAAGCGCGAGCGCATCGCCTGGAGCTTCTCCAGGTTGTGCAGTTTGATGTTGTCCGGCAGGGCGGCGGTGGGGGTATCCGTCGACACTGTGCCGCCCAGCGCTACGGCGTTGGCGATGATCAGTTCGAGGGTGTCTTTGTTCAATGACATGGATGCTTCCTTTTGATGGGTGGCTTGGTTTGCGGGCGAGCGGGGCGGTTAAACCTCTTGGGCCCGCACCGGGGTGTCCTGCTTGTTGAACAGCTGGGCCGTGGGGTCGTTCTGGAACAGCTCGATGCCGTTGGGGCCGACGTACATGGGCGTATCCACCGCGGTGTCTTCGCGCTTGGTGCCGCGTTTGGTGGGCTGGGCGAAGTCCAGCTTGTGGTTGATCTTCACCTGGTTGCTTTCGCCGATTTGGCTCAGCTCGAAGGTGAGTACGACCTTGCCTTTTTTGCCGTGGTCGATCACGCCAGCGGCCACATCGGACAGGGCGCGGCCTACCTGGGCGGCAAACACGCCGCTGTTGCAAGAGTTGAGAAACTCAGTGATGTCGGTTGCTTTCATGTGCTGTGCCTCTTTGCGGTTGGCCCTGGTGGGGCCGGTTAGGCCGCTGCGGATGCGGCGGCTTGTTTGTCTAGCCAGTCGGCTAGGTTGGTCAGGTAGATGATCCAGGGGCTGCGGTTGGAGCTTGGGTCTATCTGCTGCAGCTTGATGTCGAGGTGCCCGGCGCGGATCTTGCGGCGCAGGTGGTTCACGCTGCCGATGTGCGGCAGGTGGTCGGCCAGCAGCTGCTCGGCGCTGATGTAGCTGCTGGCGTACTGCTCGCGCAGCTGATCGAGGGTGGTTCTCACGGTGTGGCCTCCGCGTTGGGGCGCGTGAAGCGCAGGCGGATGATCTCGGCAATGCCCTCGGTGGTTTTGCCCACTTGGCGGTCGACCACGTTGCCGGCGGCGTCGGTAATCACGCAGCCGAAGTGCGCGGGGGCGGTATGCGTGAGCGTGACGTGCGGCAGATAGCCCGCCGGGGTTACGTTCAGCAGCTGGGTGTAGAGGCGCACCAAGTCATCCGCGTGCGGCAGGTTGCTTTGCAGGCGGCCGATGGCTTCCACGCAGGCGTTTTGCACGATCGTGCGGGTAACAACGCCGGGGTGGTCGATGTTCAGCGCGGCCAGTTTGAGCGCGCCGATGGCGTGGTTGGCAGGGCTGGTCATGCGGCGGCATCCTTCTTTACAACGGGCTTGGCGAGCTGCTCGGCCAGCCAGGCAATGCCGGCCTCGGTGACCATGACCGCGCCGTAGTGGCTCCAGCCGTTGATGGCTTTGTTCCAGCGGCTGCGGGTCTCGGTGTAGAGGTGGCCTTTGTCGCGGTAGCGGCACGCCAGCTCGCCCTGGTGGTTGATGATGCCGCGCTCGCGCAGCTGGTCGCGCAGCTTGCGCGGGCCAATTCCGAGCACGGCGGCAGCCTGGTTGAGGTCGCGGTTCATGGGCGTGGCCTCAGGCGTGCTCGAGCAGATGCTCGATGCGGCCTGCCAGGCAGGCGTAGAGCAAGCCAGCGCTGGCTGCCGTCAGGTGTTCAGTGGCGCTGTCCAGGCTCAGCAGCGCATGGTAGCTGCCGGCGATATGCACGCTGACCTGCGCCTGGCACGCCAGCTTGCGGCCACCGCCGTGGCGGCAGATAAGGCGCAGGGTGCTTTCATCTTCGTCGCACAGAGCGGGCTTTTCCGCCGGCCCTGCGGTTGTGGCATGGGCCGGGGCCAGGGCTGCGTTTTCGTGCCGGCCGTTGGCCATGTCCTGGATGAAATCGCGCAGGTGCAGGTGGTTGGCGCGGTCGGTGCGGCGCAGGGTGAGCTGGCCGGTGTGGCCGCCCAGCTCAACAGTGCAGCGGGCGTGGGTGTCGGTCAGTTCGATTTCGAACGAGGCCTCAATCACCTGCTCCGGGCTGTGCAGGTGCACGGCGGCTCTGCCACCCACTTGCAGCATATGGTTGAGCAGCTCTTGCTTGGCGAGATGGATTGCGTAGCCGCTCATGCTGCCGCCCCTCCATCCCGGGGGCCGAACGGATCGGCGGGGGTGGTTGCTGGCTTGAGTAGGGTGCGGCCGCAGGTGATGACCACCAGCTGGCCGGTGGCCTGCTGGATGCTGCGAACTGTGGCAGGGTTAGAGGCGGATGCCGGGTGCAGATACACCGGGCAGCGGGGTGTTGCGTGCTGTGCTGTGTCCATGGGTTGCTCCGTGACCTTGGTGAGGGGTACGGATGCAAATTAGCAAGCGCTAATTATTTATGCAATAGCAGATGCTAAATAATTGTTAGGCGGGCAATAAAAACCCCGCGTTTGGCGGGGTTCTTGAATTTTTCGGTTTACTTGGCGAGTAGGTCGAGCACTTGATCGAAGCGGTTGTTAGCCACCCAGGCAAAAATGGCGAGCAGAACAAAGCCTGCGCCTGCCAGGTATGCCAAGCGGCTCTTGATCGATTTTACATCCACCATTACCTCATCAAGGTCGCGGCGAATGTATTCGATATGTGTTTCTAGCCGGGCTACGCGGGCTTCCACGTTGTCACCTCCAGGTGGGTTACCGTTACCAGTATCACTGCCTTTCTTTAGTCTGTCACTTTCGGCCTTAAGTTCGACCACTTGGCGCTGGAGTAAGCGCAGGTCAACATTCTCACTCATTGGCGTCACCTTCGCCGGAATACTGTTTTGCTAGGCGGTCGATTGATTCAATCATGTTGTCGATTTCTGCCCTGGCCAGAGCTACCTCCTTCCTCAGCTCCGGGCTGGCGCTCGGCGTGCCGTCTACGGCTGCGGTGATGTGCATTATGGCCTTAGTCTGGGATATCCCAAGCTTGATTATCCCGGCTAGTATTTTTTCCAGCCTCTTGCTGTCGTCCATTTTGCTCAGCCTTTAGTACTTGATCTTGCTGGGTGGCACGATGCCGCCCACGTAGTGGATCTGTTCGATATCGCTGCGGGTAATAGTCAGCCGGCCATAGCCATCGTTCACGGCCATCAGGCTGACTTCTTCGGCGTTCTCGTAGAGCAGTTCCTTGACCATGCTCTGGCCATCTACGCAGCGCACCATCACGTACTCACCGGGGATTAGCTGGTGGTTGGGCTCGCACCACACCACCCAGCCGCTGCGGATGGCTGGGGCCATAGAGTCGCCTTTCACGCGCAGAGAATAGGCGTCCGGATCTGTGGTGGGTACATCGAGCCAGCCGTCTGCGACGGCCAGGGCATCCCAATATCCTTCTGGGCCCAATTGAGCTATCCCTAGAATTTTTGTCCGGTTGAATGGACGGGTCAGGTCGGGGCCTGGCTCTAGCCTGGTTTCTGCAATTGCATGGGTAGCTAGTTCGCCAGCCGCTGATGGGGCTGTTAGATAGCCGGCAGGCAGGCCTGCTTTTGCTTCTAGGTTGCGCGCCGCTTTCTCGCCCATGGGCCTGTGGCCGTTGAGCAACTGGGATAGATAAGAAGCGTCGAGGTCGTGCTGATCGGCGAAGTCTTTCGTCTTTCGGCCGCCGATCAGGCGTTTCAAGGCATCTATGCGTAGCTGGTTTATGTCCATAGCCGAATGGTGGCCTCCAGTTAGCAAACAGTAAATTACGCTTTGCTATTGCGGTAGCGGTTAGCAGTTGCTAATCTCGGCGCAACTGGAGGTGCATATGAATTTGCATGCATACATTAAGGATCTTGATAAGGAGGCCCTAGAGAGCTTGGCGGCGCGCTGCCAAACATCAGTTGGGCAGATCAAACAGGTTGCCTATGGCAATCGAAGGGCGAGCGCTGGCCTGGCTGTTTGCATTGATCGAGAAACGATGGCTGCTGTTACCTGTGAAGCGCTGCGCCCTGATATCGATTGGCAGTACCTGCGCGGCCAGCCTGGCAGCGCGGCATCAAAGCAAGCGGCCTGAGCTGGATGCACAGGGGCGGGCCGGCTGCAATGGTTGAACAGGTTGACGCTGCGGCGCTCAGCCTGGAACAGCGCCTGGCGCTGGCCGAGCAGATGTTGATTACCTTGCTCGGTGTGGTGCAAGGCTTGCGGGGGGAGGTAGAGGCCGGCGTGAGCGGGCCGCAGGACAGCGGGGGCGGTTGAAGGCATTACGATCGTTCCTTGATAGAGCAACACCCGCTGCGGTCACAGCAGATAAAAGTAGCAGCGGGCCGGCCCGAGAGCCTTACCAGCGCCATCGGGCCGGCGCAGGGCAAGTAGCCCAAGAGCAACAAACCTGACGCCTCGGCGGCAGGTGCAATAGAGGCCGGGACACAGGGCGTTCACTCGCAAAAGATTCAGCCCTGGTCGCGGCGGTCCGGAAAACGGGTACCACCCCTGATTTCCTCAACAACGCCTCACCCCAGGGACACAGCACGTATCAGGGGTTTGGCGGCTGCTGTAGACATAGGATAGGGCGCAGCCCTGCCCATGGCTATGGTAGTTGGCAGGATTTACTACCATGACGCATTTGCACGATGTAGATACGGGCGGCCCTTCGGTGCCGCTGGATGTGGCAATCGACAATGATTGCCGGGAGTTCCGTGGCGGCCATAAGGCCGTTTGCGCGATCCTTGGCGAGCCGTATGGCCCGTTTCAAAAGCGCCTTTCGGGTGCCTACCCTGACCACCATTTGAGACCAGACGACCTCTCGCGCGTTGTAGAGCTTGTGCGTGGCCCGGCCGTGCGTGCCTGGTTCGAGCAGGTGTATGGGGTGGTGAGTTATCAGCCGGTGCCGGTACCGGCCACGCGCGATGCGATGCAGGCGCTGGGCGTGCTGCTGGCGAAAGAGGGTGAGTTTGTTGCCAGCTTGGCCAGCGGTGCCGCCGACAGCCGCTGGGAGCGTGCCGAGGTGGCTGAGCTGGAGGCGCATGGTTATGAGTTGATCGGCAAGCTGCTGGGCATTATGGCCGGCGCGCGCCAGGCGATGGAGGGCCGCACCCATGGCTGACATCATTGATAACGCCAACGACCATGCCGAGCACCTGCTGCAGCAGGCCCTGGCGCAACACCAGCGCCGCGCGGGTGGCCAGGCCACCAGCGCCGAGTGGTGTGACAGCTGCGGTGAGGCAATACCTGCGGCGCGCCGCGTTGCGGTACTGGGTTGCCAGTGCTGCATTGATTGCCAGCAGTTGCGGGAGTTGAAACGTGGCTGAGCAGATCTCTGTTTCACTTGAAGACCTGCGGGTACTACTGCGCTTCATCCCGGCGACGGACCGCGAAATCTGGGTGCAGGTTGGTATGGGCATCAAGGCCGAGTTTGGTACCAGCGGTTGGGATGCTTGGGACACCTGGAGCCAGTCCGGTACCGGGTACAAGCTGAGTGATGCGAAGGCGGTGTGGAAGAGCTTTCGCAAGGCCGGTACCGGGCTGGGCACGGTGATTAAGCTGGCGATGGATAACGGTTGGACGCCGGATAAAACCGAGCTGTCTGCCGAGGATAAGCGGCGCTTTGCCCGTGAGCACGAAGCCAGGCGCATTGCCAGGCAGGCTGAAGTAGAGGCCGACGAAGCGTTGCTCGAGCGCATGCGGGCCAAGGTTGCCACTGAGTGCGCGGTTATTTGGGCGCAGCACACTACGACCGAAGGCAAGAGCGCCTACCTGGATAAAAAACAGGTGGGCGCTTTTGGTATTGGCTTTATGCGCCACACGGTTGTGCTGGAGATTGATGACCAGGCCGAGCGCTGTCAGCTGTGGGTGGGTGAGGATGCGCAGCGGTATTTGAAGAGTGTGCCCAGCCCGCGCCCGGCGCATTTGTCGATGCTGGTGTTGCGCCGCGGCGATATGGTTATGCCCCTGCTCGATGAGGCCGGGCGGCTGCACAGCCTGCAGCAGGTGAGCAGCACCGGCAAGAAGCTGTTCCCGAAGTACGGCCGCAAAAGCGGCTGTTTTCATGTGCTGGCTCGGTTGAGTGATGCAGAGCTAGCCCAGGTTGGGGTGATTGGCCTGGCCGAGGGCTATGCCACGGCGGCGAGCTGCCAGATGGCAACGGGCTGGGCGATGGTGGCGGGTATTGATTCGGGCAACTTGCCGAAGGTTGCCGCTGCGTTGCGCGGGCTTTATCCGGCAGCGCGGTTGGTGCTGTGTGGTGATGATGACCCGACCAAGCCAGGCAACCCAGGCCGGACCAAAGCCGAGCAGGCAGCGCAGCAGTGCGCTGGCGTGGCGGTATTTCCGCAGGGGGCTGATGGCAAGGATTGGAATGACATGCATGTTGCCCAGGGGCTGGACGCAGTGCGCGAGCAGTTGCTGGCGGCTTTGCTGCTGGAGCCGACGGGCAAGCCTAAGTCTGATATGCGGGTAGCGCTCGAGGAGCTTGACGCTCTTATCTCTGGTGATCTTCCCCGCGCCCCATCTGATGACTGCGCCGCCGAAAATTCCGCGGCCAGCACTACCGGGGGGGCGGGGGAGGCGCTGACGCTTGCCCAGGTGGTAAGGCGCTATGCGTTGGTGGAAGGCACTACGCAGGTGTGGGATATCGATAAAGGCCTGCTGATGAAGAAGGCGGCGTTTGAGGCCCTGGTGGGTAAGCCACTGGCGAAGGAATGGCTGGCGTTGATCGATGACACGCGGCGGACGGTGAGCGCCGACCAGGTGCGCGATATCCAGCAGGCCAAGCGCCTGACCGGCAAGAAGGGCGGGGCGTTGGGCATGCCGCCGGTTGAGCGGTATGTGTATATCGATGGGACCAAGGATGTGTGGGACCGACAGAAGAAGCGGCGCGTGCCCGAGGGCGCGGTAAAGATGGCGCTGGGCGATGCCTATGCGCTGTGGCTGAACAGCGCCGAACGGCGGGTGGTGGATGTTGACCACATTGTTTTCGATCCGACGATGACGAAAGACCCCAGCGTTTACATCAACACCTATGACGGCCTGCCCCTCGAGCCGGTGCGCGATGACGCTGCCTGCGAGAACCTGGTGTGGCTGATCAGCTTCCTCTGCAACCATGATGAGGCGTCGCGGGATTGGTTGGTGCGCTGGTTGGCGTACCCGTTGCAGCACCCGGGCGCGAAGATGGATACCGCGGTGCTGATGCATTCGATTATGGAGGGCTCGGGTAAGAGCCTGCTGTTTGCGGATGCGCTGGGCGCGCTTTACGGCCAGTACGCGGCAACGGTTGGGCAGACGCAGCTGGAGAGCAACTTCAACGCGTGGCAGAGCCGCAAGCTATGGTCGGTGTTCGAGGAGGTTGTGAGCCGTGACCAGCGTTACAACCAGGTGGGCAAGATCAAGCATCTGATCACGGGCAAGACGGTGCGGATGGAGAGCAAATTCATCAATGGTTGGGAGGAAGCCAACCATATGAATGCGGTGTTTCTTTCGAACGAAATCCTGCCGTGGCCTATCAGTGAGAGTGACCGGCGGATGCTGGTGATGTGGCCGCTCGAGACGCTGCCGGCCGAACGGCAGAAGGCCATAGGTGCGGAGTTGCGTAATGGCGGGGTGGCGGCGCTGTATGGCTGGCTGCTGGCGGTTGACCTGGGCGAGTTCGACCAGCGCACCAGGCCGCCGAAGACTGATGCGCGGGAGCGGCTGGTGGCGCTGAGCCGGGCGGCTTGGCAGACCTTTGTGCATTTGTGGAGGGTGGGCGAGCTGGGCCCTTGTTTATGGGGCGGCTGCTTGAGCACTGATCTGTATGCGTTGTTTACCGAGTGGTGCCAGCGCAACAAGGAACATGCGCTGAGCCACACGAAGTTCAGCCTGTTTGTGAGTGCGGAGGTTGAGAAGACGCGCAGCATTCCCTGGAACGAGGGCACTAGCCGGCGCTTTGGGGCGTTCTTCTTCCCGGCTGACCTTGAGCCTTCCCCGGCCCCATCCTTGAATGCAGCCCAGTTGGGCAGGATGGTCGAAAAGTGGCGCGACTCGGCGCGTGCTGCGGGCTGGAACGTTGGCGCGTGGGATCACGTCAAGGCGGTGGCAGCATGAATGCGGCTAAAAGTGTGTTGGGTTGTGCTGGGTTGTGTTGGGTAGGTTTTGCCAACCCGACACAGGTTCAGGCCGTCAATGGCGGGGCTTTGCTTGGTGTGTGTTGGGTGTGTTGGGTTTGTACGCGCGCGCACGCATGCGCATGCATTTGCGAAGGAACCGAAGAAACAACAGCGCAACGGATAAAAAAACTCTACGCGAGGACTGAAAAACCCAACACACCCAACACACCCAACGCAGATATCTTGAAGATGTTGATTTATAAGGGTTTTAAGTGTGTTGGGTTTGTGTTGGGTTGGCCGTTTTGTGTTGGGTTGCTGTTGATAGCGGGGGTGTTGCGATGATTAAGGCAATTGAGGTGCTGCTTTGCGCCTGGGGCCGTGAGGCGGTGAGCCCTGCTATCGATGTGAGCATTGCCTCACCGCTTGGCCGGATGGATGAGGACGCGCCAAGCGGGCAGGGCGGCAGCCGGTGTTTGTCGACGGTGGAGTGCTGGGTTGCGATGAGCCGTGCGGCGCAGGCGGTGGACAAAGCCCTGCATGGCTTGGCTTTGGATGTGCCGCCGGGCCTGGGCACAGTTGGCCGCACAATGGTGCAGCTGGCGCTGGTGCGTTACTGCCAGCCCCGGCCGCTGCTGGTGGTGGAGCAGGCGAGGCGGTTGGGCGTGTCGGTGCGCACGTATCGCACCCGGGTGGATGCGCTGCACGTTGCCCTGGCTGAGGTGCTGCCAGGCGTGGTCGCTGGGTTAGGCCAGGCTGAGCAGCAGTTGCCGGCCAATGTGGCGCGGGTTGAGCGGGTGCGCCAGGCGGCTAAGGTGTCGCGGGTTGAGCAGCGGGTGCTGGAGCGGCGAGTGGCGCGGTGGTTGCTGAAGGATGCGTCCTAACTACCGTTCGTCGGCGCGTGTTGTCGTGAACAGGGTTCAACCCTGTTCGTTATCGGTTCGCGCAGGGTTCGCACACGGTGCTGATTTTTCCCGGTTGCTGGCGTTGCATGTCAAGGGGTACAAAGCAGCCAGGTTTGATTGCTGCGTCAGCAACAAACACCTCGCACGTGCTGTGCACCCCGACCGGTCCCTGCTCCGGTCACCGCCCCGAAAGGGGCATCTCTTCAAAGGCCTCGCCACTCGGCGGGGCTTTTTCATTCCGGCCTGGGAGTTTTGCTATGGCTGATGCCACTACCGCGTTGGTTGCTGCTGGCGGTGTGGTTGGGCTGACCACAGCGAGCCTGGTGCCGGGTGTGGATACCAATGCGGTGATCGGTGCGTTTGCCGGTGCGCTGTTCTTCATGGTGTTTGCCAAGGATCGGTCGGCGTGGGAACGCCTCGGCTACTTCGTGGCGAGCTGGATTGTTGGCTACTACGTGGCGGGTGAAGTCATCGGCCAGGCCTGGGCCAAGACCTCTGGCTTGGTGGCGTTCTTCGGGGCGCTGTTTACCGTGGTGATTTGCGTGAGCCTGCTGGAATGGATTCAGGGCGGCAAGTTGCCAGGGTGGCTGGGCTATGTGATTAACGTGGTGCGCGCAGCCTTTGGCGCATCGGGAGGCCGCAATGGTTGACCCTTGGACTCTGGCGGCGGCGGTGATGTGTGGGGCTATCTGCCTGCGCATTGTGTCGTACCAGCGTGGGCCGGCGCGCTATCGGCCTGGCGTATCGCTGCTGGCCTGGGTGCTGGCTGTGGGTACGGGTTGCTATGCGCTGTCGGTTTGCCTGGCAGTGTTCGGTCGGCAGGCATTGCCGTCGATATCCCCATTCCTGCTGATCGTCTTGGGTGACGTGCTGCTGCTGGTGTATCGGGCGCGCGGAAACGTGGCGCGGATTATCCAGCTGGATTGGCAGGATCGGCGGGCGAGCCGGCGTGTATGAGAGGGTCTATCACTGCTGATGGTCTGGACGATGCACTGGCCGCGCTCGCCCGATTGGGTGATGGCTTGGCCCCGCGGGCTCTGGCCGATGCGCTGAACCATACCGCCAACCAGGGCCGGAAGGCTTTACAGGTGGAAATGGCCAGCGTGTTTGATCGGCCTACGCCTTGGACGCTGAACTCGGTGCGCATCCTGCATGCCAAGCCTTCGGCAGCACCTGAGGCGGCGCTTTGGGTCCAGGACGTATCAGGCGGTAAGAACCCGTTTAGTGCCGAGGACTATCTGATGCCTCAGGTTGAAGGGGGCGAGCGCATTCAACGGCGCAGTGAGGGTTACCTGCGTGAATCTGGGATTCTGCCTGCTGGCCGTTTCGTTGTTCCTGCTGCCGGTGCGCGGCTGGACGGCTATGGGAATATCCAGCGCGGTCATCTGATGCAGATCCTGTCTGGCCTCAAGGCGATGAAGCTGTCCGGCTCGGACAATGCCGCGACGGATAGCCGGCGCTCGCTGCGCAAAGGGCACGCGCTGGCGTTCTTCGTGCTGAAGCGCGGCAAGACGCCCATCGGGATTGCTGAGCGACGCGGTAAGAACGTGGTGATGGTGCTTGCCTTCGTGCGCCAGCCTCAGTACCGCGAGCGCTTCAAGTTCCATGACGTGGCCAGGCGCGCTGCCGAGAACGATGGACAGCTCGAAGCAAACATCGACAAGGCCATCGCCGATGCGCTGTCAGGTCGTCTGCCGAAGCTGGCCAGCCGGCGGCGGTAGGCGGTGCCAGTGGCGTGCCACAAGCGGTTTTGTCGGGTGAGGGCGGGGCCCCACTTTTTGGGTCCTCCCTGGGCCCCGCCACCCTATACGGGTAATTCAAGCCATGTTTTCTCTCTAGCTGAAATCTGGCCAGGGATGTCCGTCTTTAGTGGGGTTGGCTATGGGTCAGCGAGTTAGCAAGGCTCAGCTGAGTGAGATTGTCGGGCGTGATGAACGCACCCTCAGCCGCTGGCAGAACAGCGGTATGCCGGTGCTTGAGACTGGTGTGGGGCGCGGCAATGAAAACGAGTACGACACCCAGGCCGTTATCGAATGGCTGGTGCAGATTGCACAACAGCGCGGCGAGAAAGAGAGCGTGCGTGACCGCCTTGACCGCATCAAGGGTGACCGGGAAGAACTAGCCCTGGCGAAAGACCTGGAAGAGGTGGTGTTCGCTGCTGATCTGCTTGAACGCTTCGAAGCGGCGATTACCGCTGCCAAGGTTGAGTTGCTCAACACCTTCCCTGAGAACCTGGCCAGCGTGCTATCGGCGCGTTACGGCATTGACGTTGATGACCAGCTGATCCGCGAGCCCCTAGAGGCCATTCTGATAGAGCTATCAAACTATGACCCTGATGACGATGACCCGTCAGACGGGGATTCTGACGAACCGGACGATCCGGAGGAAGCTGAGGAATAGCGCCACCAAGGCGCTGCGGCAAGCCTTCCGCAAATGGGCCCCGCCGCCGCGCATGTCGATCATCGAGTGGGCGGCCAAGTACCGCTGGCTTGCCCCCGAAGAGGCAGCGCGCCCCGGTAAGTACCGCTTCGATGTCACGCCGCACCTGACCTGGCCCGGTGGCCCGCTGGAAGCGCTGGATGATCCTAACGTTTCCGAGGTGGTCTGCCGCAAATCGGCACAGGTAGCGTGGACATCTGGCGTACTGGGCAACGCGCTGTGCAAGTGGATCGACATCGACCCTTCACCGATCCTGATCCTGTTCCCCAAGGCCGAATCGGTAAAGCAGTACGTTGGCGAGAAGCTGGAGCCGATGATTGAGGCCACGCCACGCCTGCGGAAGAAGGTCGACCTGCGCAGCCGCAAGCTGCAGCAGCGGCAGGACTTCAAGAAGTTTCCCGGTGGCTTCCTCAAGATGGTCGGCTCGAACAGCCCGGCCAGTGTGAAGTCCACCCCGGTTCCGCGCGTGGCGGTCGAGGAACCTGACGACTGTAACCTCAACCTGCGCGGGCAGGGCGACAGCATAAAGCTCGCAAAAGAGCGGATGAAAACCTTCCGCCGCTCGAAGCTCATCATCGGCGGTACCCCAACAATCAAAGGGCTCTCGGCCATTGATGCCGAAATGGAGCTTTCTGATAAGCGCCGTGGCCTGGTGCCTTGCCACGACTGCGGGCAAGAGCACGCGCTGAGCTTCGACAACCTGCACTGCGATGAAGACCCCGAGTATAAGCACGAGGTTTACGGCCATTGCCGGCCGGAGGCGAGCTTTTACAGCTGCCCACACTGCGGCTCGATATGGGACGACAACCAGAAGAACGCCAACCTCAAGCGCGGGCGCTGGGTTGCTACGGCTGAGTTCCGCGGCATTGCCGGCTACGACCTCAACGAGCTTTACGCCACGTTCTGGGGTTCGCGCTTTCAGGTGTTGATGGAGAAAAAACTCCAGGCCGAGCATGCCGCCGAGCGCGGCAACATCGGCCCGATGATTGCCTTCGTCAACAGCTCGAAAGGTACTAGCTATGAGTACCAGAGCGATGCGCCGAAAACTGATGAATTGGAACGTCGTGCCGAGCCCTATGCTCAGATGACAGCGCCCAGGGGCGTGCTGCTGATCACTGCTGGTGTGGATGTTCAAGGTAACCGACTGGCTGTGGTCATTACTGGGTGGGGGCGTGGCGAGGAATCGTGGCGCCTTTACTGGGGTGAGTTGGAAGGCAACCCGATTGATCCAAATGATGGTGTATGGACAGAACTGGACAAGCTTCTGGCCACACCTATCCAGAGTGAGCATGGCTGCCAGTTGGTTGTTTCCGCCGCCAGCATTGACAGCTCGGACGGTAATACCAACGACGCGGTTTACACCTACGTCCGTGACCGCCAGCGTTTCAACATTCACGCGATCAAGGGCGCTTCGGTAGATAGCCGCGACAGGGAAATCTACTCCAAGCCGCCGCAGTCGCAGGACACCAACCAGAGCAACACCAAGGCTGCCAAGTACGGGCTGCGTGTTCACATCGTCGGCACCCACAAGGCTAAAACCCTGATCGACTCGCGGCTGCGCTTGAAGGGTTCCGGCCCAGGCCGCATGCACTGGTATGCCGAGATTCGTCCGGACTACTACGAGCAACTGACCAACGAAGTGCTGGCACCGCACCCGCGCATCCCCAGCAAGATGGTTTGGCAGAAGAAGGCCGGCCGGCGCAACGAAGCCTTGGACTGTGAGGTGTATGCCCTGCATGCCGCCCGCAGTTTGAAGACGCATCTGCTGCGAGATCCCGAGTGGGATCAGATCGAACAGCAGCTGATGCAACCCACCCTGTTCAACAACGACCAGCCCGTCTCTGCTGTGCCGCGTCGGGCCACTGGCCGTGGGCGTGGTGTACGCAGTCGCGGCGGCCACTGAGGTAACCCATGACTGAAGCACAACAACGCCTGGCGGAAGTCAGAGCGTCGATCAAGGCCATCCTCGAAAAAGGCCAGCGGGTGCGTCGCGGCGACCGCGAAGTGCAGCGGGCCGAGCTGGCCAGCCTGCGCATCCTGGAGGCCCAAGTCGCCAAAGAGGTTGCCAACGAAAGTGCGGCCTTACTTGGCCGCGGCCGAAGCCGTATTTCTTACCCGAGTATCTGACCATGGGTTTTTTCCGCAAGAAGCCAGAAGAGCTGCTGATGCGCGAAGCCATCAAGCTCGCGCAAGCTGCTGCGGTCGAAACCAAGGTGGTTGCCCAGGGTGGTGGCGGTGGCGTGGAAACGCGCTGGCGGGGTGCCTCGCGCATTCTGCGCAGCATGGCCAGTTGGATACCTGGTCTGGGTAGCCCTCGGCGAGACCTCAACACCAATGAGCGCAACATGCTGGTGGCTCGCTCTCGCGATGCAATGCGCAACCACCTCATTGCCCGCGCGGCCATCATGCGCATCCGTACCAACGTGGTCGGCACCGGACTGGTTTGCCGCGCCCAGGTTGATTACGAAGTGCTGGGCATTGATGAGGCCCGGGCCGAAAAGCTCAATGGCGAGCTGGACCGGCTCTGGTCGCTGTATGCCGACGATGCTCGCGAGTGCGATGCCGAGGCAACTCTCAACCATTACCAGCTGCAGGCATTGGTGCTTGTGTCGGCCATGGTGGGTGGTGACGTGTTCATTGCCACACCCGATGAAGAGCGCCCTGGCTGCCTGTTCAGTACGCGTCTGCAATTGATCGAGACCGATCGCGTATGCAACCCAAGCAACATACTCGACAGCGCTCGCTTGGTTGATGGTGTTGAGTTCAACGACCTGGGCGCGCCGGAGCGGTATCACGTTTGCAGCGGTTACCCCAACGAGCTTGGCCGTGGCGTCACCATCAAGTGGCAGGCGCTGCAAGTCTTCGGCCCCGTCACCGGTCGCCGCCGTGTGATGCATGTGATGGCTGACAAAGAGCGCCCTGGCCAGAAGCGCGGCGCACCGTACCTGGCACCAGTGCTTGAGCCGCTGCAGAAGTTGGAGCGGTACAGCAGTGCCGAGCTGATGGCCGCCGTAATCTCCGCCATGTTCACCGTCTTCATCGAGAAGAGTGAAGGCTTTGACGATGGAAAGATGACGTTGGCGGCGCTGGCCCAGGGTTCTGATGGGTACAGCACTGATGACGCGTCTGGCAGCGACGATATCCAGTTGGGCGAGGGTGCGATTGTCGACTTGGGCAAAGGCGAAAAGGCCAACATCGCCAACCCGGCCCGACCTAATGCGCAGTTCGACCCGTTCTTCGTCTCCGTGGTCAAGCAGATCGGCGCAGCACTGGAGGTGCCGTTCGAGGAACTGCTGCTGCACTACAACACCAGCTACAGCGCCGCGCGTGCTGCAATGCTGCAGGCCTGGCGTTTCTACAGCCTGCGCCGCTGGTGGCTGACGTGCGATTTCTGTCAGCCGAGCCGCGAGCTGATTATCGACGAGGCCGTTGCCCGTGGGCTGATTGACCTGCCGGGGTATTCCGACCCGGCCAAGCGCAAAGCCTACTGCATGGCCCTGTGGATCGGCCCTGCGCGCGGTGCCATCGACGAACTGAAAGAAGCCAACGCTGCTGGCAAGCGTATCGATATCGGCATCAGCAACGAAACCCTGGAAACCGCAGCAATGACCGGCGAGCCCTGGCAGCAGGTCTACCGGCAGCGCGTGCGCGAGGTCACCCAGCGCCGGCAGGACGGCCTCTACACCCTGCCCAAAGGCGCAACGCCTGAGGCTGAGCCAGTAAAACCCGACGAGGAATAACCCATGTCACGTGCATTCGAGCTGGCCGCCTCGCGGCCTTGGCTGATGCTTCCTGCTGACCTCGATAACCTGATGGCCATCGCTGATCGGCAGGGGGACCCCGAGGCGCTGGAAGCACGGCTTGGCCGGCCGCTGGATAACACCCGTGCGGTGTCCATGCGTGATGGCATCGCCATCATCCCGGTGACCGGTCCGATCATGCGCTACGCCAATCTGTTCACGCGGATCAGCGGTGCGACCAGCACCCAAGAGCTGGCGACCGACCTGCAGGCCGCCCTGGATAACCCTCAGGTCAAGGGCATCCTGCTCAATATGGACAGCCCCGGCGGTGAGGCCAACGGCATCAACGAGCTGGGCGACATGATCTTTGCCGCCCGCGGCAAAAAGCCGATCAAGGCCTATGCCGGTGGCAGCCTTGCAAGTGGCGCTTACTGGCTGGCAAGCGCAGCGGATGAGGTGGTGATTGATGACACCGCCCTGGTTGGCAGCATTGGCGTAGTGGTGGAAGTGGCCCTGCGCAAGGCGGCGGATGGCGAGAAGCGTTACACCATCACCAGTAGCAACGCCCCCAACAAGCGTCCCGACCTCGAAACCGAGGAGGGCCGCGCCGAGGTCGCCAAAAGCATCAACGCCCTTGGCGAAGTCTTCGTCGCCAAGGTCGCCCGCAACCTGGGCGTAAATCCCGATCAAGTTCCAGCCATGGGCGACCACGGCGGCTTGAAAGTTGGTGCAGCAGCCGTTGCATCAGGCCTGGCGCACCGGCTCGGTTCGCTTGAGTCGCTAATCACAGAAATGGCCAAGTCGGCCGCAACCCCGAGGAAACTCAGCATGACCATCGTGAAAACCACGGCGGAGCTGCACGCGGCCATCGCTGCAGGCACTGACCCGCAAACCATCCAAATCGCCGCCATCGAGCAAGTCGATACCGCTGCCATCAAAACCGCCGCCGCTGAAGAAGCTGTTACTGCCGAGCGTGCCCGCATCAAGGGCATCAACGAACTGGCCGCCAAGGGCTTCGAGAAGGAAATCGAGGCGGCCATTGATGGCGGCTCCAGCGTCGAGGCAACTGCCCTGACCCTGTTCAAGGCCTCGCAGGATCGCGGCATCAGCCTGGCCGGCATCAAGGTTGATAGCCAAGGCGCAAATACCACTACCCCAGCTGCTCAGTCGGATGTCGAAGCCGCTGCCCAGAAAACCGCAGTCAGCGCCATCGTCGCTGGCGCTAACCGCCGTTAACAGGAGGCTGTCATGCCGAACCCAACTACCGCTAGCTATGTCCCGGAGCAGCTCAGCGCCGGCGACTTTCCCATCGTCAAGGCGGCTGGAGTCATCGCCGCCGGCCAAGTGCTTGCCGCCGGCTCTGTGCTCGGCCAAGTCACTGAGGGCGGCGAATACAAGCTGTCGGCCAGCGCGGCTGCCGATGGCTCGCAAACGCCCTCGGTTGTGCTCGACCAGGCCATCGACACCACGGCTGGTGCGGCACCTGGTGTGCTGCGTCTTACCGGCGAGGTACTCGGTACCGCGCTGACCCTTGGCGCAGGCCACACCCTGGCGGGCGTGAAAGCTGCGCTGCGTCCCCTTTCCCTGTTCGTCCGCTGATAGGAGCGACACCTGATGGATATTTTTGATACCCGCACTATGCTCGACGCGGTTGAGCAGATGAAGCTGGCGCGCCGCTTCCTGATGGCCACCTTCTTCAATGGTGATACCCCGCGCACCTTCGCCACCAAGGCGGTCGACATCGACATCGTTAAGGGCCAGCGCAAGATGGCCCCCTTCGTCCACCCGCGCCTGCCTGGCAGCCTGGTGAGCCGCGAAGGCTACCGCACCGACACCTATGTGCCGCCGTACATCCAGCCGAAGATGGAAACCACGGCAGACCTTATCCTCAAGCGCTCTGCTGGCGAGACTCCCTATGCGTCCCGGCCGCCGATGCAGCGGGCGGGTGAACAGCTTGGCAAGGACATTGCTGACCTGGACGATCAGATCACCCGTCGTGAAGAGTGGATGTGCGCCCAGGCGCTGACCACTGGCCAGGTGCGTGTGATCGGTGAGGGCGTGGACGACACCATCGACTTCATGATGGCCTCCGATCACAAGATCACCCTTTCTACCGGCCAATGGGGCGGCACTGGCTCCGACCCGATCGGCAACATGCGTTTGTGGAAGCGCAAGATCGCCAAGGACTCCGGGCGCACTGCCAACACCGGCGTGCTGAGCGGTGAGGCGCTGGATGCCTTCCAGAGCGACGAGATGGTGATGAAGCAGCTCAACACCCGCCGGGTGGACATGGGCATCATCAAGCCGGAAGAGCTGCCGGATGGCGTGACCTACCTCGGCTACCTCAATGACCCGGGCCTCGACCTCTACGGCTACGACGAATGGTTCCTCGACGCTGCGGGTGACGAGCAGCCGATGATTCCGGCAGGTGGCCTGATCCTCGGCTCCACCAACACCCGTAACGCCATGCTTTACGGTGCCATTCAGGATCTTGAAGCCATTGAGAGCGGCCTGGTCGAAGCGGCGCGCTTCCCGAAGTCCTGGGTTACCCAAGAGCCAAGCGCTCGCTGGCTGAAGCTGCAGGCTGCACCACTGGCTGGCCTGCTTGAGCCGGACGCGTTCATTTACGCGAAGGTGGTGTGATATGGCCAAGAAACCTGAAGCTCATCTCGTGATCGACGGTTGCATCCAGGAAGGCAAGAAGGTGTACGTGAAGGGCGAGGAGTACACGCCGCCCAACGCCGAGATTGGTGCGCAGCTGGTCAAGGCAGGCACCATTGCACCCATTCGCAGCCCGGTGGCACAGGCCTTGATGCGTGCAGCCCCGCCGCCACCAGCACCCGCAACGGGCGGTGCTGGTGATCTGCTGAACCAGCAGGAAGAGTAACCATGGCCGGCTTCGCCGATCTGATCGACGACATGGACGCCGCGATCATGGCCAGCCTCAACGACGGCAGCGCCGATTACCTCAGCGCCAGCGGTGCTGTATTGGCCGAGGGCCTTGAGGTGATTCTCGACAAGGACGTCGAGCGCATGGACGTTGTCAGCGGCATGGTGGACCGCGCGGTGACTATCACCGTGCGCCGCCACTTGCTGCAGCCGTTGGATCGCGCGGCTGCATTCCGCCTCGCCCCCGAGGATTGGGGCGCAGATGGCAAAACCTGGCACATCGACGGCATTGCCGATGATGACGGCCACCTGATCACCTTCTACGTGGTGCCCTGACCATGCCTATCGACATGCAATCCGCCATCGTTGCGGAGCTGCTCACGCGCCTGGCTGCCGTGGATTCCTTCGGCGGCCTGGTGTTCGAGGACAGCGTGCTGCGCGTGCTCGACTCCGCCGACGAGAACCTGCCGGATGACTTCATCGTCATCCAGCCCGGTGCGACCGAGGAGATCGAGCGCGCCGGAACGGGTGGTGTGCGCGAGCGCATGACCCTGACCCTCGCCGTCATCACCAAGCGCCGGGACTTTGCCCCACCGCTGCGTGCTGCGCGGCTGGGCGTCAAGGCGGCGCTGCCAGGCACCAAGGCTGGCCTGGTTGCGCAGGGTGTTCAGCTGGCCAGCTTCCAGACGGAAACCCCCATGCCACCTGGCGAGGGCCGGCGCTGGGCCGTTCATGTCATGCCGATGCAGGTCACCTACGTTCAGTCCTTCAAGTGAGGAACATGCAATGCCAAAGATCACCGTTACCGAGCCGTTCAACTACGCGATTGGCCCAACCGTAAAGCATTACGCCAAGGGCGAGCAGGACGTGCCCCCGGCCGTTGCCGCGCACGCCGAGGCCCATGGCTTCAGCGCCCCGGCCAAGGCCGAGGCTGCCACGAAGGCCGAGGCTGCCAAGCAATGAGCCCTGCCACCCGCAAGCTGCATGAGGCGCTGATTCGCCTGGCAAAAGGGGCAGTCACCGCCTGGGAAAGCTGGCTCAAAGAGCAAGCCAAGCCCGAATAAATCGCCCACCGGGCACGCTGAACAGACCCGCCGTCAGGCCACTCTGCTCGCCATGCCTCCCCGGACATCATCGAATCCGAGGAGAGCCACATGGCCCAGATTGACCGTTCCTTCGCCGGCGAGGGCATCATCTACGCCCGCGCCTACCAATCCGCCGACCCGCTGCTGGATATCGGCAACTGCGACACCTTCAACCTGTCGTTCACCACCAACCAAACCAAGCTGCCCAACTACCGTGGCGGCGGCGGTAACCGCAACGTGCGCGAGGTGGTCACCGACGTGACGGCCGCCATCGGCATGTACGACCTCACTGCTACCAACGTCGCCCGCGTAACGCGCGCTACTGTCACTGCGGTGGCTGCTGGCGTGGTTAGCGCCGAAGTGCTGGCCTGTGCCGGTGTTGAAGGGGAGCTGATCCCGTTCAAGAACCTGCCAGACCTGACTGTTCCCCCGGTGATTACCACGGCAGCGGATGTGGCCCTGGTCGCAGGCACCGACTACCTGCTGAGCCCGCACGGCATCATCGTCACTGGCAGCAGCGCGATCACCGTGGCAGGCATCAAAGCCACCTACACTAAGCTGGCCGCCGACGCCCTGCAGCTGCTCAACGGCAGCCAGGTGGAGCTGGAGTTCTACATCGCCGGTCTCAACGATGCCCAGTCCGGCGAGCCGTTCAGCCTGCGCCCGCGCCGCGCGAAGCTGGGCCTGATCAGCCAGCTCAACGTGTTTGGCCAGGAATACATCAAGCTGGAGGCCAACGCCGAACTGCTGGCCGACCCGCTGGTGATCAGCAACGATATCTCCAAGTTCTGCGAGATGCAGATCGTCAACAAAGCGGCTTGATGCTGTGGGCCAGGGATGGCCCACACGGCTGGATAATTAATACGGGCCTGGGCTAAAGTCCTCTCTAAATCAATTGGGAGGGATTCTGCATGCACTACTTTTTTTCTGTGCTGGTGTTGGTATTGATGTCGCACCTCGCATCCGCTGCTGGGGTTAATAAGTGCATTTCTCCAGACGGCAAGGTGTTGTTTACACAAGGCGCTTGCCCAGCTGGTCAGGCGGGTGAAGTAGTGAAAATAAAGCCTGTAAATGGAATGAATAATTCGGCGAATGAGCGGGTTGGTCCAAGTGCTGATAAGTATGTGGAACCGCTCGATTTGACAGGCGATTACCAACAACAGCTACGGCGAATTAAAGCGGTTGTTGATATTGGTGTTATCAAGGCTAGAGATTGTGACTGGGCGCTAAAAGTTGAAAAGACTACGTATAAGTGCATGGATTTATTGGCGTACATGATTGAAGGGTCTGTATACAGTCAGGCCATGGAACGCGCGGCGAGCTTCACTACAGAAGAGGTAGGTATGGCCCAATCTGAGTTGCGATCAATTATCCGCTCGGCTGGAGAAATGAATCAGGCTAAAGAGCTGATGCAAACTTATTTGCGTACGCCGTAACCCCAGTTAATTTTAAAAGAACCCGCTCCGGCGGGTTTTTTTATACCCGGAGAAAAGTGCATGAGCATCAAAGAGCGCCTGATCCAGTTCGTGCTCCGCGGCAAGGATGAGCTGTCGCCTGCGGCCAAGAAGAGCGCCGAGGCGTTGGCCGTTGTCAGTGCCGAAGCCGAGTCGCTGGGCAAGGCGCTCGATGCTGCCAAGGATGCTCGCGGGTTAGCCAAGGGGCTGGAAAGCACCCAGCGCGCCGCAGAGCAGGCAGAGCGTTCGCTGGTGCAGGCGGACCTGCAGGTTAAAGAGCTGCGCGACGCCCTTAACAAAGCACCTGAGGCCGCGGGCCTGCAGCAGTCCTTGAAGGATGCTGAGCGCGAAGCGCGGCGCATGCAGCGACAACTGGATGCGCTGAATGTCAGCTTGGCCGACCAGGAGAAGGCCGCCAAGGCAGCCGGCATCGACACCAGCAACCTGGCCGACGAAGAAAAGCGCCTAGCTGCTGAGGTTGATAAGGCCAAGGGTGCGCTGGCTGAAAACAGCCAGCAGCTCAAGGCATTGCAGCGCGAGCAGGCCGCCGCGAGTCGTTCGGTGGCTGAACACAACTCCCGTATTGCTGCTGGCCGGGAGGCTATGTCGCGTGGTGCGCGCCAAGTGTTGGCCTTCGCCGCTGCCTATATCTCCCTGAACGCCGCTTTCGGCTTGGTGCAGCGCGGGCTAAACCTGGTGCGCGACGGCATCTACTCAATGCTAGGAACCGGCGACCAGTTCGAGCTGCTCGACAAGCGCATGGCTTCGCTGATGGGCAGCATTGCCGGCGGTGAGCAGGCCACCGCCTGGATTCGGGACTTTGCCAAGAACACCCCGCTGGAAGTCACGGACGTTACCAACGCCTTTGCCCTGCTCAAGTCCTACGGGCTGGACCCTATGGGCGGTGCGCTGCAGGCCGTAGTTGATAAAAACGAACAGCTCGGCGGCGGCATGGAGCGGCTGACGGGTATTTCGTCCGCGCTCGGCCAGGCCTATGCCAAGCAGAAGCTGCAGACCGAGGAGATCCTGCAGCTGGTAGAACGCGGGGTGCCGGTATGGGGCCTGCTGGAAAAGATCACCGGCAAGAACGCTGCGCAGCTGAGCAAGCTGGCCACTGAGGGCCGGCTGGGCCGCGACGTAATCAAGGCGCTCATCGATGAGATGGGCAAAAGCGCCACGGGTGCTGCTGCCGAGAACATGAGCACCCTGACGGGCAGGGTTAGCAACCTGCGCGATGTGTGGTCTGATTTCCTCGACCGGATCTCCAAGTCCGGTGCGATGGACTACGTCAAGCAGAAACTGGGCGAAGTAGCGGACAAGATCGACGAGATGGACAAGGACGGCCGGCTCGACAAGCTGGCTCAGTCGTTGTCGGACACCTTCGTCAATGGTGCCGAGTCCATCGAGAAGTACATCGAAAAGCTGGGCGAAATTGATCTAAACGGGCTGGCTGAGAAAGCCAGTGATATGGCCAGGAAGGTCGGCCCGGCGATTGACCAGGCGCTGACCGCCGGGCAGTACGTAACCGGCACACTGACCACGGTTTGGAATACCTTCTCCATCCTAGTTACCAGTTCTGCGGCTGCACTGTCCAAAGCGGTGCAGCTGACGCTCGGGTCGGTGCTGCTTGCGGGTGGGCAGATAGCTGGATTTTTCGGCGGTAGCGAGATCAAGGCCAAGGCCGAGGGACTGTACAACTTCCTCGGTGACCTAAGCACTGGCTATGCCGCCCAGGCCAAGACCGATCTGGATCAGATTGGCCGCGCGTGGGACTTCCTCGACGAGAAGAAGGACGGTAGCACCAAGAAGCAAACCGCTGCCGAGGCCGAGAAAACCGCGGCGGTTAAGACCGCGCTTGAGCAGCAGCGCATGCTCAACCAGGCGCACGCAGATCAGTTGATCGCTGATCAGCAGCGCATAGTCGACGCCGCTGCCAGTGGCAAAACAGCCATCACTGACATGGCCAACGCGGTCAACCTGATCGGCAATGCCAAGGCGTTGCAGCAGGTCGAGGGCCTGCGTGCGGCGCTGCTCACGGCCTACCAGGACGGCAAGCTCAGCCTTGAGCAATATCAGCAGGCCACTGCTTTGTTGGGCGACAAGCTCAAGGCGCTCGGCTCGGCCGCTGGCGGTGCCGCCGACCTGGTCTCCGACCTGGACGAAAAGCTCGGTGACCTTGCCCAGGTGCAAGCTGCTATTAGCAACGCCAAGACCGATGTCGATATCAACGCCATCCGCACAGCCTTGCGCAAACTCTATGGTGACGGAGAGATCACCGCCAAGCAGTACAACGAGGAGCTGAAGAAAACCAGCGACCGCCAGAAGGAACTTAAGTCCGCGGTGGAGCAGGGCAAGAAAGCCCAGGACGAAAAGAACGATTCCGACCGCAAGGCGATCAAGACCTCCGAGGATCTGCGCCGCGAATCCGGCAAGCGCATGGAGGAAGAGCGCCGCGCATCCGGCGAGGCGCTGGAGCGAAACCGCAAGGATGGCGAAGACACCAAGCGCGACATGTCCGCCTTCTCCGACTTCTTCGGCGGCGTAATCTCCCGTGCCCGTGAGCCGCTCGCGGCTCTCAGTGCGGCAGCCCTGGCGGCATACGACAAACTGCGCGGCGTGGCCACCGTCGATCTGTCGATGGATACCAGCGACTTGGATGCAACCACCAAGTCGCTTGAGCGTGCCCGTGAGGAACTGGGCAAGCTGCAGGCCCAGGCCAACACGGTGGGCATGAGTGGCTTCGGCCGCTGGATGACAGAGACCCAGGTGCAGAGCCAGCGGGTGCAGGTGCAGTACCTGGCGCAAAAGGCCAGCCTGCAGCAGCTGATGGCAGGCTACGAGGACGGCAGCATCACCCTCGAAAGCTTCGTGCGCCGTGCCGGTGGCGCGACCAACAGCCTGAACCTGCTCGATAAGTCCGACCTGAGCAGCCTGGAAAGCGCGCTGGAGTCCGCCAAGCAGCGCATGGAGCAGCTCGGCGACTCTACGCGCGGCACCCTGCAGAGCCTGCAAATGGAGCTGCTGCAACTGCAGGGCACCCAAGAGGAGATCGAGCGTGCACGCTTCGCCAGCCGCCGCGATGAGCTGCGGAGCCAGCAGGCTCAGGCGCAGAGTGCTGGCGACACTGCTGCCGCCAGCAACCTGCGCAAAGCGCTGCAAACGCTGGATGAGATCGAGGCCGCCACAGCCAACAAGCGCCTGCAGGAAGCCCAGCAAAAGCGCACAGAGGAGGCTGCCAAGGCCGGCCCTGCCCCCGCGCAAGCGCAGCAGCCGGCAAAAGTCATCCGCCTGGTATCGGCGCGTGGCCAGGCCGTGAACGTGGCGCTGCAAAACGACAGCGACGAAACCAACCTGCTCAGCATCCTTGAGGATGCCGGGCTGAGGAGTCTGTAAATGGCCATGATGCTGGACAGCATCCAGCTGGACGAAAACCCTGACCTGGCTGGCGAGCAGCTCGAATGGACGGATGAATTCGAGTGGGACGCCGTGGCCCAGGAGCAGGAGCGCTCGCTGGCCGGCACCCTGATTGTGCAGGAGGGCGTCAAGATTCACGGCCGCCCGATCACCCTGAGCAGCAACGGTGCCGCCTGGTTTGTGCTGGCCCTGGTGCGGCAACTGGAGATCCTGCGCGATCAACCCGGCCGGGTCATGCCGTTGGTGCTGCCCGATGGGCGCGAGTTCTGGGTCATCTTCAACCGCATCAATGGCGCGGCACTAGAGGCCAAGCCGGTGGAGCGGCAAGTAAACCCGGGCGCGGACGCGCTGTACGAAATAACCCTGCGCCTGCTCACCGTCGCGCCACCCGTAACGCCCGACCCATAACCCGCACCCATCCCCGAACCCGCCAAGTGCGGGTTTTTTAATGCCCGGAGATTGGCATGACGATCAACGTCCTCGACGTAAAACTGCTCAAAGCCCAGCGCCTCACCGACGAAGACGACGGCGGCGGTCGCGCCACCGGCCAGGCCGTGGAAGATGGCCAGGAAAACAACCTGTTCCCGGATATCTCCCGCCTTGACCGTACCCTCGGCCGCATCGCCCTGCGCAAAGCGTACGCGGGTGTGGTGGCGGAAAACGCCGATGCCTACCTCGGTGCCCATGCCATCCTCACTCAAGGGCCGAGCGACCCGCGCGTGAGCGTGGTGCTGTTCAACACCGGCAGCCAGACCGACGAACGTCTGGCCGCCCGCAACAGCATCGAAAACTACGTGGTGCCCGGCACTGCCGCGCAGTTCGAGCTGCTCGGCAACCAGCTCAGCGGCCAGCGCGCGCTCACCTGCGTGCAGCGCGAGGAACACCGCGTGCCGGAGATTGGCGAGGTCTACCAGCTGGTCAGTGGCAGCAACAACCAGTACGTGCGCATCACCAAGGTCGAGGCCATCGTCGAGAACTTCATCTACGAATATGCCGGCGGCAGCTACCTCACCCTGCCGCGCCGCCGGCTTAACCTCGGCATCAGTGCCGCGCTGCTGCAAACCTACCCGGGCGGCTCGGTAACCCCGGGCGGCACCAGTGCCACCAACGGGGCAGGCTTGAGCAAAGCCAGCGTGCTTGGCACCCAGGTGGCCGATGCGGCGCGCTACTTCGGCATCAGCCCGCTGGCGGCCGCTGTGGCTCAGGGCGACTTGAGCGTTCGGGTGGCGTCGGTGTACGCCTCCCTGGTGCCGAGCAACACCAAGGAAACCCCGCTGATCGACCAGCTCGGCGGTTACAGCCGCCGGCAGATGATCGCCGCCGGTGCGGCGCGCACGCCTGCGCTGACCTTTGCCTCGGTCACCGCTGGCCAGTCGCGCAGCTTCCTCGGTACCGGCGCACTGCCGGGCAGCATCACCCTCAACATCAGCTCCGGCGTATACGTTGACGACGGCAAGGGCGAGTTCCGCCCGGTCAGCGGCAGTGCCAGCTTCAGCAAAATCACCGTCGACTACCAAACCGGCCAGCTCGACGCCTACCGCGCCACGGCCTTCACTGGCGCGGCCAGCGTCACCTACACCCCGGCCACCGGCGTTACCGGCCCCACCGTCACTGGCGAGATAGTCATCGACCTGGCCAACCGCGGCTTTGCCTACACCCTGGCCCTGGCCCTGGCAAAACCCAAGCCGGGCACGCTCAGCATCAGCTACATGGCGCTGGGCAAGTGGCAGGAGATCCGTGACCCCGGTGACGGCGAGCTGGTGGGCGAGGGCAGCGGCACTATCGCCTTCGGTACCGGCAGCGTGTCGTTCACCCTCAATGCCCTGCCAGATGTGGGCAGTGCGGTGATCTACAGCTACGTGTCGCAGAACGATGCCGAATTTACCCAGCGCACCGGCGCGGGCATCCCGGCCAAGGCGCGCATCCGCCACCGCTTGCCGCACGACGGCATCCAGCCCGGCAGCCTCACGGCCACCTACCTGGTTGGGGGCGTCAGCAAAACCATTACTGACGCAGGCAATGGCACGCTCACAGGCCAGGCCAGCGGCATCATCGTCTACGCCACGGGCGAACTGGATATGGAGCTGACCAGCACGCCGGATGCCGGCAGCGCCATTCAGTACAGCTATCAGCAAGGGGCTATAGGCGACACCGTGCTGACCCCCGCGCCAGATGGGGCGGGCACCGTTAACGGCACCATCACTGGCGCGCCTTTGCAGCCCGGCTCGGTGCAAGCCAGTTGGTCAGTGGTGCGCAAGCGCGCCGTGCCCTCGGTGAAAAACCAGACCAGCTATGACTCGACCTACACCGTCGAGAAAACCGCCCGCGACGACGGCGCAGGGGGCTGGGTGGGCTATGTCGGCAGCATCGACTACAGCACCGGGGTGTTCACCCTGCGCGTGCGCGCCGGGTACGAATACGTCGAGTACACCTACCAGAACGACAGCCGTCTCGACTGGTCCATCTCGCTCTAAGGGGCTCACATGTCCGATGTCAAACTGATCAGCACCGCCACCACCCTGCAGGAGCAGTTCGGTGGCACCCTGGTGATGCGTGCCCAGCCCGCCGGTACCAGCTACGGCCCGCAAACCGACAGCCAGCCTGCGCCCGAGCTTACCTTCGACCTGCTGCCAGCCATTGAGGAGCCGATCCTGCCCGGCTCGCTCATCCTCAGCTGGGGCGGCGAAACCTACGTCGACCGCGACGGCGTGCTCTACAAGAACATCAGCAGCCAGACCAACGCCGGGGTGGCAGTCGGCACCGTGGATTACGCCGCCGGCGAAGCGCGGCTCAACAGTTACCCGGCCGGCGCGAGTGCCAGCATCAGCCTGCAGGGCTGCCTGACTACCAACAGCGGGTTCAGCATTACCGGTGCCACCTGGCGCACCCCCGGCGCGCCACTGCGCCCGGGCAGCCTGCAGCTCACCGTGGTGCGCGCAGACACCGCCGCGGTGGTGGTGGCCACCGCCAACAACAACGGCGAGTTCACCGGGCCGGTGGTGCATGGCACTGTCGATATCGCCACCGGCATCATCCGCGTGCGCTTCACCAGCAACCCGGCGGACGCCAGCGGCAACAGTGAGATCCCGGTTATCCCGCTGCTGCTGCGCTACAACACCGTGCTCTACACCAGCCTGCCGCTGAATGCCGAGCTGATCGGCCTCGACCCGGTGCGCCTGCCGGCTGATGGCCGCGTGCCCATCTACCGCGATGGCGAGGTGCTGGTCATCCACCACACCGCCGAGACGGGCATCGGCACGCCAACGCCCGGCCTGGTGGTGAGTCTGGCGCGCGATCACCAGGCCGACATCGAGGTGGTGGATGCCAACGGCGTGGGGCTGGACCCGCAGGCCTACACCGTCGACAAGCTGCTCGGCCGCGTGACCTTCGCGGACCCGCTGGTGCTCAACGATGCCGAGGGCGTACCGCTGGTACCGCCGCTCACCGTGCGCGACCTGGTGGAGCACATGACGGTCTGTACAGAGGTGCAGATCAGCGGTGTGCTGGGCATCAACAGCCCTGTGCCGTGGGATCTGCCGCCGGCTACAGCGAAGGTCTCCAGCGCGGTGGCCTGGGGCGACTTGCAGGCGCGGCTGTACAAATGGTTCGCGCAAAAGACCTGGAACAGCGGCGCGCCGAACTGGAGCGACAACGTGGTGGGCGACGGCACCACCGCCCAGTACGACCAGCTCAACTACCCGCCCGTTGTCACCAACAAGGGCAGCATCGCCGGCAAGTGGGCGCTGGTGTTTACCAGCAGCAGTGCCTTCCAGGTGGTCGAGCAGCAGCTCGGCATCATCGCCACCGGCAACATCGGTGTGGATTGCGCGCCGATCAACCCGGCCAACAGTGCGCCGTACTTCACCATCGCGGCGGGTGGCTGGGGCAGCGGCTGGGCGGCGGGTAACGCGATTCGCTTCAACACTGATTCATGCCTCGGCCCGCTATGGATCTGCCGCACCGTACTGGCGGGGCAGGGCACGGTTGAGGATGACAAATTCCAGATTCAGGTTAGAGGGGATGCAGACTGATGACAGCTGTTACGGATGGGCTGATAGGCCAGGGAACTAAAATAGATCCTTGGTTGATAAGCAGCGATGCAGCGCTTGGTGCGGTTCTGCGTGATCCCGCTGGGGAGGGGTATTTTAGAGTGACCATGGACTGCTCGTACTCTGGGAGCGGGGGGCTTTCGAGTTCGGAAGCGGGCACCTATAAATCAAAAATTATTGATGCCGATGGGTATGCTATTGCAATGGTTTTAAACAGCGCATCTGCTGGCGCGGCAATTATGGCGGGTGTCACCCTGCTAAATTGCTATCTCCGGGTGCAGATGTTGCAGATAACTAGTACAGCTGTGTCGGTCCCTTTCTTTAATTGCTACTTTACCGATTGTCTGGTTAACGCATCAACTACCTCGACAAATAATTCACTCCTGAATAACGGCTCGGCTTTCTATTCTTTAGAGCCCAAGCAGTTCAATCGAGTTGTTTTTGTCGGTGGTTTTTTGGGTGCTTATGATCGTTTCGTGAATATTGGTGCGCCAGGCGATACGGTATTCACGGATGTGGTTAAGTGGACATCAACTATTGGGAGCTGGTACACACGGACAACTACTGCACCAACGCTAGCCAGCTTGGACGCCTTGTTTGAGGGGCGCTTCACTGCTGCTGGCTGGTTCGATGACGCAACGCTGCCTGCTCCACGCCCGTACTTTGTAGAATTTATTAACTTGGTTATCGACACTCTGGTGCTTGGTGTCCCGACTGCCAGGCCGTTGTTATATGAGGCGGGAGGGCGGTACTACGGTCTTGGGCAAACTGATTCCTCTGGCCATTTAAATATAACTCTGAGGGTGCGTCGGCGTTTGACGTTTAGGGTTGTAGTATCAGAAGACGTTGGCCTAGATAGGTTGCAAGAAGGGAATTATGTTGCAGCGAACAAGTATTACTTGCCGCCTTCAGGGGATAGCTATCGCTACTTAGCGTCAGCCGCTGGACATATCGTGGGGCTGAGCGGGGTGACGTTTGGAGGAAGTCCGGTAGTGCTAAACGGGGTGACTTATACCCCCTCGGCGGTTTATCCGGAAATGGCGTCGAGTAGAACGTCACTCCAAACCGGTGGTGCGCAGCAACTGTTCACCTTTGATACGGCAAGCCTTGGCGGTGGTGGTGGCGGACCGGTTATAGATGGCGATCCCGCCTACCTGGATGGTGTGGTTGAGGAGATTCACCCGTTGCTCGGCACGGTACGAGCGTTGGTAAATGCTGAAGTTTCCGTGTTCGAGAAGCGCGATACAGGCTATGTGGTTATGGGGAGTGCCTACTCAAACGCAGTTGGCGAGTTTCGCGTAAACACCGAGGTATATGGTGGCGGCGATGTGTTTGCCTTCGCTGCCGACTTCCCCGGCGTGGCCTGGCAGGCGGGGCTTGAGTTGAGCACTGGTACCCGCCTGCGACCTACCGTAAACAACGGCTACGTCTATGAGGTCATCACCCCGGGCAACTCCGGCGCGACCGAACCAACCTGGTGGGCCGATGCCGGCGACGGCACCGAGGGTGCCATCGGTGCCGCGACCGCAAAAGCCCGGCCGTACTACCAGCCGGTGGGCCATGGCCCGCTAAAGATGACCTTCGTCGAATAGAGCCTATCCCATGCAGAGATTCCGCCTCACCGGGCCTTACCAGCCGCCGGTGCCGTTGGTGTTCGTGCTGCGTGCCCGCCATGTCGATGTGATCTACCCGGAGCCGCCCCGCCTGCGCATGTCAGCGCGGGCAGGGTGGTCGCGGGCTGATGCTGCCGATGCTGAAACAGTGGCAGCGTTTCGCTCGGTGCCGCCGTGCGAGGTTCGTGTGGTGCTCAGCCATCAGCAGGCACCCGCCCAGGATGCCGCCATGGGCTCTGCCTGGGGCGTGGGCGTGCCAGCCGACAGTGGCGCGGGCGATGGTTGGACAGCTGCGCGGCCGTTGTCTGCTGCCGCCACGGCCTCGCCTTGGTCAACCCCGGGCGTGCGTGACTCCGGTACCGCTGATGCCTGGCAGTGGGCAATTCCGCTTGATCGGTTGAGCCTGCATTCGAGTTGGCAGATAGGTATCCCGACGGACGCCAGCCTGGGTAGCCGCCACCGCGACACGGATCGCTACGGCCCCGAGTGGGTGTATGTCGAGCAGTTGCCGCCTTACCGCCCGGGGGCGCAGCCGCTGGCGTTCCGCTTCAACGGCACCCGCTACCAGCCGGCACGCAACCCGCCGGTGTACTTCCGCCTCGGGCGCAGCCTGCGCGAACGGCCAACCCAGCCGCGCGATCAGTGTGTCGGCATCCGTCACGGCACACCGCAACAGCTCGACTGGGGCCGCTCGCTGCCCTGGAGCTGGGGCACGCCGGTCGATACGCACCCGATTGGCATCACATACCCCGACTACAACGGCCCGGTGATCATCATCGAGCCGCCGGTAGAACCGGACATACTGGAGACCTACATGATCGCCAACAGCGTCAGCCTGGTGGTGTTGCCCGACCGCACGCCTGTGGATGCCACCGGCATCAAGGCCAGCCTGGATATCGACAGCTTCAGTTGGAAGCTCAGCGCCGATCTGTTCGGCCGCACCTCGCTCAACCTTGTGCGGCCGGGTGCCAGCGGCCCGAAAACCCTGGAGCTGACTATCAACGGCTGGGTCTGGACCTTCCTGGTTGAGCGCTACAGCAGCACCGCCAAGTTTCCGGCCGAGCGTTTCAGCATCAGCGGCAACAGCCGCACCCAGCTGCTGGCCGCGCCGTATGCCCCGATGCGCAGCGCGGTCAACGCAGTAGACATCAACGCCCGCCAGGCGGCAGAGGATCAGCTGCTGTTCACCGGCTTCACCCTGAGTTGGGACGCCACCGGCATCGGCCCGCCCGACTGGACCATCCCGGCCGGCGCGCTGACCTACCAGGACCAGACCGCCATGCAGGTGATCGCCCGTGTGGCCGAGGCCGCAGGCGCATTCGTGCGGCCGGCGCGGGAAGGTGACGCGCTCACCGTGCTGCCGCGCTACCGCGAGGCGGTGTGGTGGTGGAGCAGCGCGATCATGGACCGCATCATCCCGGCCGAGATCATCACCGACTCAAGCGGCGAATGGTCACCCCAGCCGGAATGGGACAGCGTCTACGTCAGCGGCACCAGCCACGGCGTGGCGGTGGATGTGCGCCGCCAGGGCACGGCGGGCAACAAGCCCGCGCCGGATGTGTTCGACGACCTGATCACCGCCACCGACGCGGCCCGAGCACGCGGCATCAGCGAGATCAGCAAGGGCGGCCATCAGGAAATCGCCAGCCGCACCATCCCACTGTTCCCGGTGGGCAGCGCGCCAGGGCTGGTTGAGCCGGGCATGCTCTGCGAGGTGCGCGACCCCGGCGACACCTGGCGTGGCCTCTGCCTGGGCGTCGACATCAGCGCCGACGGCATCGGTGCCAGCCGCGTCAGCCAGGTGCTACGCCTAGAGCGCCACCACGCCGGAGGTGCCTGATGGCCACGGTAAACCCATGGACACGCTTCAAAGCCCTGCTGCCAGGCGGCAGCCGCTCAGTGGGCGAGGTGATCAGTATCAGCACCGCCACCGGTACCAGCATCATCGAGCTACGCAACGGCGTGCAGATCTCGGCGCGCGGTGTCGATGTAGCGGTGGGACTAAAGGCCTTCATCATCGACGGCCAGATCACTGGGCAGGCACCGAGCCTGCCGCAGTATGACGTAGAGGTTTAGCTTCTTGGATCAGTCCGCAATAGCTACGCGAATGATTTCGCAGAGCAGCTGATAGTCGGCAGTGCTATCGGCATTGCTGTCAGCGAGTACCGCTCCTTCCGGGGACAGAATCTTTCCGCTATCACTCAATAAAACCTCACCTGCCAGAAGGCGGCTGCTGTTTAGAGGGGTCGGAGTGTGGATAAGAATTCTTCCGTATAGCTCGCCATTAAAAATGATCGAGGTCATCTCAACAGTGAAGTTTTTTCCTAGCGTTGTAGCGGTGAAACGATTGCTCCCTTCCTCTACTTGATCAATCGCAACGATTTTGCCGAGATGTGTGGTGGCAACGTCGCTCCAGTATTGAATCAAGCCGGTAAACCGGTCGGTAATTCTGACCCACTTTCTCTTGAGGTTTGCTAGCTCAGTAGTGGCCGAGTCAGCGTCTTTGAAGTTCATGGTTTGCATAAAAAAGTCCTTTTTTGTTGAGGCGAGCAACCAAGCATAGTGGAACGCTAAGGTCGTTCGCCAGTAGTGATGCTGTTCCAGATCTTCATAAGCCCGCCGAGAGCGGGCTTTTTTTCGCCCGGAGGAAACATGGAAATAACCGAGCAGCAATTGCTCCATATCATGCCCAACGCCCGCCGCTCAGCGGGCGTTTTTGTTCCTGCCATCAACGCCGCTGCCAAGCGCTGGCAGTTTGACCGGCCCAAGCGCATGGCCGCGTTCCTGGCGCAGATCGGCCACGAGTCCGGACAGCTGCAGTTCACGCGGGAACTGGGCAATAACGCCTACCTGGCCAAGTACGACACCGGCCCTCTGGCAGCGCGCCTGGGCAACACCCCCGAGGCCGATGGCGACGGCCAGCTCTACCGCGGGCGCGGGCTGATCCAGGTCACCGGCCGCTACAACTACCTGAAGTGCAGCGCAGCGTTGTTCGGCGATGACCGCCTGCTGCGTGAACCGCAGTTGCTGGAGCAACCCGAGTGGGCTGCGCAATCGGCTGGCTGGTATTGGTGGATGAAAGAGCTGAACACCCTGGCGGATCAGGGCCAGTTCAATCTGATAACGCGCCGCATCAACGGCGGCCTGAATGGCCTGAAGGATCGGCTGGAGCTGTGGGGTAGGGCGCGTGAGGTGATTTTATGAGCGCCTTCACGAGAGTTTCAGCGGTGCTGGAGAAGGCTGACAGCCAGCTGTTCTTCAAGTGTCCTGGCTGCGACATGCTGCACGGCGTGAATGTCGAGCGCGATGGGCCGCCGCGTTGGGGTTGGAACGGCAGCGTCGACAAGCCGACATTCACGCCGTCTGTTCTAGTTCGTTACCGCTGGGGGCCTGATCAGCACCAGGTCGTTTGCCATTCCTTCGTAACCGATGGCCGCATCCAGTTCCTGGGTGACTGCACGCACGCGCTCGCCGGCCAGACGGTTGATCTGCCTCTGCTGGAGGACTACGAATGAACCTGACCGACCTGATTCCCGGCTCACCACGCACCTGGTTGTTTGGCGCATTGCTGGTCGCGGTGTTTGCCGCTGGCTGGGCTGGCAACGGCTGGCGTATGGGTGAGCAGCTGGCTCAGGCTGAGAAAACCCACAGCGACACCCTGGGTGAGATAGCCCGAGCGGCTGCCCACCAGGTGCGCGATCAACTGGATGCCCGGGTGCTGCTCGAGAAGCGCCTTGCTGATCTGGACACAACAAAACACAAGGAACTGACAGATGCACAAGATGAAAATGAGCGGCTGCGCCGGCTTTACTCTGGCGCTGATGATGAGCGTAAGCGGTTGCGCATCGAAGTCCGAGTTGCCGAAGCCGACCGCATCGTGTCCGCGGCCACCGGCAGCAGCGGCCTGGGCGATGGAGCCATCGCCGAACTCAGTGAGCGCGCTGGATCAGCTGTTTGGGATATCCGCGCCGGAATGATCCGCGACCGGAAGAAACTCGAGTACCTGCAAGGCTACGTCCGGACTCTGACCGGGCAGCCCGCCGCAACGCCGTAACTTCCCCAGCAAGAAAAGAGCGACCGGTCCAGGTGTTACAGCACCCAGCCCGGCCACTCGACCCGCAGCCATTCCTGCAAGCCAAGCCAAGGCTCCCACTCCGTGCACGAAGCGGGCGAGAGCCTAGCACCTGTTTATTTATACAGTAAAGGTTTGCATTCTATGACCAGCCCTATCATCCCGTGGATGGGCGGCAAACGCCGCCTGGCCGACCGTCTTATCCCGCTGTTCCCTCCCCATGATTGCTACGTCGAAGTCTTTGCCGGCGGTGCGGCGCTGTTCTTCATGCGGCCCCAACCTGCGCCAGTGGAAGTGCTGAACGATATCAACGGCGACCTGGTGTCGCTGTACCGGGTGGTGCAGAACCACGTTGAGGAGTTCGTGCGGCAGTTCAAGTGGGCGCTATCCAGCCGGCAGCTGTTCGAGTGGCAGAAGATCACTCGCCCGGAAACCCTGACCGATATCCAGCGCGCCGCGCGCTTCTTCTACCTGCAGCACCATGCGTTCGGCGGCAAGGTCAGCGGGCAAACGTTCGGTACCGCCACGACTGGCCCGGCCCCGAACATCATGCGCATCGAGGAGAACCTATCTGCGGCCTGGCAGCGGCTGGCCGGGGTCTATGTTGAGAACCTGCCATGGCTTGAGTGCGCCGAGCGCTATGACCGCGCGCACACCTTCCACTACATGGACCCGCCGTACTGGCAAACAGCGGGCTATGGCGTGGACTTTCCCTATGAGAACTACGAGCGCATGGCCGACTTTATGCGGCGCTGCAAAGGCAAGGTGATGGTCAGCATCAACGATCACCCCGATATCCGCCGGGCGTTCGAGGGCTTCCATATGGAGCAGCTCGATATCCGCTACAGCTGCACCAACCAGCGGCAGGGTGTGGCTGAAACCACGGGCGAGCTGGTGATCATGAATTGGGTGCCAGCCTCTCTCGGGGGCCTGTTTGATGGCGTCTGATCCGCTTGCTATGCCACGGCACCGGAGCGTTACTGGTGCCAACGGAAACCAACAAGGAAACGACCATGAACCTGCTCGAGCACCTCCAGCCCTTGCCCACCGAACTGCTGAACGCCATGGCCAAGGGGGAGGTGGACACCCAGGCGATTGCAGCAAGGCTGATGGCCGAGCGCGGGCTGGATCGGGAAGGGAAGTGGGTCGGGTTTGAAAAGGCGAAAGAGGTGTGGCGGATCTAGCCGCACAAACAAAAGGCCCGGAGCCGCAGGATGCCTGCGGTGCCGGGCCTTTTTTGTGTCTGGTGAATTTGTATAGATTAACTAACGCTAGGGCAACCGAGGCTGACGAAGCCGACTTTTGGCGTGGCGGGGGTGGACATGGGGGTAACCTCGGGCGTGTACGGATGGATGCCGGGCGCTGGCTGCGCCTCTGATCAAAAAGTGCGCAATTCTAGCGGCGGATTGCCGGATTGGCCAGCACTTGCGGGGGCTGTGAAAAGACGCTCGCCTGCTGCGAGCGCCTCCATGTGTGCTATTACCTTGCGCCATCCGTATCCGTAGCCTGTCACACGCCGCAGGCCGTGCAACGTGTGACGTCGGTGGTCAGCCCCGGCGCGGCAGCATGCGCTGCAAGGTGTTGTCGCGGCTTACAAAGTGATGGAGCAGGCCGGCGGCTGCATGCAGGCCGATCAGCCAGTAGCCCGCGACCCCGGCCCATTCGTGCCATTCTTTTATGGTGCTGGCGAGATTGGGGTCTTTTTCGACCAGTGCCGGCAGTTCGAGGCCAAAGAAGGGGATGGGCTTGCCGGCCGCGCTGAGGATCAGCCATCCGGCCAGTGGCGCGCCGATCATCAGGGCGTAGAGCGCCAGGTGCATGATCTGCGCGGGCAGGTTTTGCCAGGCGGGCAGGGCGGGCTTGATCTTCGGTGTCGGGGCGACGAAGCGCGCCAGCAGGCGCAGCCAGACCAGCGCGAATACCGCCAGGCCGAGCATAAAGTGCCACTGTTTAAGCAGCTCGCGGATGTCGCTGCCTTTGGGGAAGTTGCCTTTGAGTTCGATACAGGCATACACGCCTGCGATCAGCACCAGCATCAGCCAGTGCAGGATGATCGATAGACTGCCATAACGCGTGTCGGTGTTTTTCCAGGACATGGTGGTGCGGCTCCGTTGGTTTAAACAGCGCAAGCATAGGCACCTGAAACTTAAGCTTTGCTGAGCGGAAACGATGTTCGCGCCTGGAAACCAGAAGGGCGGAAAACAAAAAGGCCACTCGATTGAGTGGCCTTTCTGAGTATCTGGTTGCGGGAGCCGGATTTGAACCGACGACCTTCGGGTTATGAGCCCGACGAGCTACCAGACTGCTCCATCCCGCGCCGGCCATTCTATATAGAATTCGATGGCTGTCAACAAAATAGTTGTTTTTAATCAATCGCTTAAGTTTTGCAGGAGGGCTAAAGCAAAAAAGGCCACTCGATTGAGTGGCCTTTTCTGAGTATCTGGTTGCGGGAGCCGGATTTGAACCGACGACCTTCGGGTTATGAGCCCGACGAGCTACCAGACTGCTCCATCCCGCTCCGACCATTCTATCCAGAAATGCTCTTCTGTCAATCGATTGTTGCTTTTTAATCAATAACTTAAATGATCAAGGCGCAGAAACAGAAAGGCCACTCGATTGAGTGGCCTTTCTGGGTATCTGGTTGCGGGAGCCGGATTTGAACCGACGACCTTCGGGTTATGAGCCCGACGAGCTACCAGACTGCTCCATCCCGCGGTCGCCATTGTAGCGGCAAAAATCAGGCTGTCAACCTGACGGGCAAGCAAAGTGTTTTTTATTCAGATGCTTAGCAGCGGGACAGGTAAAAATGCAGGCGAGGTGAGCGGTGCTTATCGCCTGGGACCGCTCGCCTGCCTGGGCGGGCGTCTTTAAACTGTATTGCAGTCCATATTCGGCATAGCCCCTGTGAGCGTTGTTGGGCTAGAGTCCCGAGCCATTTGATGGAGCAAGCCCATGAGTCGTGAATGCAAAGCCTGTGGTGCACAGGTAACCGATGAGGCAACAACCTGTCCGAGCTGCGGCGCTGCCCTGGCGGCGAAGATGAAACTGCTGCCGTTGGCGGCCTTTATGTTGATCGTCATTCTGATCATCCAGTCCTATATCACTAAGGACGAGGCCGGCTCCGCCACCGTAGAACCTGCCGCACCGGCCAGTTCGGCCGAGCAGTAGGGCACGCCTGCGTACCATGACGAGCCGGAAGATCATCCATGTCGATTGCGACTGCTTCTATGCCGCCATCGAGATGCGTGACGATCCCGCCCTGGCTGGCAAGCCGCTGGCGGTGGGTGGCTCGGCGGACAGGCGTGGGGTGATTGCCACCTGCAACTATGAGGCGCGCGCCTATGGCGTGCGTTCGGCCATGGCGTCCGGGCAGGCCCTGAAGCTGTGCCCGGATCTGTTGATCGTCAAGCCGCGGATGGATGCCTACAAGGCGGTATCGCGGGAGATCCAGGCGATCTTTCGCGAATACACCGAGCTGATCGAGCCGCTGTCGCTGGATGAGGCCTACCTGGATGTAACGGGCAGCCCGCATTTTGCCGGCAGCGCCACGCGTATCGCGCAGGATATCCGCCGGCGGGTGTCCCAGGACCTGCATATCACTGTCTCGGCTGGGGTGGCCCCGAACAAGTTCCTGGCGAAGATCGCCAGTGACTGGAAAAAGCCCAACGGCCTGTTTGTGATCACCCCGGATCAGATCGAGGATTTTGTCGCCGCCTTGCCCGTCAGCAAGCTGCATGGCGTCGGCAAGGTCACTGCGGACAAGCTCGCGCGCCTGGGGATTCGCACCTGCAGCGACCTGCGCGAGTGGAACAAGCTGGCCCTGGTCAGGGAATTCGGCAGTTTTGGCGAGCGCTTGTGGGGGTTGGCGCGGGGCATCGACGAGCGTGCGGTGCAGACTGACAGTCGCCGGCAGAGCGTGAGCGTGGAAAACACCTACGACAAGGATCTGCCGGATCTACCCACGTGCCTTGAGCAGCTACCGCAGCTGCTCGCCGAGCTGGACCGACGCATGGCGCGGCTGGACCAGAGTTATCGGCCGGACAAGCCCTTCGTCAAGATCAAGTTTCACGACTTCAGCCAGACTACCTTGGAGCAGGCCGGGGCCCGGCGCGATCTGCACAGTTACCAGCTGCTGATAAGTGCGGCCTTTGCCCGGGGCAACAAACCGGTGCGGCTGCTCGGGGTGGGGGTGCGCCTGCAGGATTTGCGCGGTCGCCATCAGCAGCTGGAGCTGTTCGCGCCTTAGGGGCAGGCTTGTCCACCTTGAGGCCTGGTGTGGCGAGCCCTCTGTGGAGCACGCGGCGCACCCTAGGTATGGACGGGGCTTAGTTGTCTTCAGGCCACAGCCGGATCGGCTTGCCGTTGGCCGGCCACAGTTGCAGCTGACCGATACTGTTGAGGTCCCAGCGCTGGACCTTGCTCAGGCTGTCGAGAAAACGCGCTTCCTGCTCCATCAGCGCCTCTGCGCACATCTTGCGGGTGCTGCCGGCGGTGCTGAAACTGAGCTTGTCACCATCGAGCTGGTAACCGGCGAACCAGTGGTTGCAGCCGGCGTTGCCATAGGCGCGGCCGTCGTCGCCGAGGGTGATGGTCAGGTGGCTGCGGTCGATTAGCGGACGTTCGCCGATCCATTCCACCTTGTAGCTGTGTTCAGTTTCCAGCTGCGGCGCTGTAGCGGCGCAGCCGATCAGACCGGCGGCCAGCAGGCCGGCAGTGAGTAGGTGTTTCATGCAACCTCCTTGTCGATGCATTGCGGGCACAGGTGCCGGTTGTTCTGTTTGCGCCAGCCGAGTTCAGTGATGCGCGCTTCGGCGGCCGGTGCCTGGGCTTTCTTGCCGAGGGCCGCATCCACGGCGAATTCGAAATCCAGTTGCGCCTGGCAGGCGTCGCACTTGACCTGCCAGTTGAAGATCGCCAGTTCACCGAAGACCGGGCCGCTGGCCACTGCCACCCACTGGCCGCGGGGGTTGATCAGGTGGCGGACCTTGTCGGCCTGCAGGCGCATGGACAGCTCGCGGCTGCCCTTGAGGGTGACCAGTAGAACGTCGCCGCTCTGGATCGAGCCGCCGTTGCCGGTGACCTGATAGCGACCGGGTGCCAGTGCGCGGCATTCAATCAGGGTGTGTTCGGGGTTGAGCAGGTTGTAGCGAAAGTCGTGTTCGGCCATGGGTCCTCCGGAAGGGGCTGTTGACGTTTCGTTCGTGGCCGCGACGAAGCGTCAACAGACCTGGGCGCAAATGCTATCACGCAGAGGCGTGCACCAGATTGATCGGCGTGCCGGCCAGCCAGGCGGCGATATTGTCGCGGGTGGTGGTGGCAATCGCGGCCAGGGCTTCGTGGGTCAGAAAGGCCTGGTGTGCGGTGATCAGGACATTGGGGAAACTCAGCAGCCGTGCCAGCACATCATCCTGCAGCGGCAGGTCGGAATGGTCTTCGTAGAACAGCTCGGCTTCCTCTTCATAGACATCCAGGCCGAGATAGCCCAGCTGACCGCTTTTCAGCGCGCCAATCAGCGCCGGTGTGTCGATCAGTGCGCCGCGCCCGGTGTTGATCAGCATCACCCCGGCTTTCATCTGCTGCAGGCGCGGCGCATTGATCAGGTGGTGAGTGGCGGCGTTGAGCGGGCAGTGCAGGCTGATGATATCGCTGCGCTCGATCAACTCGTCGAGTGCGACCTGGCGCGCGCCGAGGCCTGCCAGGTTGGCGACGGGGCGCGGGTCGTTGATCAGTAACTGGCAACCGAAGCCGGCCATGATCCGCGCGAAGGTCAGGCCGATCTGCCCGGCACCGATGATGCCGACGCTCTTGCCGTGCAGGTCGAAACCGGTCAGGCCGTGCAGTGAGAAGTCGCCCTCGCGAGTGCGGTTGAAGGCGCGGTGGGTGCGGCGGTTGAGGGTCAGGATCAGGGCCAGGGCATGTTCGGCCACGGCGTGGGGCGAGTAGGCCGGGACCCTTACGACGCAGAGGCCGAGCTGCTCGGCGACGGGCAGGTCGATATGGTTGTAGCCGGCCGAGCGCAGGGCGATCAGGCGCGTGCCACCGGCGGCCAGACGCCTGAGCACAGGTGCGCTGAGGTCGTCATTGATAAAGGCGCAAACCACCTCACAGCCGGCGGCCAGGTCGGCGCTGGCCAGGTTGAGGCGCGCCTCCTGAAAGCTCACTTGCCAGTCGTCGGGCAGCTTGGCGGCCAGAAAGCTCTGCTGGTCGTAGCTTTTGCTGCTGAACAGAATCATGCGCATGGCGGTTTCCGGTGGTTATGGGTCAGGCGCTGACGCTGGCTTCACTGGCCAGGCGCTCGATGGCGGCGTCGAGTTCGTCGAGGGCCTGATTGGCTGCCGGGTCATTCTGTTTCAGCAGGGTTTCGCTGCGCTGGCAGGCGGCGCGCAATTGCGGCACGCCGCAGTAGCGGGTGGCCCCGTGCAGGCGATGCACGCGCTCGATCAGGGCAATGCGCTCGCCAGCCTGGCGCGCCTGGCGAATGGCCTGACGGTCCGTCGGCAAGCCGGCCAGCAGCATGTTCAGCATATCGGCGGCCAGGTCGGGTTTGCCGGCGGCCAGGCGCAGGCCTTCGGCGGCATCCAGGACGCTGAGGTCGTAGCGCGGACCGCTTTCGTTCGGCTGCTCGACGGCCTGATTGCGCAATGCCAGGCCGGTCCACTTGAGCACCACCTGGGCCAGCTGACGTTCGCTGATGGGTTTGGTCAGGTAGTCGTCTAGGCCGCTTTGCAGCAGGGCGCGTTTCTCGTTGGCCAGGGCATGGGCGGTGAGGGCGACGATGGGCACCGGGTTCTGGCCGCGTTCGCTTTCCACCTGGCGGATCGCTTCGGTGGCCTGGCGGCCGTCCATGCCGGGCATCTGCACATCCATAAAGATCAGGTCGAAGACCTGCTGCTTGGCTTTTTCCAGGGCCTCGTAACCGCTGCTGGCAGTACTGACGGTGGCACCCATGTCTTCCAGCAGGGTGTGCACCAGCAGCAGGTTGGCCGGGTTGTCGTCGACGCAGAGGATCAGTGGCGGGCGGCTGGGGGCAGTGTTCTGCGGTTCGCTGCGGGTATGCCGGGGGCTGATCAGCTCTGCCAGGGCGCGCTGCAGCTTGCGCGTGCAGGCCGGTTTGGCCTGCAGCTGGCTGTAGGCGTTGGGCAGCAGGCTGTGGTACAGCGCCTGCTCAGTGGTGGGGCAGAGCACCAGGGCCTTGCAGTCGACGCGATCCAGGTCCCAGATGTACTGGCCGAGCCGCTCCGGCGGCAAGGCCTGGGTGCTGACACCGAGCACCGCGAGTTCGATCGGTTGTCCGTTGTGGCGCGCGGCGATAACCGCGGCGAAAAGGCTGTCGAGGCTGTCGAAGGCGCTGACCTGCAGGCCGCAATCTTCCAGCTGGTGCTGCAAGGCCTGGCGGGCCAGTTCGTGGCTCTCCAGCAGTGCGGCGCGGCGACCCAGCAGCGGCGCGCGCGGCAGGTCTTCGGCATCGTCGCGAGCCTTGGGCAGGCTCAGGCTGATCCAGAATTCCGAACCTTCGTCGGGGGTGCTGTCGACGCCGATCTCGCCGCCCATCTGCTCGATCAGTCGCTTGGAAATCACCAGGCCCAACCCGGTGCCGCCGGCCTGGCGCGACAGCGAGTTGTCGGCCTGGCTAAAGGCCTGGAACAGTTCGCCCAGGTCCTCGTCGGACAGGCCAATGCCGGTGTCCTGCACGCTGATGCGCAGCTGCGCGCGGTCGGGGGTTTCGTCCTCGAGCATGGCACGCAGGATGATGCTGCCTTCGCGGGTGAACTTGATAGCGTTGCTGACCAGGTTGGTCAGCACCTGCTTGAGGCGCAGCGGATCGCCAATCAGCGACAGCGGGGTGTCACGGTAGACCAGGCTGAGCAGCTCCAGCTGCTTTTCGTGGGCAGCGGGGGCGAGGATGGTCAGGGTGTCCTGGAGCAGGTCGCGCAGGTTGAAGGGGATATTTTCCAGCACCAGCTTGCCGGCTTCGATCTTGGAGAAGTCGAGGATCTCGTTGATGATCGCCAGCAGGTTGTCGGCGGATTTCTCGATGGTGCCCAGGTAGTCCTGCTGGCGTGGGGTCAGCTCGCTTTTCTGCAGCAGGTTGGTAAAGCCGAGGATGCCGTTGAGCGGGGTGCGAATTTCGTGGCTCATATTGGCCAGGAACTCGGACTTGATTCGGCTGGCCTCCAGGGCCTCCTTGCGCGCCAGATCCAGCTCGATGTTCTGGATTTCGATGGTTTCCAGGTTCTGCCGCACGTCCTCGGTGGCCTGGTCGACGCTCTGCTGCAATTCGTCCTGGGCGTTCTGCAGGGATTCGGCCATGCGGTTGATGCCCGAGGCCAGCTCGTCCAGCTCGTGACTGCCCAGCGGCGGCAGGCGGGTTTGCAGGTGGCCGTCCTTGAGCTGGGCGACGCTTTGTTTTATCTGCCGCAGCGGGTCGTTGATGGTGCGGCTCATGCGCACCGCCAGCAGGGCGGTCACCGCCAGGCCGGTGGCAATCAGCAGCAGGCTGGCCAGCAGGCTGCGGTAGCCGCTGAGCAGGGTGCTGTGGTGTGACAGCTCAAGCTCGACCCAGCCCAGCAGGTTGTTGCCGTTTTCGCCGACGGCTTCGCCGGTCAGGCTCAGGTGCTGTTCGAATACCGGCAGGAGAAAGCGCGTGGCGTCCTGGCTGCTGTGCTGCGCGGCAAGCAGGCTTTCGCCACTGGGCACGCTGTTGAGCATGCGCGGGCCAGCGTGAGCCAGGGTCGTGCGTTCGCTGGCGAGAAAGCTCACTGCCCGTACGTCCGGCTGCTCCAGCGCCTGGGTGGCGATCCGCTGCAGCAGGATGCTGTCGCCGGCCTGCAAAGCGGGGGCGGCGAGGGGCGCGAGCTGTTCGGTGATCATCTGTCCGCGCTGCAGCAACTGGGCCTGCAGGGCGGACAGTTGCACCCAGGTGAAATAGCCACCCAGCACCAGTGCCAGCAGGCTGGTGGGCAACAGGGTGAGCATAAGCACACGGCCTTTGATGCCTAGATCCTTTAACACGCGCTGCCTCCTTGGGTGATGTGTGGGCAGTGTAGCGATTCGGCCGGCGAGAATCTGTAGGTGAGTGCGGCGCAGTTAGTAGGTAGAATTATTCTCATTTGTCTCGGTGGTTTTCTCGTGCTCACTGGTAACCGTCCCGCCGCGCGGATTCTTGCGGTCGAAGATGATCCTCTGCTGGCCAGTCATTTGCAGCAGCACCTGCAGGGCAGTGGTTACTGCGTCACCCTCAGCGGCGATGGCCGTGAAGGGCTGCACCTGGCGACCGACGGCGATTTCGACCTGGTGCTACTGGATATTCTGCTGCCCGGCATCGGCGGCCTGGAAGCCTTGCAGCGCCTGCGGGAACGTCGCGGCGTGCCGGTTATCCTGATGTCGGCACTGGGCGGCGAGCAGGATCGGATCAGCGGTTTCAGTCAGGGTGCCGATGACTACCTGCCCAAGCCGTTCAGCATGGATGAGCTGAACGTGCGTGTCGCGGCGGTGCTGCGCCGGGTGGCTTATGAGCGCCGCGAACTGACGGTGCTACCGCAGAGAGGCGGGCTGTTCTTCGATGAGCCGCGTATGGACATAAACCTGACGGGCCGTTGGGCCGGGCTGACGCCCGTGGAGTATCGCGTGCTGGAGCTGCTGGCGCGCAACCTGGACGAGGTGCTGAGCAAGGCGTTCCTTTATCAGCAGGCATTGCATCGTGCCTATGCGGTGCATGACCGCAGTCTGGATATGCACGTCAGCCATATCCGCCGCAAATTGCAGGCCCTGGGTGACACTGGTCTGCGTCTGGAAACCGTGTGGGGCAAGGGTTACCTGCTCAGCGGGCAGGATTGCTGAGGTGGCGCTGCCTGGCCGGCATTCAATGTTCTGGAAACTGGCGGCGTTGCTGGTCACCTTCACCCTGCTGCTGATTTCCCTCAGCTGGTTCTGGAGCCAGCGGGTCGAGCTGCACACCTCCTACCTGTCCAAACCGGCCAAGCAGCAACTGCAGGCTTATGCCGATGCGGCTGAGCAGGCCTGGCTGGAGGGTGGCGCAGCCGCTGCCGATGACTTTCTGCAGCGTCTGCGTGAACGTGAAGCGAGCGCTGCGCTGCTGCTGGACGCTGAGCTGCAGCCGCTTGGGAGTCAGGCGCTGACCCAGACGCAGCGTGAGCGCCTGACCTTTATGCGCCAGCTGGACTGGCCGATGAGCCGCCGCTCGGCCGAACTGCCTTATATAGATATTCCCTTTGCCAACGCTGGCGGGCATCTGGTTATTCAGCTGCCGGAACGTTTTCGCCCCTGGGAGTACCGTCAGCCCCTGTTATGGCTAACCCGCGCGTTGTTGCCGGGGATGCTGGCCTTGCTGTTCTGTATCGGGCTTTACCGGGTATTGATTGCCCCGCTGGTGCGTTTGCGCGAGCAGGCCAACGCGCTGCATTGCGATGACTTGTCGGCACGGGCCGGTGCGGTGGCGCGGCGACAGGACGAGCTCGGCGAGCTGGGCCGCGCCTTCGACCATATGGCCGAGCGTCTGCAGGGCACGGTGGAGTTGCAGCGCCAGTTGCTGCGCGACCTGTCCCACGAGCTGCGCACCCCGCTCAGCCGTTTGCGGGTCGCCGCCGAGGGCGGGCTGCAAGGCCAAAGCCTGGCGCAGCGGGTGATGCATGAGGTGCAGCTGATGCAGCGGCTGGTCGGCGATACGCTGGAACTGGCCTGGCTGGATACCGAACGCCCTCGTTTGGCCGCCGAACCGGTGGATCTGGAGGCGCTCTGGGACATGCTCTGCGAGCGCGCCTGCTTCGAAAGTGGCTGGGAACCCGAGCGCCTGGTGTATGCCGTCCCACCGGACTGTCATCTATCCTGCAACCTCAACGCCCTGGCGCGGGCGCTGGAGAACATCCTGCGCAATGCCATCCGCTATTCGCCCGAGGCCGGGCTGATCCGCCTCTGCGGGAAGGCGCAGGGGGGCGAGTGGCACCTGTGGCTGGAAGACCAGGGGCCGGGCGTGCCGCCGCAGCAGCTGGCGCAGATATTTCTACCCTTTACCCGCCTCAACGGAGCCCGGCCAGGTGATGGGGGCTTTGGTCTGGGGCTGAGTATCGCGCGTAGCGCCATCGAAGGGCAGAGTGGGCGTATATACGCCGAAAACGCTCATCCGGGTTTACGCATCCATCTGCATTTGCCTTCGGTCTGAGGCCGTGGGTGCGACTGCCGTTATGGCTGTCGTCGGTTTGCCGTTATCATGGGTGCCTTCTTTGCCTATGGATCGCCACGTTCGCCATGAGCCCGCAATACCCCACTATCGCCGATTGCATCGGCAACACCCCGCTGGTGCGCCTGCAGCGCCTGCCGGGTAACACCAGCAATACCCTGCTGCTGAAGCTGGAAGGCAATAATCCGGCGGGTTCGGTAAAGGACCGCCCGGCGCTGTCGATGATCAAGCGCGCCGAGTTGCGCGGCGATATCCACCCCGGCGACGTGTTGATCGAGGCCACATCCGGCAATACCGGTATCGCCCTGGCCATGGCGGCAGCGATCAAGGGCTACCGGATGATCCTGATCATGCCGGACAACTCCACCGCCGAACGCAAGGCGGCGATGAGCGCCTATGGTGCCGAGCTGATCCTGGTTGGCGGTATGGAGGAGGCCCGCGACCTGGCCCTGCAGATGCAGGCCGATGGTAAAGGCAAGGTGCTCGACCAGTTCGCCAACTACGACAACCCGGAGGCCCATTACCGCGGCACCGGCCCGGAAATCTGGCAGCAGACCGGCGGTGAAATCACCCACTTCATCAGCTCCATGGGCACCACCGGCACCATCATGGGCGTGTCGCGTTTCTTGAAGGAACAGAATCCCGAGGTGCAGATCGTCGGTTTGCAGCCGATGGAAGGCGCGGCGATTCCCGGTATCCGCCGTTGGCCCCAGGAGTACCTGCCGAAAATCTATCAGGCCGAGCGGGTTGATCGCATCATCGACATGGGCCAGCAGGAAGCCGAAGAGGTGATGCGCCGCCTGGCCCGTGAAGAAGGCATCTTCTGCGGGGTGTCCTCCGGTGGTTCGGTGGCGGCCATGCTGCGCCTGTCCCGGGAAGTCGAGAACGCGGTGATGGTGGCGATCATCTGCGACCGTGGCGACCGTTATCTGTCCAGTGGCGTTTACGACGCACCGAGCAACTGATGGCCAAGAAAGACGGCGGTCTGCGCTTTCAACCCAGCGGCGGTTCCCGTGCGCCCCAGGTGCCGGTGGGCAAGAAGCAGAAACTCACCATCGAGCGCCTGGCCAATGATGGCCGTGGCATCGCGTTCAGCGAGGGGCGTACCTGGTTTGTCAGCGGCGCGCTGGCCAGCGAGCAGATCGAAGCGCGGGTGCTGGGTGCCCATGGCAAGGTGGTCGAGGCGCGGGTCGAGCGGATTCTCACGGCCAGTACCGAGCGCCGCAGCGAGGCCTGCGCCCATGCCAAGGTCTGTGGCGGCTGCAGCCTGCAACACATGCCTCATGCCGATCAGCTTGCCCTGAAACAGCGCATGCTTGCCGAGCAGCTCAGCCGCCTGGCCAACCTTGAACCGCAGGAGTGGGCCGCGCCGCTGGTTGGCCCGGAGCTGGGCTATCGCCGTCGCGCGCGCATCGCCGTGCGCTGGGACAACAAGGCCAAGCGCCTGGATGTTGGTTTTCGCGCAGCGGCGAGCCAGGACATCATCGCCATCAGCGATTGCCCGGTGCTGGTACAACCCTTGCAACCGATCCTGCGCGCGTTACCGCTGGTGTTGCGTGAGTTGGATAAACCCCAGGCCATTGGTCATGTCGAGTTGTTCAGCGGCAGCTCTAGTGCTGTGCTGATACGGCATACCGCTGCATTGAGTGAGGCGGATCTGGCCCGTTTGCAGGCGTTCTGCACTGAGCAGAAGGCGCAGTTATGGTTGCACGGCAGCGCCGAGCCGCAGCCGTTTGAGCCAGCGCAGCAGCTGAGTTATCGCCTGGAAGCGTTTGATCTCGACCTGGCTTATCGGCCTGGCGACTTTGTTCAGGTCAACCAGCCGGTGAATGACGCCATGGTTGCCCAGGCCCTGGACTGGCTCGCGCCACAGGCCGATGAGCGGGTGCTGGATCTGTTCTGCGGCCTGGGCAACTTCGCCTTGCCCCTGGCCCAGCGGGTGAGTGAACTGGTGGCGGTGGAGGGCGTGCAGACCATGGTTGCGCGCGCCGCCGAGAATGCCGCCAGCAATGGCCTGGGCAATGCGCACTTTTTCCAGGCCGACCTGTCCAACCCGCTGGCCGGCGCAGCCTGGGCTCAGGGCGGTTTTGCCGCCGTGCTGCTGGACCCGCCGCGCGATGGCGCGTTGCAGGCGGTCAGGCAAATGACAGCGTTGGGCGTCAAACGGGTGCTGTATGTGTCGTGCAACCCGACGACCCTGGCCCGCGACAGCGCCGAGTTGCTGGCGCAAGGCTATCGGCTGGAACGCGCCGGTATCCTCGATATGTTTCCGCAAACCGCGCACGTCGAAGCGATGGCGCTGTTTGTCCGGCAGTAGCAGGTCGTTGAAAGCGTAGGCGAGGCAGGCAAGACAAGGCAAAAACGGCCGAGGAAGCGGAGTTTACGAGCTGTAAATGAGCATTCCGAGGCCGTTTTTAACGCAGTATTGCCAACGCAGGTAGTTTTCAGCGGTCTGCTAGATGAACGCGCCTGGATCAGGCGGCAGGGTGCTTGGATTTATCCGCACCCGCCCTTATCTAGGTGCTGCAGGGGCGCGAAGGAATTGCGCCTTAGGTGGTTAAACCGACTCGCCTGTAAGGGCCGTCGACAGTCTGGCTGCCCCGCGGAGCAGCCTATGGAAGGTAAGCAAGATGGTTCAGGTTAGAGCGCATCAGCCGATCAACGACGACGGCAGCATCAACCTCGAGGCCTGGCTCGGGCATGTACTGAGTGTCGATCCGGCACTGGATCGCGAGGCCTTGCGTGAGGCCTGCGAGTTTGCCCGCGAGGCCGAGCAGCAGGCCAATGCTGCACAGAATCTGTGGACCGAGGGTGCGTCGAGCTTCCGCTCCGGTCTGGAAATCGCCGAAATCCTGGCGGACCTCAAGCTCGATCAGGACTCCCTGGTCGCAGCCGTAATCTACCGCTGCGTGCGCGAAGGCAAGGTGCCCTTGGCGTTGGTCCATCAGCGTTTCGGCCCGGTGGTGGCCAAGCTGGTGGAAGGCGTGCTGCGCATGGCGGCGATCAGCGCTTCGATGAACCCGCGCGACTCCCTGGTCCTCGGCTCCCAGGCGCAGGTGGAAAACCTGCGCAAGATGCTCGTGGCCATGGTCGATGATGTGCGCGTGGCGCTGATCAAACTGGCCGAGCGCACCTGCGCGATCCGAGCGGTGAAAGAAGCCGATGACGAGAAGCGTCAGCGCGTGGCCCGCGAAGTATTCGACATCTATGCGCCGCTGGCTCACCGCCTGGGTATCGGCCATATCAAGTGGGAGCTGGAGGACCTGTCCTTCCGTTACCTGGAGCCGGAGCAGTACAAGCAGATCGCCAAGTTGCTGCACGAGCGGCGGATGGACCGCGAGCAGTACATCAACGAGGTGATGGGCCAGCTGCGCGAGGAGCTGGAGGCCACCGGGATCAAGGCCGATATCAGCGGCCGGGCCAAACATATCTACTCGATCTGGCGCAAGATGCAGCGCAAGGGCCTGCAGTTCAGCCAGATCTACGACGTACGCGCGGTGCGTGTGCTGGTTCCGGAAGTGCGCGATTGCTACACCGCCCTCGGTATCGTGCACACCCTCTGGCGGCATATTCCCAAGGAGTTCGACGACTACATCGCCAACCCCAAGGAAAACGGCTACCGCTCGCTGCATACCGCCGTGCTCGGCCCGGAAGGCAAGGTGCTGGAAGTGCAGATACGCACCCAGGCCATGCACGAGGAAGCCGAGCTGGGCGTATGCGCGCATTGGCGCTACAAGGGCACTGACGTCAAAGCCAGTTCCAACCATTACGAAGAGAAGATTTCCTGGCTGCGTCAGGTGCTCGAATGGCACGAGGAACTGGGCGATATCGGCGGCCTGGCCGAGCAGCTGAGGGTGGATATCGAGCCGGACCGGGTCTATGTGTTCACCCCGGACGGTCATGCCATCGACCTGCCCAAGGGCGCGACGCCGCTGGATTTTGCCTACCGCGTGCACACTGAAATCGGCCACAACTGCCGTGGCGCGAAGATCAACGGCCGGATCGTACCGCTCAACTACAGCCTGCAGACCGGCGAGCAGGTGGAGATCATCACCAGCAAGCACGGTACGCCGAGCCGCGACTGGCTGAACTCCAACCTGGGTTACGTCACCACCAGCCGGGCGCGGGCGAAGATCGTCCACTGGTTCAAACTGCAGGACCGCGACCAGAACGTTGCCGCCGGCAAGGTCCAGCTGGAGCGCGAACTGGCGCGTCTGGCGCTGCCTCATGTGGACTTCGACAAGCTGGCCGAAAAAGCCAATATGAAGACCAGCGAGGACCTGTTCGCCTCCCTCGGTGCGGGCGACCTGCGCCTGGCGCAACTGGTCAACCTGGCCCAGCAACTGGTCGAGCCGGACCGGGTCAACGAGCAGCTTGAGCTGATCCCGCGCAAGGCCCTGGGCTTCAAACCAGGCAAGCGCGGCGATATCCAGATTCAGGGCGTCGGCAACCTGCTGACGCAGATGGCGGGCTGCTGCCAGCCGCTGCCGGGCGACCCGATCGTCGGCTATATCACCCTGGGTCGCGGAGTCAGTATCCACCGCCAGGACTGCGCCTCGGTGCTGCAGCTTGGCAGTCGCGAGCCGGAGCGGATTATCCAGGTCAACTGGGGCCCCGTGCCGGTGCAGACCTACCCGGTGGAAATCATCATCAAGGCCTACGACCGTTCCGGCCTGCTGCGTGACGTGACCCAGGTGCTGCTTAACGAGAAACTCAATGTGCTGGCGGTGAACACCCGCTCGAACAAGGACGACAACACCGCGTCCATGTCGATCACCGTGGAGATTCCCGGGCTGGATGCATTGGGCCGGCTGCTGGGGCGTATCTCGCAGCTGCCGAATATTATCGAGGCACGCCGCCACCGAGTTTCCTGAGCTGCTGCGGTGCCGTCGTAGGATGGGTTAGGCGCATGCCACAGTTACGATAACGGGTGCTGGATCGGGTGCGCCGTAACCCATCATCGGTATTAGCGCTGCATTGGTTCGATGGGTTACGCGGCGCGCTGGTTTTATCATGGCTGCGAGATTAGTTTCCGCGCCGCTAACCCATCCTACGGATGCGTATTAACCGGAATCTGTCATGTACCAACTCGACGACCTGCTGCACCTGATGGCCCGGCTGCGTGACCCGCAGCACGGCTGCCCGTGGGACCTCAAGCAGAGCTACGCGACTATCGTGCCGCACACCCTCGAAGAGGCCTACGAGGTGGCCGATGCCATCGAGCGCGGCGACTTCGATCATCTGCCCGGCGAGCTGGGCGATCTGCTGTTTCAGGTGGTGTATTACAGCCAGCTGGCCCGGGAAGAAGGGCGCTTCGAGTTTGCCCGGGTGGTCGATGGCATCACCACCAAGTTGATTCGCCGCCATCCCCATGTGTTCCCCGATGGCGATCTGTATGGCGCAGTGGATGTGGCCAAGCTGGAAGAAACCGCGGTCAAACAGCGCTGGGAAGAGATCAAGGCCGAGGAGCGTGCCGAAAAGGCTGCCGCTCCCGAGCAACTCTCACTGCTCGACGATGTGCCCACGGCGCTGCCATCCCTGAGCCGGGCAATCAAGCTGCAGAAGCGCGCCGCCCAGGTTGGTTTCGACTGGCCCGAGGCTTTGCCGGTGGTCGACAAGGTGCGCGAAGAGCTGGATGAAGTGCTCGAAGCCATGAGCGAGAACGACCCCGAGGCCATTAGCGAGGAAATAGGCGACCTGCTGTTTGTGGTCAGCAACCTGGCGCGGCATCTCAAGGTCGACCCGGAAACCGCCCTGCGCGCCGCCAATGGCAAGTTCGAGCGGCGTTTTCGTTTTATCGAGCAGGCATTGCGCGAAGCGGGGCGCAACATGGAAGATTGCGCCCTGGATGAACTGGACGCGCTCTGGGGCGAAGCCAAGAAGCTGGAAAAGCAGCAGGCCCCGGGTTGCTGAGCACCTGGACGGGATGCTGCGTAACGATTCTGGTGGGTACGCCCACCCAATATTGATTGTTGGAAAGGTAGGTTATGGCTCTCTCACTACGCGATCAGTTGCTTAAAGCCGGGCTGGTCAACGAAAAGCAGGCCAAGCAGGTCAGCAAGGAAAAACAGAAGAAGCAGCGTCTGGAGCAGAAAGGCCATATCGAGAAGGATGAGTCGCAGAAGCTCGCCGCTCAACAGGCTATGGCTGAAAAGGCCGCCCGTGACCAGGAGCTCAACCGTCAGCAGCAGGAGAAGATCGAGCAGAAGGCCCGTGCCGCGCAGATCAAGCAGCTGATCGAGGTGTCGCGCCTGCCCAAGCTGACCACCGAGGACTACTACAACTTCGTCGACGACAAGAAGGTCAAGCGCCTCTCGGTAAACAAGCTGATGCGCGACAAGCTCAGCAGCGGCTCGCTGGCCATCGTGCGCCACGGCGGCGGCTACGAAGTGATCCCGCGCGAAGCCGCGCTGAAGATTCAGGAGCGCGACGCCCAGCGCGTGGTGCTGCTCAATACCCCCACCGAAGCGCCGGATGCCGACGATCCTTACGCGGCCTATCAGGTGCCGGATGATCTGATGTGGTGATGGCGAACGCCGTTTAAACAGCCATTGGTTTCCCGGATTGTGCTGACGCTTATCCGGGCTACACCCGTGCCAGCACGCATCACCAGGCATAAAAAAACCGAGCCAGTGGCTCGGTTTTTTGTAGCTGGCGTGTGCTCAGTCGCGGCGGCCTTCGACCGGCTTGCCATCAACCGTGCCTTCCTTAAGCATGATCTGGTATTCCTTGCCGTCGGTTTCCACCTGGTGCAGGCGCACCAGCAGGTAGTTCCAGTCCTTGGCGAACCAGAGCACGGTCTTGCGGGTGGTCTGGGTCGGGTCGCGTACGCGCTCGACCTTGATTGCATCGACCATGCCGGCCTTGGTGCGCACCACTTCTTCGCCCAGGACGCGGAAGTCGTAGGTTTCCACCTCGTCGCCGTCGACCACCTGGTAGCTCATGCTCTGCTTGCCGGCAGCCACGTCGTACTGCAGGGCCAGTTGGTAGGACGACTTGTCCAGTAGGCCGCGATTGAGCGGCAGGCGCACGGGGTTGCCGCGATCCGAGCCGACGACCTGCTTGCTCTTCCAGTCGAAGCTGTGTTCGATTTTCTTGCCCTTGCCCAGGCCGCTGCGTTCATACAGGTAGGACTGAGGCAGCAGGGCAGAGTTTTCGAAGCGCAGGGTGCTTTGCTCGGTAAGGCTGGCGACCAGCATCGAGGCTTCGAAGCTGAGCTTCCACTGGTCGTTGCCTATAGCCTCCAGGCTGCGTGAGGCCGTGCCGCTGACGGGCAGTTGCTTCCAGTCGGCGGTGTAGCTGGCGGAGAAGGGCTTCAGCGCACCGGCGGCCAGGGCCGGCAGGCTGAACAGTGCAAGTGCGAACAGTAAGGCGCGACGCATGTTCTCTCCTAGATTCGAATTATCTGGCCGGTACTTGGCAGTGCCTGTCCGTCGAGCGTTGCCCCTTGGGCTTCAAGGTGCAGGCGACCTTCGGCAAACCAGGTCACGGCCAGCGGATAGATCAGGTGTTCCTGGGTGTGAACCCGCTGCGCCAGGCTTTCTGGCGAGTCGTCCGACTGTACCGGTATTACTGCCTGTACGACCAGTGGCCCACCATCGAGTTCCTCGGTGACGAAGTGCACGCTGCAGCCATGCTCGCGATCACCGGCCTCCAGGGCCCGTTGATGGGTGTGCAGGCCTTTGTATTTGGGCAGCAGGGAGGGGTGGATGTTCAGCAGGCGGCCGGCGTAATGACGGACGAAGCCGGGGGTGAGGATGCGCATAAAGCCGGCCAGTACTACGAGCTGCGGGTCGAACGCATCAATGGCCTCGACCAGCGCGGCGTCGAAGGCCTCGCGGCCGTCGAACTGCTTGTGATCGAGGATCTGGGTGGCGATGCCGGCATCTTGCGCACGCTGCAGGCCGTAGGCATCGGCGCGGTTGGAAATCACCGCGACGATGCGAGCCGGATTGCCGTCATGGGCGATGCTATCAATCAGCGCCTGCAGGTTGCTGCCGGAGCCGGAGATCAGCACCACCACATTGCACTGTGCCGACATTAGTGCTGTTTCAGATTGTTCAGTACGACCTGGGCGGCACCTTCGGCGGCTTCACCGATCTGGCCGATTACCCATGGCTGCTCGCCGGCGGCGGTCAGGGTTTGCAGGGTGATCTCGACCTGATCCTGCGCCACGCAGATAACCATGCCGACGCCGCAGTTGAGTACGCGGTGCATCTCGTGCTCATCGACGTTGCCTTTTTCCTGCAGCCAGTCGAATACCGCCGGGCGAGTCCAGCTGGCCACGTCGACCACGGCCTGTGCGCCTTTCGGCAGTACACGCGGGATATTGTCCAGCAGGCCGCCGCCGGTGATATGGGCCATGGCTTTGACTGCGCCAGTGTCCTTGATCAGCTTGAGCAGCGGCTTGACGTAGATGCGGGTCGGGGCCATCAGCAGGTCGGTCAGCGGCTTGCCGTCGACCTGGGTGGTTTCGATTTCGGTGCCTGACACTTCGATGATCTTGCGGATCAGCGAGTAGCCGTTGGAGTGCGGGCCGGAGGACGGCAGGGCGATCAGGGCATCACCAGTGGCGACTTTCGAGCCGTCGATGATTTCGGCTTTTTCCACCACGCCGACGCAGAAGCCGGCCAGGTCGTAGTCTTCGCCTTCGTACATGCCCGGCATTTCAGCGGTTTCACCGCCAACCAGGGAGCAGCCAGCCAGTTCGCAACCGGCACCGATGCCGGTGACAACGGTGGCAGCCACGTCGACATTGAGCTTGCCGGTGGCGTAGTAATCGAGGAAGAACAGCGGCTCGGCACCACAGACCACCAGGTCATTGACGCACATGGCGACCAGGTCCTGGCCGATGCTGTCGTGCTTGTTCAGGTTCAGCGCCAGGCGCAGCTTGGTGCCCACGCCGTCGGTGCCGGACACCAGCACCGGCTGCTTGTAACCGGCCGGGATCTCGCACAGCGCGCCGAAGCCGCCCAGCCCACCCATGACTTCCGGACGGGCGGTGCGCTTGGCCACGCTTTTGATGCGCTCGACCAGGGCTTCGCCGGCGTCGATATCCACGCCTGCGTCCTTGTAGCTGATGGAGGGTTGCTTGCTCATAGATCCAGGCCTTTAAGGAGGGAATTCGGGTATGCAACGGCGCTGCTGTGCAGCCCGTCTACGAAGGCGCGCGATTTTATCAGGCTTGCCGGGCAGCGGCCACCCGGGCGGTGCGATGGTTGCGGGCGTTGGGGCGGCTGTTTAAGGTATAGGCCTTCGCGCGCGGCCTGCCAGACCGTCGTGCGCCATTTTCCGTCCGTCGAGAATCTCCCATGCGCTTGTCTGCTCGCCTGCTCCTTGTGTGTTTGCCGCTGTTCAGCCTGCCGGGTCTGGCTGCGCCGATGGCCGATCTGTATCAGGTCCGCGAACCGGTCGCCAGCCAGCAGCCGGAAGAGCGCGACGCGGCGCTGGGGCGCGCCCTGGATATCTTGATCCAGCGTCTGACCGGCAAGGCCGATGCGCCGCAAAGCCCGGCACTGGCGCAGCTGCGCAAGGAGCCGCAGCAGGTCGTGAGCAAATACGGCTATGAAGGCGACGCCTTGCTGGTCGAGTTCGATTCGACAAGCACCGAGCGCGAGCTGCGCCAGGCCGGTTTTGCCCTGTGGGGGGCCAATCGCCCGGCGATTCTGGCCTGGTGGTTGAATGATGCCACTGATGGCAGCAGCCTGGTCGGCGACGGTCAGAGCAGTGCCCAGGTATTGCGCCAGGCGGCGCAGTACCGCGGTTTGCCGCTGCGTTTGCCCTTGGCCGATCTTGAGGAGCAACTGCTGGCGACCCCGGAGAACCTTCTGGCGGGCGAGCCGGATACCCTGCGTTCGGCCTCGGAGCGCTATGCGGCAGATGCGCAGCTGGCCGTGCTGGCCCGCGAGGCCGACGGCCAATGGCAGGCCGAATGGCGCTTGTGGCTCGGCGATGAGCGCGAGCAGGGCAAGGCCCAGGGTGCTGATCAGGCGGCGCTGGCCGATGCGCTGCTGCTGGCCGTCAGTCAGCGTCTGGCCCCGCGCTTTGTCGTCACACCGGGTGCCGCCACCAGTCTGACTCTGGAAATACAGGGTGTTGACCTCAAGCGTTACGCCGAACTGCAACGGCTTCTCGAACCCTTTGCCGCTCAGCTGAGCAGGGTCCAGGGCGAAACCCTGACCTTCCAGGTGAATGCCAGTGCCGAACAGCTGCGCGCCCAGCTGGCCTTGGCGCAGCTGCATGAGGTCACCGAGCCGGCTCCGAGCGCTGAATCCGATGCGGCTGCCGCCGCCACCGGCGAACCCGCACCACGCCTTCTGCCGCGCACTGATGTACTGCGCTTTCGCTGGTAGACTGCGGGCCTAAGCCCGGCCGGCGGCAGGGTTGCTCTGTCGTTGCGCCCTGGTCGCCCGTGTTCGGGCATCCCCCCGGTTGGACTGTTTGGCTAATGGAGAGCGCGGCATGATCGAATCTCAGCGGTGGTTATGGATAGCAGGGGTGTTGCTGCTGGGCTGGTTGCTGTATCTGCTGCATCCGATTCTCTCGCCCTTTCTGATCGGCGTGCTGCTGGCCTATATGGGCGACCCGCTGGTGGATCGCTTCGAGCGCTGGAAGCTTTCGCGCACCTGGGGTGTGGTGGTGGTGTTCGCGCTGATCGGCCTGGTGATGGCCATTCTGCTGCTGGTGCTGGTACCCATGCTGGGCAAGCAGTTGATGCGTCTCTACGAAATGGCCCCCGAGATGCTCGACTGGCTGCAGAACCAGGCGCTGCCCTGGGTGCAGCTCAAGCTCGGCCTGGACGAAGGCTTCTGGCGTTTCGACAAACTCAAGGAAGCCTTTTCCGGGCAGGTGGATAAAACCACCGATATCCTTGGCATGCTGCTGTCCAAGGCCACCGCTTCGGGGCTGGCGCTGCTGGCCTGGCTGGCCAACCTTATGCTGATCCCGGTGGTGAGCTTCTACCTGATGCGCGACTGGGACCTGATGGTGGCCAAGCTGCGCAATCTGCTGCCGCGCGGCCGGGAAGGGCTGGTGGTGAAGTTGTTCAGCGAGTGCCATGAGGTGCTGGGCGCATTCCTGCGCGGCCAGTTGCTGGTGATGCTGGCGCTGGGCGTGATGTACGCCAGCGGTCTGATGCTGATCGGCCTGGAGCTGGGCCTGCTGATCGGTGTGCTGGCTGGCCTGGCCAGTATCGTGCCGTACCTGGGGGTGGTGGTCGGCATCGGCGCGGCCCTGACCGCCGGGCTGTTCCAGTTCGGCGTGGATTTCTACCCGCTGCTGGGCATTACCGCAGTGTTTGTGGTCGGGCAGATGCTCGAAGGCATGCTGCTGACCCCCCTGCTGGTGGGGGATCGCATCGGCTTGCACCCGGTGGCGGTGATCTTCGCCATCATGGCGGGCGGCCAGCTGTTCGGCTTTACCGGCATCCTCCTGGCCCTGCCAGTGGCTGCGGTGATCATGGTGCTGGTGCGTCATCTGCATGTTTTCTACAAGCAGTCCGAGACCTATGGCGCGCCAACAACGGAAGACTGATTTGCGCAGCAGAGGCTGACAGCGCGGTTAGGCGCGCCGAGGGACTGAATAACGCCATCCAGGCTTATGTGTTCGGCAACGATCAACTTGCGCATAGCGTTCACCAGGTGCGTCCTCGTAAAGGGTATGCCTCTGCAATCACGACAACCAAGCAGCTGCATTCCCTAACGGATAGTCGAGCAAGACTCTGCGAAATCGACAAGGTGATATTTTGTGGGGCAGTCCGTCCTTGCGGCGACTGGTTAGACGGCAAGATAGACGGGCTCGCAACGCACTTCTGTTTTTACTGAGTTGGCAATAAAACACTCTTGATGTGCTTCATGGTGCATTTTTTCGATCTGTTCTCGGTTCGGCACTCTTTCACCTGAGAAGCTCACGGCGGGTTTGAGTGTGACGACTGTCATGGCCAGTTTTCCGTCTGGATTTTTCTCCATTACGCCAATGGCTTTGTCGGCGTAGCGATCTACGCAAAATCGCCGTTTGGCTGCGATGGAGAGAAACCAGAGCATGTGACAGCTTGAAAGTGAGGAAACGAAGGCTTCCTCGGGATCAACCGCTGCTGCGACCGACATGGGGATGGGTACTACATGCGGCGATGAAGACCCCGGCACGTCTATACCGCCATCAAAGCGGAGGATGTGTTCTCGGCTGTAACGATTGCCGAGAAAGTCTTGCCCATTGCGTGTCCAAATAACTTCAGCAACATACTCGGCCATAAGGTTTCCTTCCCGTGTTTGAGTCCTTCGGTCTGCGCGGCGCTATAGCTCGGTCCGGTAAGCGCCACGAGCAGCTTAAACCGTATTGACCTCGATAAACCACTTGGGCTGCATAGTCTCGAAATCCTGGCGGATATTGGATGGCAGATAGCTGGCAGAATCCAGTACAAAAGCTTGGCCATCCATACGCTTGAATACCACCCAATGCCAGAAGTCTTTACCTTCCTCCTGATGATGCTTGATGGCCAATAACGCCAGGTCGGGCAATGCCTGCCAGGACTCAAATGGAACTTCGCCTTGAGAGATTTGAACGCCTGCACTGGACAACAGGCGTCTAACATACTGGGTATCGGACCACAGCGATTTATCTGACGCATAAATACCCATGGAATTGGCTATGGCCTTCATCCCTGAGTACGTTTTACCCAGAATGTTGGCAATTGATGCAATTCCGCATCCCGTGGTTTCTTCCTGCACTATCGTTTTGCGCATTGATAATTCCTTGATGTCTGAAGAGCTGATTATGCGGCACCTGGAGTATTCAAGAGCGCGATAACTGCAATATAGGTCAACGCAAATAATGGGATATTGGACAAGGCGAAAAGCAAGAAACGTATTTCGATTTTGTTGACCAGCGACTGTACAGGGCTATGCCCAATGCTTAGGAAGACATACGCCCACGCAAACAGCAGGCTTGTTTGAGATTGAACACCCAGCAGCATCTTGATTTATGGTGAGTACCAGTGTTTTTCTTAGTTTCTTGAGGTCGTTTAAATTTGTGCGTCCGGACAAGCCAAGCAGTAACGTTAATATAATTTTTTCATGGCGGTATTCCGCGTGTTTTAATTTTCAAGTCATAGCTATTAATTAGGCGGCATCGCTGTCACATAACACACCAGCCGGTGTCTGATCACCTTCCCTGTCACACGCTAAGCTTTTGAATTGCCTATAAGCCCGAACGCTAAACGCGACACGGGGGCGCAAAGCGACATAGAACAAGCCCGAGTGCCGGGCACCGCACCATTCCGCTAGAAACTACTGATCACCCCTGCAGCTGTCTAGCAACGGTGTTGGAAAAGTGCCGCACATATCCCCCGCGTTGGCTGGCCGGGGCCGCAGCCCGGCGGGCGGGGGGGCTGCGGTTAGTAAAGACTCGCTTTATCCATCAATGACTTAGCGCTAAGAAGGCTATAAACTTTACGGACTTTATGGAGACCCCCTGCGGTTCCGACGGACCGCCCAGCCTGTATGACACCCATCCAACTGCCATTAGGTGTGCGTCTGCGCGATGACGCCACCTTCGCCAACTACTACCCCGGAGCCAACGCTGCGGCGCTTGGTTATGTCGAGCGTCTGTGCGAAGCGGATGCGGGGTGGACGGAAAGTCTGATTTATCTCTGGGGCGGGGCGGGTGTGGGCTGCAGCCATCTGTTGCAGGCGGCCTGTCTGCGTTTCGAGCAGCGTGGCGAGCCGGCGGTTTATCTGCCGCTGGCCGAGGTGGTCGAGTACGGTCCGGCGCTGCTGGATAACCTGGAACAGTGCGAGCTGGTCTGTCTGGATAATCTGGATGCGGTGGCTGGGCGTGCGGACTGGGAGGAGGCGCTGTTTCATCTGTTTAATCGCCTGCGTGACAGTGGTCGGCGGTTGCTGCTGGCGGCCAACGCGTCGCCGCGGGAGCTGTCGGTGCAGCTGGCCGACCTGCAGTCGCGCCTGACCCTGGCGCTGGTGTTTCAGCTGCAGTCACTGTCTGATGAGGACAAGCTGCGTGCCCTGCAGTTGCGCGCCTCGCGCCGCGGCCTGCACCTGAGCGATGAAGTCGGGCGCTTTATCCTGACCCGTGGCGAGCGCAGCATGAGTGCGCTGTTCGAATTGCTCGAGCGCCTCGACCAGGCCTCGCTGCAGGCCCAGCGCAAGCTGACCATTCCCTTTCTGAAAGAAACCCTGGGCTGGTAAGGGCCTGCCATAGGCAGCAAGCCAAAGCCATAAGCCGTCAGTAACAGCCTGATGCAGTCAGCGCGCGGGCCGCTCGCTGACTCATGCAGCTTGCAGTTATTCGCCTGCCAACTTGCGGTCGTACTGGAAGCGCCAGCGAGTGAACATCAGGGCGGCGCAGAACAGGCTGAAGCTGAGCAGCGTCAGCAGCCAGCCATAAAGCGCCTTGGAGGGGTCGAAGGCGGCCAGCACGCCCTGGATAAAGTACAGGTTGACCACAAAGCAGGCCCAGGCGTGAGCGCGGGCGTTGCCCAGGAATATCCCGGGTGCCAGCAACAGCAGGGGAGCCAGCTGAAAAGCCAGGATCACCCAGAGCAGCGTGCCTGGTATCTCGGCGAACTGCAGATTCCACACCACTAGCAACAGGGTCAGGGCCAGGAAGCTGAGCAGGCTGGCGGTGCGGCTGATGGCCAGGCGCGGTTTGAGCCATTCCAGCGACGGCAGGGGCTTGGGGGTTTTAGCCACGGCGGCTCTCCAGTTTTTCTGCGGTTTGCGCCAGGCGCTGGCCCAGGGCGCGGCACAGGGTTATTTCATGCTCGTCCAGCGGGCGTTTGCCATCGGCACCGGCATGGTGGCTGGCACCGTAGGGCGTGCCGCCGCCAGGGGTCTCCAGCAGCGCGGCTTCGCTATAGGGCAGGCCGGTAATCAGCATGCCATGGTGCAGCAGTGGCAGCATCATCGACAGCAGGGTGGTTTCCTGGCCGCCATGCAGGCTGGCGGTGGAGGTGAACACGCCGGCCGGTTTGCCGACCAGGCCGCCAGTCAGCCAGAGGCTGCTGCTGCCGTCGAGAAAATACTTGAGCGGCGCGGCCATGTTGCCGAAACGGGTAGGGCTGCCCAGAGCCAGGCCGGCGCAGTTCTTCAGTTCGTCGAGGCTGGCGTAGGGCGCGCCTTCTGCCGGGATCTGCGGCGCGACTGCTTCGCACTCGCTGGAGATGGCCGGGACGGTACGCAGGCGCGCTTCCAGGCCGGCCATCTCCACGCCGCGGGCAATCTGCCGGGCCATTTCGGCGGTGGCACCGTGGCGGCTGTAATACAGGACCAGGATATAGGGAGCGCTCACGGCAGTACCTCCAGGACTTTCTCCGGCGGCCGGCCGATCACGGCCTTGTCGCCGGCGACCAGAATCGGCCGCTCAATCAGTTTCGGGTGTTGGCTCATTGCCTCGATCAGCTGCGCGTCGGTCAGCGCCGGGTTGGCCAGGCCGAGCTGCTGGTAGGCGTCCTCGCCGCTACGCAGGAGTTGGCGCGGGGCGATCCCGAGCTGGCGCAGCAGGGTCTGCAGCTGGCCGATATCGGGTGGCGTTTCCAGGTAGCGCACAATGCTGGGCGTCACGCCGCGTTCTTCGAGCAGCTGCAGGGCGGCCCGGGATTTTGAGCAGCGCGGATTATGGTAGAGCGTAAGGTCGGTCATATTCGGGTCGCTTGTTGCCGTGGATGGCGGCTATTCTAACCGCTTACGGCAGCTGCGCCTTCGTCTGAAGCGGGTTGTCGCGGTGCAAGTGGCTAAGGAGAGGGCATGCGTCAGCGCATTAACAACTGGTGGGAGTTCTGGCGTTTTCTGCTGCAGCGCTTTCTTGCCGACCGGGGTGCCAACAATGCCGCGGCCTTGACCTACACCACGCTGTTCGCCGTGGTGCCGATGATGACCGTGACCTTCTCCATGCTGTCGGCCATTCCGGCTTTTCAGGACACCGGCGAGCAGATCCAGAGTTTTATCTTTCGCAACTTCGTGCCTTCGGCAGGGGAGACCCTGCAGCAGTACCTGCGCGACTTCACTACCCAGGCCCGCCAGCTGACCTGGATCGGGGTGGTGATTCTGGCTGCGACGGCCTTCTGGATGCTGGTAACCATCGAAAAGGCCTTTAACACTATCTGGCGCGTACGCCAGCCGCGTCGTGGCGTGTCGAGCTTTTTGCTGTATTGGGCGATCCTCAGCATGGGGCCGATCCTGCTTGGCGGCGGCTTCGCCATCAGCACCTATATCGCCTCGCTCTCACTGATTTCCGGCCCCGATGCGTTGCTTGGGGTGCAAACCCTGCTGAAGTTCATGCCCCTGCTGTTCAGCGTAGCGGCCTTCACCTTGCTCTATGCCACGGTGCCCAATGCTCAGGTGCCGATGCGCCATGCCTTGCTGGGCGGCCTGTTCGCTGCGGTCCTGTTCGAAGTGGCGAAGATGCTGTTCGGCCTCTATGTGCGGTTGTTTCCGGGTTATCAACTGATCTACGGCGCGTTCGCCACCGTGCCGCTGTTCCTGCTGTGGATTTATGTGTCCTGGCTGATCGTGCTTTTCGGTGCCGAGGTGGTGTGCAACCTGGGATCTTCGCACCAGTGGCGCAAACGCGCGGTACCCCGCCTGCTGGTCGTACTGGGAGTCTTGCGGGTATTCCACGAGCGTCAACAGTCGGGCTTCAAGGTGCGCCTGCGCGATGTGCAGCGCCAGGGCTGGATGCTGGCCGAACATGAGTGGGAGGAGGTTCTGGAGTTTCTCGAACAGCAGCAGCTGATTGCCTCGACCGGTTCGGGCACCTGGGTGTTGAGCCGTGATCTCGGTCAGTACACCCTGGCCCAGTTGCTCAGCCGCAGCCCCTGGCCGCTGCCGCGTCTGGCGCAGTTGCCCGAGCAGCTCGACGAGCCCTGGTATCCGGCATTGCGCAGTGGGCTGGAAAAACTGCATGAGGAACAATTGGCGCTATTTGGCGAGAGTCTCGCGCATTGGCTGCACCCGGAAGCGGAGCCGGTCGAGTAGGTGACAAAAAACGTCAGTTTGCGGCGCGCTGTCGGGGTTGTGGTAGCGCGCAGTTAAGAGGGGATGCACTACCAGGCTGTTGAAAAACTACCTGCGTTGCCGATACGGCGTTAAAAACAGGCTCGGAATGCTCATTTACAACTCGTAAACTCCGCTTCCTCGCCTGTTTTTGCCTTGTCTCGGCTGCCTCGCCTACGTTTTTCAACGGCCTGCTAAACGCGGTAAAGGAGGCTGGCACGCTTCTGGCAATCACTCGGTTGATTGCAATCAGATTGCCAGCATGGCAGGGATTGATGGAGTGCGAAGAGCGCTATGACAGCCAGCAAAGGCAATGTGATTCATCTGTACCTGCGTGACCCGCAAGAGGCGCTGGAGCGGCTTAACCGGATTACCGGTTTGCGTTTCTCGAGTTGGCCGCAATCGCTGGTACCCCCGAGCGATCCCCCTGAGCAGGCACAGGCCGAGGCTTGCACCCAGGTGCAGGACGCTACTCAGGTAGGCGGTGTGTCGGGCTGAATGCAAAACCCCGCGTCGATGCGCGGGGTTGGTGGCAGAGCCAGTATCACTTCAGGCAGTGGCCCGGCGAGGGCTGGCTAGCGGCAGTTCGACGGCCTGGACGAAGAGCTCTTCGACCGCCAGGCTTTGCGTGGTGACGGCCGAACGCAGGCGCACCTGCATGTCTTCGATCTTCTGTTTCACCGGCAGGCGAGCGACGCCGGAGAGGAGGATCTTGTTGTGCTGGCTGACCTTGCCGTGATCGATCATCACCTCACGGCGGGTGGTGCCATCGAGGTAGCTGATCAGCAGGGAAACCGGCAGGTTGGCCAAGCCGGGCAACTGCAGCCAGGCGGCGACGTTGAACTCGGCGACGCGGCCTTCGTAAGGCGTGACCTGCAAGCGGGCCAGGTTGACGATCTGGGAAGGTACCGGGCCAATCAGCTTGTCGTGGGCTTGGGTCATGATTGCGTTTCCAGGCTAATAACAGATCGTATCGAGCACGAGTCTGAAGAATTATAAACGTGGCCTCGCCGGCGAAACTGTGCGCTCGGCCGAGTTTGAGCGTGACCGCTCTCGCAGTTTCCGTTGTTTATGCCAGCTGCAGCGGGTAACGGGTCACTGCGCTGGTGCTCAGGTTGATCGTGGGCAGCGGCAGTGTCCGCTGGTTATTGGCGTTGGCCAATTGCAGCCAGACATTTTCCCCTTCGACAAATTGCCCGTTGGGCAACCAAAGGCCGTGATGCCAGCCATTGCCGGGGGCCGGGGTGCTCTGCAGGACGCCGGGGTGGGTCTGGGCGCTTGGTGCGCGCCTTAGCCAGGCTGGGCGGGGCAGCCCTTTCAGGTAGCGCAGGCCCAAGTGCAGGCCCTGGCTATTGAGGTGACGCCAGCGCACCAGCGCCAGGGTCGGGGTATCGCTGGCGGTCAGCAGCAATACCAGTTGGCCGACGGCGAGCTGCCCGGCCTGTTCCTTGTCGCAGAGCAGGCGTGCGCCGCCAGGACTGGTATCGAGCATCTGCGCGGCCGCATGCAGCGGACGTTGTTCCAGCAGTTGCGCGTGAATATTGACCAGGCCCACCACCAGCCGGCACTCGCTGGCTTGCTCGGCGCGCGGATGACGGCGTTGCTGGCGGCCCAGCCAGTGCTGCTGGACGCGTTCGAGTACGGCTCGTTCCTGGTGGCTTTGCAGTGGGGCCGGCTCATACAGGGCTACCAGCAGTGCGCCCAGTTCGAAGCGGCGCAGAGTGTCGTGGTCGCCGTCGATGACCTGTTCAGGGCCCAGGCAGGGGTAAGACTCGGTCAGGTCGATAGCGGGACCTTCGGCCCCTTCCTCGTCGTCCCATGGCAGTAGGCGCGCCAGCCCTGCCAGGGGCGAAAGAGCGGCAAACAGCACCAGGCATTCGCCTTCGGCCAGGTGAAACGGGTTGCTCAGGGCCAGCAACAACATCTGCTGGTAGAGGCCGCGAAGGGTGCTGGCCGGGGCGGGCTGAAAGGGTGCAGCTATGGGCTCATCCAGGCAGTTCTGCTGTTCGCCAACCCAGTACAGCAGGTGGCTGTCGCGCCATAGCCCCGGGGGCGGTTCCTGGTACAGCTGGTAATGGCGCAGCTGGCACTGGCCGAGAAAGTGCTGCGCCATATACAGGCACCAGGCCAGGTGCGCCTGCGAGGGTTGCCGGCCCTGGAGGATCTGCAGCAGCAGACGCTTGAATCCCATGGCCAGCTCGCTGCACAGGTGCACAAACAGCGCCGGCGGCGTGGTGTCGGCCTGGCAGGCCTTGGCGTAGTGGCGGTATTCATCGCTGAAGCTTTGCAGTGCGCGCTGCCTTTCAAGTAAGGTCATGGCGCTGCGGTTGCAGCGCAGCAGCAGGCTGAGCACCTGCTGCAATGCGACGGCCTGCTTCTCCGCGCGGGCCTGGGCCAGCAGCTGGTTGAGTTCGGCGAGCGAGACCGGGCTTTCTTCGACGATGTCTGGCACTTCCAGACGCAAGGCATCTATTGTCATATCAACCTTGGGTAAGCGGGAGTGAATGCATGGATATGCGGTTCCAGACGGTCATTCGTGCTGTTGCAGGCATAGGCATGGCACTGATTCTGGCGGCTTGCACCGAGGATGTGGGCGTCGATCAGCATGGACGAAAGGTAGCGGCTGAGCGCCTCGATGGCCAGTGGTTAGTGATTAATTACTGGGCCGAGTGGTGCGGGCCCTGCCGCACCGAGATCCCTGAACTGAATGCCCTGGCGCGCCAGCACGAGGCGCAGGCAGTGACGGTGCTGGGGGTCAACTTCGATGGCTTGCAGGGCGAGGCGCTGAATCGTGCCGTGCAGGCCCTGGGGATCGAATTCACCGTGCTCGAGCAGGACCCGGCGGCGCGCTACGAGCTGCCCCGCAACGAGGTGCTGCCGGTGACCTATATCGTCGATAACCAGGGCCGTATGCGTGAACGCCTGCTCGGTGAGCAGAGCGCGGCGGGGCTGAACGCCCGCCTGCTGGCCCTCAAGGCCGAGGAGTAAGCCATGGCGCACTTGTGTATGCATGCCTATGTCAGTGGTCGGGTACAGGGCGTGTACTTTCGCCAGGCGACTGCCGAACAGGCCGAGCGCCTGGAGCTTGCCGGCTGGGTGCGCAACCTGGATGACGGCCGCGTCGAGGCACTGTTCGAGGGCGAGGAGGAGGCTGTGCGCGAGTTGGCGACCTGGCTGCAGCAGGGACCGGAGCAGGCCGAAGTTGCCACCCTTGAGCTATATGAACAGCCGCTGCAGGGCATTGCCGGTTTTCTGGTGCGTCGCTGAGGTCAGGGTTTGACGTACCAGAAGTCGTGCCAGAAACCGACCACCTTGGCGGAGTAGCTGTGTTTGCCCAGGCTGCCATTATAGCGCGCCAGGGCACGGTTCAGGTCGCCGTTTTCCTTGCGCAGATAGAAGCTGAGGATGGTGCAGCCATAGCGCAGGTTGGTGGCGTTGTCGGTCAGGTTATCCTGGGGGCGACCCAGCTCGGCTTTCCAGAAGGGCATCACCTGCATCATGCCCTGGGCTCCGACCGAGGAGATGGCGAAGCGATCGAAATGGCTTTCGGCGTGGATCAGGGCAATCACCAGATCGGGGCGTAGGTCGGCTTTGCTCGCCTCGCGATGTACGAGCCGCAGCAGACTCAGGCGTTCCTCGGCATCCGGAATATAGCTGCGCATGCGCGTGGACATGTCCAGCAGCCAGACCTCGGCGTCGAAACGGTCCTGAAAACTGTCGGCCTGGGCCACGGTGTGCTGCAGCAGCTCGCGCAGCTCGGGCTCGGCGGCCTGGCGCACCTGGGCGTGCGCGGCGACGCACAGCAGCAGGCTCAGCAGTGCGACCAGCAGGCGGGCGGCCATGGGGTGTCAGTCGTTACCCGGGTCGGCCACCAGGCGTCCGGCATCCTGGGTCAGGGCCTTGAGGAAGAGCTGCTGCAGCTCGGGGTCGTTGCGCGTCAGCTCGATCAGGCTCTGCTCCAGCTCGCTGGCCTCCTCCTCGAGGCCCAGTTCGGACAGGCGCTTGACCCGGTGTACCCACTGCGCGATGTCGTCGTCTTCCAGATCGTCGTAAATCAGATCGTGGGCTTCCTGCAACTTGCCGCGCAGGGTACGGCTGACCATCAGCGAGGCGTCGGCGCGGGCGCTGCCCTGGTCGTCCTCCACGCTCAGCAGCAGGGTGCTGATGCGGGTGACATCCTGTTCGGCAAAGGGGCTGTCGAGCAGGTTGAGGCGCAGAATGCCGTTACGGTCGGTGAGCAGTTCATGTACTTGTTCGCCGGCCTTGACCCGTACCGGACGTTCGGCCCAGGGCAGGCTGGAGTATTCGGTGCGGGCATCCTGGCGGCGCTCTTCGAGGCTGGCGAGGTTCTGCTGGGAGCGGCCATTGGACTCGACGTTCATGGCCGGATTGAGCCCGGCAAAGCCGTAGCTGATCCAGTCTTTGGTGGCGGAGTCCGGCAGGCTGCCGAGCAGGGCCACATTGAGCACATTGGCTCCGATACCGCCGACTACCGCCAATGCACCGAGGGGCACCTCATACAGCTCGCGCCAGGGCTGGTAGGGGGTGTAGCGGTCATAGCGGCGGGTGACTTCGAAAGCGGTGACCTCAAAGGATTTCTGTTCATGCACGCGCACCCGGCGTTGTGGCAGCTCCAGTACGCGAGGTTCGCCGACTTCGATCTGCAGGCTGTGATCGAGCAGTTTTCGCTCGATGCGTTCCTCGTGTTCGCTGCGCTGTGGCAACTGGTTGGCGCAGCCGGTGAGCAGCAAGGCGGCGCATGATGCGCCGCCTATAAGGTTGAAGGTGCTTCGCTTGAACATGATGGCTCTTGTTGAAAGGGCTGAGATCAGTGACTGATGCGGGTCTGGATATAGCTGAGGATGTCGGCGACAGGCACGGCCTGGGCCACGGTGTCCTGGCGGCTCTTGTATTCCAGATTGCCTTCGGCCAGGCCGCGGTCGCTGACGACGATGCGGTGCGGGATGCCGATAAGCTCCATGTCGGCGAATTTGATCCCCGGGCTGGTTTTCTTGTCACGGTCATCGAGCAGCACTTCATAGCCGGCGGCGGTCAGCTCGGCATACAGCTTGTCGGTGGCTTCGCGGACGATCTCGGTTTCATAGCGCAGTGGCACCAGGGCGATCTGGAAGGGGGCCAGGGCGTCGTTCCAGAGAATGCCGCGCTCGTCGTTGTTCTGCTCGATGGCGGCCGCCACCACGCGGGAAACGCCGATGCCGTAGCAGCCCATGGTCAGGATCACCGGCTTGCCGTTTTCGCCGAGTACCTGGCAGTTCAGCGCTTCGCTGTACTTGGTGCCCAGCTGGAAGATATGCCCGACTTCGATGCCGCGCTTGATCTCCAGGGTGCCTTTGCCGTCCGGGCTCGGGTCGCCGGCCACGACATTGCGCAGGTCGGCCACCTCGGGCAGGGGCAGGTCGCGCTCCCAGTTGACGCCGAAGTAGTGCTTGTCCTCGATATTGGCACCGGAAGCGAAGTCGCTCATCAGGGCCACCGAGCGGTCGATGATGCAGGGGATCGGCAAGTTGACCGGGCCCAGGGAGCCGGGACCGGCACCCACGGCGGCGCGGATTTCGGCTTCGCAGGCCATCTGCAGCGGGCTGGCGACCTGCTCCAGGTTGGCGGCCTTGATCTCGTTGAGCTCATGGTCGCCGCGCACGATCAGGGCAACCAGGGTGCCTTCTTTGGCACCGTGCACCAGCAGGGTCTTGATGGTCTTCTCTATGGCCAGGCCAAAACCTGTCACCAGGGCGTCGATGGTCTTGGTATTCGGGGTATCGACCAGGCGCATGCTTTCGGTTGCCGCGCCACGGCTGCTTTCGCGCGGAACGGCTTCGGCCTTCTCGATATTGGCGGCGTAATCGGAGCTGTCGCTGAAGGCGATATCGTCTTCGCCGGACTCGGCCAGCACGTGGAACTCATGGGAGCCGGTGCCGCCGATGGAGCCGGTATCGGCCTGCACCGGGCGGAAATTCAGGCCCAGGCGGGTGAACACGTTGCAGTAGGCCTGGTGCATGCGGTCGTAGGTTTGCTGCAAGGACGCCTGGTCGACGTGGAAGGAGTAGGCGTCCTTCATGATGAATTCGCGGCCACGCATCAGGCCGAAACGCGGACGGATCTCGTCGCGGAATTTGGTCTGGATCTGATACAGGTTGATCGGCAGCTGCTTGTAGCTGTTCAGCTCATTGCGCGCCAGATCGGTGATCACTTCCTCGTGGGTCGGGCCGGCGCAGAAGTCGCGGCCGTGGCGATCCTTCATGCGCAGCAGCTCGGGGCCATACTGCTCCCAGCGGCCGGACTCCTGCCACAGTTCGGCCGGCTGGATTCCCGGCATCAGGACTTCGAGGGCACCGGCGGCGTTCATTTCCTCGCGCACCACCTTTTCCACCTTGCGCAGCACGCGCAGGCCCATGGGGAGCCAGGTATAGAGGCCGGAAGCCAGTTTGCGGATCATCCCGGCGCGCAGCATGAGCTGGTGGCTGATTACCACGGCATCGGAAGGGGTTTCTTTCAGGGTCGAGAGCAGGAACTGACTGGTGCGCATAGTTGGCCGTTCTGTCGGTTGCAAGAGGATTTCAATGGCCGGCATTGTACGGTGCCTGTACAGATGCGTACAGGACGGGACAGTGGTAGTGCAGGCAAGTGGATATGCAGCGCTGGGCGAGACATCTGTAGGAGCCAGCTTGCTGGCGATCAAGGCTGAGAAAGAGCATCGCCAGCAAGCTGGCTCCTACAGGGGGGCAAAATCGCTTGTCCATGAACATGAGATATATGGGGAGCGAATTGAGGAGGAAAATGTGTCGACATTGACGGCGGAGCAGGTTCAGGCGCTGATTCGGGCAGGTTTGCCCATGGCGGAAGATATCAGTCTGTGTATCGATCGGCTGGATGAGGCGGGTGTGCTGGCGCGAGTGCCCTTTCACAGCAAGCTGATCCGTCCTGGCGGCACGCTGTCGGGGCCGACCATCATGGCCCTGGCCGATGCAGCCATGTATGCAGTGGTGCTGGGGCGGCTGGGCAGGGTGGAGATGGCGGTGACCTCGAACCTGAATATCAATTTTCTGGTCAAGCCAAAACCGGTAGACCTGTTGGCCGAAGCGCGGATTCTGCGGTTAAGCCGGCGTCAGGCAGTGTGCGAGGTGTCGTTATATTCAGCGGGTAATGAGGAAGAACTGGTGGCTCATGTGACGGGGACCTACGCATTGCCGCTGTGATCGATAAAATCATCGCCCATAAAAAAGCCCGACCAAAGTCGGGCTTTTTTATGTAGCTATACCGCTAACTGAATGACCTGAATTACAGGACGCTCAGCGGGTACTCGACGATCAGACGGAAATCGTTCATGTCGTCAGCATAGCCAGCGTTGTGCGAGCTGTTGGCGCGATAAATCGCGTTACGAACGCGGAAGGACAGGTCCTTGGCGGCACCTTCCTGAATCACGTACTTGGCTTCGAGGTTCCACTCGTGCTCTTTACCATCTTCAACGCCAGCGCCGTACTCAACTTTGTCACCGGTGACATAGCGAGTCATGAAGCTCAGGCCAGGTACGCCGTAGGTGGCCATGTTCAGGTCGTAGCGAGCTTGCCAGGAGGTCTCGTCCTGCTGGTCAAAGTCGGAGATCTGAACGGAGTTGGCCAGCCAGATGGTGCCGTTGCCGTCGATACCGTAAACATAACCAGTGTCGCCGGAGGAGCGCTGGTGGGCCAGAGTGAAGGTATGAGCGCCCAGGTTGTAAGCGGCGGCCAAGCTCCAGATCTTGTTGTCGATTTCGTTTGGATTGTTACCGGTGTCGGTAGTCCGGTAGGCGTTGAAATCGAAGTTCAGCGACTGATCTTCTGCCAGTGGCAGGTTGTAGTTCAGGTTCGCGTAAACCTTTTTGAAGTTGTCTTCAACATCGGAGGCGTGGATAGCGCCGCTGAAGTTGTCGGTGAAGCTGTAGCTGGCACCGAGGATGTCTGCTTCGGTAAGACCGAAGGTGTCACGGTCAGTGCTGCGTTGGCTGCTCAGCGCAGTGAACCGACCGGCGGTCAGTTCCAGACCTTCGATTTCATTGCTGGTGATCAGGGTGCCGGTGGCGACTTCAGGCAGGATGCGGCTGTCGTCGGTGGAGAACACCGGGCTGCCTACAAACTGATTGCCGTACTTGAGTACGGTGTCGGATACGCGGAATTTGATTGCGCCGCCAACTTCAGTCTGAGTGTCTTCTGCACGACCTTGGCTGTTAGTGTCGAACTGGCCGAGGCCTACGCGACCGCGGCCGGTATCCAGCTTGATGCTGGACAGGGAGTGAGCGTCAACACCCACGCCTACGGTGCCTTGAGTGAAGCCCGACTCAAGCAGGAGGCGGATACCCAAGCCAAACTCTTCGCGAGTGCGGCTGTCTGGGACGTTTTTGAAATCACGGTTGTGGTAAAGAGCGCGATTGAAGATGTTGAAGCTGGTGTCTTCAATAATGCCTTTGGATTCGGACTGGCTGGATGCCACTGCCATTTGGGTGGTGCCCGCGGCTACTGCCAGGGCGATTACGCTCCACTTCATCACTTGCATCGTGATTGCTCCTTTGGTTTAGAAAAGTTGCGCCAGCCATATCATTGTTGTATGGACAGCTCTTTCTTTTTGTGTCGGCGGTAACTTATAGCATGCCACCCGAGTTGGCGATAGTTGCAATCTATTCGTTACGAAATCTTCATGACCATGTCGCAAATTATGAAGGGAAACGTCGCAAATCTGTAGATTCCAGCGCGGGCATCTGCTGTTGGTCGCCAACTTGAACTCATTAGCCGTTTTGCATCGGGCAGCTCTTGGTGGCCGTGGCCTCGTGGTGCAAGGGCTGCGGAAGCGAAAGCAAGAAGCGCGCCTAAAACCAATCCAGGCGCTTCGCGCGCTGAGGCTATGACTGTTTTCGTAGCTTGATTTGGCATCTGATCTGGTTTTTTTGATTTTTTTTAGGTGTTTTTTCTGTTTTATAGGGTTTTGTCTGTTTTTTTGCCTTATTTGCAGGGTTATCGGCGAGTGTTTTCTTTATCCCGGTTCGCCTGCCCTGGCGGTCGCGGTAACGCCATGGTTGGCGTGTGCGATTACTGAAAGGAACAAAATGGTGCAGGCTGCTGGGGTTGGCAGGTCGGTTTGCCGATTCGCGGTGCATTGCGCTCTGCTGGTTCGGGTGGGTGAATATGCCGAGGCTTATGGGTATCCTGCCGGGCGCTTGCGGGGGGGGGGCGCGCCGCGGCCTTGCTTGCTAGGCTTGGATAACGATTACGGCAGGAGGTTTTGACATGTTCGTTCTGGATTCGAGGTTGCAGCAGGACACGCTGCTGGTGGGCGACTTCCCGCTGTGTCGGCTATTGCTGATGAATGACCGGCAGTACCCGTGGTTTATCTTGGTGCCGCGGCGGGAAGATGTCAGTGAGTTGTTCCAGCTCGATGCTGGCGACCAGCTGGCGCTGTGGCAGGAAACTACCGGCCTGGCCGAGCTGCTCAAGGATACCTTTGCTGCCGACAAGATGAATGTGGCGACCCTGGGCAATATGGTCAGCCAGCTGCATATGCATGTCATTGTGCGCCGTCGCGATGATGCCGCATGGCCTGCACCTGTATGGGGCAAGCACGCGGCACAGCCCTACAGCGAAGAGCAGGTGGCGGCTGTAAAAGCGCGTTTGCGTCTGGTGTTGACGGACGATTTTTGTTTTGCAGAGGACTGAGCACGTGGATCTGGAGGAGCGAATCAATGAGCTGGAGAGTCGCCTGGCCTTTCAGGATGACACTATCCAGGCCTTGAATGATGTGCTGGTTGCTCAGCAGCGGGTGCTGGAGCGCATGCAGCTGCAGATTGCAGCCTTGGCCAAAAGGCAGGAGGAGACCCATTCGCAGTTTGGCTTGAATGAGGATGAGGCACCGCCACCGCATTATTAAACGCCGGGGGTTGCCTGCAACAATAAGAAGGTTGTGTTGAATTAAACAAAACGCCGCTTATCCCTGCTGGGGTAAGCGGCGTTTTGTTTTGCAAGTCAGGCCTGTCCGGTCTGACAGTTAACTAACTGTATTGTGCAATGAGTTGCGCAATGTGCGGCTAGTGTTGTCGCAAGTTAGCGGCGTGCGGGCAATGCTGCAATTACATCTTCGGCCTGCAGGCCCTTGTCGCGTTGCATGACGGCGAATTCGACACGCTGGCCTTCGACCAGTACGCGGTGGCCTTCGCCGCGAATGGCGCGAAAATGCACAAAGATATCGTCTCCCGAGTCGCGGGAAATAAAGCCAAAGCCTTTGGAGGTGTTGAACCACTTGACGGTGCCGGTTTCGCGGTCGCCCATATCCTGGCTGGGGCTATTGCTGTGGCTATGGCTGCGGGTCTGCATGCGCAGGTTGGTGGCCAGGTGCACAGCGACCGCCAGGGCGATGATCAGCAGGCTGAAGAGGCTGGCGGGCTGGTTGGCAATCAGCTCCAGGGGGGCTAGGAGGATCAGCGCTTGCAGCAGCGAGCCGAGGATCAGCAGGGCGGACACCAGGTTCTGCAGTTGGTGGCGTGCGCCGGCGTGCCAGATCGGCAGCTGGGGGGCCAGGATCAGGTTGAGCAGGCCAAAAAGGGCGAGGCACAGGGCGCTGGGTTGCTGCATGAGGGTCAGGGCGTTGGCAGCGAGACTGGGGCTAAACGACAGGAGGAGGGCGGCGAAGCCCGTAACCAGGTGGACAATTTTCAGCATGTTGAGTGAGCTCACTTATTGAACAAGGATCACGAAGGAAGAGCTGGCTGCGTATGCGCTGTGATTAATAAAGGAAGGATATTGCTGCGCACGCGAGGCCGGCCTATGCGCTGGCTCGTCATTTCGAGCCGGCGACACGGGGCGTATTTAACAGCAAAGAGAGGGGCTTCTCAATCAGGCGCTGAGTGCGGTTTTAGCGGGGTCTGGGTTTATCTGGTTGCGGCCATTGCGTTTGGCCTGGTAGAGCGCGTCATCGGCGCGGGTGAGCAGGCTTTCGACGGTGTCTCCGGGGGCGGCGAGGGCGAAACCAAAGGAGGCGGTAATGCTGTCGAGCACTTCATCGGTGCGGCGGACCTTGATGCGTAGAGCCTGGATCTTCAGGCGTAGCTTCTCGGCAAAGGCGTGGGCGCTTTCGGGGTCGAAGCAGTCGCGCAGGATCACGCAGAACTCTTCGCCGCCATAGCGGGCGGCCGTGGCGCGGGGGGGGAGCAGGTCGCGCAGCAATTGGCCGACATGCTGGAGCACGCGGTCGCCCAGGGGGTGGCCGTACTGATCGTTGAATTGCTTGAAGTGGTCGATATCCAGCATCACCAGAGCCGCGCCGTGGTGGTCGTCGCGCAGGGCTTGCTCCAGCAGCTTGTTAAAGGCGCTACGGTTGAAGACCTGGGTAAGGCTGTCGAGAGTCGCCGCGATATGGGCGCGTTCCAGCTGGTTGCGCAGGTTTTTGATTTCGTCCTGGGCGGCACGCAGGCTGTAGAGGAATTTATCCTGCTGGTCCTGCATCAGTTGCGTGCTTTGCTGCAGTTCGTTGAGAACGCTGGGCAGGTCGTCGATGATCGGTTCTTGTAGCGCTGCCAGGCCATGCTCCAGGCTGGACTGGTAGTTGCGGCTGCCGAGCAGGCTGCGTGATACGTTGCCCTCGATGTCATCGACCAGATCGATCACCTGTTGCTGCCCGGCGCGGGCCATCTCCAGTTCGTCGTGGATGATGTAGTCGCGAAAGAGCTTGGTGGCTGTTTCGGGGGGGAAGCAGTCAAAGTCGCTGACGGTTTTATCCAGGCGGCGATTGAGCTCCGGCTCCAAGCCTTTGCAGTAGGTGTACCAGAGGGCGTAATGCACCGGATTTGGCGGAATGTCGTGGCGCATCATCAGCGGCACTGCCTTCTTCAGAAGTGCCGCAGCTTCGCGGGTCTCCTCGGGGTACAGGTCAAGAATGCCGGGGGCTTGGTTGGGATTGTTCATGCACGTCACTGTGGCAAATTACAATTGCCCAAAGGATAGAACAGGTGCAGCGTGTGCGCCTAGCAAAAGGCTCGATGTGTCGGGCCTTTTGCATGATTTGCCTGGTGCGGGGTTGAGAAGCTATCTCTGTTGTCCTCTGTTATGGAGAGGGCAGAGGTGTTTAAAGCGGGCTCTAGGCCTAGAAAAATGCCGCTTGCCTGTTAAGGGAAGCGGCATTTTTGTTAAGTGAGCAGCGTTGTGACGTACCAGGCTTTTTGCATGATTGGCCTAGGCGTCGAGCAGGCTGCGCAGCATCCAGGCAGTTTTTTCGTGCACCTGCATGCGCTGGGTGAGCAGGTCGGCGGTGGGTTCGTCGCTGACTTTTTCCAGCAGGGGGAAGATGCCGCGGGCGGTGCGGGTGACGGCTTCCTGGCCCTGGACCAGCTGCTTGATCATGTCGGCGGCGCTCGGTACGCCTTCTTCTTCCTTGATCGAGGACAGGCGCGCGTAGGCGGCGTAGGTGCCCGGTGCCGGGAAGCCCAGGGCGCGGATGCGTTCGGCGATCTGGTCGACGGCCAGCGCCAGCTCGGTGTACTGCCCCTCGAACATCAGGTGCAGGGTGTTGAACATCGGGCCGGTGACGTTCCAGTGAAAATTATGCGTCTTGAGGTACAGGGTGTAGGTGTCGGCCAGCAGGCGCGACAGACCTTCGGCGATGGCGGCGCGGTCCTGTTCGGCGATTCCGATATTGATTTCCATACCATTTCTCCTCTCTGGTGACTCGGGGCTGTGCTGCCCGCAATAATGCCCAGAGCCTAACATGGCTGTTCTGGGCGTTAGCCTGATTTACCTCTATGGGGTCGATGGTTGGAGGCTATCACTGCTGCGGGGTTCAGTTTTTCTGTAGCAGTTTGGCCAGCAGCTTGGGGTAGGCGGCCGGGAACAGGCGCTGGATCCAGTCCAGCAGGCGCGCGTCATTGCCAATCAGGATGCGCGTGCGCTTGGCCTTGATGCCATCAACGATGACTCTGGCGGCCTGTTCCGGAGTGGTGCGGGCCAGTTTGTCGAAGTCGGCGGCGGCGCGGTCGGCATCGCGCTGGCCGTTGATGCCCTGATAGAAGCGCGCCGCCCGGGCGATATTGGTCTTGATGCCGCCGGGGTGTACGCAGCAGGCCACGACCTTGCTGCTGCAGAGTTCCTGGCGCAGGGCTTCGGTAAAGCCGCGCACGGCAAACTTGCTGGCGTTATAGGCCCCCTGGCTGGGCATGCTGATAATGCCGAAGATGCTCGAGACATTGACGATATGTCCGGCGTTGTTCTGCAGTAGGTGTGGCAGAAAGGCCTTGGTGCCGTGCACCACGCCCCAGAAGTTGATCCCCATGATCCACTCGAAATCGCTGTAACTCAGCTCGGCAATCCGTTGCGAGACGGCGACGCCGGCGTTGTTGATGATCAGGTAGGCGCTGCCATGCTGGTTCAACACGTCGTCGGCAAAGGCGTACACGGCAGCGCGGTCGGCCACGTCGAGGGTGTGGCAGCTGATGCGGCGGCCGTGCCGGCTCAGTTCGTCGGCGGTGCTCTGCAGGTTTGCCTCGTTGATGTCGGCCAGTGCCAGGTCGCAACCTTCCTCGGCGAGCAGTTGGGCCAGTGCCCGGCCCATGCCTGAGCCCGCGCCGGTGATCACGGCGACCTTGCCTGCCAGTGTGTGCATGGTAATTCCCTTTATTGATGCGGATTGGCAATGGGGCCGCAGCCAGGTGGGGCCCCGCAGTCAAGCAGGGTAGTGCGGTGTCGGGGTGGGGGGCAATGGGCTGGAGCCTGAATGTCGTGGGGCGTGATTGTCCGCAGGTCTGCGCTCTCAGTGATGGGCCAGCTCCGGGTGTTGCTGCAGGGTCTGGTTGAACAGCGCCACCCAGCGACTGCTGAACTGGCGGCCGGCAAGGTTGTTGATCTCCAGGATGGCGCGTAGCAGCGGACGTTTGTTCAGGGCTTGATGGGCGCGCTCGTGGGTGCGGGCGTCAAAGGTGTCGACGATGCTGAGGATCAGTGCGCCCGGGCAGGTTTCGAGTTCGCTCAGGCCTTTGGGGTAGCCGTTGCCGTCGGCGTGCTCCTGGTGTTGCAGGCAGATTTCTGCTGCCGCGCGCCATTTCGGCATGTGCTTGAGCAGCTCGTGGGACAGGCGCGGGTGCGACTGCATCTGGCGGCGCTCTTCGCGGTTGAGGTGCACCTCCTTATGCAGCAATTCCAGAGGCAGAAAGGCCATGCCGATATCGTGCAGGCATATCGCGGCGGCCAGCTGGGCCGGTTGTTCCGGGTTGCCGCCAAGCCGGTTGATCGCCAGGGCCAGGTCCAGCTGGCGTATGCCGCGGCCTTGCCAGTAGTGCGAGCGGCGTTCGCTGGCCTGCATCAGTTCGATAAAGAACAGCAGGTCGGGGTCGGCCTCGATGGCGTGGCGCTGGAGCAGTTCACTGGCGCTGGGTTGCGCCGTCTGTTGTACCTCGGGTGGGCGCGAGCTGGGGTCAAGCTGCTGCAGCAGGGCGCTGCGGAAATTGGTCTGCTGGGTGGCCGGGGCGGTGGCCAGTGCGCTCAAGGCCTGGCTGAGGGCCTGGCTCTGTTGTGGGCTCAGCTGAGCCGCGGGGCCGCCCAGAGTCTGCTGGATCAGGGACTTGAGGTGATCCAGGCTGAGCAGCAGGATATCGCCCAGCAGGCTGTCGAATTGCAGTTGCGATTCGCGCAGGCGGGCCAGTATGTCTTCCAGCGCCTGGGGTACCGGCATCAGTTGGGCCAGGCCGATATAGCCCAGGTTGCCCTTGAGGGTGTGTACCAGACGAAACAGCTCACGCAGGCGTTCGGCGTCGTCGGGGGCGTGCTCGAGCTCGATCAGCAGCTGTTCACAGCGCTGGAATTGTTCGGCGCTCTCCAGGCGGAAGTCCGCCAGCAGGTCGTCGGTTATTTCGCCGGGGTTGGGGGTGGACATGACCCTCTCCAGTGCGGCCTTGGTCTGCCTGAGTATAGGAAGGCTTGGCAAAAGCGCGTGGCCTGGCGGCTGCAAGTGGCGGCTTAACCATATATAATCTCGCGCTTTGCCGCGTTCTGCGGGGGTAGGGCGTCCGCTTCGGACCTTTTGCCTCGGCATAGACAGCGCAATTGCAGCATATGGCGCATGCGCCAGCTGCTGCGGTTAACGGCCTGTCAGTCCGGCCATGAGCGTCGCCAGCAGTGCGGCCCAACGAATTCAAGACTCAAGAGAAGCGACCACCATCATGATGCGCAGCCATTATTGCGGCCAACTGAACGAGAGCCTGGACGGCCAGGAAGTCACCCTTTGCGGTTGGGTACATCGCCGCCGTGACCATGGCGGGGTGATTTTCCTCGACATTCGTGACCGTGAAGGTCTGGCCCAGGTGGTATTCGACCCGGATCGTGCCGAGACTTTCGCCACTGCCGACAAAGTGCGCAGTGAATATGTGGTGAAGATCACCGGTAAGGTGCGTCTGCGTCCGGCCGGTGCCGGCAACGCCAACATGGCTTCCGGCGCTATCGAAGTGCTGGGCTATGCGCTGGAAGTGCTGAACGAAGCGGAAACCCCGCCGTTCCCGCTCAATGAATACACCGACGTGGGCGAAGAAACCCGCCTGCGCTACCGCTTTATCGACCTGCGTCGTCCGGAAATGGCGGCCAAGCTGAAGCTGCGTTCGAGCATCACCAGCAGCATCCGTCGTTACCTGGATGACAACGGCTTCCTCGATGTGGAAACGCCGATCCTCACCCGCGCCACCCCCGAGGGCGCGCGTGACTACCTGGTGCCGAGCCGCACCCACGCTGGCAGCTTCTTTGCCCTGCCGCAGTCGCCGCAGCTGTTCAAGCAGCTGCTGATGGTCGCTGGCTTCGACCGTTACTACCAGATCGCCAAATGCTTCCGCGACGAAGACCTGCGTGCCGACCGCCAGCCGGAATTCACCCAGATCGACATTGAAACCAGCTTCATGGATGAGGCCGACATCATGGCCATCACCGAGAAAATGGTCCGTCAGCTGTTCAAGGAAGTGCTGGACGTCGAGTTCGGCGAGCTGCCGCATATGACCCTGGCCGAGGCCATGCGTCGTTTCGGCTCGGACAAGCCGGACCTGCGTAACCCGCTGGAACTGGTGGATGTTGCCGACCAGCTCAAGGACGTCGACTTCAAGGTGTTCGCCGGCCCTGCCAACGATCCCAAGTGCCGCGTCACAGCGTTGCGCGTTCCGGGCGGGGCGAGCATGCCGCGCAAGCAGATCGACGACTACACCAAGTTCGTCGGCATCTACGGTGCCAAGGGTCTGGCCTATATCAAGGTCAACGAGCGTGCCGCTGGCGTTGAAGGCCTGCAGTCGCCGATCGTCAAGAACATCCCGCTGGATAACATCAATGTGATCCTCGATCGCGTCGGTGCTGTGGATGGCGATATCGTGTTCTTCGGTGCCGACAAGGCCAAGATCGTCAGCGAGGCCCTGGGCGCGTTGCGCATCAAGCTGGGCCATGATCTCAACCTGCTGACCTGTGAATGGGCACCGCTGTGGGTTGTCGACTTCCCGATGTTCGAAGAGAACGACGACGGCAGCCTGACCGCCATGCACCACCCCTTCACCGCGCCGAGCTGCAGCCCGGCCGAGCTGGAGGCCAATCCGGCAGCCGCACTGTCGCGCGCCTACGACATGGTGCTTAACGGCACTGAGCTGGGTGGCGGTTCGATCCGTATCCACGACAAGTCGATGCAGCAGACTGTGTTCCGCGTGCTGGGTATCAGCGAAGATGAGCAGCAGGAGAAGTTCGGCTTCCTCCTCGACGCCCTCAAGTTCGGCGCACCGCCCCACGGTGGCCTGGCCTTCGGCCTGGATCGCCTGGTGATGCTGATGACTGGTGCGCAGTCGATCCGCGAAGTGATCGCCTTCCCGAAAACCCAGAGCGCGGCCTGCGTCATGACTCAGGCACCGGGTGAGGTGGATAACAAGTCGCTGCGCGAATTGCACATTCGCCTGCGCGAGCAGCCGAAAGCGGAATAAAGCGTCAAAAGAAGCCTGGTTTTCCAGGCTTCTTCTTTATGGCAGGACGGAGAGGCTTGAACTCTCACGCCCCGATACTGAATGTGAAACAACCGGAGTGAGTTATGGCTGGTCATTCCAAGTGGGCCAACATCAAGCACCGCAAAGGGCGTCAGGACGCCAAGCGCGGCAAGATCTTCACCAAGCTGATTCGTGAGCTGACCGTTGCTGCCAAGCATGGCGGGCCGCTCCCGGCAGACAACCCGCGCCTGCGCCTGGCGGTGGACAAGGCGCTGACCGCCAATATGTCGCGTGACGTCATCGACCGCGCCATCGCACGGGGTGCCGGTAACGACGAAGCCGACAACATGATCGAGCTGACCTATGAAGGTTACGCGCCAAGCGGCGTGGCGATCTTCGTCGAGGCCATGACCGACAACCGCAACCGCACCGCAGCCGAAGTGCGCCATGCCTTTACCAAGTGCGGCGGCAACCTGGGCACCGATGGCTCGGTGGCCTATATGTTCGAGCGCAAGGGGCAGCTCAGCTTCGCCGCGGGTGTCGATGAAGATGCCCTGATGGAGGCGGCGCTGGAAGCCGGTGCCGACGATGTGGAGATGGGTGAGGATGGTTCGGCACTGGTGGCCACCAGCTTTACTGATTTCCATGGGGTCAACGAGGCGCTCAGCGCCGCCGGTTTCAAGGCCGATGAAGCCGATATCGCCATGATCCCCTCGATCAGTGCGCCGGTTGCCGATCTGGAAACCGCGCAGAAAGTGATCAAGTTGATCGATATGCTCGAAGACCTGGACGATGTGCAGAACGTCTACCACAACGCAGAAATCCCCGACGAGATCATGGAACAGCTTGGCTGAGTCCTGGCGCAATAGACGAGCCGGAAGCGCAGGGGTGAGATTCCCAGGCGCTGCCGGCTTTTTTGTGTCCTGCCATTCCTTCGGGGACGTCGCGGTGCGACGTCAAAAATCGTTCCTGGCGATTTTTTATAGCCGCTACCCGGGTGACGGGGTCGTGGGCTGGCCCTATACTCGCCAACTGGATAAATAGACAGTGTAACGGCCGCCGTTGGTCGGCACTTGGGGTGGAGCAGAGGCATGACGCTGATACTCGGTATCGACCCGGGCTCGCGCATTACCGGCTACGGTGTGGTGCGCGACACCGGGCGCAGTTGCGAATATATCGCCTCCGGTTGCATCCGTACCGGCAGCGGCTCCATGCCTGAACGCTTGCAGATCGTGTTTCGCGGGGTGCGCGAGGTGATCGAAACCTATGGTCCGGTGACCATGGGTATCGAGCAGGTGTTTATGGCGCGTAACCCGGACTCGGCGCTCAAGCTCGGTCAGGCGCGAGGCGTGGCCATAGTCGCGGGGATTGAAGCGGGGCTGGATATCGCCGAATACACCGCGACCCAGGTCAAGCAGGCGATTGCCGGCAGCGGCGGGGCGGACAAGGAACAGGTGCAGCTGATGGTCATGCACCTGCTCAAGCTGGTGCAGAAACCGCAGATCGACGCCTCGGACGCCCTGGCGATTGCCCTGTGCCATGCCCATCACCGGCAGAGTCTGATTCCCCATGGTCTGGTCGGTGCCAAACGGCGCGCCGGGCGCCTTCGTTTGTAATGTAATTTTTAAGGAAAGCAGCGGTGATCGGACGTTTGCGCGGCACCCTGGCGGAAAAGCATCCGCCCCACGTGATTCTTGACATAAATGGTTTGGGTTATGAGCTGGAAGTGCCCATGACCACCCTGTACCGTTTGCCCTCGCTGGGCGAACCCTTGACCTTGCACACCCATCTGGTGGTGCGTGAGGATGCGCACCTGCTCTATGGCTTTTTCGAGAAGCGCGAGCGCGAGCTGTTTCGCGAGCTGATCCGCCTCAATGGTGTGGGGCCGAAACTGGCGCTGGCGCTGATGTCCGGGCTGGAGGTCGATGAGCTGGTACGCTGCGTGCAGGCGCAGGACACCTCGGTGCTGGTGAAGATCCCCGGGGTCGGCAAGAAAACCGCGGAGCGTCTGCTGGTGGAGCTGAAGGATCGCTTCAAGGCCTGGGAAACCGTGCCTGGAATGACCGCCCTGGTGGTGGAACCTCGGGGCGCGGGTGCAGTCTCAAGCGCGGAGAATGATGCGGTCAGTGCACTTATTTCGCTCGGCTACAAACCCCAGGAAGCCAGTCGCGCCGTCTCAGCTATCAAAGAAGACGGTTTGAGCAGTGAAGATATGATTCGTCGTGCCCTCAAGGGAATGCTGTAGTGCTAGAAGCCGATCGCCTGATTACCTCCACCCCGCGCGACCGCGACGAGCAGGTTGACCGCGCCATTCGTCCGTTGAAACTGGCCGACTATATCGGCCAGCCCAGCGTGCGTGAGCAGATGGAGCTGTTTATCCAGGCCGCCCGCGGTCGTAGCGAGGCACTGGATCACACCCTGATCTTCGGCCCGCCCGGGCTGGGCAAGACCACCCTGGCCAATATCATCGCCCAGGAAATGAACGTCTCGATCAAGAGCACCTCCGGCCCCGTGCTGGAGCGGCCGGGTGATCTGGCGGCGCTGCTGACCAATCTCGAACCGGGCGATGTGCTGTTTATCGACGAGATCCACCGCCTTTCGCCGATTGTCGAAGAGGTGCTGTATCCGGCCATGGAAGACTTCCAGCTGGATATCATGATCGGCGAAGGGCCGGCGGCGCGCTCGATCAAGCTCGATCTGCCGCCCTTCACCCTGGTCGGTGCCACCACTCGCGCTGGCATGCTGACCAACCCGCTGCGCGACCGTTTCGGTATCGTTCAGCGCCTGGAGTTCTACAACGTCGACGACCTGACCACCATCGTCATGCGCTCGGCCGGGATTCTCGGCTTGCCCATCGAAGTGCAGGGTGCCTACGAAATTGCCCGCCGTGCCCGTGGCACGCCGCGTATCGCCAACCGTCTGCTGCGCCGGGTGCGCGACTTCGCCGAAGTGCGCGGGCAGGGCGATATCACCCGGCAGATTGCCGATCTGGCGCTCAACCTGCTGGATGTCGACGAGCGTGGCTTCGATCATCAGGATCGGCGTCTGCTGCTGACCATGATCGAGAAGTTCGATGGCGGCCCGGTCGGGGTCGACAGCCTGGCGGCGGCCATCAGCGAAGAGCGGCATACCATCGAGGATGTGCTGGAGCCCTACCTGATTCAGCAGGGCTATATCATGCGCACCCCTCGCGGGCGCGTGGTGACGCGGCACGCCTATCTGCATTTCGGCCTGAATGTGCCCAAGCGCATGGGTGAGCTGCCCACCGCTGACCTGTTTGGCGGCGACGATGAGTAGGAAAAAATACTTGATCAAGACGATTGGCAAGAGCAGGAGCTGGCACTAGAGTATGCGCGCAGAAAACGGAGTTCAGTCTTTCGCCCATCGTTGTCGGGTTTACTACGAAGACACCGATGCCGGCGGCATCGTCTACTACGTCAATTACCTCAAGTTTATGGAACGGGCTCGCACCGAGCGCCTGCGCGATCTGGGTTTTCTCCAGTCGGCTCTGGCAGGTGAGGGCCTGTTATTTGTCGTGCATTCGGCTGAGGCGCGTTATCACGCCCCGGCACGTCTCGACGATGAGCTGCTGGTAAGTGCCGAAGTGGTGGAGTTGAACCGCGCCAGCCTGCGTTTTCGTCAACAGGTCAGGCGAGTGCAAGACGATGTGCTGCTCTGTGAAGGGCAGTTTTTGGTGGCCTGTGTGAGCGCCGACAATTTGAAACCCCGGGCCATTCCCCCAGCTCTGCGTGCGGCCTTTGCCGAGCAGGGCGGCGCGGGTACATCTAAAGCAGGAGAGTAAGCGTGGAAGCCAACGCCGTTGACCACATGTCGATGTGGAGTCTGATCAGCAACGCCAGCCTGGTAGTACAACTGGTGATGCTGACGCTGGTGGCCGCATCGGTCACGTCCTGGATCATGATTTTCCAGCGCACCGCGCTACTGCGCGCGGCCAAGCGTGCCCTGGATAACTTCGAAGAGCGCTTCTGGTCGGGTATCGATCTGTCCAAGCTGTATCGCCAGGCCGGCAGCAACCCGGATCCGGACTCCGGTCTGGAGCAGATATTCCGCGCCGGCTTCAAGGAATTCTCGCGTCTGCGTCAGCAGGCTGGGGTTGATCCGGATGCCGTGATGGATGCCGTGGCGCGCGCCATGCGCGTAGCCATCTCCCGTGAAGAAGAGAAGCTCGAGCAGAGCCTGCCGTTCCTCGCCACCGTCGGTTCCACCAGCCCTTATATCGGCCTGTTCGGTACCGTGTGGGGCATCATGAACTCCTTCCGCGGCCTGGCCCAGGTGCAGCAAGCGACCCTGGCCACCGTGGCTCCGGGTATCGCCGAGGCGCTGATCGCAACCGCCATCGGTCTGTTTGCCGCCATTCCTGCGGTTATCGCCTACAACCGTTTTGCCTCCCGCGGCGAGATGCTGATTGGCCGTTACTACACCTTCGCCGACGAGTTCCAGGCGATCCTGCACCGCAAAGTGCACACCAGCGACGACTAAGCCTTAGGCATTCTCAATACAGGTTTCTCAAGCCATGGCCAGAATTCGCAACAGACGCAAGCCCGTCGCCGAGATGAACGTGGTGCCTTACATCGACGTGATGTTGGTACTGCTGGTGATCTTTATGGTGACCGCGCCCATGCTCAACCAGGGGGTCAAGGTCGATCTGCCGCAAGTCAGCAGTGAGGTCTTGCCGCAGGACAATAACGCCCAGGTGCTGACCATCTCGATCAAGGCCGACAAGACCTATTTCTGGAATATGGGCACCGAGGTTGATGTCGATACGGTGCAGGACCAGGCCATGACCCTGGATGAAATGACCCGTGCCGTCACCGCGATCATCAACCAGAGCCGTGCCACGGGTAAGCAGGTGCAGGTGTTCGTGCGCGGCGACAAGTCGGTGGATTACGGCACGGTGATGGCGGCCATGGGCGGTCTGCAGCAGGCCGACGTGGGTAACGTCGGGCTGATTACCGAGGCCCCCTGATGCATTACCAGCGTGAGCCTTCGCCTTCGGAAAATCTGTTCTGGCCTGTGGTCTGGGCTGTGGGCCTGCACGTCATCATGTTTGCCATGCTGTTCGTCAGCTTCGCCTTTGCCCCGGATTTGCCGCCCGCTCGGCCAGTGGTGCAGGCAACCCTGTACAAGCTGCAGTCACAGAGCCAGGCGACCAGCCAGACCAATCAGAAAATTGCCGGTGAAACCAAGAAAACCACTGCGCCGATCTATGAGACCGAGCAGCTCGAGCAGAAGAAGGCCGATCAGGAAAAGCAGCAGGTAGCGGCCAAGGCCGCGGAACAAAAGAAGGCCGAGGAGGCTCGAAAGGCCGAAGCGGCGAAGAAAGCGGATGCGGCGGCCAAGGCTGCTGAGCAGAAGAAGCTGGCCGACGTCGCCAAGAAAAAGGCAGCGGATGAGGCGGCAAAGAAAAAAGCCGCTGAGGATGCCAAGAAAAAGGCCGCCGAAGAGGCCAAGAAGAAGGCGGCAGCAGAGGCCGCGAAGAAAAAAGCCGCCGATGACGCCAAGAAAAAGGCAGCCGAGGCGGCCCAGCGCAAAGCCACAGAGGACAAGAAGGCTGCGGCCCTGGCCGAATTGCTGTCCGAAGATGTGGGTCGTCAGCAGGCGCTGGCCGAAACCCATGGCGACCAGGTGGCAGGCAGCCTGGATGATCTGATCGTAAAACTGGTCAGCGAGCAGTGGCGACGTCCGCCATCTGCGCGTAATGGCATGAGCGTAGAAGTGCTGATCGAGATGCTGCCCGATGGCACCATTATCAATGCCAGCGTGACCCGCTCCAGCGGCGATGGCCCATTCGATAGCTCAGCGGTACAGGCGGTGCGCAACGTTGGGCGCATCGCGGAAATGCAACAGCTGGATCGTGCCACTTTTGATCGGCTCTACCGGCAGCGTCGCGCTGTCTTCAAACCGGAGGATTTAGGTCTGTGAATACCCTGATGCGTATCGTCCTGCTCGGCCTGACCCTGATGGTCGGCTCTGTGCAGGCGGCTGATCCCTTGGTGATCAGCAGTGGTACCGATCGTGCGACACCCATCGCTGTGGTGCCGTTTGGCTGGCAAGGTGGCAATATTCTGCCCGAGGACATGGCCGATATCATCGGCAAGGACCTGCGCAATTCCGGCGTGTTCGAGCCCATCCCGCGGCAGAACATGATCAGCCTGCCGACCCAGGCCAGCGAAGTTATCTACCGCGACTGGCAGGCCCTGGGGGCCCAGTATGTAATGGTGGGCAATATCGTGCCGAACGCCGGTCGTCTGCAGATTCAGTTCGCCCTGTTCAACGTGGCCACCCAGCAGCAGGTGCTGGCTGGTAGCGTGGGTGGTGCCGTCGATCAGCTGCGCGACATGGCCCACCATATCGCCGACCAGTCCTTCGAGAAGCTGACCGGGGTCAAGGGCGCGTTCTCCACCCGTCTGCTGTATGTGACGGCCGAGCGCTTTTCGGTCAATAACACCCGCTACACCCTGCAACGCTCGGACTACGACGGTGCCCGTGCAGTGACCCTGCTGCAGTCGCGTGAGCCAATCCTGTCGCCGTCCTTTGCGCCCGATGGTCGGCGTATCGCCTATGTGTCGTTCGAGCAGAAGCGTCCGCGCATCTTCGCTCAGCATATCGATACCGGTCGCCGCGAGCAGGTCACCAATTTCGAGGGCCTGAACGGCGCGCCGGCCTGGTCGCCGGATGGCAATCGCCTGGCCTTCGTGCTGTCCAAGGACGGCAACCCGGAAATTTATGTGATGGATATGGGTAGCCGCCAGCTGCGCCGGGTTACCAATCAGGGCTCGATCGATACCGAGCCGTTCTGGGGCAAGGATGGGCAAACCATCTACTTCACCTCGGACCGTTCCGGTAAGCCCCAGATATACAAAACCAATATCAACAGCGGTGCCGCTGAGCGGGTGACCTTTGTAGGCAACTACAACGCCAACCCCAAGCTGTCCGCCGATGAAAAGACCCTGGTCATGATTCACCGCCAGGATGGTTACACCGTGTTCAAGGTCGCGGCGATGGATCTGCAGCGCGGCAATTTGCGCATTCTTTCAGACACCAGTCTGGATGAGTCGCCTACTGTTGCGCCCAATGGCGGCATGCTAATCTACGCGACCCGCCAGCAGGGTCGGGGAGTCTTGATGTTGGCGTCCACTAATGGTCGCGTAAGGCTCCCTCTGCCTACCGCTCAAGGCGAAGTTCGAGAGCCTTCTTGGTCCCCTTACCTGAACTGATGCGGCGCTTCACCGTTTTATCGCTACAAATGCTTAACACACTGGGGTTCATTAGGAGTTACATGATGGAAATGCTGAAATTTGGTAAGTTCGCTGCACTGGGTTTGGCTCTCGCCGTGGCTGTAGGTTGTTCCTCCAAAGGCGGCGACGCTGCTGGCGAAGGCGCTACCGATCCTAACGCTGGTTACGGTGCCAACACTGGCGCTGTCGATGGCAGCCTGAGCGAAGAAGCTGCTCTGCGCGCTATCACCACTTTCTACTTCGAATACGACAGCTCTGACCTGAAGCCAGAAGCCATGCGCGCTCTGGACGTTCACGCCAAAGACCTGCAAGGCAATGGCGCTCGCGTCGTTCTGGAAGGCCACGCTGACGAGCGCGGTACCCGTGAGTACAACATGGCTCTGGGCGAGCGTCGCGCCAAGGCCGTACAGCGCTACCTGGTGCTGCAGGGTGTTTCCCCGGCTCAGCTGGAACTGGTTTCCTACGGTGAAGAGCGTGCAATCGCCACCGGCAACGACGAGTCCTCCTGGGCTCAGAACCGCCGCGTCGAACTGCGTAAGTAATTCGATATGCGTATTTGCCGCCGTGTCATGACCGTTATAGCGCTCAGCCTGCCGTTCGCGGCCCAGGCTGAGATTCCCGTGGTGGATAACAGTGCCGGTTACGGCAGCAGTAGTTATCCCCCAGCTGGTTATGGTACGTCCGGCACCTACGCCGATGCAGGGGCTGCGGCCCCTGTTTCGGCGCAGGGCATGCTGTTCAACCAGTTGCAGCAGATGCAGCAGGAGATCGCGCAACTGCGCGGCCAGCTTGAAGAACAGCAGAATGAAATCCAGCGCCTGAAACAGGAAAGTCTGGAGCGTTACCAGGATCTTGATGGACGTTTGCGTGGCGGTGCAACAGGTGCCGCGAGCAATCAGAATTCTTCAGCCGCAGGCGCTATCGATGCCAGCGGTACGCCGACCCCTCCAGCGGGTCAGCAGGCCTCTGCCGGCAGTGAACCGGCCGACCCGGCCAAGGAAAAACTGTTCTATGAGGCCGCCTTCGACCTGATCAAGGCCAAGGACTTCGACAAGGCCAATCAGGCGTTCAGCGCCTTTTTGCGTAAGTACCCAGATAGCCAGTACGCGGGCAATGCCCAGTACTGGTTGGGCGAGGTGAATCTGGCCCAGGGCAATCTGCAGGGTGCCGGCCAGGCCTTTGCCCGTGTCAGCCAGGCCTACCCGAGTCACGCCAAGGTGCCGGACTCGCTGTTCAAGCTTGCCGATGTCGAGCAGCGTCTGGGCAACACCGACAAGGCCAAGGGGATTCTGCAGCAGGTGATTGCGCAGTATCCGGGCAGCTCGGCGGCGCAGTTGGCCCAGCGCGACTTGCAGCGTCTGCCGTAAAGTCGAATAGCCCATCGAAGAACCCGCGCCTGGCGCGGGTTTTTTATGTCCGCCATCCCTGGCGGGCCACCCTTCGGGCCGCCGCTGTGCGACGTTAAAGGCTGCTCCCGGCAGTTTTTTATGGCCCACTATCCCTGGCGGCCACCCTTCGGGCCGTCGCTGCGCGACGTTAAAAACTGCTCCAGGCAGTTTTTTCGTATACAATTCGCGGCCCTTTTCCCGCAACGGAGGCGGATGGCCTGTTTAGCCGTCACGCCCGTGGCTGATATGCAAGAAACCCTGCGCATTACCGAAATTTTCTATTCGCTGCAGGGCGAAACGCGCACCGCCGGCTTGCCGACCGTGTTCGTTCGCCTGACCGGCTGCCCCCTGCGTTGCCAGTATTGCGACACCGCCTATGCCTTCAGTGGCGGCGAGATCCAGTCGCTGGACGCCATCGTCGAGCAGATTGCCGGTTATAAGCCGCGCTATATCTGCGTGACTGGTGGTGAGCCTCTGGCCCAGCCCAACTGTATTCCCCTGCTCAAGCGTCTGTGCGATGCCGGCTACGAGGTGTCCCTGGAGACCAGCGGTGCCCTGGATGTGTCGGCGGTCGACCCGCGGGTCAGCAAGGTGCTGGATCTGAAGACCCCCGGCTCGGCCGAAGTGGCGCGTAACCGTTATGAGAATATCGAGCTGCTGACGCCCAATGACCAGGTCAAGTTCGTCATCTGTTCCCGGGAGGACTACGACTGGGCGGTGACCAAGCTGATCCAGTATCAGCTGGACAAGCGTGCCGGCGAGGTGCTGATGTCGCCCAGCCACCACGAGCTGGATGCACGCTCCCTGGCGGACTGGATAGTGGCGGACAACCTGCCCGTACGCCTGCAGATGCAGCTGCACAAGATTCTCTGGAATGACGAGCCGGGACACTGATATGAGCGACAAGAAAGCACTGATTCTTCTCTCCGGCGGCCTCGACTCGGCCACCGTGGTGGCATTGGCCAAGGCCGATGGCTACAGCTGTTACAGCATGAGCTTCGACTACGGCCAGCGCCATCGCGCCGAGCTGCAGGCCGCCGAGCAGGTGGCCCGGCATCTGGGTGTGGTCGAGCACAAGGTGATCGGCCTCAACCTCAACGGTATCGGCGGTTCGGCGCTGACCGACGCCAGTATTGAGGTGCCGGAAAGTCCGACCGAAGGCATACCGGTGACCTATGTGCCGGCGCGCAATACCGTGTTTCTCTCCCTGGCCCTGGGCTGGGCCGAGGTGCTGGGCGCGCGGGATATCTTTATCGGGGTCAATGCCGTGGATTACTCCGGCTACCCGGATTGCCGCCCCGAGTTTATCGAGGCCTTCGAGCGCATGGCCAATCTGGCCACCAAGGCCGGTTTAGAGGGGCAGGGCTTTCGCATTCAGGCCCCGCTGCAGAATATGAGCAAGGCCGAAATCGTTCAGGCCGGTATGCGCCATGGCGTCGATTACGCGCTGACGGTGTCCTGCTACCAGGCCGATGATCAGGGCCGCGCGTGCGGTAAGTGCGATAGCTGCCGCCTGCGTGCGGCGGGTTTTGCTGCGGCCGGGTTGGATGATCCGACCCGTTATTTCTAAAAAAACTTTCGCTAAGTGTTGAATTACTGAATTAAATCAGTATCATGCGCCTCGCGTCGGGTCGTTAGCTCAGTTGGTAGAGCAGTTGGCTTTTAACCAATTGGTCGTAGGTTCGAATCCCACACGACCCACCATATTCCCTTCTACGGAAGGTCGAGAAAGCCTGAAAGTTCTGATTAAAAGAATTTTCAGGCTTTTTTTTATCTGTCACTTTTACCACCTGCGCGTGGTTGCAACCTGCCTGCTCCAGCGCTCTCCAGGCGGGTATACTCGCTGCACTGAAAGCACATTCAGAGCCTGATGATATGACCCAGATTTCCGAACGCCTGCTCGTGCAAGCCCACCTCGACGCCAAGCAGCCCAAGCCGCTGACGCCGGAGCAGGAAGCTTTTTACCGGGCCGAGATTGCCGCCGAGCTGAAAAAGCAGAACGCCGTGCTGGTGGCGCACTACTACTGCGACCCGGTGCTGCAGGCCCTGGCCGAAGAAACCGGCGGTTGCGTCTCCGACTCCCTGGAGATGGCCCGTTTCGGCAATGCCCATCCGGCGCAGACGGTGCTGGTGGCGGGCGTCAAATTCATGGGCGAGACGGCGAAGATCCTCAATCCGGAAAAGCGCGTGCTGATGCCGACGCTGGAAGCAACGTGCTCGCTGGATCTGGGCTGCCCGGTGGAGGAGTTCGCCGCGTTCTGCGACCAGCACCCGCAGCGCACCGTGGTGGTCTACGCCAACACCTCGGCAGCGGTAAAGGCACGGGCTGACTGGGTGGTAACTTCCAGCTGCGCGGTGGAAATCGTCGAGCACCTGATGGACAACGGCGAAAGCATTATCTGGGCACCGGACCAGCACCTGGGCCGTTATATCCAGAACAAGACCGGGGCCGACATGCTGCTGTGGGACGGTGCCTGCATCGTCCACGAGGAGTTCAAGGCCCGGCAACTCGAGGACATGAAGGCGCTCTATCCGGATGCTGCGGTGCTGGTGCACCCAGAGTCGCCGACCGCGGTGATCGACCTGGCCGATGCCGTGGGCTCCACCAGTCAGCTGATTGCCGCAGCGCAGCAGCTGCCGAACAAGACCTTTATCGTCGCCACCGACGCCGGCATCTTCTACAAGATGCAGCAGCTGTGCCCGGACAAGGAGTTTGTCGCCGCTCCCACGGCCGGTAACGGCGCGGCCTGCCGCAGCTGTGCCCATTGCCCGTGGATGGCCATGAACACCCTGCAGCGCACCCTGGAGTGCCTGCGCGAGGGCAGCAACGAGGTCTTCGTCGACCCAGCGCTGATCCCCAAGGCGATCAAGCCGCTCAAGCGCATGCTCGACTTTACCCAGGCGGCGCGGCTCAAGCTCAGCGGCAACGCATAAGCACGCGACACAAAAAAGCCAGGCATTTGCCTGGCTTTTGCGTTTCTAGTGCGTAGCCCGGACCTGTGCAGCCCGGGAGCGGTGTGGCGGCCGGAGCGGCTAGAGGTGGCAGGCCGCCGCGTCACTCCGGGTGCTGAGTGTTTCCCGGATTGCGCCAAGGCTTATCCGGGCTACTTCCCGTGAGCGGTGTTCCAGGGTTTTCCGGCCTAGCGCAGCATCTGCTCGATAATCCGCTTGTCTTCCATCAGCTCGCGCTGGCGGGCGTCGATCCGTGAGGCCAGCTGGAAGTTGTTGACGGCGCGGCGTTTGGCGAAGTCCAGCTGTTCGATGGCCTGGTTGTAGTCGCCAACCAGGGCGAAGAACTCGGCGCGGGCCTGATGCAGGCCGATGGTGTTGCCACTGAGGCCACGTACTTCGGCGACCTGGTACCACACGTCGGGGTCCTTGCTGCGGTCCTTCAGTAGCAGGTCGAGGTCGCGTTCGGCGTCCTGGGTGCGGCCCTGCTTCATCAGCAGGTCGATACGCGCCTGTTTCAGCGGGTAGTTGCTCGGGTACAGGGTCTGCAGGCGCTCGATGCGGCTCTGCGCCTCGCCAAGGCGGTTGGAGGCCATGTCCAGTTCGATCTGGGCCAGGTTGTAGACCACATCGTTCGGGGCCTTGGTCAGCAGCGGTTGCAGGGTTTCGCGGGCCTGCTTGTACTGGCCGCCCTTGATCTGGGCGATGGCCAGGCCGTAGCGAGCGGCCTCCAGTTCGGGGTTTTCATCGAGCATATCGCGAAAGCGCTTGGCGGCCAGGCCGGTGGTGTCTTCATAGGTCAGTTGTACGCGGGCGCGCATCAGCTGGTAGCGCACGCTATCGGTGGTGCCCTGGCCGCTGTACTGCTCGGCACGGTTGCGCGTGTCGGCGATACGTGATTCGGAGACCGGGTGGGTGAGGAGGAATTCCGGCGGCATGCGGTCGTAGCGATACTGGCGCATCAGGCGTTCGAACATGCTTGGCATGGCGCGCGGGTCGAAACCGGCTTTCTCCAGGTTGACCAGGCCGATGCGGTCGGCTTCCTGTTCGTTCTGTCGGGAGAAGCGCCGTTGCTCCTGCATGGCCGCCGCCTGGGTCGAGGCGATGGCGGCAATGCCCAGATCGCCTGCGCCTGCTGCGGCGGCGACTATGCCGGCGAGCATGCCGGCCATGACCGGGATCTGCATGCGCTGCTGGGCTTCCAGGCCGCGGGCAAAGTGGCGTTGCGACAGGTGAGCCAGTTCGTGGGCCATGACCGAGGCATATTCGGCTTCGGTCTGGGCATACAGGAACAGTCCGCCATTGACCCCGATAATGCCGCCGGGTGCGGCGAAGGCATTGATCTGCGGGCTGTTGAGCAGCACGAATTCCAGGCGGCGGTCCTGCAGCTGGCTGGTTTCGCTGAGGCGATACACGCTGGTCTCGACGAAGTCCTTGAGTTGCGGGTCGGACAGCTGGCTGACCTGGCCGCGTACCAGGCTCAACCAGGCACGACCGAGTTGGTGCTCCTGCTGGGGAGAAACCATGGACGAACTGGCGTCGCCCAGCGATGGCAGGTCGCTGGCCATGCCGGGTGTGGTCAGCAGGCAGGTGAGCATCAGCAGGGTAGGGCGCAGAAGATTCATGCACAAAGCTCGTGTCGAACAAAGCCGCTACTGTAGCTGCCCGGCTGCTCCGCTGGCCAGGCCTGTGCGGCCTTGGGTATCCTTATCCACTTCCAGGAGTAGAACATGACCGATATTGAATGGCCGGCCGAGAGCTGCGATGCGCAGTTGGACGCCCGTGGCCTGAGCTGCCCACTGCCGCTGCTCAAGGCCAAGCTGGAGCTGAACCGCCTGGCCAGTGGTGCGGTGCTCAAAGTAGAAGCCACGGATGCGGGTTCGCAGCGTGATTTCCGTGCCTTCGCCACCCTGGCAGGGCATAGTCTGCTGCGCGAAGAAGTCGACAATGGCGTTTATCGCTACTGGCTGCGTAAGGCCTGACTGCCTGCGGATGCTCCGCTTGCAGCGTATTTAAGGAATGCTGATGGTTAAGGTGTTACGCGATTGGCTGCATCGCTACTTCTCGGACGAGCAGGCAGTTGTGCTGGCGGTGTTGCTGATTCTTGGTTTTGCCGCGGTATTGACCCTCGGCGGCATGCTCGCCCCAGTACTCACCGGGCTGATTCTGGCATTTCTCATGCAAGGGCTGGTCAATGCCTTCGAGCGCTTGCGCCTACCCCAGGTGGCCGCAGTGTGGCTGGTGTTCACCTTGTTTATGAGCATGCTCGGGCTGTTTCTGCTGGTGCTGATGCCGCTGCTCTGGCAGCAGCTGAGCACCCTGTTCAACGAGTTGCCGCGCATGCTCGGCGAATGGCAGTCGCTGTTTCTGCTGCTGCCGGAGCGCTATCCGACCCTGATTACCGATGCCCAGGTGCTGCAGCTGATCGAGTCGGTGCGTGGCGAGGTGGGCAAGTTCGGCCAGTGGGCGGTGTCCTTCTCGCTGTCCAGTCTGCCGATGCTGGTCAGCATCATGATCTACCTGGTGCTGGTGCCGATCCTGGTGTTCTTCTTCCTCAAGGACCGCCAGCTGATCGGCGAGTGGTTCCGTGGCTATCTGCCCCGCGAGCGCACCCTGATCAGCCAGGTGGCGCAGGAAATGAACAAGCAGATCGCCAACTATATCCGTGGCAAGGTGATCGAAATCATCATCTGCGGTGTGGTCACCTATATCGCCTTCGCCTATCTGGAGCTCAACTATGCCGCGCTACTGGCGCTGCTGGTCGGCCTGTCGGTGGTGGTGCCTTATATCGGCGCGGTGGTGGTGACCGTGCCGGTGGCGCTGATCGGCTTGTTCCAGTGGGGTTTCAGCGACCAGTTCGTCTACCTGATGGTGGTCTACGGCATCATCCAGGCTCTGGATGGCAACGTGTTGGTGCCGCTGCTGTTCTCCGAGGCGGTCAACCTGCATCCGGTGGCCATTATCTGTGCGGTGTTGCTGTTTAGCGGTCTGTGGGGCTTCTGGGGGGTGTTCTTCGCCATCCCCCTGGCCACCCTGTTCAAGGCGGTGATCGACGCCTGGCCGCGCCGCGAGCAGGTGGTGGCGGAGTAGGTCGCAACAGGTACAAAAAAGCCGGTCACTAGACCGGCTTTTTATTGCGCGAAGGCTCAGGCCTTGTTCAGCGCTTGGGCGGCGGCCAGTACGGCATCGACGTGGCCCGGTACTTTGACGCCACGCCATTCCTGGCGCAGTACGCCGGCTTTATCGATCAGGAAGGTGCTGCGGTCCACCCCCAGGTATTCCTTGCCGTAGAGCTTCTTCAGCTTGATCACGTCGAACAGCTGGCACAGGGCCTCGTCCTTGTCCGAGATCAGCTCAAACGGAAACGCCTGTTTGCACTTGAAGTTCTCGTGGGACTTGAGGCTGTCGCGCGACACGCCAAATACCAGGGTGTTGGCTGCCTGGAAGGCCGGGTACTGGTCGCGAAAGCCCTGGCCCTCGGTGGTGCAGCCCGGTGTGCTGTCCTTGGGGTAGAAGTAGATCACCACTTGCTGGCCCTGCAGCGCAGACAATTGCACCTGCTGGCCGCTGGTGGCCTGGGCCTGGAAATCGGCTACCGGGGTATCGAGTGCTACGGCCATAAGGCAATCCTCAAGGGGTCTGTGGGCGCCAGGGTTCGATCAGGGCGTCCAGGTTCAAGGCATCGGCAAAGTCCAGGAACTGGTCGCGCAGCCAGCTGATCTGGGTGCCGGCCGGCAGAGTCACGGTCAGGGTGGCGTTGAGCATGGTGCCGCCGGTCTGGGGAGCCTGGTAGGTGTCGCAGGTCAGGTTTTCCAGTTCGACATGGTGGTCGATAAAGAACTGGCACAGTTCGTTGAGAATGTCCGGGCGGTAGGCCGAGCTGACGTAGGCCACATAGGGCAGGGCCTGCGGGCGGGTTTCGGAGGCCGCGCTGCGGATCACGTTGACCGAGAAGCTGTGCTTCTTGGCCAGGGCGGGCAGGCTTGCCTCCAGGCGCGCCAGGGCATCCCAGCTGCCGGAAATCTGCAGCACCAGGGCGCTGAACTCGCCATGGCGGCTCAAGCGGGTGCTGACCACGGCGCAGCGATTTTCATGACTGGTACGGCAGAGTACGTTGGTCAGCTCCATGGCGTTGGGGCCGAGGGCGCTGATCAGGAGGAATTGTTCGCGAACTGGGGGGGTGGACATGCAGCCTTCCTAAAACGATGGGCGGTCGGCTTTTACAAGCAGCGCCGAATAAAGGCTGAAGGGTAGCGAAAAGCGCTGCTCAGGGGAATGCTCGCGGGTACCGCAGGCGATGCTTTGCCAATAAAGATTGCTTGCGCCGGGCCGCAGTACTTCGCTTGTACAAGGCAGGTGGCCCCAGTACCATTACGGCTCTCTTTTTCCGGCAGGAGCGGTTGCATGATTGCGGGCAGTATGGTGGCACTGGTTACGCCCATGGATGCGCAAGGTGGTCTTGATTGGGACAGCCTGAGCAAACTGGTGGATTTCCACCTGCAAGAGGGCACCAATGCCATCGTCGCAGTCGGCACTACCGGCGAGTCGGCGACCCTTGAGGTGCCTGAACACATCGAAGTGATCAAGCGCATTGTCGATCAGGTCGCCGGGCGCATCCCGGTTATCGCCGGCACCGGTGGCAACTCCACCCGTGAATCGGTCGAGCTGACCCGCGCCGCCAAAGACGTCGGTGCCGATGCCTGCTTGCTGGTCACCCCCTATTACAACAAGCCGACCCAGGAAGGCCTGTACCTGCACTTCCGCCATATCGCCGAGTCGGTGGCCATCCCGCAGATTCTCTATAATGTGCCGGGCCGTACCGTATGCGACATGCTGCCTGAGACCGTCGAGCGTCTGTCGAAGATCGACAACATCATCGGTATCAAGGAAGCCACCGGCGACCTGCAGCGCGGCCAGGAAGTGCTGGACCGCGTGAGCAAGGACTTCCTCGTCTATTCCGGCGATGACGCCACCGCCGTCGAGCTGATGCTGATGGGCGGCAAGGGCAATATCTCGGTAACCGCCAACGTCGCCCCGCGCGCCATGAGCGACCTGTGCGCCGCGGCCATGCGTGGCGAAGCGGCGATTGCCCGCGCCATCAACGACCGCCTGATGCCCCTGCACAAGGCACTGTTTATTGAATCCAACCCGATTCCGGTGAAATGGGCTCTGCACGAAATGGGTTTGATGCCGGACGGTATCCGTCTGCCACTGACCTGGCTCAGCCCACGTTGTCATGAACCGCTGCGTCAGGCCCTGCGCCAGTCCGGCGTATTGGTTTAATTGAGGAATTACTACGCATGAAGCGACTCACCGGACTTTCAGCACTGGCCCTGATCATTGGCAGTGCCAGTGGTTGTGGCTGGATCTATGGCGAAGACGGCTACTTCCGCGACCGCGGTAGCGACTACCTCGAAGCGCGCCAGACGGCACCGATGCAACTCCCAGCCAATGTCGAAGCCAAGCGCCTCGACCCCCTGCTGCCCGTACCGCAACAGGTTGCCAGCAGCACCGTGGTTGGCGAGTTTGAAGTACCGCGGCCCCAGCCCCTGGCTGTGCTGGCTGATGCCAGCGAATTCAGCCTGCAGAAAAGCGGCGAGTCGCGCTGGGTTGTTGCCCAGCGAGTACCGGCTGAAGTCTGGCCGGTGGCGCGTCAGTTCTTTGCCGACAACGGCTTCCAGATCAGCGAAGATCGCCCGCAAACCGGCGAATTCAGCACCGCCTGGCAGCGTTTCGACGCTCTGTCCGCGTCCATGGCGCGTCGCCTGAGCAGCCGTGTTTCCGGCGTCGCGCCGGATGCCGAAACCCGCGTGCGGGTGCGCATCGAGCCAGGCGTGCAGCGCAATACCAGCGAAATCTTCGTGGTCAGCGCCGAGCGTCCAGCCGGTAGCACGGCCGATGTCGCCTTTACCAACCGCAGCAGCAACCCCAGCCTGGATGCCGCGCTGCTCGATGA
>Ga0209343_10000095_pt1 | contig 106660 bp, 100 predicted proteins | sample RifCSPlowO2_02_FD_184026 | JGI IMG/M metagenome (GOLD analysis project Ga0209343, IMG submission 184026) | Groundwater microbial communities from Rifle, Colorado - Rifle CSP2_plank lowO2_0.2 (SPAdes) (version 2) | ecosystem: Environmental > Aquatic > Deep subsurface > Groundwater | place... | reverse complement strand
CTTCACCATGTCCGTTGTCGATCAATTGAAAAATTTGTTTTCCAAAAAGCAGTCTGATTCCGAATTGGATTCCCGGCTCAGTCTTGCCATGCCGGACGGCTCAGTGGACATGGCCGGTACCGAGACTGTGCAGGTTGACCATGCGCCAATCAAAGACGAGCCAGTCCGTGTGGTCGAGAAACCAGGTGATGTTTTGGTGGATGAGAAAGACTTGATCTCGCTTCCGGGGCTGGGGGCTCGAACAGTGGTTCAGCACCAGCGTATTCTTTCTATCATGCTGGGCTTCGCATTGCTGTTGCTTGCCGTGGTGACCTTTTACACTTTGAGTCAGTCCGATAAAGTGGCGCAACAGTTGGGGGCCACCGGTCAAGCCTTGATGCAATCGCAGCGTCTTGCCAAATCGGTATCACAGGCCGTCGTCGGAAGTGCGCAGGCCTTTCCTGACGTGTCCGAAAGTTCCGGAGTTCTGGTGAAGGCCGTTCGGGGACTGCAGGGGGGCGACGATGAAATGCGCCTGGCTGCACTGAATGAAAGTTTTTCCCCTCAGTTGGGCAAGGTGGTACCCCTGGTGGAGCGCGCCGAAAAGAACGCAAAAGCGGTGATGGGGCAGCAAAAAATTCTGACCCAAATTGGATCGGCTTTGCGCTTGATCAATCGCCAGTCCTCTGACCTATTGGAAATCGCCGAGACGATTTCTTCGTTGAAGTTGCAACAAAATGCGCCTGCCGTTGAAATCTCGGCGGTGGGTCAGTTGGTGATGTTGACCCAGCGGATTGGTAAATCTTCCAATGAATTTTTGACTTCTGAGGGCGTCAGTCCAGAGGCTGTTTTCTTGCTGGGCAAAGACTTGAATACTTTCAAGGAAATCTCTGAAGGTCTGCTTTCGGGCAGTTCGGAGTTGCGCTTGACGGCATCCAAAGACGCGGCAACACGTGAACAATTGGAGGCCCTGATCACAATGTACGGTGAAACCCGCGTGCAGGCGGGCGCCATTTTGGGCAACTTGCAGGGCTTGGTGTCAGCCCGTGAAGCGCAGGGCGCCATTATTGAAGACAGCGAACCCCTGCGCCGTAATCTGGAAGAACTGCAGGGTGAATTGTCTACCCAGGCGGGTATCGGTGGCTTGGCGTTGGTGGTGTTGATTATTTCTGCCGCTTTTGCATTGGTCTGCGCTGGTGGTGTATCCCGTGTTCACTTGCTGGACAGCCGCAAGCGCCAAGTGCTTGCCGAAGAACAGCGACTCGAAGCGGAACGCCAGGAGCAGGATGCCAAGCGTGTCAATGACGCAAATCAGGCGGCAATTTTGCGATTGATGAACGAGCTGCAGACCGTTGCGGAAGGGGACTTGACCCAAGAGGCTACGGTGACGGAGGACATTACCGGCGCGATTGCTGACTCGGTGAACTACACGGTGGAAGAGTTGCGCTCTCTGGTGTCCAACGTGCAAAGTACGGCGGCACGGGTTGCTCAGACGACGGCAGATGTGGACGCCACATCGACCGAGCTATTGGCTGCATCCAATGAGCAGCTCCATGAAATTCGTGAAACCGGGCGTTCGGTTGTGGATATGGCAGGGCGTATTAACGAGGTGTCTGTACAGGCGCAAGAGTCTGCAACGGTGGCGCGCCAGTCACTGTTGGCGGCGGAGTCCGGCCTGACGGCGGTGCAGAACGCCATCGGCGGTATGAATTCCATCCGCGACCAGATTCAGGAAACCTCCAAGCGGATCAAGCGCCTGGGTGAGTCCTCACAGGAAATTGGTGAAATTACCGAACTGATCTCTGACATTACCGAGCAAACCAACGTGCTGGCGCTGAATGCAGCTATCCAGGCAGCCTCTGCGGGAGAAGCCGGACGGGGCTTTTCTGTGGTTGCCGAAGAGGTTCAGCGCCTGGCGGAGCGTTCTGCGGATGCCACCCGGCAGATTTCTGCGCTGGTGAAAGCCATTCAAACGGATACGCAAGACGCGATCGGCGCTATGGAGCGTTCGACCCAGGGTGTGGTTGAGGGGGCCAAGCTGTCCGACAATGCAGGTACCGCTTTGACTGAAATCGACAAGGTTTCGCGCCGGGTTGCTGAGTTGATTGAGCAGATTTCCAGTTCTGCATCCCGCGAAGCGGGCTTGGCCAATGTCGTGGCAGACAACATTCAGCACATTTTTGCGGTGACCGAACAAACCGGGGAAGGTACGCGTGTGACGGCCAATCAAGTGCGGGAGCTCTCCCGTATGGCAGAGGAACTCCGTCAATCGGTGTCGCGTTTCAAAATCGCGTAACCATCCCGATCCTTCCCTACTTACGTCCAGAAAAGTGACCCCCAGGAGAGCCTGAACCCATGACGTCGAATCCTGCCGCTTCCGGCGACAATGAGCTAGCGGTCAGCGATCTGGGCCCGTTGGCTTGGGTGTTGGATGAGCTTCGCAAATCTTTGGATGGAGCCACCAAGGCCATGCGCCGCTTTGTCCGTGATGCGGAATTGGCGCGGGGATCAGATCTGTCGGATCTTGACGCCAGCCACCTGCGCATCGCTCGCCAACAACTGCACCAGGCTGTAGGTGCGTTGGAAATGGTTGGTTTGAGTTCTCCTGCAAAAGTGGTTCGCGCCATGGAAGCTGTGGCACAAAAGTTTGTGCAACGTCCTGAACTGTGCAGCGATGTTGCTGCCAATCGGGTTGAGCGCGCCAGTTTTGCCTTGACTGAATATTTGGAGGGCATTCTCAAAGGCAAGACGGCTTCACCTGTCGCCTTATTTCCCCAGTACCGGGCGGTGCTTGAATTGGCGGATGCCGACCGTGTGCACCCCGCTGACCTGTGGCCTTCGGAGTGGCGCTGGCTAGAAGTTCCAGTGCCCCCCACGGCGGTGGCACTGCCGTATTCCGCTGCCACGCGGGGGAAGATGGATTGGGCCGTCCTTAACCTCGTAAAAACAGGCGATGTGAAAGCCGCTCAGCGGCTGAGTGACGTGTCTCTGGGGTTGGCGGCTGGGCAACAAAGTTTGGAGCCACGGACCTTTTGGAGTATTTGCGCCGCTTACTTTGAGGCCGTAGCATTGGGCTTGTGCCCTTATGACGTGTACAGCAAGCGGGCTGCGTCGCGTATATTGCAGCAATATGCGTCTCTGGCGCGGAGCGTGACCGGTATTTCGGAGCGTCTTGCACAGGATTTGGTGTTTTTCTGCTCACTGGCGGTTCCTAAGGCCGAGTTGCATGCCCCCAACCTGGCGGCGGTCCGAACTGCATACGGGCTCGCACGTACCAACCCGGTGGACTACGAAACCGAGCAGTTTGGGCGTTTTGACCCGGCCTTGCTGGTGTTGGCGCGCAAGCGAATTGCTGCTGCATCGGAGACTTGGTCCGCATTGGCGGGTGGGGACATCAACCGACTTAAGGTTGCTTCTGAACAGTTTGGCGCAGTTGCCGATTCGATGGTGAGGCTACACCCGGAAAGCAATGAGCTTGCACAGGCACTGGTGCGTGCGCTTGATACCACCGTCAGTTCCGGTGGCGCGCCCATTCCCCCGGTAGCCATGGAAGTGGCGACAACTGTGCTGTATCTTGAGGCCGCATACGAGGATCTTGATCCAACGGACTCCTCCATGGTTGAGCGCGGGGCACGGTTGGCCCAGCGCTTGGAGCAGGTGATCAGGGGCGGACGCCCAGAGCCCATGGAAGGCTGGATGGAAGAGCTGTACCGGCGGGTGAGTGACCGGCAAACCATGGGGAGTGTGGTCGCCGAGTTGCGAACCAGTCTGGATGAGGTTGAGAAGTCGCTCGACCAGTTTTTCAGAAATCCGCAAGACAAATCGCCATTGCGCGAATTGCCCAGCCAATTGGCGCAAATGCGTGGTGTTTTTTCTGTCCTGGGTCTGGACCAACCCTCCATTGCGGCTTTGCGCATGCGCGCCAGCGTGGAGAAATTTCTTGTCGACGATGTTGACGAGGCGACCGCCCGTACCGGTATTTTTGAAAAGCTGGGGAATAGCTTGGGGGCAATGGGATTCCTCATTGACATGCTGAGTTACCAGCGTGAACTCGCCAAAAAGTTGTTTGTTTATGATGAAGAACTGGGTGAGTTGAAACCACTGATGGGCCGTGAGCGTGCGCAGGTGCAGGAGCCTGCGGTTGACGTGGCAGTGGAGGTGGTAGTCGAATCACCACCACCAACGCTGGATACTATCCCAGAGGTGACACCGCCACCGCCGGTGCTGGCGCCCATAGAAATTGCCTCCAGTTTGCTTTCTGATGCCAACGTTGCAGACGCATCGGATGACGGTGACGACCAGGAGTTGCTTGATATCTTTTTGGATGAAGCGCGTGAAGTGGTGCAAAACGGCTTGCATGCCCTTGGATTGCTGGAAGCAGACCCAGCCAGTCTTTCTGAGCAAACCATATTGCGGCGTGCGTTTCACACGCTCAAAGGCAGCTCGCGCATGGTGGGGCTCACTGAATTCGGTGAGGCAGCCTGGTCGTTCGAGCAATTGCTCAATACATGGCTTGCGGAGCAACGCACTGCCAGCGATGAGTTGATTGCAGTCGCTGGCAGCGGTATACATGCTTTTGGCCGTTGGGTTGAGGATATTGCTGCCCAAACGGGGGCACCGTGGAATGCATTGGATTTCCGCAAGTCGGCAGATGGACTGCGCTTGGACAATGCACTCGTTCCATTGCGTACACCGGGTGAACCTGAGCCCGTGGAACAGCACACTCCGGCCCTTGATTCAGTTCAGGAGCAAGGAGAACTTTCCGAAGTGGTCGACGCGAGCTTGCTTTCGTTGCCGGAGATGCAAGAATTGCCGGTTGCCGAACCTCAGGGCATCTCCTTTGATTCGGGTCCAGCGGACTTTGCGGGGACAGAGTTGGCGGATAGCCTGGAGATGCAACTATCCGAACCCGTTGCAGATTTTTCCGCTACACAGTTGTCTAGCGAACCGCTGTTTGCGTCTGCGCCTTTACATCAGGATTTTGCAACGACACAAACGTTTAGTTTCGAAGCTACGCAGGCGTTGGATATGCGCAACGCGAATCAGGTTGCAGAGGACTTGCGTGGCGCAACGGTTGTAGAAGAAATTGATTTAGGTGATTTTGACTTTGGTGATTTGGGTGCACCTGAACTGCCAATTCCTGCGGCTGAGGAATTGGTGCCTGAAAAGCTCGAAGAATCTTACGTCATCCAAGCAGAGGTGTCGGACGAAGCCCTGATACTCACTTTGCCAGAGCCAGAGCCAGAGCCAGAGCCAGAGCCAGAGCCAGAGCCAGAGCCAGAGCCAGAGCCAGAGCCAGAGCCAGAGCCAGAGCCAGAGCCAGAACCAGAACCAGAACCAGAACCAGAACCAGAACCAGACGTTCTGCAGTCAGCACAGGACGTGGAGTTGGACACGCTGGTGGATGATGAGCGCGTCAAAGTCATCGGCTCCATACGATTGAGTATTCCTCTGTACAACGTGTACCTCAATGAGGCCGATGAATGGTCTCGGCGTTTGCAGACGGAGTTGAGCGAGTGGGCTCTGGAGTTGCATGAACCTCTGCCGGATTCTGTGGTCGTGCTTGCACACTCGCTGCTGGGCAGTTCTGCCACGGTGGGTTTCACTGCTTTGTCGGATATGGCGCGGGCGCTTGAACAGGCCTTGCTGCATGTTCAGTTGCACCGCCAAGGAACGGCCGGGCAGGCACAGGTCTTTACCGATGCGGCGGAAGATATCCGTCGGTTATTGCACCAATTCGCAGCCGGATTTCTCAAGGATCCAGATGCGTCTATTTTGGCAGCTCTTCAGGGGATCATTGAAACGCAGTTCCCCGAGCCGACGATGGATATGTTGTCCGAGACGTTGGACGAAGATGCGTTCCCATCGGATATCGGGTTGACATCGGAAGCCAAGGCGGACACGGAGGGCGACGCTGTTTTAGAAGTGGCGCCCGAAGTGGTCTCAGCGGTGGTGAGTGATGTGCCAAGTCTTGTGCCCATGGTTGCGGCGCCATTGAATATTGTGCAAGCCCATGATGACGACATTGATGCCGTTGATAACCTCGATGATGACTTGTTTCCCATCTTTGATGAAGAAGCCGCAGAGCTCCTGCCGAAGCTGGGTGCCGCGCTGCGGCAGTGGGTCGCCAGTCCTGACCATTTGGGTGCACGCAGTGAAGTGCTGCGCATTTTGCACACCTTAAAAGGCAGTGCCCGGTTGGCTGGTGCCATGCGTCTGGGTGAAATGTCCCACCGCATGGAATCCAGCATCGAACAAATCGGAGCGGAACACCTGCAATCGGTTCAGCTGGAGCCTTTGTTAACCCGTTTGGACGACATACAGGCGGCATTTGATGCGCTGGGCAAGAGCTCTGCTGTGGAGGCTGCACCAGTTGAGATCGCTGAAACTTCGGAGGCGCCGAGCGTTGTTGCTGCGCCGGTGGCATCAGCAGTCCACGCCCCTCCATCCGCTGCGTTGCTGCCTTTGCGCCAGTCTGGAAATCAGTTGGTGCGGGTGCGCTCGAAATTGCTGGATCGACTGGTGAATCAGGCAGGCGAAGTGTTGATTACCCGTTCACGGATGGATGCGCGCTTGGTGCAGGTGCGTGCATCATTGAACGAGTTGGGCGGAAACCTGGATCGCCTGCGCCAACAACTTCGGGATGTGGAGCTTCAATCCGAGTCCCAGATGCAGTCGCGTTTGGCGCAAACCAAGGATTCTGCACAAGCCTTTGATCCACTGGAGTTTGACCGGTTCACACGGGTGCAGGAATTGACCCGAATGATGGCGGAGTCGGTGCACGACGTGGCAACCGTGCAGCGCAATTTGCAGCGCTCGGTGGATGGAACGGAAGATGATCTGATTGCCCAGGGGCGTCAGGCGCGTGAACTGCAGCGGGACTTGTTGAAGACCCGCATGGTGGAGTTTGAGAGTATTTCGGAACGACTCTACGGTGTCGTTCGCCAAGCGGCCAAGGACACAGGAAAGCAAGTCAAACTGGATATTTCCGGCGGATCCATTGAAATGGACCGGGGAATGCTGGAGCGTATGGCCCCTGCGTTTGAACACATGCTTCGCAACGCTGTAGCACACGGTATAGAAGAGTCCATTGAACGCGCTGAAGCAGGAAAACCGCCTGTTGGCAGTATCAGCATCCATGTGCACCAGGAGAGCAATGACGTTTCGGTCGCATTCAGTGACGATGGTGGTGGATTGCATTTGGACAAGATCCGGGCCAAAGCCATTGCCAATGGCGTGATCGGAGCGATGGACGCACTGTCTGCAAATGATGCTGCCAATTTGATATCCACGCCAGGTTTTTCCACGGCTGATCAGATTACCGAGTTGGCGGGGCGCGGTATTGGTATGGATGTGGTTCGGTCTGAGGTTACGGCCTTGGGCGGGCGCATCGAGACCTCGACCGTGCAGGGGCAGGGCACTACCTTCAAGTTGGTCATGCCATTGACGACTGCCGTAACGCAGGTGGTGATGCTGCGCATGGGAGATTTCACCATCGGTGTGCCCTCCAATTTGATTGAAACCGTTTTGCGTGTTCCCGCTGCGGTGATGGAAAGCGCTTACCTGCGCGATGATTTTGACATGGGCGGACAGGCTATTCCATTCTTCTGGGCTGGCGCTCTTTTGCAGGTGTCGTCCCGGAGCAATGAAGTTCCAACCAAAACCATGCCCGTGGCCGTTCTCCGAAGTGCGGGCCAACGCGTCGCAGTGCATGTGGACGAGGTGCTGGGCAACCGCGAAGTTGTGGTCAAAAATCTCGGCCCCCAATTGGCTCGCCTTCCTGGTTTGGCTGGTATGTCGGTACTGGCATCTGGTGCAGTGGTGCTTATTTACAACCCGGTGGCACTGGCGACGGTGTACGGGGACCAGGCACGGCAACTCCGCAACGCATACACCGCAGCGATGGCCAGCGCGGGAAATCATGCGCCCGGTGGCGAAGCCGAGCCGGCCTGGAAGAACGTTGCTGACCAACTGCCTTTGATTCTGGTGGTGGATGATTCCATTACCGTGCGTCGGGTGACCCAACGCCTGCTCAAGCGCGAGGGCTATCGGGTGGCCTTGGCCGCAGACGGACTCGAAGCGCTGGAAAAACTGCTGGAAGAAAAACCGACCGTCGTGTTGTCCGATATCGAAATGCCGCGGATGGACGGTTTCGACCTGGCCCGCAACATTCGTGGTGACGCCAGACTGCGGGACCTCCCCATCATCATGATCACCTCGCGTATTGCCGAGAAACACCGCGAGCACGCCAAGGAATTAGGCGTGGACCACTATCTTGGTAAGCCCTATTCTGAAGACGAGCTGCTGGGGTTGGTGCGCAGCTATTGCGCGACGGCGGTTGAAGTTTGAGTCACTTTCCGCACTACGCCGTAGCGCTGTAGGGTCAGCGCCCGGGCTTGGGCGTGGTCTACGATGGGTTTGGGATAGTTCTGGCCCAGCACGACTCCGGCGGCGGCGAGTGCTGTTGCTGGGGCCGACCACGGCGCATGAATGGATGGAGGGTCCATTTGCGCCAGTTGTGGCACGTACCGCTGGATGAATTTTCCTTGTGCATCAAACCGCTCGCTTTGATGGATCGGGTTAAAAATTCGGAAATAGGGCTGTGCGTCACATCCGCTGGAACTCACCCATTGCCATCCCCCATTGTTGGCGGACAGGTCAAAGTCGTTGAGTTTCAACGCAAAATAACGTTCACCCCAGTGCCAGTCAATTCCCAGGTGTTTCACCAGGAAACTCCCTGCGACCATGCGCAAGCGGTTGTGCATGTAACCGGTTTGGTTGAGCTGCGCCATCGCGGCATCGACCAGTGGATAACCGGTGACACCTTGGCACCAGGCTTCAAAAAGGGCTTGCGCCTTGTCGCCTTGCTCCCACTGGATCTGATCGTACTCAGGTTTGAATGCGCGCTCGGCTACATAAGGGAAGTTCGCAAGAATCTGAAAATAGAAATCGCGCCATGCCAGCTCACTCAGCCACACCGAGGCGCCAGCACTTCCGTGAAGTTGCCGCTGTAACGCCAATGCCACCAGATGCCGAATGGAGACGGTGCCAAACCGCAAATGTACGCCGAGGTAGCTGGGCCCTTTGACCGAGGGGAAGTCGCGGGTACGGTCGTAGTCGTCCATACGGAGCCAGAAATCGTCCAGGGCGCTGGCGCCTCCGGACATCCCCGTGCCAATGCCCAAATGTTTCAAATTGATTGGACAAAAACCAAGCGATTCCAGTGTGGGTACGGGGCTGGCATGGTGCGTGGGTCGCTCCGCCAACACCTGGCCTGTTATAGGGCGGGCATGCACCGCCGCAAAGCCATCACCCAATTTGGCCAGCCACGCCCGCTTGTAGGGCGTAAACACGCCATAGGGTTTGCCCAATTGGTTCAGGATCTCACGGCGTTCAAACATGACGTGGTCTTTAACGGTCACCATGGCGATCTGCTGCTGTGCAAGTGCTTGACGCACGTCGAGATCGCGGGTTTGCGCCTGGGGCTCATAGTCATGTGCCGCAAAGATGGCCTGAGCACCCAGTTCGCTGGCCAAGGTGGGAATGGCGTCAATGGCACGGTCGTGCAGAACGATTAATCCGGCCAATGGCTTGGCTGCAAGTGCCCGCAGACTGGTATCAAGCTCCACCAAGGACTCCCGGATGAACTCCACTCGGCGATCAGAACGTGGCAGGCTGTCCAGTATCGTGCGATCAAAGACAAATACGCAGTAAACCTGGCTGCAGCTTGCCAATGCTGTGGTGAGCGCCACGTTGTCTTCGGTGCGCAGGTCCCGCCGAAACCACACCAATCCGGTCTTGAATTGAATTTGCATTGCTGCCGTTAAAATCAGGGTCTATGACTGGCGATTCTGCACCCTTCAATCTCACGAATCACTTTCTGATTGCAATGCCCGGGCTGGACGATGCAATTTTCTCCAAAAGTGTGGTCTATGTGTGTGAACACAGTCCACGAGGAGCACTGGGACTCGTGATCAACAAGCCTGCGGATATCAAAATGGGCGGACTGTTCGGCAAGGTAGAGCTTCCGTTGATGCGAGCCGATCTGGTGGATAAACCAGTGCTCCAGGGTGGGCCGATGCAGGTGGAGCGTGGCTTTGTGCTGCATGAACCCACAACGCCGGGCCAAGATAAACCAGATGGCCCCTTGTACGCGTCCACCATGGCAATTTCTGGCGGATTGGAAATGACGACGTCCAGGGATGTGCTTGAGGCGCTCTCCAACGGCACCGGGCCGCGCAAGGTATTGGTGACTTTGGGGTATTCGTCCTGGGGTGAAGGTCAGTTGGAAACCGAACTGGGGTCCAACAGCTGGCTCACGGTGGATGCCGACCGAGGCATCATTTTTGACACACCGGTAGACCAACGTTATGACAAGGCATTGGCTTTGCTGGGTTTGGAGGCGTGGATGATTTCTTCACAAGCGGGCCACGCATGAGTAACACGACTTCGGCGCCTGTCAAGGTTTCCGCGACGCTCACCACCTTTATAGCGTTTGATTTTGGTTTGAAGCGCACCGGGGTGGCGGTGGGCAATCGCCTGATGGGAACGGCGCAAGCCCAGGGTTCGATCCACGCGCAAGGGGATGCACGCTTCGCGCACATCGCGCAACGGCTTAAAGAGTGGCAGCCCGATGCCATTGTGATCGGGGTGCCGTACCACCCGGATGGCGCGGCGCATGAAAACACCGTGCGGGCCCAAAAATTCGGGCGCCAACTGCATGGCCGTTTTGGGTTGCCCGTATTTGAGGTGGATGAACGCTACAGCACCACGGAGGCCTTGGCCAGCGGTGCCAAGGATGCCGATGCGGCTTCCGCGTGCATTATTTTGGAACAGTTTTTGAGGAGTTTGGCGTGAGCATATTGGCACTGGATGCGGAGGCGTTGTACCGCGAGATGTTACGCGGCGTGCAATTGATTTGTCGTGCGGAGACCCGCCTGGTGGGGATCACCTCAGGCGGGGCCTGGCTGGCGGAGCGTTTGCAGCGTGACCTGAAGTTGCCGGGGCAGGCGGGCACCATTTCTTCGGCGATGCACCGTGATGATTTTGCCCAGAGAGGCCTCTCCTCTGGCGGCCAAACCCTGTTGCCCTTTGATGTCAATGGCGCCGACATTCTGGTTTTGGACGATGTGCTGTACACCGGGCGCACCATCCGGGCAGTAATCAATGAGTTGTTTGACTACGGGCGCCCGGCCAGCGTCAAATTGGCGGTGCTGGTGGACCGGGGGGGGCGCGAATTGCCGGTACAGGCCGATTTTGCTGCCGCACGCGTTGCTTTGGGTGAAAACCAGTCGCTGGCCCTGGCCCGCAGTGAGACTGGTGTGTTCAGCTTTGACGTGAAAGGAGGCTGATCCATGCTGTACAAACGCAATCCGCAACTCAACAAAAATGGGGAGTTGATCCATCTTTTGTCGGTGGAGGGGCTACCCAAGAGCATTTTGACGCACATTCTGGATACGGCCACCAATTTTGTTTCGCTGAACGACCGTGAAGTGAAGAAGGTGCCTTTGCTGCGCGGGAAAAGTGTGTTCAACCTGTTCTTTGAGAACTCGACCCGAACCCGCACCACGTTTGAGATTGCGGCTACACGCCTGTCTGCCGATGTCATCAATCTGGACATCGCACGTTCCAGCGCCTCCAAGGGGGAGTCTTTGCTGGATACCATTGCCAATTTGAGTGCCATGGCGGCGGACATGTTTGTGGTGCGGCACAGCGAATCGGGCGCACCTTACCTGATTGCACAACACGTTGCGCCCCATGTGCATGTGATCAATGCCGGAGATGGCCGCCATGCCCACCCGACCCAGGGGCTGCTGGACATGTTCACCATCCGGCACTTCAAGAAAGACTTTTCCAACCTCACGGTGGCCATCGTCGGCGATGTGCTGCACTCCCGCGTGGCCCGCTCGGACATCCATGCGCTGACGACCTTGGGCTGTGCCGAGGTGCGCGTAGTTGGCCCTAAAACACTGGTGCCCTCGGACATGGCGCAGATGGGTGTGCGGGTGTGCCACACCCTGGAAGAGGGCATTCGCGGCTGCGATGTGATCATCATGCTGCGTCTGCAAAATGAACGTATGAGTGGTGCGCTGCTGCCGTCGTCGCACGAATTTTTCAAAAGCTTTGGCCTCACGCCCGAGAAGCTGCAATTGGCCAAGGGCGATGCCATCGTGATGCACCCCGGCCCCATCAATCGCGGGGTGGAGATCGATTCGGCGGTGGTCGATGGCAAGCAAAGTGTGATCCTGCCGCAGGTGACCTTTGGCATTGCAGTGCGTATGGCGGTCATGAGCATCGTGGCGGGGAATGAAGCATGAAAATTTTGATTCAAGGTGGCCGGGTGATCGATCCGGCAACACAGATGGACACCGTGGCGGACATGGCCATCGCAGACGGCAAGATTCTGGCCATCGGCCATATTCCGGAGGAATTTGCGCCAGAGACCACCATTCAGGCCGACGGCTGTGTGGTGGCTCCGGGGCTGGTCGATTTGTCGGTGCGCCTGCGTGAACCGGGTCATGAACACGAAGGCATGCTGGCCTCGGAAATGGCGGCTGCGGTGGCCGGGGGCGTGACCAGCGTGGTGTGCCCACCCGATACCGACCCCGTGCTGGATGAGCCTGGTTTGGTGGAAATGCTGCGTTTTCGCGCCGAGCGGCTGCACCAGGCACGCGTGTTTCCCCTGGGGGCGCTCACCCGCAATTTGCAGGGTGAAGTGCTCACCGAAATGGTGGAACTCACCGAGGCCGGTTGCGTGGGTTTCAGCCAGGCCGAAGTGCCACTGGGCAATACGCAGGTTTTGCAGCGTGCCTTGCAATACGCCAGCACTTTTGGGTATTCCGTATGGTTGCGCCCGCAAGAGTTGTATTTGGGCAAGGGCGTGGCCGCCAGCGGCCCCTTGGCGACGCGCATGGGCCTGAGTGGCGTACCGGTCGCCGCGGAGACCATTGCGCTGCATACGATTTTTGAGCTGGTGCGGGCCACCGGCGCGCGCGTGCACCTGTGCCGCTTGAGCAGTGCGGCGGGGGTGGCCCTGGTGCGCCAGGCCAAGGCCGAGGGCTTGCCCGTCACATGCGATGTGAGCATCAATTCGCTGCACCTGACCGATGTGGATATTGGCTACTTTGACAGCCGTATGCGTCTGAACCCTCCGCTGCGCCAGCAGCGGGACCGTGATGCCTTGCGTGCCGGTCTGGCGGATGGAACCATTGACGCCTTGGTGTCGGACCACACGCCGGTGGGGGAGGACGAGAAGACCTTGCCCTTTGCCGAGGCAGAGCCAGGTGCCACCGGGTTGGAGTTGCTGCTGAGTCTGATGCTGAAATGGGGCCAGACCAGTGGTTTGACACTGAGCCAGACTTTGGGTGTGGTGACCAGTCGGCCGTCAGGTGTTCTGGGTTCGGCGCTGGGGTCCTGGTCGGCCAGTTGCGGGCGCTTGGTGTTGGGTGGGGTGGCGGACGTGTGTGTGTTTAACCCCGAAGCTGCCTGGACGGTAGAGCCCGCAGCCCTTCGCAGCCAGGGGCGGCACACGCCTTTTGGAGGCTACGAAGTACCAGGGCGTGTGCAGGCCACCGTGGTGGGCGGGCAACTGGCCTATCGACTGTAAGCGGCGACAGGCGCTGTGAACTGGCTGGTAGCGTGTTGGCGTGCATGCCGGGTGCTCGCCCATGTACTGCAAGGTGCATGGACTGTTCGGCGCGAATTTCCACACCTTGCCTCTGCCCAGAAAGAAGAGCGAATTCAGGCCTGGGCCCTTGAATTACTTGCGCGGCTAGCTATCAAATTGGTAGTGAAAGGTCAACCGGTCCCTTTGGGTCCGGTGCTGATGGTGGCCAACCATATCTCCTGGCTGGACATTGTCGTGGTGCATGCAGCCCGCCATTGCCGCTTCATCTCCAAGGCCGGTGTGCGGCATTGGCCGGTGGTAGGAACCTTGGCCACCGGAGCAGACACCCTGTACATCGAACGGGGGTCTTCGCGGGATGCCATGCGGGTGGTGCACCAGATGAAGCAGAGTTTGGTACAGGGTGACGTGTTGGCCGTGTTTCCCGAAGGTACGACGGGGGATGGCACGCTGGTGTTGCCATTTCACGGCAATTTGTTACAAGCCGCCATTTCCGCCGATGCTCCGGCGCAACCGGTGGCATTGCAGTTTACCGATGCAAGCACAGGGGCCGTAAGTTTTGCGCCCTGTTATGTGGGTGATGACACCCTTGTGCGTTCAGTATGGCGTACTCTGTGCGCGCGCAATGTGGTGGCCGTGGTGCGCTTTGGTGTACCGCAGCACGCATTGGGACGCGACCGACGTGTCTGGGCTGTCGATTTGCATGCGGCTGTGCAATCCATGCGCGCCGGGCATTGAGCGGATTTGCGTGCAGATAAGAACCGCGTAGTCTAACTGCGCCCTGGCCCAAGCTATTGGGCGGGCAGGGCGTGAGCTACGTGGGTCAAAAGCCTGGGCTGCTTTCGTGGTCTGACGATGGCAGAACACGCTCTTTCGCCGAAATGACCCTGCCGTCGCTACCAAAATCGACTTCGAACACGGTATCGCTATTTTCCGTTATTCCATCGTTGACCTTCCCTTGGATCCCATAGACCCATGTGGAGCCAGGTGCCACGCCATACGTCTGATCGCGGGACGGGCGACCGATCACCTGCTGGACTTCGGATTTGCTCATGCCGGGTTTAACCAAAGACTCCTGATAGGGGCTCACCGTAAATCCATCCTGCGCATTGGCAGCGATGACCCCGAACGCAAGGCCGACCACCACCGACCACTGCCTGACTTGGTGATTGAGTTTCATGATTTCCTCCTACGTTTTAGCGCAGGTCTCAGAACGACTCCGACTTGAATTGCTCCGCCTGCAAACGCAAGCTTGCACTTGGGCGCTCAGTTCTTATTGAGAATTCTCAATTGAAGAAAATCTGTGACCGCAGATCCCTTTGCAAAACGGGCACCAATTCACGCCAGAGTTGGTCGTCTTCCTCGCCACAAATGGAGGTTGGCCGATTGGCAATGTATTCCCGGCGGACATTGAGGGTGTTTCCTTGCAGCGTGTACCGTGATTTGTACTGTACGCCTCCCCGCACAAAATCGATGCCCTTGGGCACGCGTTCAATGTGAATCTCTTTGGGAATCAGTACATCCAGCGTTTCTTCGTGCCGAACGGAGATGCAACTGTGCGGGAATCGACGGATTCGAGCGGGTTTGTAGCCTGACATCGCTTTGAGAATGCCGGGTGCAAGACCTGTGGGCATGCCCATGGCACTGGGACCGGGCACATTGACCAGGGGGTCCAGCTCAAATTCGGCATCCACGGACCAGGGTGCGCCCAAATCTTTGGGGTTGCCCGATTGAATTTTTCCGGTTCCGGTTTCTTGAAACCGGGACAGCAGACGGGTGACAACACGCTCCGGTTCCTGGTTTTGGTAACCAAACTGGCTGGCGCGGGAGTGTTGTTCCAAAAAACCGTGCATCTGGGTATGGCTTTTGCCCAGCATTTTTCCGTCGGGCATCAAAGTCATCTGAACGAAGGTTTGGGAAAAGTCCTTTTGTGTATCGAACGATGGGGTTCTTAAAATCTTCCCATTCGATGTCAGGAGCACCGGCTTATCCATTTCCTTGTCGGGCAGGGTGCCCATGGGCGCGAATTGTGTGGTGCTGTCCAAAAAAAGATTGAAAGATGGCACGTAAGTGATCACATGGTTGAAGGGGGTAACCAGGGCTAAATTCGGTAAACGATGGGAATTGCCATAGTTGATAAGGGCAGGGCTGCTCTCAATGCCTATCGATTGAAGGAGTGACTCCAGCAAAACCACATGGTCCTTGCAGTCGCCATACCGATGGTCCAGGATACTCTGTGCATCGTGCGGCACAAAACCACCCGCCCCGGCGTAAATCGCGATATAGCGAATATTCTGGCTGACCCAGCTGTAAAGACGCCTCACCTTTTCCAGAGGTTCGTTGGTTCCCGATGTGATCTTCGCCGCAAGCTTGGCAATGGCGGGCGTCACCCGTGTGCTGGCCTTGGCGCGGCTTTGGTAGGCGCGCGCCAGTTCTTCATAGTTGGCCATGCTGGTGGCGGCAAAATAGGGCGCAAAGTCCGCGACGCTGAGCTGTGAACTTTCTGCGGGGTAGGCTTCGGTCTGGCTGTAGTCATATCGGTAGCGGATCCAGCCAGCCTGGTCGGAAGGCAGTGCCGCAACTTTGCCGCCACGCATCTCTTTGGTGTCGATCTGGATCGCTATGGCGGGATCGTGCGAAATATGGATGGTGACGTTTCCGTAGCGCTTATGGGGGCTGAAATAGGTGCTGGTAAAGAAATGGCCGGGGAACAGGGGGGTGTGCTGAAAATACCTGGCTTTGTAGTACAGCTGGCTACCGACATCAACCTTGGGAAATACGATCACTTTGACCTTGGCATCACTGAACGTGGGTGCCTCGCTGGCGTCGGCACTTTCCAGCGTACGGATACTTTCCGGGGCTACCGGAATTTTGCTGCCATCGGGTTGCAGCGTATAGGCCTCGACTATTTCCAGATCTTCCAGGGTGCTGATGTACGACAGGCGTTCTTCGGCGAACGCGTTGACACCCTGGGCTGTTTCGATGCGGGTTTGGCTTTCCAACTCCTGGTGGTAGGAGCCATCCTGGTTGACAAAATAACTGGTCTCCGCCAGAACGGTCGACACCGGTGGTTTGTACTGCGCGTGCACCGCGCATGAAAAAAACCAAGCCACCATTGCCAGCAACTGCAATATACGTTTCATTTTTTGCCACCTGTATTTGGGTGTTCCAACAACTTTTGAGCCGCAGAAAAGTGGCTCGATCTCCCTGGGGAATTGAGTTTGGACCCGTCTGCGGAGGATGGCAGGTCCACTCCAGGAAGAGGTCATATCCAGGCAATCCCATGGCCGCCGTGGGTGACTTGGATTTCAATGGCATAACCCTTTGGGGAGGGTATAGCAGAGCGGTGTGCGTGTTTTTGCGGTTTTTCAACCTACGGTGGAGCAGGTTCTTGGGCTCCTTCGCAGGAGATCCAAGCTAAACCGATATTTCGCCTGGGGGAGACGTTAAATTTTGTTTGAAGCTGAATTCAATCAAAGTACCCAACGGAATAGCATTCCAATTTGAAGTGTCGTTACTGGCCGCTAAAAATTTTCCCTGGCCCTATTTTTACGAGGACAAGAAAGGCCAAAAGCCCAATAACGCCCTGTTTTTCGGTTTACTTTTTTGCTTCAAGCTGTTGTGGGCCACAGGCTGTACCTGTCCATCACCCGCTTGCAATAACAAAGCCGCTGGCATTGCTTGGGCCGCAACCCATGCTGGCTCTGGTGCCGTCACCGCTCAAGGCCACGCCCTGCAGCGAACACGCGGCCATTGTCCTACAATCAACATGTTCAATAAACTGCACAGGTAAGGGGGCGCAATGCGCATAGTCAGCTACACCGAGGCACGCAACGGCCTCAAAACCGTATTGGATGGCGTGGAGGCCGACGCCGACATTGCCATCATCACCCGGCGCGATGGCGCTGACGCTGTGGTGATGTCGCTGGCGCACTACCAGAGCATGGCCGAAACCCTGCACCTGCTATCCAGCCCCGCCAATGCCGCCCACCTGGCCGAGTCCATAGCCCAGTACCGGGCGGGCAAAGCCAAGCACCGGGAGCTGGTGCCAGCGTGAGCCGGGGCATCACCTTCACCCCTGCGGCCTGGGACGATTATGTCTACTGGCAGGGGCAGGACAGAAAGACCCTCAAGCGTATCAATACGCTGATCGACGCGGCCCGGCGCGACCCTTTCCAAGGTATCGGCAAGCCTGAGCCCCTGCTGGGCAACCTGAGCGGGTTTTGGTCACGGCGCATTGATGATGTGCATCGTCTGGTGTACGCGGTGGACGATGCCGATTTAGCCGTCATTGCCTGCAAGGGGTATTACCAATAACGGCCCATATCGCATGACACAAAGCAGGTTATCAGAGGGAAAACAAAAAAAGCCGGAAGGCTTTAAACCATTCCGGCATCTAGTTTGGTCCCGCCAGTAGGAATCGAACCTACATCTAGCACTTAGGAGGCACTCGTTCTATCCATTGAACTATGGCGAGACAGCCGGGCATTGTAAGGCCGACAGGGGGCTTATTTGGTCAGTTGGCGCATGGCTTCTTCCAAGCCCTTGAGGGTGAGGGGGTACATGCGCTGGTGCATCAACTGCTGAACGATGCTGATGCTCTGGCGGTACTGCCACACACCTTGGGGTTCGGGGTTGATCCAGGCAAACTTGGGGAAGGCGCTGGTCAGGCGCTGCAGCCACTCGGCGCCGGCTTCCGGGTTGTTGTATTCCACGCTGCCGCCGGGTTGCAAAATCTCGTAGGGACTCATGGTGGCGTCGCCCACAAAGATCAGCTTGTAGTCCTTGTTGTACTTGCGGATGATGTCAAAGGTCTCGAACTTCTCGGCAAAACGGCGGCGGTTGTTTTTCCACATGAAGTCGTACACGCAGTTGTGGAAGTAATAAAACTCCAGGTGCTTGAACTCGGTCTTGGTGGCTGAGAACAGCTCTTCCACCCGCGCGATGTGCTCGTCCATGGTGCCGCCCACGTCCATGAGCAGCAGCACCTTGACGTTGTTGTGGCGCTCGGGGCGCATCTTGATGTCGAGGTAGCCGGCATTGGCGGCCGTCTTGCTGATGGTCTCGTCCAGGTCCAGCTCGTCTTCATGGCCTTCGCGGGCAAATTTGCGCAGGCGGCGCAGTGCCACCTTGATGTTGCGGGTGCCCAGCTCTTGCGTGTCGTCGTAGTCCTTGTAGGCGCGCTGGTCCCAGACCTTCACGGCACTCTTGTTGCGGCTCTTGTCCTGGCCGATGCGGATGCCCTGGGGGTTGTTGCCGTAGGCGCCAAACGGGGAGGTGCCGCCGGTGCCGATCCACTTGCTGCCGCCCTCGTGGCGTTCCTTTTGCTCTTCCAGACGCTTTTTCAGCGTCTCCATCAACTCGTCCCAACCCATGGCCTGCAGCTTGGCCAGTTCTTCGGGGCTGAGCATGCCTTCCAGGTTTTTGCGCAGCCACTCCTGCGGAATTTCCTTGGTGAAGTCGGCCACCATTTCCACACCCTTGAAGTAGGCGGCGAAGGCGCGGTCGAACTTGTCGTAGTGCTTTTCGTCTTTGACCAGCGCGGTGCGGGCCAGGTAATAAAAGTCGTCGATCTTGTAACCACTGGGCTCGGCGTCATCGTCGGGCTGGGGCGTGTTGGGACCGACCACGCCTTTTTTCAGGGCTTCCAGCAGTGTCAGGTACTCCTTGACGGAGACCGGCAGCTTGGCGGAGCGCAGGGTGTAGAAAAAGTCGAGCAGCATAGGCCTTACTCCGAAATGACTAGATGATGGAAACGTTTGCCCACTTATTGCCAAACGAGCGTGAATCCAACTCACCTTCTGCGATTGCACGAAGTTTGTTGCAGGGTAAATGCTTCAGCATGCCATAGCGCGCCACAAGTCCACGCATCTTCTTGCCTTCAGGGTCGCAAAGCAGATTCATGGCGAGCAAATTGATCTCGTCGCGACTCAGTTGGGCGCGAAATAATTTGATGTAGCGGTAATGATCTTCTTTGAGAATGGGTTCCGCTTCCCTGAGTACGGTGAACACCGTACGGAAATAGTGGTCTAACAGAGGTGACTTTTTGTCCCAAACAACTGCGACGGAGTAAATTGTTGGCAATTGGTTTAAGCCACTGTCTTCGAATCCTTCCGTTTGAAAGAGATCACGAACTTGCCGAATCGGCGAGGTGCCAGAAGATGTTAAAAACAGAAACGCTTGCTTCCCGCTTTTTGTCTTAGGGGGAGGGGCAGTACGCTCTGTATGCATGATGGTGTCGGCGGTCATTGCATGGCGCTCTTCAAAGCTTACCGACTGCAGGGTTACTTGATACAGATTCAAAAAATCAAAAAATCGCTGTTCTCGCCGCTGCTGCTCTGCGGTCTTGCCTTGTTCTTCGACAGCCTTTCGCGTTTCCAATAACTCCGTCTTTTGCAAACCCCAAACCTTCATCGCCACAATCAGTGTGAAGAGAGAGATGAGAGGGTTGAGCAAGCCCCCCATGTAATCGCCAAACGTGCCCCAAGCGGTGGGGTTTTCAGTGACCGGCAGCTTTTGAAAAGCGAAGATATAGCTACCGATGAGGATGGTTGCCAGCCCGCCGGCGATTGCGGGCAACCAATTGAGCCAGCTCGCGTCTGTAACCGAATCCGTGGGTTTTACTGGGGCTTGGCTCATGGTGCTATCCAGTCCTCCACTTTCAACCCCTTCACTCGCTTGAACTCGCGGGTGTTGTTGGTGACCAAAGTCATGCCGCTCGCTAGCGCATGGGCGGCTATCCACAGGTCGTTGCCGCCGATGGGCGTGCCCGCTTTGTCCAAAGCGGCCCGGATCGTCCCGTAGTGTTGCGCCGCGTCTGCGGGCAGTGGCTGCACGGCAATGGCGGTCAACACGGCGTGGAGTTGCTGGTTGAGTTGTTTGGCCCGACGTGAGGACGGTAGCCGACTCAGGCCGTAGTGCAGTTCTCCCGCGCTGATGGTCGAGATGCAAAGAGTTTCGGCAATGCTGCCCAAAATGCGTTGGTTTAGCCCGGACGATGTACCCCGCACAAAGAAACTGACGATATTGGTGTCAAGCAAGTAGATCACCTGGCCGCGCCTTTGTTCAAGAACATGGCTGCCCAGTCACGTTCCTGGGCGGGAGTTTCGTCAATCAGCGCCATGGCCGCGTCCCATTCCGCACATTCCTGTCCGCTGAGTTTGTGCAAGTCGCGCAGCAACTCCCCGACAGTGGGTTTTTTGGCACGCAGCACGACCTCGTCGCCGCGTCGCTCGATGGTGACCTGCTTGGTGCTAAAGCGGAATTCCTTGGGCAAGCGAACGGCCTGGCTGTTGCCGGACTGGAATACTGTGGTTTCCATGGGGCTGGCTGTTTGCAGCGCGTTGGCAGGGGGGCGGGCATTCATGGTTAGTGCTCCTTCTGTATATCTCAAGTGTATATACGAAGTGTCTCTATGTCCAGTTCAGTTAGCGTGGCTTGTCCAGCAGATACAGCAGTTGCGCCTTGGCCTCGGGCCACTCGCCGCTGCGCATGCTGTACATCACCGTGTCGCGGATGGTGCCGTCGCGGCGCAGGGCGTGGCCGCGAATGACGCCGTCTTTTTTGGCACCCAGGCGTTCAATGGCGGCCTGGGAGGCAAAGTTGTAGTTGTCGGTGCGCCAGCCCACCACCTGGCAGCCCAGGGTTTCAAACGCATGGGTCAGCATCAGCAGTTTGCAGGTGGTGTTGACGTGGGTGCGCTGGCTGCTTTTGCCGTACCAGGTCCAGCCGATTTCTACCCGTTTCACGGCAGGCACAATGTCGTGGTAGCTGGTGCACCCCAGTACCTGGCCGGTGGCGGTTTCGACCACGGCAAAGGCAAAACGGTTCCCGGCCTCCCGCATGGCCAAAGCGTCGGCTATGTATTGGCGGGTGTTTTCTGGTTCCGGCACCGAAGTAACGCGGATATTCCATAACGCGCCATCCGCGGCGGCTGCACACAGGCCGGTTTCATGGTCCAGGGTCAGCGGCACCAGCTCCACGCCGCGGGCGCCCAAAGTGACGGGTTCGACAAATGCCATGGCTAATCCTTTAGCGGTTGTGGCGTTGCATGAACATGAGTTTTTCAAACAAAGTGACATCTTGTTCGTTTTTGAGCAAGGCGCCCACCAGAGGGGGGACGGCCATTTTGTCGTCCTTGGTTTGCAGGGCTTCCAGGGGAATGTCTTCGGCCAGCAGCAGTTTGAGCCAATCCAGCAGTTCGCTGGTGGAAGGTTTCTTTTTCAGGCCCGGCAGGTTGCGCACATCAAAAAAGGTCTTCATGGCCGCCGCCAGCAGCTCTTGTTTGAGCCCCGGAAAGTGCACATCCACAATGCTTTGCATGGTGGGCGCATCGGGGAACTTGATGTAGTGGAAAAAGCAGCGGCGCAAAAAGGCATCGGGCAGCTCTTTTTCGTTGTTGGAGGTGATGAACACCAGCGGACGGTGCTTGGCCTTGATCAGCTGGCGGGTCTCGTAGCAGTAAAACTCCATGCGGTCGATTTCGCGCAGCAAGTCGTTGGGGAACTCGATGTCGGCCTTGTCGATCTCGTCAATCAGCAGGGCCACCGGTTGATCGGCGGTGAAGGCCTGCCACAGCACGCCTTTGAGGATGTAGTTGTGGATGTCCTTGACACGCTCGCCGCCATCCACATCGGACAATTGCGAATCGCGCAGGCGGCTCACGGCGTCGTATTCGTACAAACCCTGCTGGGCCTTGGTGGTGGATTTGATGTGCCACTGCAAAAGCGGCATGTTCAGCGCCTCGGCCACTTCCTCGGCCAGCATCGTTTTGCCGGTGCCCGGCTCGCCCTTGACCAGAAGAGGGCGCTGCAGGGTGATGGCCGCATTCACCGACAGCATCAAATCCTGGGTGGCGACGTAGTTTTTAGTTCCGTGAAATTTCATGGTTCAAGCTTGTTTGGGGGGAGGCTGCAATCAGCTTAGACGTAGGGTTGTGGATCGATATAATGAATGTTTGATCCACCTCAAACATTGGTTGATTGTCCTCCCAAAATGTATAAATTTCTGTCATCACTGTCTGTACTGGTTGTCGCGTGTGTGACCACCTTCTCTGCCAATGCCCAGGAGATCAAGGGTGACGCCAAGGCGGGCGAGAAAAAAATCGCCATGTGTATCGGCTGCCATGGTATCAAAGGGTACCAGGCCAGTTTTCCCGAGGTTCACAAGGTGCCCATGATTTCGGGGCAGAGTGCGGGCTACATCATGGCGGCCCTGAATGCCTATAAAAAGGGCGAGCGCAAACATCCCACCATGCGGGGCATTGCAGACTCCCTGAATGAGCAGGACATTGCCGATGTTGCCGCCTATTACGCGGCCAGCGGTGTGGTGGAAGGTGCCGCCGCCCCCGTCAAGGCGGTCGATGGCAATGCCAAGGCCATGGCCTTGGTGGCCAAAGGCAACTGTGCGTCCTGCCACGGCGAGAATTTCAGCCAACCGATTGACCCCTCCTATCCCAAAATTGCCGGCCAGCACAGCGATTACCTGTTCGTGGCCTTGAAAGCCTACAAAGCCGAAGGCGGCGCCGTGGTGGGCCGTGGCAATGCCATCATGGCCGGCATCGCCAAGCAGTTTTCCAATGCGGAGTTGAAGGAATTGGCCAACTACATGGGCAGCTTGCCCTCTGAACTCAAAACCGTGCCGCAAAACCGCTTCAAATAAGCGATCTATCTGACCCCAGCAAAAAAGCCGCTCTTGAGCGGCTTTTTTGTTGCCCAAATACTTCCTGTCGGCTGGGCTTTGCCTATATTTTGTCTGTTACGCATTCTTCGGGTCGGCGCAGGCCCTACTTCAAGGAGGACGCAGATGCATCACATTGTTATTGCGGGCGGTGGGGCCGCGGGCCTGGAGTTGGCCGTCCGCTTGGGGCATAGGCTGGGCAAAAAACAAAAGGCGCATATCTCGCTGATCGATGCGGTGAGCACCCATGTGTGGAAGCCCTTGTTACACCAGGTGGCCGCAGGTACGCTGGACAGCCTGGCAGATGAATTGGAGTACTTTGCCCTGGCCCGCAAGCACCACTTTCAGTTCCGGCTGGGGTGCATGGACGGTCTGTCGCGCGTGCGCAAAGAGGTGTATCTGGCCCCCATGCTGGATGCGGACGGAGCCGAGGTGCTGCCGCGCCAAACCGTGGGCTACGACACCCTGGTCATCGCTTTGGGCAGCCGGTCCAACGACTTCGGCACGCCGGGGGTGCGTGCGCATTGCACCCTGCTGGACACGCCGCAGGCTGCGGAGCACTTTCACCGCAGCCTGATCCATGCCTGTCTGCGTGCCCAGCTGCAGGGCAAGGCGGCCGGCGAGGGGCGCTTCACCGTCAGCATCATCGGCGGCGGTGCCACCGGCGTCGAGTTGGCGGCCGAACTGCACAGTGCAACCAAGGTGCTGTCGAGTTACGGTCTGGCCCATTTCGATCCGGAAAAAGACCTGGAAATTGCCATCGTTGAAGCGGCACCGCGCCTCTTGTCGGCTCTGCCGGAGCGACTGGCCGAAGCCGTGTCCCTGGAGCTGCGCAAGCTCGGCATTGCGATCCACACCGGTGAAAAGGTGGTGGAAGTCACCTCGCAAGGTGTCCAGATGGCCAGCGGCACGTTTATCCCCAGCGACATGGTGGTGTGGGCGGCGGGCATCGAGGCGCCTGATTTTCTGGGCAAGCTGGATGGCCTGGAGAGCAACCGCATCCACCAGCTGCTGGTGCAGCGCACGCTGCAAACCACACGCGACCCGGCGATCTTCGCGCTGGGGGACTGTGCGGCCTGTCCGCAGGGGGAAGGGCAGGCTGCCGTGCCGCCGCTGGCCCAGGCGGCGCACCAGCAGGCCACCCTGTTGGCCCGTTCGCTGGCTGGGCACTTGCAGGGCAAGGCATTGCTCGAATTCAGCTACAAAGACTACGGCTCACTGGTGTCGCTGGGCGACTACAGCGCCGTTGGCAGCCTGATGGGCGCCATTGCCCACGGCACGGTGTTTGTCGAAGGGCACATCGCCAAGTGGATGTATTGGTGGCTGCACAAGCGCCACCAGATTGCGGTCAACGGCCTGCTCTACACCTGGCTGACCACCTGGGCCGAACTGATCAATTTGGCACGCAACCCCCGCATCAAGTTGCACTGAGCGACCCGCGCAGGCCCGCTAGTCTTTGGTGGCGTGGCGCTGCACGCAGGCGATGTAGGCGTTGCCGTCCGGCGGGCGGCCGGCACGCTGGCTTTCCCACAGCATGGTGCCCAGGCACTCCATGGCGTCGTGGTGGGCATGGTGCAGGGAGTTGCGCTTGTGGGTGAGCAGCTCCACCGCCTGGCGGATGCCGCGCGGCTGGTCGATGGAGCACTGCTCGCTGATCGACAGGTGCATGGACAGGTGCAAAAACGGGTTGGTGCGGCCCTCTTCGGCCTCGTACATGGTGGTCAGTGCGGTGTCCACATCGGCAAAATCGGTGTGGTATTCGGGGTGTTCGTCCATCCACTGGCTTGCTATGGTTTCTATAGCTTCCAGCGCTTGCCCTGCGCGGGCTTTGGCGTAAACGGAGCAGAAAAAACGGCGGACATCGGCTTGGGAGGGACTGAACATGGGGCAAGGTTAACACGGCCCGCCCAGGGCGCGGCCTGTACGGGCGCGACAGGTGTATCGAGCGATCTTGGGTACAGTCACCGATCTGCTGTTTCACCGGAGTCCATTGGAAACCTGCCATGCACCAAGCCTATCTCTGTGACGCCATCCGCACCCCCTTCGGCCGCTACGGTGGCGCTTTGAGCAGCGTGCGCGCCGACGACCTGGCCGCCATCCCCCTGCGCAGCCTGATGACGCGCAACCCCGGTGTGGACTGGGCGGCGGTGGACGAGGTGCTTTTGGGCTGCGCCAACCAGGCCGGTGAAGACAACCGCAACGTGGCGCGCATGGCGGCGTTGCTGGCGGGCCTGCCCTTGTCAGTGGGAGGCGCCACCATCAACCGCCTGTGCGGCTCGGGTTTGGATGCCATTGGCACGGCAGCCCGCGCCATCAAAGCGGGAGAAGCTACGCTTTTGATAGCAGGCGGGGTGGAGAGCATGAGCCGCGCCCCCTTTGTCATGCCCAAGATGGACAGCGCCTTTGGCCGCTCTAATGCGGTCTACGACACCACCATCGGCTGGCGCTTTGTCAACCCACTGATGCAAGCCCAGTACGGGGTGGACTCCATGCCCGAGACGGCCGAAAACGTGGCCACCGACTACGGCATCGGGCGCGAGGCGCAAGACCGGTTTGCACAAAGCAGCCAGCGCAAGGCCTTGGCCGCGCAGCAAGCCGGGCACTTCGATGCCGAAATCTGCCCGGTCACGCTCCCGCAGAAAAAGGGCGAGGCGCTGGTGGTGCGCCAGGACGAGCATCCGCGCGCCACCAGCCTGGAAGCCTTGGCCCGGCTCAAGCCCATCGTGCGCCCGGACGGCACGGTGACGGCGGGCAACGCCAGCGGCGTGAACGACGGCGCGGGCGCGGTGCTGCTGGCCAGCGAGGCTGCGGCCGCCCGGCACGGCCTGACGCCGCGTGCCCGCGTGGTCGGCATGGCGACCGTGGGCGTGGCGCCCCGCACCATGGGCATGGGCCCGGCACCGGCCACGCGCAAGGTGCTGGAGCTCACCGGCCTGAGCCTGGCGCAGATGGATGTGATCGAACTCAACGAAGCCTTTGCCGCGCAGGCTCTGGCGGTGCTGCGCACGCTGGGCCTGCAGGACGACGACCCGCGCGTCAACCCCTGGGGCGGCGCCATCGCCCTGGGCCACCCCCTGGGTGCCAGCGGTGCCCGCTTGGTGACCACGGCCGTCAACCAGTTGCACCGCAGTGGCGGCCGCTACGCGCTGTGCACCATGTGCATCGGCGTGGGGCAGGGCATTGCGGTGGTGCTGGAGCGCGTCTGATATGCTATGGATTTGGTAGCTGCTTGCGCAGTATCCGCAAGGGCTGGAGCCAGATTTGATTGGAGATTTTTTGCCATTTCCCCTGATCACCGACCCGGTGTTTTACGCCGTCACCATCCCCGCCGTACTGCTGCTGGGCGTGAGCAAAAGTGGCTTTGGCGCGGGTTTTGGCTCGCTGGCCGTGCCCATGATGGCGCTGGTGGTGAGCGTGCCCGAGGCGGCGGCCATTTTGATGCCGGTGCTGTTTTTGATGGACGTGCTGGGCATGGCCGCTTTTCGCAAGGACTTTGACACCGCCTTGCTGAAGTTCCTGGTGCCCTTTGGCATGCTGGGCATCGCCATCGGCGCCTTGCTGTTCAAACTGCTCAACGCCCACACGGTGGCGGCGCTGGTGGGTGGTTTTACCCTGCTGTTTCTGGCGCAGCGCCTGCTGTTCCCGCCCCAACCCGACAGCGCACCGCCGCCCCAATGGTTGGGCGCGCTGCTCTCCACCACCTCGGGTTTCACCAGCTTCATCGCCCACGCGGGCGGCCCGCCCATCAGCGCCTATGTGATTCCGCTCAAGCTTTCACCCGTCAAGTTCACCGCCACCATGGCGTTTTTCTTCTTTGTGGTGAACCTGAGCAAATGGATTCCCTACGGCCTGCTGGGCCTGCTGGACCTGCGCAACATGGCCACCTCTTTGGTGCTGCTGCCCATCGCCCCCATCGGCGTGTGGATAGGCGTGCGCCTGGCGCGGCGCATCAGTCAGGTTTGGTTTTACCGGTTTTTGTATGCCGGCATGGCCTTGACAGGGGTGAAGCTGCTGTGGGACGGATTGGTGTGAGGATGGTTTGCTATTGAATACATAGCTGCTTGCGCTTATTCTGTGAGGGCTGGAGGCTGGTTTTATTGCTATTATTCAAAGCAGCTGCACCACCAAAGCAGACCATTTCAAATTTTCATCCCCCTTCGCACACACCACCATGACCGACACCTGGAACACACTGCGTTCGCAAATTGAATACTTCTCCAAGCCCTTTCCCCGTGCTGCCATCGCGTTTGCGAATGCGCATCGGGAGGAGGTTGCGCCGCACCTCATTGCCGCCTTGGCGCAAATGGCCGCTGACCCGTCTATGGCGGAGGACCCGAATTACGTTTTGCACCTCTACGCCATGCACCTGCTGGCCGTGTGGCGTGATACGCGGGCCTATGCGCCCTTGCTGGCATTGGGCCACCACGACGATGACACCCTGGACATGGTGATGGGCGACACCCTCACGGAGTCCTACGCGCGCAGCCTGGCATCCGTTTGTGATGGAGATATCCAGCCGCTGAAGGCCCTGTTTGAAGACACACAGGCGTCGCACTGGGTACGCAGTGCGGCGCTGGACGCAATCATGGTGCGGGTGTTCGAGGGGGATGATTCGCGCGACGCGCTGATTCAGTACCTTATTGCCAAGGGCGATGCCGAGGCGCAGAGGTTGCGATTGCCAGGGGTGAGCGTAGACGATCTGGAGGTGATTGATTGCATTGCTTCGGTGGCCTCCGACATCGGGGCCGCGGAAATGCGTGAGCGGATCGATGGCTGGTATGACGAGCGCTTGCTGGACCCGATGATCGCGGACAAGGCATGGTTCGCGGAGCACCTTGGCGAGTCTTTTGACGCCTGTCGTGATCGCGAGCTTAGCCGAGGCAAAGGCTATGTTCAGGATGTGGAAAAGGAGATGGACTGGTGGGCCGGGTTCAGGGAGGCACCCGCTAAAAAACCGGTTCCCAAGCCGTTGCCCAGCCCCGTGCCTGGGAGCGGGAAAATTGGCCGCAACGACCCCTGCCCCTGCGGCAGTGGCAAGAAATACAAAAAGTGCCACGGCGCGGGCTGAACCCTGAGCGCCTTCAATGGTCCCAGCGGTGCGGGCGGCGTTGTTCCTGCTCGGCACGCTCCTGCGCCATTTGCTCTTCCAGTTGCTGGCGGCCCTGTTTGACCACGGCGATCAGCTGGGCCGGGTCGCGGTAGTGGGGATGTAATTTTTCAAACAGCTCCAGGTTGTGCTGGCGAAAACGCATCACCTTTTGGCGGGCGGCGTGGGGCGCCTGGCCTAGCAGTTCCAGCACGCTGCGGGCGCTGCGCAGGCTGGACTCGAACAGCTCGCGCTCCACGCGCAGCACGCCCCGGTCGCGCAGCTGGTTCCAGTGCGTCACGTCGTGCGCGCGGGCCACGATTTCCAGTTGCGGGAAGTGGGCGCGCGCCAGGTCCACGATCTCCAGCGACTGTTCCGTATCGTCCACCGCCACCACCAGAATTTTGGCGCTGGCGGCGCCTGCGGTGCGCAGCAGATCGAGCCGGGTGGCGTCGCCATAAAACACGCGGTAGCCAAAGCTGCGCGCGGCCTCGATCATCTCGGCATCGTGGTCCAGCACGGTGGCTGGTATGCCCTCGGCCAGCAGCATGCGGGCCACGATCTGTCCGTAGCGGCCAAAACCGGCAATCACAATCGGCGCTGCTTGCGGCTCCGAGATTTCTTCCATGGGCGTGACGCCGCAGTTGGCATACCGTGGCAGCAGCCATTTGTCGATGGCGACCAGCAGCAGCGGGCTCACCAGCATGGACACAGCTACCGCACCGATCAGCAGCGAGGCCGTTTGCGTGGGGAACACATGGGCGCCGGCGGCGGCCTGGAACACCACAAAGGCAAACTCGCCGCCCTGCGCCAGCAGCAAGGTAAAGACAGGGCGCTCCTGAAACGGCAGCTGCATGGCGCGTGCCAGGGCGTAAATCACCGCGCCCTTCACCGCCAGAAATCCGGCCACGATGAGTGCCATCAGGCCCGGAGACTGGCGCAGCACGCCAAAGTCGATGCTCATGCCCACGGCGATGAAGAACAGGCCCAAGAGCAAGCCCTTGAAGGGTTCGATGTCGGTTTCCAGCTCGCGCCGGTATTCACTCTCGGCCAGCAGCACACCGGCCAGAAAGGCGCCCAGCGCCATGGACAGGCCCACCAGCTGCATCAGCCCGGCGATGCCCACCACCAGCAGCAAGGAGGCGGCGGTAAAAATTTCGGGTGTGCGGGAGCGGGCGATCCAGCGAAACAGCGGGCGCATGAGCAGCCGCCCGCCCAGGACGATGCCCACCACAACTGCTATGATTTTGAGAGCTTCCCACGCAGGATTGGCGGTGGCTAGCGCCTCATTGGATGCTGCAACCACGCCCAAGAGCGGCAGCAGGGCCAAAATGGGAATGGCCGCCACATCCTGGAACAGCAGAATCGAAAACGCGGCCTGGCCGCTGCCGGTGGGCATCAGGTTGCGTTCACCCATGACCTGCAGCGCAATGGCCGTGCTGGACAAGGCCAGTCCCAGGCCCGCCACCAGTGCGGTGCGCCAGTCCACCCCAGCCAGCATGGCCACGGCGGTGAGCAGCAGGGTGCAACCCAGCACCTGGGCGCTGCCCCAGCCAAAAATCGGGCGGCGCAGACTCCACAGGCGCTTGGGCTCCAGCTCCAACCCGACCAGAAACAGCATCAGCACCACGCCAAATTCGGCAAAGTGCAGGATGTCTTCCACATTGGTGACCAGGCCCAGGCCCCAGGGGCCAATGGCAATGCCCGCCGCCAGGTAACCAATGATGGAGCCCAGGCCCAGGGCCTGGCTCAGGGGCACGGCGATGACGGCGGCGCTGAGGTAGATGAAACTGTTGACCAGCCAGCTGGGGGTGTGCTCCATTACTTGGCCCCCCCGCCCTGGGAGGACGGCCCCGCCGCGCTCAGCTCTTCGGCGTGGGGCCGGTCGGCGGCGGGCACTTCGCAGGCCGGGCAGGTGTCGAGTTCGTCCAGCTCGGGCCAGGCGGGGTAGCTTTGCAGGCGGTCGCGGAACACCGCCACATGCTGTTGCACTTCGTCCTCCGGTACGGCATGGGCGCCGTGCAACACCAATGGCGGCAAAAACCGCATGCCGCACAGGGCGGCGGTTTGTTCATAGGGGGGCAAAAACGCATCGAAGAAATAGCGGTTGTAGCCCTGCGGGTGGTAGGAGGCGTCGGGCCCGCCGGTGCTGGCCACCAGCCACAGGTCTTTGCCCTGCAGCGCATGGCCACCGCCATAGGCCCAGCCGTGGGCCAGTACCTCGTCCAGCCAGAGCTTGAGCAAGGCGGGCATGGAATACCACTGCACCGGGTGCAAGAGCACCACCAGTTGCGCCTGCCGCAGGCGGGCCTGCTCCCTGGGCACGTCGATGCAGTAATCGGGATAACTGCCGAACAGGTCGCACACCTGCACGGTGGGCAGCCCACGGGCGGCGGCAACCAAGCGCCGGTTCACGCGGGACTCATTCCAGTTGGGGTGGGCTGCGACCAGGTAAATGCCCTCTTGGTGCTGAGAAGGTTCGGGGGCTTGGTGTTGTGCGGGCATCCCGATAACATAGCGCAAAGTTCACTTTGAGCCGTTCCACCGCGAAGGAAGCCCTATGCCCGTTATCGTTGTTGCCAACCCCAAGGGAGGTGTGGGCAAGTCCACGCTCTCGACCAATATCGCCGGCTATTTCGCGTCCCAGGGGCACGCGGTCCTGTTGGGGGACGCGGATGTGCAGCAGTCCTCCCGGTTGTGGTTGAGCTTGCGCCCCGACGGGACACGCCCCATCGCGTCCTGGGACCTGGGGGCTGAACAGATTGCCAAGCCGCCCAAGGGAACCACTCATGTGGTGATCGATACACCGGCGGGCCTGCACGGCAAACGCCTCAAGGAGATCTTGAAACAGGCGGACAAGGTGATCGTGCCCCTGCAGCCCAGCGTGTTCGACATCTTTGCCACCCGCGCTTTTCTGGACGAGTTGGCGCAAAGCCGCCATGCCATGAAAACGGACATCGGCATCGTGGGCATGCGGGTCGACGAACGCACCATTGCCGCCGACAAACTGCGCGAGTTCATGGACATGCTGGACCTGCCGGTGCTGGGCTTTTTGCGGGACACGCAAAACTACATCCACCTGGCGGCCGGTGGCCTTTCCTTGTTCGATGTGGCTCCCGGCCGGGTGGAGCGCGACCTGGAGCAATGGCAGCCCATCGTGGAGTGGCTGGAGCGCTGAGCGCAGCGTGCCCCTGTCCCGTGACGGACAGGGCGCACCACGGCGTTTGGCTACAGTGGGGCCATGAAAACCTTTCCAACACTGCAAGACCTCGCCGCCTGCGTGGGCCAGGACGTTGCCACCAGCGACTGGGTCACCATCACCCAGGAACAGATCAACCAGTTCGCCCAGGCCACCGGAGACCACCAGTGGATCCATGTGGACGTGGAGCGCGCCAAGACCGGCCCGTTTGGCGCACCCATTGCCCACGGGTTTTTGACCTTGTCACTCATCCCCGCCTTTTTTGAGAACGCCTTGCGGGTGGAGCAGGTGCGCATGGGCGTGAACTACGGCCTGAACAAGGTGCGTTTCATTGCCCCCGTGCTGGTGGGCAGCCAGTTGCGGGCCCACCTCAGGTTGCTGAAAAGCGAAGCCATTGACAAGCAGGGCCTGCAAACCACCTGGGAAGTGTCGATCGAGCGCCAGGGCGCGGCCAAGCCGGTGTGTGTGGCTGAGTCGCTGATTCGCCAATACCCCTGATTTCCATTTCCATATCAATGCGATATATCGTTGCCCCTCCTGGTCGTGCTAAAGCACTGCCTGCGTCGGGGCGCCTCATCTCCCATTGATCTGAAAACGGAAGGAAACCCCCTGGTTCAGGCAAAGCCGTTTTGCCGCCAGGCCTCGAACACCGTCACCGCCACGGCATTGGACAGGTTCAGGCTGCGCTGCCCCGCGCGCATGGGCAGCTTGAGGCTGCGCTCCGGGCTGAAGGCGGATCGCACAGTGTCTGAAATGCCCTTGGTCTCGGAGCCAAACACCAGCCAGTCGCCGGGCTGAAAAGCCACGGCATAGGGGCTGCGTGTGCCCCGCGTGGTCAGGGTGAACAGGCGCTCGGGCGCGGGGCGTTCGGTGTCCAGAAACGCCTGCCAGTCGGCATGGCGGCGCAGCGTGGCGTACTCGTGGTAATCCAGCCCCGCGCGGCGCATGTGTTTGTCGTCAAAATTGAAGCCCAGCGGCTCCACCAGATGCAGCGTGCAGCCGGTGTTGGCCGCCAGGCGGATGATGTTGCCCGTGTTGGGCGGGATTTCGGGCTCTACCAGGACGATATGGAACATGCGCGCTATTGTCGCCGTTGGCATACCCGATGGCGCTGCCCAGTGCAATTATTCGGTACGCGCAAACACCAGCGCGGTGATGTGCGCCACACCCGCCTGGCGCAGCACACCGGCCGCTGCGTGCAGTGACGCACCGCTGGTCATCACATCGTCCAGCAGCACCACGCGCCGCCCCTTGAGACTTGCCGAACGCAAGGGGTCCACCGCAAAAGCGTGCTGCACGCTGCGCAGCCGTTCCTTGCGGGGCAGGGCGCTTTGGGGTGGCGTGTCCTGGATGCGCAGCAGCACGTCGGCCCGCACTTTGGCGGGCTCCAGGGCGCGGGCCAGCACCAGGGCCTGGTTGAATCCCCGCTCCCGCAGGCGTTCGCGCGACAGGGGCAGGGGGATCAGCACATCGGCGGATTCCAGCGCAGGCTCCACCCAGGGTGCGCTGCGCATCAGCGTGGCCAGGCTGGCGGCCCAGCCGGTGTGCTGGTGGAACTTGAAGTCCACCACCAGGCCCGACCAGGGGTAGGCGTAGGGCACGGCGGCCAGGGCCTGGTCCAGCGGTGGCGGCTCCAGGGTGCAGGCCCCGCACTGGCGCATGCCCGTGGGCAAGGGCAGGGCGCAGGTAGCGCAGCGGTGCACGGGTTGGGCAAACTGCGCCACACAGGTCTCGCAGACCGGCTGCGACGGCCAGGCGTGGCACACCGCGCACTGGCTGGGCAGGGATTGGGATACCCTTGAGAGCAACTGGCGAAACATGCCATCAATATACGCCCCCCGTCACATTCACCTACCCCACCCCGCCATGAGCACCGAGCGCCCCCCTACCATTGACCCCCGTGCCGCCGCCCGTTGGGCAAATTTGCTTCCCGCCACCACCGACACCCACTCCCCCTGGTTGCACGAAGAGGTGGCGCGCCGCATGGAAGAGCGCCTGCAGTGGATTGTGAAAAAACCGGCGCGCTGGGTGCACTGGGCGCCATTGCGCGGCGGCCTGCAGGCACAGACCCTGCTGACCAAACGCTACCCAAAATCTGAGTGTTTTGTGATGGAAACCCGCACAGAACGTGCGCAAACAGCTACTAAATCCATAGCAAGCCCGTGGTGGAAGCCGGAGCGCTGGCTGGGGGCTGCGGTGCGCTTCGAAGCACCAACGCAGCCGGTGCAGATGGTCTGGGCCAATATGGCGCTGCACATGGAGGCCGACCCGCAGGCCCTGATTGAACAGTGGCACCGCCTGTTGGAGGACGACGGGTTTGTGATGTTTTCCTGTCTGGGGCCCGACACCTTGCGCGAGCTGCGCCGGGTCTTTTCCGAGCAGGGGTGGCCACCGCCCTCGCACGAATTCACCGACATGCACGACTGGGGTGACATGCTGATGCACGCGGGTTTTGCCGAGCCGGTGATGGACATGGAGCGCATCACCCTGAGCTTTGCATCGCCCGAGCGTTTGTTGGTGGAGCTGCGCGAACTGGGTCGCAACCTGCATGCGGCACGTTTCTCCGGCTTGCGGGGGCGCGGCTGGCGCGATGCCCTGCATGGCGCCTTGGCCCGTGAATTGGCCACGCCCACGGCGGAAAAAGGCCTGGAACTCACCTTTGAAATCATTTACGGACACGCCTTCAAACCCCAGCCACGAATGACGGTCCAGCCGCAAACCACGGTTTCTCTGGAGGCAATGCGCAAGGCTTTGAGGCAGGGCAAACCCTAATACGGCATCGTTTGACATTCGGGCTTGACAAGTAGCCTTAAACTCGTCCCACTGTAAAGATGTGTGGGCTACAATCATCGACAACCTGATTGAGGTTGGGTGTGCCCGTTTGCTCCCCAAAAGTGCAACCCTGGTTCGGGTTGGGCCTGATCAATTTGATGCAATGAAGAAATGAACATGATGAAGAGCATTCTCAAAAATTTGGCTTCACTGCTGCTGGCAGCCAGCGCATGGGCGCTCACCGCAGCTTTCACTTTGGCGCATGCGGTGGGCGACCTTCCCGGTGGTCCCGCAGTCCGTCAGTTGAATCTGCACCCCCCTGTCACCCAGATTGCCGAAGAGCAGGCCTGGCTGCACTGGTTCATGCTGATCCTGTGCTCCGTGATTTTTGTGGGCGTGTTTTCGGTGATGTTTTATTCCATCTGGAAACACCGCAAATCGGTGGGCCACAAACCGGCGACGTTTCATGAGTCCGTCACCGTGGAAGTGGTCTGGACCCTGATCCCGTTCATCATCGTCATCCTGATGGCGCTGCCCGCGACCAAGGTGGTGGTGGCCATGAAGGACACCACCAATGCGGACCTGACCATCAAGGTCACGGGCATGCAGTGGAAGTGGGGCTATGACTACCTGAAGGGTGAGGGGGAGGGCATTGGCTTTACTTCGTCGCTGGACCGGGCGCAACGCGAGATGTCGGACAACGGTGGTCCCGCCAAGGGAGAGGAAGTGGATGACTACCTGCTCAAGGTGGACAACCCGATGGTGGTGCCGGTCGGAAAAAAAGTTCGCCTCATCACCACGGCGACCGACGTGATCCACTCCTTTGGCGTGCCTTCCTTTGGTATCAAGCAGGATGCCATTCCCGGTTTTGTGCGCGATACCTGGTTCCGCGCCGACAAGGTGGGGGATTTCCATGGCCAATGCGTCGAGTTGTGCGGCAAGGAGCACGCCTACATGCCCATCCATGTGAAGGTGCTGTCCGAGCAGGACTATTCCACCTGGGTGGCCGCAGAGCAGAAGAAGATGGCGGCCAAGGCCGATGATCCTTCCAAAGTCTGGACGCAAGCCGATATCGTCAAGCGCGGTGAAAAAGTCTATGCCGCCAACTGTGCCGCGTGCCACCAAGCCAATGGCAAGGGCGCCGGACCGATCAAACCCCTGGATGGCTCCGCTGTGGTGCTGGATGCCGACAAGAACAAGCAGATTCTGGTGGTCCTGAATGGGCAGAACAACGGCGCCATGCCGCCCTGGAATGCGCTGAGCGACACCGACATCGCCGCCGTCATCAGCTACACCAAGAACAACTGGTCCAACAAGACCGGGCAGGTGGTGCAGCCGGCTGACGTTCTGGCCCTGCGCAAGTAATCTGGCCCCGACTGCCCCAGTCGCCACACCGCCGAATGACGAGAATTGAGAAGGAAATCACCGATGAGCGCCGTTTTAGACCATCACGACCACGCACATGACGACCACCACCACGCCCCCGCGGGCTGGCAGCGCTGGGTGTATGCCACCAACCACAAGGACATCGGCACGCTGTATTTGTTGTTTGCCTTCACCATGCTGATGGTGGGCGGGGTGTTGGCCCTGTTGATTCGCGCGGAGCTGTTTCAGCCCGGCCTGCAGCTGGTGAATCCTGAGCTGTTCAATTCGCTCACCACCATGCACGGTCTGATCATGGTGTTTGGCGCCATCATGCCGGCCTTCGTCGGCTTTGCCAACTGGATGATTCCGCTGCAAATTGGCGCGGGCGATATGGCTTTTGCCCGCATGAACAACTTCAGCTTCTGGCTGATGGTGCCTGCGGGGGTGATGCTGGTGGGCTCCTTCTTCATGCCTGGTGGCGCTCCCGCTGCGGGCTGGACGCTGTACGCACCGCTGACCCTGCAAATGGGCCCCAGCATGGACGCCGGCATTTTTGCCATGCACATCCTGGGCGCATCTTCCATCATGGGCTCGATCAACATCATCGTCACCATTTTGAACATGCGCGCGCCCGGCATGACGCTGATGAAGATGCCCATGTTCTGCTGGACCTGGCTGATCACGGCCTACCTGCTGATCGCCGTGATGCCGGTGCTGGCCGGTGCCATCACCATGACGCTGACCGATCGCCACTTCGGCACCAGCTTCTTCAACCCCGCCGGTGGCGGCGACCCGGTGATGTACCAGCACATCTTCTGGTTCTTCGGCCACCCCGAGGTGTACATCATGATTCTGCCGGCCTTCGGCATCATCAGCCAGATCGTGCCTGCATTTGCGCGCAAGAAGCTGTTTGGCTACGCCTCCATGGTGTACGCGACATCCTCCATTGCGATCCTGTCCTTCATCGTCTGGGCGCACCACATGTTCACCACCGGCATGCCGGTGACCGGGCAGCTGTTTTTCATGTACGCCACCATGCTGATCGCGGTGCCCACCGCCGTGAAAATTTTCAACTGGATCGCCACCATGTGGGCTGGCTCCATGACGTTTGAGACCCCCATGCTGTTTGCGGTGGGCTTCATCTTCGTGTTCACCATCGGTGGTTTCACCGGCTTGATTCCCGCCGTGGCGCCCATCGACATCCAGTTGCAAGACACCTACTACATCGTGGCCCACTTCCACTACGTGCTGGTGGCGGGCTCCCTGTTTGCGATGTTTGCCGGCTACTACTACTGGTCCCCCAAATGGACCGGTGTGATGTACAGCGAAACCCGTGGCCGCATCCACTTCTGGTGGTCCATCATCTCCTTCAACGTGACCTTCTTCCCCATGCACTTCCTGGGTCTGGCGGGCATGCCACGCCGTTATGCCGACTACCCCATGCAGTTTGCCGACTTCAACATGGTGGCCTCCATCGGTGGTTTCTTCTTTGGATTTGCACAGGTGTACTTCTTCTTGGCCATCGTGGTGCCTGCCATGCGTGGGCACGGTGAAAAAGCCGTGCAAAAACCCTGGGAGGCTGCGGAAGGCCTGGAGTGGGAAGTGCCGTCCCCTGCGCCTTTCCATACCTTTGAGACACCTCCCAAGCTGGACGTTACCGCCACCAAAGTGATTGGATAAGCCACCATGACACCTGAACAAAAGAAATCCAACCTCAAAATGGGCCTGATCCTGGCCTCCGTGGCGGCGGTGTTCTTTCTTGGTTTCATGGCCAAGATGGTTTTACTGGGCAAATAGGCGATGAACCTGCAGCGTGCAAATCTCCATATGGTGCGCAAACTGGCCGTGATTGCGGTCGGCATGTTCGCCTTTGGGTACGCGCTGGTGCCGATCTACAAAACCATCTGTGAAATGACGGGCATCAATGTGTTGGCCCTGGGTGAACAGCTGACCTCGGGCAAAGGCCCCCAGGTGCCGGTCAACACCCAGGTCGATACCAGCCGCACCATCACGGTGGAGTTTGACGCCAATTCCAGTGGCCCCTGGGACTTCAAACCGGCCCAGCGATCGGTGCAAGTGCATCCTGGTGAGCTGACGACGGTGATGTACGAGTTTCAAAACACGCAGAACCGGCGTATGTCGGCCCAGGCCATTGCCAGTTATGCGCCGCAGCAGGCGTCAGCGCACTTCAACAAGCTGGAGTGTTTTTGCTTTACCCAGTACACACTGGAGCCGGGTGAGAAAAAGGCATGGCCCGTGGTCTTTGTGATCGATCACAAACTGTCGAAAGATGTGAAGACCATCACCCTGTCGTACACCTTTTTTGAGGTGGGAGGCAAAACACCGCCCGCGCCCGTGGCGAGTGTGCAGGGGCTGGGCTTGCGCGCAGTGGGGTCCTGATGGCTGAAGACAAAATTCCCGCCGCTCCTCGCCCCTCGGTGTGGCGCAGCATCAAGTTGGTGGCCTGGTCCTTCCTGGGTATCCGCAGCAACAGCGAATACCAGCAAGACCTGGCCAAGGTCAACCCCATGCATGTGGTGGGGGTGGGAATTGTCGGCGTGCTGCTATTGGTAGTGGGCCTGATCACCCTGGTGAATTGGGTGGTCGCGAAATAATTTGGATAGGAGAAGACAATGAGTTCAACAACACACGGCGCAACGCCGCACTATTTTGTTCCCGGCCCCTCGCGCCACCCTGCGATGGCGGCCCTGGGTCTGTTTTTTGTCATTCTGGGCGCGGGCCAATGGGTCAATGGCGTGGATTGGGGCAAGTACTCTCTCGCCTTCGGCCTGGTGTGGTTCCTGGGGGTGTTGTACCAGTGGTTTTCCGAATCGGTGGGGGAGGCCGAAGGTGGGCAGTACGGCCACAAAATTGACCTCTCCTACCGCTGGAGCATGAGCTGGTTCATCTTCTCGGAAGTCATGTTTTTCGGCGCATTTTTCACCGCCTTGTGGTGGGCGCGTGCGCATTCGGTGCCTGGCCTGGGTAACCTGGAAAACTCCCTGCTCTGGCCCGATTTCAAGGCCGTGTGGCCCAGTTTGGCAGCCGGTGTCACCGCTTCGCCCGCCAACATTGTCGAGCCCTTCTCCACCATGGGCCCGTTCTGGCTGCCCACCATCAACACCGCCTTGCTGCTGTCGTCAGGTGTCACGCTGACCATCGCCCACCACGCGTTGGTGGACGGCAATCGCAGTAAGACGGTGGGCTTCATGTGGATCACCGTGCTCTTGGGCTTCACCTTCCTGTGTGTGCAAGGTTATGAGTACTACCATGCCTACACCCTGTACAACCTGAAGCTGAGCTCCGGCATTTTTGGCTCCACCTTCTTCATGCTGACGGGTTTCCACGGTTTCCATGTGTTTGTCGGCATGTTGATGCTGCTGTTCATCACCCTGCGCCTGCAAAAAGGCCACTTCACCGCAGAGCGCCATTTCGGTTTTGAAGGTGCGGCCTGGTACTGGCACTTTGTCGACGTGGTCTGGTTGGGCCTGTACGTGCTGGTGTATTGGCTTTAAACTCCACGGCGTAGAAAAAAGGCACCGGGTTCGGTGCCTTTTTGATTGGGATTATTACTTTACGAGCCCTCAGCGTCCCTGAGGAATGCCGGTGGGGTGGATGTAGCCCATTTTCCAGGCGAGGAGAATGCAGGCAAACAGCGCAATGGAAAAGCCCACCCGCAGGGCGAGTGCGTTCGCCATCTTTTTGGATTTCTCTGCGGTGGACGCACTACGGCGCATCATGAAAAACAGTGCGGCACCCAAGCTGCCGAGAATGGCCACAAAGGCAATGATTACAAGATACGTCATGGGCAGGATTATCTGGTGAATGCCCGATTCCGTTTGGCCTTGCTGACTTTTGCCACTGTGCTGGCCATTGGCATCTCCCTGTCTTTGGGATGGTGGCAACTGTCACGCGCCGCCCAAAAGCAGGCCTTGCAAGCCGCAGTGCTCGCCCAAGGTGCCAAACCCGTGCTGGACAGCATGGCCTTGCAAACCGCTGCCGCCCCGTTGGCCCTGGTCCACCAGCGGGCCCACCTGAAAGGCACCTGGGTGTCGGGATCCACCGTATTTTTGGACAACCGCCCCATGGATGGGCGGGTCGGCTTTTTCGCCATGACACCTTTTTTGCTGCAGGAAAGCAAGGCCGCCATCCTGGTGCAGCGCGGCTGGGTGCCACGCAACTTTGAAGACCGCACGCGCCTGCCGCACATTGAAACGCCGACAGGGGTGGTGGAGATCGAGGGGCGCATGGCCCCGCCGCCCGCCAAGCTATACGAGTTGGGTGGGGCAGGCGCCGGCGCAATCCGGCAAAATCTCGACCTGGCGCAATTTCGGACAGAAACCGGGCTGGCCTTGGTGGCGGTCACCTTGCAGCAAACCGGCGCACCCAGCGAAGGCTTGCTGCGCGACTGGGCCGCTGTCAACGCGGGCGTGGACCGGCATTACGGCTACGCCTTCCAGTGGTTTGGCCTTGCGGCGCTGATCGCCGTGCTCTACTTCTGGTTTCAAATCGTGCGACGTTTCATTTACCGACCCAAGGACACCTCTTTACATGGCTAGCGCTCCCCCCCACCACGACGAGCCTTTGGGTTTGACCGTGCATTCCATGCCCGTGCCCGGCCAGGTCGCGGCCACCGACAGTGCCCGCACGCGGGCGGGCCGCTGGAAAATGCTGCTGGTCTTTTTGATCTGCGCCAGCCCGGTGGTGGCCTCTTATTTCACCTACTACGTCATTCGCCCTGAAGGGCGCCGCAACTTCGGGGAACTGGTGGACCCGCAGCGGCCCTTGCCGGACCTGGTGGGCGCCAGCCTGGCGGGGCAGCCCGTGAATTTGCGCACCCTCAAGGGGCAGTGGCTTTTGCTCAGTGTGGCTTCCGGTGCTTGCGACGCGGCCTGTGCCCGCCATTTGTACCTACAGCGCCAGTTGCGCGAAGGCTTGGGCAAGGAAAAAGACCGTCTGGACTGGGTCTGGCTGGTCAGCGACGAAACGCCCGTGGCCGACGCGCTCAAGCCCGCCCTGCAGGAGGCCACCGTGGTGCGCCTGCCCGCCGCCGAACTGGCGCGCTGGCTGGAGCCGCAAAAGGACCATGCCGTGTCCGAGCACCTGTACTTGGTAGATCCCCTGGGCAACTGGATGCTGCGTTTCCCAGCGCAACTGGATGCCCAGAGCGCACCCCAGGCCAAACGCGATCTGGACCGCCTGCTGCGCGCCTCCGCCTCCTGGGACACGGCAGGCCGCTGAGGCGGCCGACAATTTGGCAACATACCCGCAAGCCCGATGCACACTTCGCTGTACGACCTGTCGCCCCTGCTGCGCATGCTCCTGATGGGGGTGCTGCTGGCGGCGGGACCCTTGCTGTGGGTGGGCCTGCGCACCCGGCGCTCGGCGCCGCTGGGGCGCTTGCAGGCGCTGACGGTGGTGACCTTGTTTCTGACCTTTGACCTGGTCCTGTTCGGCGCATTCACCCGCCTGACCGACAGCGGTCTGGGTTGCCCCGACTGGCCGGGATGTTACGGCAGTGCCACCCCTCTGGGGGCCAGCCAAAACATTGCGGCGGCGCAAACGGCACTGCCCAGCGGCCCGGTCACAGTCGCCAAGGCCTGGGTGGAAATGGTGCACCGCTACCTGGCGACCGCCGTGGGTGTGCTGATCACCGTGCTGACGGTGGCGGCCTGGCTCACCCGCAGAGGGCGGCACCGCGCCCGCTCGCTGTCTCCGTGGTGGCCCAGCGTGACGCTGGTCTGGGTGTGCCTGCAGGGCGCGTTTGGGGCCTTGACGGTCACCATGAAACTTTTTCCCGCCATCGTGAGCCTGCACCTGATGGGCGGCTACGTGTTGCTGGCGCTACTGACGGTGCAGGCGCTGGGTCTGGGGCGCGGCGTGCCATCCCCGGTGTCCCGGTCTTTGCGCCTCGGCATGCTGGGCGCCCTGGCCATGCTGGTGCTGCAAGCCGCCTCCGGGGCCTGGGTCAGCACCAACTATGCGGTGCTGGCGTGCAATGAATTTCCGCGCTGCCAGGGCAGCTGGTGGCCTGCCATGGATTTTGCGATGGGTTTTGAATTCTGGCGGCCCTTGGGCTTGGATGGCAACGGGGAGCCCATCCGCTTTCAGGCACTCACCGCTATCCATTACGCCCACCGCCTGCTGGCCTTTGCCACCGTGCTGGTGCTGGGTAGTCTTGCGTGGTGTTTGAAGTCACAAGACAGCCTGCGCAAACCATTTCTGGCCTTGAGCGCCCTGCTGACCCTGCAGGTATTGACGGGCCTGAGCAATGTGCTGCTGGACTGGCCCTTGCTGGCGGCTGTGCTGCACACCGGCGGCGCGGGTGCGCTGGTGGTGGTGCTGGTGTGGCTGCTGGTTTCCACATTGGGCAAGCGCCCCGCAACCGAGATTGACTGAATGACCGTGAACGCCCAAGTCGGCACCCCTTCGGTGCTGCGCCAGTATTACGCGCTGACCAAGCCGCGTGTGATTCAGCTGATTGTTTTTTGTGCCCTGATCGGCATGGTGCTGGCGGTGCCCGGCGCACCCAGCGGAGCCCAGGTGGGCCTGGCCGCCTGGGCCTGTCTGGGCATTTACCTGGTGGCAGCTGCGGCTGCGGCCTTTAACTGCATTGTGGAAAAGGGTATCGACGCCAAGATGCGGCGCACCGCCTGGCGCCCCACCGCCCGCGGCGAGCTGGGCGACACGCAGACCCTGCTATTTTCGGCGCTGCTGTGTGGGCTGGGTTCGGCTATTTTGTATGTGTGGGTCAACCCCCTGACCATGTGGCTGACTTTTGCCACCTTTGTCGGTTATGCCGTGGTCTACACCGTGATCCTCAAGCCGCTGACGCCGCAAAACATCGTGATTGGCGGTGCTTCCGGCGCCATGCCACCGGTGCTGGGCTGGGCGGCCATGACGGGCGACGTGGGCCCCGAGGCCCTGATTCTGTTTTTGATCATCTTCTTGTGGACACCGCCGCACTTCTGGGCGTTGGCCCTGTACCGGGTGGAGGATTACCGCAAATCGGGCCTGCCCATGCTGCCGGTCACTCATGGCAGCGACTTCACCCGCCTGCAGATTTTGCTGTACACCTTTGTGCTGTTTGCGGCCTGCCTCCTGCCCTTTGTTTACGGCTTCAGCTCCTGGTTGTACCTGGCGGCGGCCGTGGTGTTGGGTGTGGGCTTTTGTGGCTATGCCTGGGCCTTGCTGCGCAACTATTCGGATGCGCTGGCGCGCAGCACCTTCAAATTTTCCCTGATCCATTTGAGCGCGCTGTTCGCGGCGCTGCTGCTGGACCACTACCTTCTCTAAGGCAACTATGCACAAACGAACTGCTCTTAAATTGATAGCTGCTTGCGCAGTGTCTGCGGGGGCTGCAGGTCTTTTTTCTGCCTGTTCTGAGCAAAAGCCCGCGTTCGTCTCCATCGACCTGACCGGGGCCACCTATGCCAAGAACTTTGAGCTGACCGACCACCACGGCCAGGTGCGGCACCTGCCGGACTTTGCCGGCAAGGTGGTGGTCCTGTTTTTTGGCTACACCCAGTGCCCCGACGTGTGCCCCACCGCCATGGTAGAGCTGGCGAGCATCAAAACGGCGCTGGGCAAGGATGGCGAGCGCTTGCAGGGCCTGTTTGTTTCCATCGACCCCGAGCGCGACACCCCCGAGGTGCTCAAGGCCTATATGGGCAACTTTGATCCCAGCTTCCTGGCCCTGACCACCAGCCCTGCAAAGCTGGCGGAGCTGGCCAAGGACTTCAAGGTGTACTACAAAAAGGTGGAAGGCAAAACCCCCACCAGCTACACCATGGACCACTCGGCCGGCAGCTATGTCTACGACGCCAAGGGCCAGCTGCGCCTGTTCACCCGCTACGGCAGCGCGCCCCAGGGCCTGACGGCCGACATCCAGCAGCTGCTCAAAGAAGCCTCCTGATCGGGCGGGCCGGGGGGGATGATTCGGTTCAAGGTACCAGGCCTCCACTGCAGCGCTCAATACCTGCCAAATCGCGGCGCGACTGTGCTTGGGAAAAACCGTTTTCGGTCAGCAGCGTGCGCACCGCCTGCGCCTGGTCGTAGCCATGCTCCAACAGCAGCCATCCGCCCGCCAGCAGGTGGGCCGGTGCCTGTTGGACCAGGGTGCGGATATCGTCCAGCCCATCGTGACCACTGGCCAGGGCCTGCAAGGGTTCGTGGGTCAGGGCGGCCAGGTGGTGGTCCTGGTCGGCAATGTAAGGCGGGTTGGACACCAGCGCGTGAAACCGGCCCTGGACGCCGGACAGCCAGGAACCCTGGCTGAAGCCCACCTCCAGCTGCAAACGCTGCGCATTGGCCTGTGCCACGGCCAGCGCCTCCACGCTGAAATCCACCGCACTCACCTGCAGGTCGGGCCGGGTGGCTTTGAGCGCCAGGGCGACGGCGCCGCTGCCGGTGCCCAGGTCCAGCACGCGGGCTTGGCGGGTGGCGGCCAGCACCTCCTGTGCCCAGTCCACCAGGGTTTCGGTGTCGGCGCGGGGCACCAGCACACGGGCATCCACCGCCAGGTCCAGGCCATAAAACTCCTGGTGGCCGGTGATGTAGGCCAGCGGCTCACCTGCGGCACGGCGCTGTACGCCCAGGCCATACGCCGCTTGCGCGGCGGGGGGCAGCGGGTCTGTGTCGTGCGCCAGCAGCCAGGCGCGTTCCTGGGCCGGGCGGCCTAGCGCGTGCAGCAATAGCAGCTGTGCCTCCAGCCGCTCCAGGCCCAGCGCCAGGGCGGCGCCCAGAGCCTGGGATACGTTCAAAGGGGGGGCGGGCAGCATCATGCCAAGGCCCGCGAGGCTTGCCGGGGGAGCCGTCTTGGACGTATGCTGCAGCTCTTCATAGCCGAAATAACGGGGGTCCATATGCACAGCTCACCGGTCAAGTTTCTGATCATGGTCGATGCCGGGGGCGCCATGGTGGCGCGGCTGTTCGATGCCAACCGCGTCCACGTCATTGACATGGACGCCTCGACCGAAGAGGTGGTCGATACGATTGAAGGCATTGCCCCGGTGCATGGCGCCACCGGGCCCGAGTGGGACTTGGCGCTGGCAGGCCACACCGCCTCTGAGCGCGCCCAGGCGCAGGTGTACATGCTCGCCGTCTGAGGCTGGGCGGTATTCACGCCGCACCCACCTCCAGGGCCGCCAGTTGCTGCGCCGCTTCGTAGGCTTGCAGCGCCTGCACCACGTCGTCCATGTCGCCTTCCATGATGTAGAGCAGCTTGTACAGTGTGAGGTTGATGCGGTGGTCGGTCAGGCGCCCCTGCGGGAAGTTGTAGGTGCGGATGCGGTCGCTGCGGTCGCCGCTGCCCACCAGGCTTTTGCGCTCGGCGGCGTCTTTGGCGGCGCGCTCAGACCGGTCTTTTTCATGGATGCGGGCGGTCAGCACTTTCAATGCCTGGGCCTTGTTGCTGTGCTGGCTGCGCCCGTCCTGGCATTCGGCCACGATGCCGGTGGGGATGTGGGTGATGCGCACCGCCGAGTCGGTCTTGTTGATGTGCTGGCCGCCGGCCCCGCTGGCGCGGTAGGTGTCGATGCGCAGGTCCGACGGGTTGATCTTGATGGCTTCGGCCTCGTCCTGCTCGGCGAGCACGGCAATGGTGCAGGCGCTGGTGTGGATGCGGCCTTGAGTCTCGGTGGCGGGCACCCGCTGCACACGGTGGCCGCCGGACTCGAACTTGAGCGCACCGTAGGCGCCCGTGCCGTTGTGGTGGCCTTCCATGCGCACCACCACCTCCTTGTAGCCGCCCAGCTCACTGGGGGATTCGCTGACGATTTCGGTCTTCCAGCCGCAGCGGTCGGCGTAGCGCATGTACATGCGCAACAGGTCGCCTGCGAACAGGGCCGATTCGTCGCCGCCCGTGCCGGCACGGATTTCCACAAAGGCGGGGCGGGCGTCGTCGGGGTCCTTGGGCAGCAGCATGCGCTGCAGTTCGCCCTCCAACTGGGCCAACTCGGCGGTGGCACTGTCGATCTCTTCCTGTGCCATCTCGGCCATGTCGGCGTCATCCGCAGCCCCGGCCAGCATCTCCTGTCCGGCGGCCAGGTCGGCTTCACGCTGCTGGTAGCGCGCCCAGCGGCTGGCCACGGCGGCCACGTCGGTGTGTTCGCGCGACAGCACCAGAAACTGGTCCATGTCTTTCATGATGTCTTCGCGGGAGAGCAAAAACTCCAGCTCTCCCAGGCGGTCGGCGTAGCGGGCAAGTTGTTGGCGGAGAAAGGGTTTCATGGATACGCAATCTGGGTGATGGGTAATGCTACGGCAGTAAGGCCTGAGCCGAAGCGAACTAACAAAATGAGGCTGTTGAGCTCCCCTTTCGCCCGGCGGGGCGAGAGGGGCTGGGGGAGAGTGGGGTAGACCCAGCTAACGCTCGCTGCGCAAAAAGAAGTGCTGGATGGCGACGCTGGCCCGCTCGCGTGCAGCGGCATCACCCGCCCGCAACTCGGCCATGGCGCCGTGCAGCATTTTTTGGGTGAGGCCCTTGGACAGCGCTTCCAGCACCACGTCCACATCCTCGCCTTTGGCCAGCAGCTTGCGGGCGCGGGCGATTTCCAGCGTCCGCCACTCGTCGGCCTGGGCATTGAGTTGCTGGATCAGAGGGACTGAGCTGCGTTGGTCCACCCAGTGCATAAAGCTCTGCACCCCGGCGTCCACAATCGCCTCGGCCTGCGCCACGGCGGCCTGGCGGCTGGCCTGCGCGGTTTGCACCACGCCGGCCAGGTCGTCCACGGTGTAGAGGTAGATGTCTTCCAGGGCCTTGACTTCGGGCTCGATATCGCGCGGTACCGCCAGGTCCACCATGAACATGGGGCGGTGCTTGCGCCGCTTCAGGGCGCGCTCTACCGCCCCCAGGCCGATGATGGGCAGCGTGCTGGCGGTGCAGCTGATCACCGCGTCAAACTCGTGCAGCCGGTCAGGCAACTCCGCCAAATGCATCACTTCGCCGCCAAAACGGCTGGCCAGTTTTTCCCCGCGCTCCAGCGTGCGGTTGGCAATGGCGATGGATTTGGGGTTTTTGGCGGCAAAGTGCGTGGCGCACAGCTCAATCATCTCGCCCGCGCCCACAAACAGCACCCGGACGTTCTGGAGGTCTTCAAACAACTGGCTGGACAGGCGCACGGCGGCGGCGGCCATGCTGATGGAGTGGGCGCCGATTTCGGTGGAGGTGCGCACCTCTTTGGCCACCGCAAAGGAACGCTGGAACAGCTGGCTCAGTGTAGAGCCCAGGGCGCCTGCCGCGTCGGCGGCGCGCACGGCGTCTTTCATCTGGCCCAAAATTTGGGGTTCGCCCAGCACCATGGAGTCCAGCCCGCTGGCCACCCGAAAGGCGTGGCGTGCGGCAAAGCCGTTTTCCAGGGTGTAGGAGTGGGCGCGCAGCAGGGCAGGGGACACGCCACCGGTGTGGGCCAGCCAGTCCAGCGTGTGCTCCAGCTGGGGCTGGTCGCCTGCGCAATAGATTTCGGTGCGGTTGCAGGTGGACACCAGCGCCGCTTCCGGGCGGGACAAGGCATCGCGCAGCCCGCGCAAGGTGGGTTCGATCTGGTCGATGGCGAACGCAAACCGGCCCCGCAGATCGAGCGGTGCCGTGGTGTGGTTAATGCCTAATGCCCAGACTGCCATACGGGGATTATAAAATCACTCACACCAACACTACCTTAAGACTTCTTAAGCCAATGACTATGGGGCCTTTGGACCTACTCAACCACGTATTCAACTTCCTGGCACCGGCCTTGGCCGTCGGGGTGCTGGTGGCCATGGCAGGTCAAATATTTAGGAAAAAAGTGCCTGGAGCCCGCGTATTACCCGCGCAAGCAGCTATCAATTGTGTAGCGGGTGCATTGGCCTTGGGGGCTGGTCTTTGGTTCTTTGGCCACGATGGCAAGATGGCCAGCTACGCCGCCATGGTGCTGGCGGTGGCCAGCAGCCAGTGTTTTCTGCGCAAAGGGGGGCGGGCGTAAGCCCCGCCACGGGCGATGGCGATTACGCTGATTCCGGCTGGCCCGCAGCATGTGGTGGCGCTTGGCGAACTGATCCAAACCCACGGTCCCAACGTCTGGAATTGGCTTCCCGAAGACGGCGTGCAGGAGCACCTGCGGGATATTGAGCTAGGCCACGCCCATGCGGTGCTGGCCCTGGAAGACGGCGTGCTGTTGGGAGCAGTCACCTTTTGCCGCACGCAGGGCTTTCAGCGCTACCAGCCGCCCGAACGTTCCGGTGCCGAGCATGGCTATGTGTGCGAAGCGGTGGTGCGCCGTGACCAGGCCGGGCGCGGCCTGGGCGCGCAGCTTTTGCGCGCTGCCGTGCAAACCATGCAAACCTGGGGTCTGCAAGAGGTCTATATCGACCGCCACGAAGAAAACGCCGCCTCAGCCGGCATGATGCGCAAAGCGGGTTTTGTGGAAATCGACACCTTCGCCGAACCCAACCGCCGACCCCATGGCTCCGGGCGGACCACGGTGTGCCGGTTGGCCTTGGTTTGAAGCCCCCTTCGAAGACTGCAGCACCATGACCATGCGGTTTTCCCACGCGTGAAGGGAATCCCCATGGTTGAACACCACGAATGTTATTTCTCGTTCCTTGCGCGTTAAGGGGAGTTCGCCAAGCGGTACTTCTGTGTGGGGCTCTTGGGTGATTCGGGTTGCGTCATTTCAATCAGCCCGGCGTCCAATGCGGGTTTCAGGTAGTTCGCCAAAAACGTCGGCCTGTGCTTCAGCCCCAAAGTGTTCATCGCCTCGCGCGCACCCAGCGCACCATTCTGGAGAATGACAAGCAGACGCGCTACTTGTTCGGTTACTTGTTCGGATACTTGTTCGGTTGTCCGCACCAGTCGCTGGGCTTCGGCCAAATACACCACCACCCGCAGACGCATGCCGATCTCAATGATCTGCGGTTCCGGCAGGCCCAGTTCTTCGGCCTCCCGGAATATCCGGCGTATGCCGCTGCCCCACTGCTCGATCAAGTTCAGTTCGCTGAACACGCGGGCGATCACATGGTTGCGAATTCTTGACACCCCCTGGCGCATGTCCTCCACGGTCATGCCCGGTAGCAGGATGCCGGGGCTTTCAATTTCGATGCGGTCGTCGAAGAACGAAACACGAATAGGCGCACCACGTTGCGAATAATCGGCATGCACCAGCGCGTTGATCACCGCCTCCCGCAGCAGCACCAGCGGAATGCTCCAGATATCCTTGCGCCGCACCGTCGAAAAATCAGCGCCGCGCATCGCGTGTTTCTTCAGGAACAGCATGATGCTGTCCACCGCCGTGGGCAGATGTTCGCGGATGTCGATATGGTCAAAAATTTGCGCCTTGTCCGTGCCGATGAAGCGGCCACACTGCACCCAGGCGTCTGAGAAATGCAGTGTCCGTTCCTTGCCAAACAGCAAGACGGCACCCTTGGTCGGCACCCAGTGGCCCTGGTACAGCGTGATCAGTTTGAGCGTGCGCAGCGCTTGCTGGTCGAGTACACGCATGCCGGAAAACAACTGCTGCGCTGCATCCAGATCGAGGTCATCCAGTGCCAGGTCGGGCATGGGCATCTCGTCGAAGGCAATGCCCTCCGCCGAACGCCGGAGTTCACCGATCAGCGCCGCGTCGGCTTGCCGACTGGTTGAGCCCAGGCGCACATACACACCGGCGTCCGACCCCTCGGATTTCAACCAATGCGGCCGGTTGCCGCTGACGAACACTTCGACCATCAGCAGCGTCTTGCCTTCCACAGTCAGCAACTCCACATTGGGCACGAATCGAGGCTCAATGCAGTCGGCAATTAGGTTGCACAGCCGTTCTTCTTCGTCAAGCGGATTGCTGACGCCGATGATTTGGCGCGCGTCGTCGACACCGATCACCAATCTACCACCTGCTGTATTTGCGAAGGCCACCAAGGTTTTCAACAGCGGTTTGGGTGATGACAAGTCCCGCTTGAATTCGAGGGTTTTGCTTTCTGGCGATGAAACAAGCTCATCCATAAGAATGCTATTCATCATGGATGTTTGCTGGAGATAACCATGGGTGTTTGCCGCTGTGAAATCCGTAGATTAACGCACGAGGGCTTGTGTATTTAAATCGGGCTGAACACATCCACCCGATCGGTGATGATGCCGTCGGTGCCCAGGTCGATCAGGCGCTGGGCTTCGGATTCGTCGTTCACGGTGTAGCTCAGGGTGCGAAAACCGGCGCTTTTGGCTTGGGTCACGCTGCTTGTGTCCCACAGGGTGTGGTTGCAGACAATGGCCGCACAGTCCAGTGTGAGCGCGGTTTCCAGCCAGCCTTTCCACAAGGTGTCGAGCAGCAGGCCGCGTGGCAATTCTGGCTGTGCGGCGTGCGCCCCTTCCAGGGATTCGGTGTCAAACGAGGTCAGCAAGGGCGGCACCGCGACGCCAGCCCACAGGCGCGCCGCGTGGCGGGCCACCACCTCGCCGGTGTGGCGTTCCAGCCCTGGTGTGGCTTTGATCTCGATATTCAGAAAGTAACCATTGCGAATGCAGTACGCGGCCACGGCGTCCAGCGTGGGCAGGGGCTCGCCCGCGTAGGCGCGGGAATGCCAGCTACCGGCGTCGAGTTGTGACAGCGCGCCCCAGGGATGCTCGCCCGCCACCGCGCTGTTGCCGGCACCCAGCTGGGCGCGCGCGTTGGTGGTGCGCTGCAAGGTGGCGTCGTGCATCAAAAACGGCACGCCATCAGCACTCAGCTTCACGTCACATTCGAACATGCGGTAGCCGTGGCTGGCACCCAGGCGAAAGGCGGCCAGGGTGTTTTCGGGTGCCAGTTTGCCTGCGCCCCGGTGGGCGACCCAGCGCGGGTAGGGCCAGGCGGGCAGTGCGGGGGTGTCGTCCAAGCTCATGGGTTCTCCAGGCGGCGGCCGGTGCTGGCGTCAAAGTGGTGGAGTTTATGGGGGCGCGGTGTCACATGCAGTGTGGCACCCAGCGCGGGTACGGCGTGGGATTCCTCGGTGCGGATGATGACCATTTCATCCCCGCCGCCATGCGCCCAGCGGCCATACACCAGGCGCTCGGCACCCAGCATCTCCACCGCTTCCACCTTCAGCTCCCAACCGTCTGCCGTGATGTCCAGATGCTCGGGGCGAATGCCGGTGATGGTGCCGGGCTTGGCATCGGGCGCGTTTTGCAGCAGATTCATGGGCGGTGAGCCGATGAAGCTGGCCACAAAGGTGGTGGCCGGGCGGGTGTAGACCTCTTCTGGCGTACCAAACTGCTCCATCACGCCGCCGTTCATGACGATCATGCGTTGCGCCAGCGTCATGGCCTCGACCTGGTCGTGGGTGACAAACAGCGAGGTAATGCCGAGCTCGCGGTGCAGCTTTTGAATCTCCAGCCGGGTCTGGGCGCGCAGCTTGGCGTCCAGGTTGGAGAGCGGTTCGTCAAACAAAAACACCTGGGGCTGGCGCACGATGGCCCGGCCCATGGCCACGCGCTGGCGTTGTCCACCGGACAGTGCGCGGGGTTTGTGCTCCAGGTAGGGGCCCAGTTCGAGAATCTTGGCGGCCTTGTCCACCCGCGCCTTGATCTCGTCGACCGGCACTTTGGCAATTTTCAGACCGTAGGCCATGTTGTCGAACACGCTCATGTGGGGGTAGAGCGCGTAGTTCTGGAACACCATGGCAATGTCGCGCTCGGAGGGCTCCAGCTCATTGACCACGCGGCTGCCAATACAAATCTCGCCGCCGCTCACCTCTTCCAGCCCCGCCACCATGCGCAAGAGTGTGGATTTGCCACAACCCGAGGGGCCGACGATGACGACGAATTCCCCGTCCTGGATCTGGGCGTTGATGCCGTGGATGACCTGGTTGGCGGTTTTGCCCGTGCCGTAGCGTTTGATGACGTTTTTGAGTTCGATGGAAGCCATAGAGAGGAAATAATTGGGGTTGACGCCAGTTAGCGGCAATACCTAGGAGCAGGGGATAGCCAAGGGCAGGGGGCCGATTTCGCACCCCACGCTGTGGCGTTGCGGGTGGGCTTTCACAGAAGTGGAAGAAAGGACAGGCGTGGCGGTCATTTCTCGGTATCCACAAGACCCTTCACAAACCATTTCTGCATCAACATCACCACCAGCGCTGGTGGCAGCATGGCCAGCATGGCCGTGGCCATGACGATGTTCCATTCGGTTTGGGCGTCGCCGCCCGAAATCATTTGCTTGATGCCGATGACCACCGGGTACATGTTTTCCTCGGTGGTGACCAAGAGCGGCCACAGGTACTGGTTCCAGCCGTAGATGAACTGGATGACAAACAGCGCCGCCATGCTGGTGCTCGACAAGGGCACCAAAATGTCCTTGAAAAACCGCATGGGCCCCGCGCCGTCCACACGGGCCGCCTCGACCAATTCTTCCGGCACCGTCAGGAAAAACTGCCGGAACAAAAACGTGGCTGTGGCCGAGGCGATCAGCGGCACGGTCAGGCCCGCATAGCTGTTGAGCAGCCCCAAGTCCGCCACCACCTGGTAGGTCGGGCCGATGCGCACCTCCACCGGCAGCATCAGCGTGACAAAGATGGCCCAGAAAAACGCCATGCGAAAGGGAAAACGGAAGTACACGATGGCAAAAGCCGACAGCAGCGAAATGGCAATTTTGCCCAGCGAAATCACCAGCGCGGTCACCAGGCTCACCACCATCATGCGGCCCACCGAGGCGTGCGAGCCCGTGCCTTCGCGCCCGCCGCTCAGCGCGGTGGCATAGTTGTCCAGCAGGTGGGTGCCGGGCAGCAGCGGCATGGGCACCTGCACCACCTCCTGGGCGGTGTGGGTGGAGGCGACGAAGGTGATGTAGACCGGAAAGGCGATGACCAGCACACCAATGATGAGGATGGCATGGGACAAAACATCCAGCCAGGGCCTGCGCTCAACCATCAGTAGTTCACTTTCTTTTCGACAAAGCGGAATTGCACCACCGTCAACGCCACCACAATCACCATCAGCACCACCGACTGCGCGGCCGAGCCGCCCAGGTCCATGGCCTTGAAGCCGTCGAAGTAGACCTTGTAGACCAGAATGGCCGTGTCCTTGCCGGGGCCGCCTTTGGTGGCGGCGTCCACGATGGCGAAGGTGTCAAAAAACGCGTAAACGATGTTGATCACCAGCAGGAAAAAGGTGGTGGGTGAGAGCAGCGGGAACTGAATGGTCCAGAAGCGCCGCCAGGGCCGGGCGCCGTCCATGGATGCGGCCTCGATCAGCGACTTGGGGATGCTCTGCAATCCGGCCAGAAAAAACAGAAAGTTGTAGGAGATTTGTTTCCACACCGCGGCCATCACGATGAGCGCCATGGCATGGTTGCTGTTGAGCAGTGAATCCCAGGCAAAACCGCCCTCGCGCAGGGCGTAGGACACGATGCCAATGCTGGGCGAAAACATGAACAGCCACAGCACGCCCGCCACCGCCGGGGCCACGGCGTAGGGCCAGATCAGCAGCGTGCGGTACAGGGTCGAGCCCTTGACCACACGGTCGGCAAACACGGCCAGCAGCAGCGAAATGCTCAGACCCATCACCGCCACCAATGCAGAAAAAATGGCGGTGGTTTGGAAGGACTCCAGGTAGGAGTCGTCGTTCCAGAGGTTGCGAAAGTTCTCCAGTCCGACCCATTCGACCGAGGTGCCAAAGGCGTCCGATTGCTGGACCGACTGCAGCAAGGCCTGCGCAGCGGGCCAAAAGAAAAACACGGCGATGACCAGCACCTGGGGTGCAATCAGCACCCAGGGCAGCCATGCCGATTGGAAGACGACGCGTTTTTCCACAGAATCTGCTCAAAAGCGCGCAAGTTTATTTCTTGTTGGCCTTCTCAAACCGCTCCAACAGTTCGTCGCCGCGTTTGACGATGGTGTCCAGTCCTTCCTTGGCGGACTTTTTACCGGCCCAGACTTGTTCCAATTCTTCGTCCTCCACGGCGCGGATTTGCACATAGTTGCCCAGGCGGATGCCGCGTGATTTGTCGGTCACCTTGCGGATCATCTGGTTCACCGCCACATCGGTACCGGGGTTTTGTTTGTAAAAGCCCGACTTTTCGGTCAACTCAAACGCCGCCGTGGTGATGGGCAGGTAGCCGGTGCGCTTGTGGCTGGCCGACTGCACTTCGGGGCTGGACAGGAAGCCGAAGAACTTGGCAATGCCTTTGTATTCATCTGGCTTCTTGCCCGCCATGACCCACAGGCTGGCGCCGCCAATCACCGTGTTTTGCGGTGCGCCGGGCACGTCCTGGTAGTGCGGCAGGGGGGCCAGGCCGAAGGCGAACTTGGCGTTCTTTTTCACATTGCCATAGAAGCCGCTGGAGGTGGTCATCATGGCGCATTCGCCCGAGACAAAGCTGGCCTCAGGCACATTGCCCCGGCCTTTGTAGACAAACAGGCCCTGCTTGGCCATATTGGCCAGGTTTTCGATGTGGCGCACATGCAGCGGGGAGTTGATCTTCAGGCGCGCATCCATGCCGGCCAGGCCGTTTTGCTTGGTGGCATATTCCACGTTGTGCCAGGCCGAAAAACTTTCCAACTGGGTCCAGCCCTGCCAGGAGATGGAAATCGGACATTTGTGGCCATTGGCCTTGAGCTTGGCGGCCGCCAAGGCGACTTCGGCCCAGGTGGCGGGGGCTTTCTCGGCGTCCAGACCAGCGGCCTTGAACGCATCCTTGTTGTAATAGAACACGGTCGTGGAGCTGTTGAACGGGAAGCTCAGCATTTGTCCATTGGGCGCGGTGTAGTAGCCGGCCACGGCGGGGATGTAGGCCTTGGGGTCGAAGCTTTGGCCCGCGTCCTTCATGACCTGGCCGACCGGGACCACGGCGCCCTTGCTGGCCATCATGGTGGCGGTGCCCACTTCAAACACCTGCAAGATGTGCGGGGCGTTGCCCGCACGGAAGGCCGCTACGGCCGAGGTCATGGACTCGTCGTACGTGCCCTTGAAGGTGGGGACGATCTTGTAGTCCTTCTGGCTGGCGTTGAACTCGCGGGCCAGGTCGTTGACCCATTCACCGTTCACGGCGGTCATGGAGTGCCACCACTGGATCTCGGTCTGGGCTTGGGCGGGGATGGAAAAAGCGGCGGCGGTCAGTGCCAGAATGGCCAGTGCGCGGCGGTTCAAATGCATGGGTTCTCCTTGAATATGCTGGGCGCGATGCTAGTCGCCCTTTGTGTCATGTCGATTTCAAATTCATTACAACCCAAGGCGTTCTGGGTGCGGCTAAGGGGTTTCCACTAGGAAAAGTGTGTGATTAGTGGTCTGCGGTACCATCTAAGTCTCCCAAAACCAGCCCATTTGGGCGGTTTTGGCTGCTACTTTAGAACCTGATGAACGCTCCAACCTCGCTCAGTCACCTCGTGCCGCCCGCCGGGACCGTGCCGCATGCGCATGAACGCATCCGCGAAATCCCCTACAACTACACCTCGTTCTCCGACCGCGAGATCGTGATTCGCCTGCTGGGCGAAGGCGCCTGGGCGCTGCTGAACCAATTGCGCGGCGAGCGCCGTACCGGCCGCTCCGCCCGCATGCTGTACGAGGTGCTGGGCGATGTCTGGGTGGTGCAGCGCAACCCCTATTTGCAGGACGACCTGCTGGACAACCCCAAGCGCCGCGGCCTGCTGGTGGACGCGCTGAACCACCGCCTGCACGAGGTGGAAAAGCGCCGCACCCCCGACACCGACCCCGAGCGCGACGCCATGGTCGGCACGCTGCTGGTCGCAGCCCGCGCCGCGGTGCAGGCCTTTGACGCCGCGTTTGTCGAGGTCGGCGCCCTGCGCCGCAAGGCCCAGCGTGCCCTGGGCAAACTCACGGCCAAGGACAACATCAAGTTCGACGGTTTGAGCCGCGTCTCGCATGTGACCGACGCCACCGACTGGCGCGTGGAATACCCCTTTGTGGTGCTCACGCCCGACTCCGAAGAAGAAATGGCGCGCCTGGTCAAAGGCTGCATCGAGCTGGACCTGACCATTGTTCCGCGCGGCGGTGGCACCGGCTACACCGGCGGCGCCATTCCCCTGACCTGGAAGTCGGCGGTCATCAACACCGAAAAACTGGAAGCCATGACCGAGGTGGAGATGAAAGTCCTGCCCGGTATGGACCGTGAGGTGGCCACCGTCTGGACCGAGGCCGGCGTGGTGACCCAGCGGGTGGCCGATGCGGCCGAGCGCGGCGGTTATGTGTTTGCAGTGGACCCGACTTCGGCCGAAGCCTCGTGCATAGGCGGCAACATCGCCATGAACGCGGGCGGCAAAAAAGCCGTGCTGTGGGGCACGGCGCTGGACAACCTGGCCAGCTGGCGCATGGTGACCCCCCAGGCCGAATGGCTGGAGGTGACGCGCATCGGCCACAACATGGGCAAGATCCATGACGCGGACGTGGCCAGCTTCGAGCTGCAGTATTTCAAGGCCGACGGCAAGACCAAGTTGCGCACCGAGCGGCTGGACATTCCCGGCAAGACCTTCCGCAAGGAGGGGCTGGGCAAGGACGTCACCGACAAGTTCCTGAGCGGCCTGCCGGGCATCCAGAAAGAAGGCTGCGACGGCCTGATCACCAGCGCGCGCTGGGTGGTGCACAAGATGCCCAGCCACACCCGCACCGTCTGCCTGGAGTTTTTCGGCAATGCCCGTGACGCGGTGCCCAGCATCGTGGAGATCAAGGACTTCATGTTCGCCGAGCAAAAGCGCTCCGGCGTGTTGCTGGCGGGGCTGGAGCACCTGGACGACCGCTACCTCAAGGCGGTGGGTTACGCCACCAAGAGCAAACGCGGCACGGACGCCAGGGGCGGCCCTTCGTCCGCCGTGCCCAAGATGGCGCTGTTTGGCGACATCGCCGGGGACGACGCCGACGCCGTGGCCCGCGCCACCTCGGAAGTGGTGCGCATTGCCAACTCGCGCAACGGCGAAGGTTTTGTTGCCATCAGCCGCGAAGCGCGCAAGAAATTCTGGCTGGACCGCAAGCGCACGGCGGCTATTTCGCGCCACACTAATGCCTTCAAGATCAACGAAGACGTGGTCATTCCTTTGCCTCGCATGGCCGAGTACACCGACGGCATCGAGCGCATCAATATCGAATTGAGCCTGCGCAACAAGCTGGCGCTGTGCGATGCGCTGGCCGAGTTCTTTGCACAGGGCAACCTGCCCCTGGGCAAGACCGACGACGCCAACGACATTCCCTCCGCCGAACTGCTGGAAGACCGTGTGGCCCAGGCACAGGATCTGGTCGCGGATGTCCGCGCCCAATGGGCTGGCTGGCTGGAAGGCGTGGAGGGGCTTTTTGCCGAACTGCAGGACCACAGCCTGCGCGCCAGCTGGAAGACGCAACTGCGCGCTCCGCTGCAAGGCATCTTCACCGGGGGCGCGTTCGAGGCCATCCTGGCCGAGTGCACCGCCATCCACCAGCGGGTGCTCAAGGGCCGCGTCTGGGTGGCGCTGCATATGCACGCGGGTGACGGCAATGTGCACACCAACATCCCCGTCAACAGCGACGACTACGACATGCTGCAAGCCGCCCACGGCGCGGTCAAACGCATCATGGCGCTGGCGCGTTCGCTGGACGGCGTGATCTCGGGCGAACACGGCATTGGCATCACCAAGCTGGAGTTCTTGACCGACGCCGAACTGGCGCCGTTTACCGCGTACAAGGCCCAGGTGGATCCGCACGGGCGTTTCAACAAAGGCAAGTTGCTACGAAATCAGGAGCTGCCTACGCAAGCTGTACGCGGGCTGGAGGCTGATTCGACTACGAAAGAGCACGGGGGCGTCATCTATGCCGACCTGACCAACGCCTACACCCCGTCTTTCGGCCTGATGGGCCACGAGTCGCTGATCATGCAGCAAAGCGACATTGGCGCCATTGCCGACAGCGTGAAAGACTGCCTGCGCTGCGGCAAGTGCAAACCGGTGTGCGCCACCCATGTGCCGCGCGCCAACCTGCTGTACAGCCCGCGCAACAAGATTTTGGCCACCTCGCTGCTGGTGGAAGCCTTTTTGTACGAAGAGCAAACCCGCCGGGGCGTGAGCATCAAGCATTGGCAGGAGTTTGAGGACGTGGCCGACCACTGCACGGTGTGCCACAAGTGCCTCTCGCCCTGTCCGGTGAAGATCGACTTTGGCGATGTCACCATGAACATGCGCAACCTCTTGCGCAAAATGGGCAAGAAGAGCTTCAGGCCTGCCGGTGCGGCGGCCATGTTCCTGCTCAACGCCACCAACCCGCAGACCATCCGCACCGCGCGCTCCATCATGGTCAATGTGGCGATCCGCTCGCAACGCATCGCGCATGACGTGATGAAGCTGGTGACCCGGCGCCAGACTAACAAACCGCCCGCCACCGTGGGCACCGCACCGCTGAAAGAGCAGGTGATCCACTTTGTCAACAAGAAACTGCCCGGCGGTTTGCCCAAGCGCACGGCGCGGGCGCTGCTGGACATTGAAGACAAAAACTACGTCCCCATCATCCGCAACCCCAAGGCCACCACGGCCGAAACCGAGGCGGTGTTTTACTTCCCCGGCTGCGGCTCGGAGCGCCTGTTCAGCCAGGTGGGGCTGGCCACGCAGGCCATGCTCTGGCACGCGGGCGTGCAAACGGTGCTGCCGCCCGGCTATTTGTGCTGCGGCTACCCGCAGCGCGGCGCGGGCCAGTTTGACAAGGCCGAGAAGATGATCACCGACAACCGGGTGCTGTTCCACCGGGTGGCCAACACCCTGAACTACCTGGACATCAAGACCGTGGTGGTGAGTTGCGGCACCTGCTACGACCAGCTGCAGGGCTACAAGTTCGAGGAAATCTTCCCCGGCAGCCGCATCATCGACATCCACGAGTACCTGCTGGAAAAGGGCGTGACCCTGCAAAACGCCGGTGCTTTCCTGTTCCACGACCCCTGCCACAGCCCCATGAAGCTGCAAGAACCGATCAAGACCGTCAAGGCCTTGTTGGGGGACAACGTCGTGCAATCCGCCCGCTGCTGCGGCGAGTCGGGCACGCTGGCCTTGAACCGCCCCGATATTTCCACCCAGGTGCGTTTTCGCAAGGAAGAGGAAATCCGCAAGGGTGAAACCCAGTTGCGTGCCACGGGTGCGGTGGGCGCCAAGGACAACATCAAGATGCTGACCTCTTGCCCCGCCTGCATGCAAGGCCTGTCCCGTTTTGGTGAAGATCTGCAAAACGGCCTGCTGGAAGCCGACTACATCGTGGTGGAGATGGCGCGCCAGATCCTGGGTGAAGACTGGTTGCCGCAGTACGTGCAAACGGTCAACGCCGGAGGCATTGAGCGGGTGCTGGTGTAGTACGGCCGGTTTGCGGCGACAATCGGCCTCTTTTTTTTATTTCGATTCGGTTTCTTTGACATGTCCAGCACGATCACTTTTCAAGTCCGCCCCGCCACCCTGCGCGATGCCAAATCCATTGCAGAACTGCACAACGCCGCCTTGCGCGAGGCCTTCAATGGCGTGGTCGCCGACGAGCATGTGCCGGTGGTCGCGCAGGACAAGCGCCAGGCCTACTGGCGCGAGGCCATTGAATACAGCGAACCCCATGTGCAGGTGGCGCTCAACGGCGACAAGATCGTCGGTTTTGTCGGCTACGACCGCTCGCGCGACCCCAAAACGCCCAACACCATGGGCGAAATCTGGGCCATTTACGCCCACCCCGACTACTGGGGCCTGGGCGTCGGTTTGGCGCTGTGGGATGCCGCCCGCGAAGGCCTGATGGAGGAAGGCTGCCTGAACGTCAGCGTGTGGGTGCCCGTGGGCATTGAGCGCACCATCCGCTTCCACGAGCTGGCCGGTTTCAAGCGCGAAATGACCACCATCAAAACCGTGCCCATGGGCGCGGTGAAGATCGAAGAAATCCGCCTCAAGCGCGCGCTCGGCTAAGGTGTGGCGGCGTGGCGCTGCGCAGCCAGCGCCGCACCGAAAAACACGAACGTGGCAGCGGCTACCTTGTTGACCGTGCGGCCACCCCGCCCGGATGTAAGCCAGCCCCTGGCGCGTTTGGCAAAGACAGCGTAGAGGCTGTGGATGACGACGACCAAAGTGCTGTAGGTCAGCACCAGGGTCGCAAACTGCATCGGGTAGCTCTGCTGCGGGTCGATGAATTGTGGAAACACCGAAAGAAAGAAAAAAATGGCTTTCGGATTCGTGAGTTGCAGCGAGAGCCCTTCGAGAAAGCGCTTGCCGAAACTGGCTTCGTGCGCCGATGGCTCGGTGAATTGGAAGGGCGGCGCGCGCCAAAGCCGAATGCCCAGGTAGACCAGGTAAGCGGCGCCCACGAACTTGAGCACGGTGAAGGCCAGCGCCGATGCCGCCAGAAGCACCCCAAGGCTGGTCGCCGACAGGGCCGCCACGACCAGTGCGCCCACGGCGATGCCCAAAATGCCTCCGAACGTGCCGCGCATGCCGTAGCGCAAGGCGTTGGTGAGCGTCATGACGACACCGGGGCCGGGACTGAACACCGTGGCGGTTGCCATGACGAGAAAGAGTGAATACAGCTTCATACCGAGGCGCCTGGGTTGGCGGCACCGGCGGGCGCCAGTGCGGCTTGCGCTGCCGCGCGGGCATGGATGGCGGTGGTGTCAAACAGCGGGACTGTGGCGTTTTGCGGACCGACCAGTAGCGGAATCGACACGGCCGCCTCTATGCTGGCCGCCTGGGCCATCAGGGCGCCTGCGGCCTCCCAATCGCCCGCATGCTGGAGCCGTTCGACCTCATGGAAATCGACGCTGTACAGGACGAGCTTGGCGGAATGCAGCCCGCCCAGGTGTTCCTTGACCGTCTGGTTGATCTGGCGGTAGTACGGAATCGTCGATTCCCAGCTCATGCCGCCGATGAGGCCTATGGTTTTCATGCGTGTTCCTTGGGGAGAGTTAAGCTGGTTCGCGAGACGATCATATTCAAGTCCATTGTCCGGCCTCAGGCTTCCAAGTGGCCGAAGCGCCGCGCCCTGTTGCAGCCCTTTCGGTCGGTGGCCAAAGCAGCAGGTCAAGCAGTGCGACGGTGTCAGCCAAGGTACTGGCATTGACGCGGTTCTTGTTCAGAAACGCCTGCCACTGGCGCACCTTCGCGGCGTCTTCACTGAACTGGCAGGTCAAAGCAAGTGGACGCTCCGTTGGCAGTGCTGTGTTCCTTCTGGCAAACGTAGCGGCGATGGCTGCGGCCAAGGTGGCACCATCCAACGCAGTGCGGCGGGCGATCACTGCCAGGTCGTAGAAATCTTTCATGCGGCTGTTGGCCTGGCCCAGCATCACCATGGCCTGGTACTTTTCGGCGATCACGGTGTAGACCGGATAGACCCGCAACACCGGGGCCTGAAAATCTTGCAAAAGCGTTGGGAAGGCGACCGTCGCAGCCGCTGGCGTGACGGCATCACCGAAGCCCACGTCGATCTGCAGCGCGCAGCGTGCGGAGCCGATGCGTGCGACAAGATGGATGCGCGTGCCGCCGTAGGTGTTGTCTTCCCGGATGGCATCGGCACGCACGGAGCCGGGATCGAACACAATGCCGTCGTCCAAATCCATGGCCGCGATGTCACGGAAGGTGGCAATCAGGTTGTCGGGGTCCATGGGGCCAAAGCCCAGCAGGTCAACATCCCGCGTGGGGCGGTGCGGATCGTCGTACCACAGCGCAAAGAGCAAGGCTCCTTTGAGCAGAAACCGGTCCGCATGCGGCGACAGGCTCATGCGGCACAACAGACGCTCCAGCGCGAAGCGGTTCAGCAGCAGGCTGTAATCAATGCCCCGTGTCTTGGCCAAGGTCAGCAACCGGGCCAGGATGGATGCAGGGAGATTGCTGCTCATGCAACCACGGCCTCCAGATAGGGTTGCATGACTTTTTCAACCCGGTTGATCTTGGCAAAGTGGGAGACCTCCGCCATGGTGACCTTGCGTTGGCGCCATGCGTCCTTGAGCGCTTCCAGCGCAACGTCCAGACCGATTTTGTTGCGGAACTTGAAGCAGTCGGTCACCGTTTTGGCAACGCTGTAAACGCGGACCGGTGCGCCGTGCTCCATCACGGTTTCGATGCCTTCGCTGTACGCAGCACCACGCAGGCGAGCGATGCGAAGCGTTGGGTAGTCAAGCGCCGGGGTCTGCGTGCCTTCCGGCAGCGCAATCCAGACCTCGTGGGGCATCTGTGAGCCAACTTCGTGGAATTGCAGCGCAGACAGCAGGCACAGCACGGCCTTCGGCACACGTTGACAAACTTCCATCAGCACCTGATGCTCGGTGATTTCGGCATCAGGCAGGCTGTAGAGGCCACGGGAAATCCGTTGCAGCTTGCCTGCTTGGTGCATTTTGAGAAGGAGCTGCGGCGGCAAGCCGTGCTCGCGCACATCCGCAGCCCGAAGCACGCGACGGTGCCGAGCCAGCGCAAGGATGTGGTCAGACGGGTTCATTTGGTGCAGTTTAATATTCGCATTACTTATTTGCAAGTAATGCGGTTTTTCTGCTTATGTCGATGCCAGCCCCCTGCTTTTCCAATCGCCCTCATGCTACAGCTGTTGGACTTCTTGGAAGTCGACGCTGTACAGGACGACCTTCGCGGAATGCAGCCCGCCCAGGCGCTCCTTGACCGCCTGGTTGACCTGGCGGTAGTACGGAATCGTCGATTCCCAGCTCAGCCCGCCGATGAGGCCTAAGGCTTTCATGCGTGTTCCTTTGAGGGAGGCTCATTGCCCAGTTTTGGCCTGCGCTTCACGGGCTTGCGTACGCAAATGCGCCAAGCCGGGTGGCTCCGCCGAGAATCACAGCCCCAAGGGTAAACCTGGTCCGCAAAAATCATGTGCAAGTCCATTTTGCGGCCTCAGGCTTCCAAGTCGCCGTGGCACCACTCAAGATCCGCAGCACTGGGGCCTGAGAATCTTGCAGAAGTGTCGGGAAGGCCACTGTCTCAGCCGCTGGCGTGACGACATCACCGAAGCTCACGTCGATCTGCAATAGTGGTGCGACTGTGTGTAACCTCAAAGCCCCCCAAAGCACAGATACTTGAGTTGCAGGTACTCGTCGATGCCGTGGTGCGAACCCTCGCGACCCAGGCCCGACTCCTTGATACCGCCGAACGGGGCCACCTCGTTCGAGATCAGGCCCTCATTGATGCCTACCATCCCATACTCCAGCTGCTCGGCAACGCGCCAGACGCGGCCGATGTCACGGGAGTAGAAATACGAAGCCAGGCCGTAGCAGGTGTCGTTCGCCATCCGCACCGCTTCCTCGTCGGTCTTGAAGCGAAACACCGGTGCCACCGGGCCGAAGATCTCCTCCCGGGCCACGGCCATGGCCGGGGTCACCTCGGTCAGCACCGTGGGCGCATAGAAATTGCCGCCCCGGGCGTGGCGCGTACCACCCAGGGCCACCCTGGCCCCTTTGGCCACGGCGTCGGCCACCAGTGTTTCCACCTTGGCCACGGCGGCCTGGTTTATCAGCGGCCCGATCTGGGCACCGGGGGCCAGACCGTCATCCACCTGCATCGCCGCCACCGCTTCCACCAGTTTGGCGGTGAAAGCCGCATAGACGCTGTCCTGCACCAGCAGGCGGTTGGTGCAGACGCAGGTCTGCCCGGCATTGCGGTACTTGGAGGCCAGTGCGCCGCGCACCGCCGCGTCCAGGTCGGCGTCGTCGAAGACGATATAGGGCGCGTTGCCACCCAACTCCAGGGAGACGCGCTTGAGGGTGTCGGCGCACTGCGCCATCAGGCGCTTGCCGACCGGGGTTGAACCGGTAAAGGAGAGCTTTCTCACGGTGGGGCTGGCCGTCAGCACCGCACCCACCACGGCCGGGCGCGCGGTGGTGACGATGTTGAGCACACCCGCCGGGATACCGGCGCGGCTCGCCAGTTCCGCCAGCGCCAGGGCGCACAGTGGCGTCGCCTCGGCCGGCTTGACCACCGAGGTGCAACCGGCGGCCAGGGCCGGGCCGACTTTGCGGGTGATCATGGCGATGGGGAAATTCCAGGGCGTGATGGCAGCCGTCACCCCGACGGCTTGCTTGATCACTACCAGACGCTTGTCCGCCGTAGGGGCAGGAATCACCTCGCCATACACGCGCTTGCCTTCCTCGGCGAACCACTCGATGAAGGAAGCACCGTAGGCCACCTCTCCGCCCGCTTCGGCCAGCGGCTTGCCTTGCTCTAGCGTCATTAGCAAGGCCAGGTCGACCTGGTTCGCCAGGATCAGGTCGTGCCAGCGGCGCAGCAGGGCCGAGCGCTCCTTGGCCGTCTTGGCGCGCCAGGCGGGCAAGGCGGCGTCGGCGGCGGCAATGGCACGTTCGGTTTCTGCCGCCCCCAGGTCGGGCACGCGGGCGATTTCAGCACCGGTGGACGGGTTGTGGATGGCGTGGGTGGCACCGTCATCGGCGGCCACCCAGGCACCGTCGATGAAGGCGCGGGTTTTCAGAAGCGAGAAGTCTTTGAGTTGCATGGTTGGTTTCCTTAAACGGGGTTGAATTGGTGAATGGGGGACTGGGTCGCAACCCGGGGGGTGGATTTGCCATGTGCATGGGGCTTTGCGTGGACGCCAGCCTGCTCAGGCCAGCAGCAGTCTCTGGGTCAGCCATACCAGTCCCATACCCGCAATGCCTGCCGACAGCACCTGCGCCACACGGGGTCCGGCGGCTCGCCGCGCCAGCCACGCCAGCGTGGGTGCAAGCAGCAGCACGAGCAGGGCCTGGCCCGACTCCACGCCGAGGTTGAAGCCCAGCAGCGCACGCGACAACGGCCAGCCGCTCAGGTGCAGCTCGGTCAGCGCCTCGGCAAAGGCCAGGCCGTGAACCAGGCCGAAGGCGAAGGTCAGCACATGCCGGTGCCAGGGCGCTGGCGCACAACGCAGGTTTTCAAGCGCAACCCAGATGATGGAGGCGGCGATGGCCGGTTCGACCCAGTTGCCCGAAACCGTAACCCAGCCCAGCGTCGCCGCCGCCAGGCTCAGGCTGTGCGCGGCGGTGAATGCAGTGACCGTGATCAACAGTGAACGCAGGCTGCGGCTGCCCAGCAACAGCGCGGCGAGAAACAGCAGGTGATCCAGGCCGCTGAGGATATGTTCCAGGCCCAGCCGCAGAAAGCCCGTGAGGCCGGACGGTGCGGCTTGGCCGAAATCAAACGTCGCCTGCGGGTGTGCGTGGTCGAACACCCGTTCCTCGCGCACTCCGTCGGGCCGAATGACGCTGGCGATGGTGCGGTAGTGTTCCCCGAACGGTGTGCTCAGTGTGTCGCTGATCTGCAGCCGCCCCGGCGTGGCCGGACAGCGGAAGTCGAGCAACAATGCGACCCGCTCATCACCCAGCGTTGACGCCTGCAGCCGCGTGCGCCGGATGCGACAGGCCTGCCCATTGACCGCCAGCGCCACATGCGTTTGCAGCAGCGCACCGACGCGTGTCGCTGCAAATGCGTCGCCCGCAGCAGCCTGCGGGATATCCGCTGCCGATTCACCGATCTCAGCCGGTGCCAGGCTCAGCCGGTAGGCGAGTTCCTCGCCGCCGGTCGCAACCAGCGCCAGACCGGTGCTGCTGGTGTGGGCCTGCGCGCTGCCGATCAGCAGGAACAGGTGCAGCGCAAGGCTCAGAACCGCCCGGTAACCGATACCGCAGCGCCTCGCTTTTTCAGTCATTGCTGCAAACTCCGTACGACTTGCTCCCAAGGTTCGACCACGTAGTCGGACATCAGGTGCAGCGCACTGCGACCCTGCGCGCGGATGCGTACATAGCGCGCCAGGCCGGTGGCGTTGGCACCACCGAAGTCGGCCTCGAAGCGGGTGCCATCGGCACTGCGCAGATGGATGCGCAAGGTCGGCGGCGTCAGCCCGAAATCGGAGGACTCTGTGCCGAAACTGCGCTCGGGCGGTGAGTTGTGCAGCAGGCGCAGCCCCATTTCCAGCGCGTCACGCGTGGCGGCATCGACCGGCGCTCCTGCCATGTCCATTTGCCAGCCGCTCGCGCGGCGCTCCAAGTTCCACTGGCGCTGGCCCGCCTCGATGCGCAGCGCGGTGATGGCGGCGGTTTCGATGTGGCGCATCGGCCCGATGGCCTCGAATTCGGTCAGGCCTTTTTGCCGGTCGGGGCTGTACAGCGCCAAGCCCAACAGCAGCAACGCCGCCGCCGCGCCGGCCAGAGCCCAGGCCTGGCGTTGGAGTGAATGGAGCAGAGGGTGTGCCATGCGGTGTCTCAGTAGCGCCGACGCCACCACACGGCAAGGCCGAGCGCGGCGCACAGGCCGGGCAGCAGCAACACACAGAGGATGAAAATCATCTGCATCTGCGCATTGTTCAGCGCCACGGTTGGCAGCACTTCGACCGGTGGCTTCATGGCCGGGCCGCGCTGCTCGCCACGCAACCAGGAGGTCAGCCCCAGCACCAGATCGGCATTGGCCAGATAGGGGTAGAACGAGTTGCTGGCGAAATCGGCGTCACCCACCACGGCCAGGCGAAAGGGCTGGGCCGTGGCACTGAGACGGCCCTCGCTGGCGAGCGCCAGTGCACGCACGCCCGTGCCAGCACCCAGGTCGCTGCGGCTCTTGCCGCCGCGCGCCGTCACCGTGGCGCTGGCGCTGCTGGCCAACAGCACCCGGCTCTGCACACCGGGTGCGGTCAGCACCTCCAGCGGGCGTGCCCCGGGAAGAAAGCTCATGGCCAGGCCGCGCGTAGCGGGGTGGTCGGCGTACTTTTCCACCGCCACCATCTGCGCATCGGTGAAGTAGTGGCTGTCCGGATCGGCCACCACGCCGTCACCGACCCGGATGCCGGCGCGCCCCAGCAATGCCGCCCATTCAGCGCCCAGCACGTAGTCGGGCTCCAGCAACAGCAAGAGCTTGCCACCGCCTTCCAGGTAACGCCCCAGCAGCGCCACCTCAGGCGGCGCGTAGGGCGTGCGCGGATTGGCATCCACCAGCGCCGCGCAATCGCCCGGCACGCCGTCGGCGCTGCCGGTGGCCAGATTGAGCTTGCGCACGGCATAGCCCAGCTTGTCGAGCGCACGGCGCAGCCGACCGATGCCGTGCTGCTCCATCTGCACCACCGCAGTGCCCAGTTCGTCGTGGTTGTGCCCTTGGCTGCCTTCGAAATGGGTGTGGAACTCGAAGTTGTCGGTGTCGTATTCACCATGCCCGCTCAGGAAACACAGCGGCCGTTTGTCGCTGCGCAACAGGCGCAGCAGGCCCAGCGCGATTTCGCGGTCTTCGGTGGTGATGACCTCGATGCGACGCTCGCCCGCGATCAGCAATGCGGCGTTGTACATGCGCACGCCGAGCTGGCTGGCCAGTGCGGGCTGCTGGTCGGGGTCGATCACCCGCACCTTCAGGTGCGGCGTGACCTTGGCCATGATCTCGACCATCTGCTTGGCGGCGCGACCGGCCGGGTTCTGCTGTTGGTAAAAGTAGATCAGCTCCACATCCTGCTGCAGTTCGCGCAGGATCTGCAGTGTTTCTGGTGCCGGTGTGAACGCCTCTTCCTGGGTCAGGTCAAAGTGCTGGTCGTTGCGGTAGACCGCGATGTTGGCGAGCAGCGCCACGCCGAGCACACCGAGCACACCGGCAACACGCGAAAACAGGCGGGCGCGGCCCTGGCCTATCGGTGCGCGCAGGCCGACGGTAAACAGCAGCAGCAGCGCCAGCAGGACAAGCAAGTTGATGATGATGCTCATGTTGATCCCCTATTCAATCAACGGTCGGCCAGCTGACGGCTGGCCAGCCACAGTGCGCACAGTGTCAGGCTGATGAAGTACATGGCGTCCGACAGGAACACCGAGCCGCTGACGAGCGGCTTGAAGTGCGCCAGCAGCGACAGGTTCAGCGCCACCGGTTCCAGCACAGCGGGCAACATCGGGGCCACCGAGTCGGCGAACCAGAGCATCAGGAACGCGCCCAGGGACAAGGCGGCGGCAATCACCTGGTTTTCGGTCAGGCTGGACGCCAGCAGACCCACCGACACCAGCAAGGCGCTCAGCAGCGCCATGGCGGCATAGCCGATCAGGATGGGCCCCCAGTCGGGCTCACCCACCCAGGCCAGCACCAGCGCGTAGACGCCTGACAGGGCATAGATCGCCAGCATCACCGCCCAGGTGGCCGCAAACTTGGACAGCACCATCCAGACCTCGGCCACCGGCGCGCTCAGCAGCAGCTCCAGCGTGTCGTTGCGCCGCTCCTCGGCCACGGCCCGCATCGTCAGCACCGGGACCAGCAGGATCGACAGAACGTACATCTGGTGAAAGATGTAGTTGAGGTTGGCCACCTTGGTCGCAAACAGTGTCAGGCTGAAGGTGTAGCCCAGCACCAGCAGGAACACCGCCGCAATGGTGTAGGCAATCGGTGACAGCAGCGCCGCACTGAACTCCTTGCGGGTCAAAACGAGAAAAGCGTTCATGGATGTACTCGTGTTGGGGTGGCGCTCAGGCCAGGGAGAGGAACCAGTCCTCCAGGTCGGTATCACTCGGATTGACGTCGCGCTGCCCCCTGATCTGGCCCCCCAGCAGCGCCACCACGCGGTCGGCTGTGCGCGCAACCTCGGACAGGATGTGCGAGCTCATCAGCACCGTGTAGTGCCTGGCCAGTGAGCGGATCAGCTGCCGCATTTCAATGATCTGGCGGGGATCAAGCCCGTTGCTCGGCTCGTCGAGAATGAGCAGCTTGGGTTCATGCACCAGCGCTTGCGCGATGCACACCCGCTGGCGGTAGCCGCGCGACAGGGTCGGCATCGGTGCATCGAGCTTGTGTGTCAGTGCCAGTTGCTCGGCCACCCGCGCCACGGCCTCTTGGACCTGGCGCGCAGGCACCTGGCGCAGCCGTGCCATGAAGGCCAGGAACTCACCCACGCGCATGTGGCGGTACATCGGTGCCGATTCGGGCGCGTAGCCTATGCACTGGCGTGCCTGCATGGGCTCGCGCTGCACGTCAAAACCGGCCACCTGTAGCGTTCCCGCGCTGGGCGACATGAAGCCGGCCAGCAAGCGAATGAAGGTGGTCTTGCCCGAGCCATTGGGCCCGAGCAGACACACGACCTCGCCGCGCTGGATGTCGAGGCTGAAATCGTCCAGCGCCAGCACCGGGCCGTAGCGCTTGACCACGCCACGCGCAGAGACCGCCGAGGGGGAATTGTTCATGATGTAAGGGTGTGGACGGTGATGCAAGGCCCACGGGCCTGCGACGGCACCGTGGACCCCATGGGTTGGCTTAGTCGTAAAACTCTGGTGCCTGCTTGGTGGCCTTGAAGATTTCGGGATCGTGTCCGTAGAAAATCTTGGCACCCTCGGCATCGCGGATGTGCCGAATGCGCTGGTACGACTTGTACGCATCAATCGGATTGGAGACGCCGGGAATCGGCGGGATCAGGTTCTTGTCCAGGTTTTCCTTCACGTACACCACGTCGCTGGTCAGGATCACGGCCCCGGTTTTGGGTAGCCGGGCCACCGCGAATTGGCTGCCCTTGGTGTGGCCAGGGGCGCTAAGCACACGGAAGCTGCCGTCGCCGAACAGATCCAGGTCGCCCTTGATCCGCATCACGTTCTGGTTCTTCATGTCGGCAAAGTCGCCCTGGATGTAGTACACCGAGAAGCCCGTATCCGGGGTCAACGCGGCATTGACTTCTTCGTCCTGCACCACCACGGTGGCGTTGGGAAACTGGCCGATGTTGCCGGCATGGTCCAGGTGCATGTGACCGAGCACCAGGTACTTGATGTCGCTGGTCTTCAAACCAATCTTGGCGAGCTGCGCGGGGATCGCATCGTCCTTGGTCATTTTCAGGCCAAAGCCCTTGGCCAGTGGGCCCCACCAGGCGGTGGCGTCGGCGATGGTCTTGTCGTTGTTGCCGCAGTCAAACATCACAATGCCCTTGGGGCTTTTGTAAACGTAGAAGCTCACCGGAACATCGCCATAGTTGCCGGTCGCACCGGCCGTAAAGGCGGCCTTGGAGAAGCCTGACAAGGCACCCGAGGTGAACACATACAGCTGTTGCGCCGCCACGGGTAGCGCCATCAGCGATGACAGAGCGGCGCCTGCCGCCCAAAGTTTCAAACACTTCAGTTTTCTGGGTTTCATGGTGTCTCCTGAGTTAAGTTGCTATGGATGTTGGCTTTTTTGTTCACTTCTTCGATGCGGCGAACCAACGCGCCCCCGGCACTTCATTGCGGCGACTGGGCCGGGGGCGCTCAGTAGGCGGCCTGGTAGATCGCCAGGGCGTCCTCCAAGGCCACGTCGCGCGGGTTGTTCACCAGCAGACGCTGCACCTTCATGGCGTCTTGGGCCAGCATCGGCAAATCCGCTTGTCTGACGCCAGCCTCCCGCAGGGTCTGGGCGTAAGGCATGGCGGCCACGCGTTCGCGCAATGCGGCGACGAAGGCTGTCGCCGTTTGCGCGTCGCCAGCGTCCGCCAGCTGCGGCAGGATGGCGCGGCCCAATTCGGCGTAGAGGGGCTGGGCCAGCGGCAGGTTGAACGCCAGCACCGGCAGCAGCACCAGGGAATTGCTCAGGCCGTGCGGCAAATGGCAGTGGCCGCCCAGCGGGTAGGCCAGCGCATGCACCGCACCCACCGGGGCGTTGGCGAAGGCCATGCCCGCCAACAGCGAGCCCAGCAACATGGCCTCGCGCACGTCGGCGTCCTGGCCGTCATTCACAGCGGCTGGCAGATTGGTGTAGAGCAGTTGCAGCGCCTTGATGGCCAGGGCATCGGACAGCGGATTCTTCTTCAGGCGGGTGGTGAAGGCTTCGATCGCATGCACCATGGCGTCCACCCCGGTCATCGCCGTGATGGCCGGTGGCAGGCCCAGGGTCAGGCGGCTGTCGAGCAGTGCAATGTCGGGATAGAGCAGCGGCGAGACCACGCCCTTCTTCTCGTGGCTGGGCGTGGTCAGGATGGCAATTGGTGTCACCTCCGAGCCGGTGCCCGCCGTGGTCGGCACCTGGATCAGCGCCAGGCGCGGGCCACGGGCCAGGCCGACGCCGTAGATGTCGGGCAGAGCCTGGGGGCTGCGTGCCAGCAGGGCGACGAGCTTGGCGGTGTCGAGCGAACTGCCGCCGCCAAAGCCCACCACGCCATCCACATCCGCCGCGCGGGCGGCGTCCACGGCGGCCAGGACGCTTTGTTCCGGCGGATCGGCCAGCACATCCGAGAACACCGTGACTTCAATACCCGCTGCCGCCAGCGAGACCAGGGCACCATCGATCAGGTTGGCCTTGATCAAGCCCGGGTCGGTGACGAGAAACAGCCGCGTGATGCCCAGGCTCCGGGCGATCTCGCCGAGGCGCTCAGCACCGCCTTGCTCGCAGATGATTTTCGGCGCAGTTTCAAAACTAAATGGAAACATGAAGAAACCTTTTGAGACGGGGAGTTGCGTTCAGCGGGCCGTGACGACGCCACGCTCGATGTGATAAACATGGTCCACCAAGCCAGCGCTGTGGGTGTCGTCGGACTCGGAAAGAATGACCGATAGGCCGCCCTGGCGCAGATTGGCAATGACCTCGGTCAGGCGTCGTGACAGCACCGGTGCCACGCCTTCAAAAGGCTCATCGAGCAGTAGCAAGTTGTGGCCAGGCATAAGGGCGCGGGCCAGCGCCACCAGCTTTTGTTGCCCGCCGGAGAGTTGCAGGGCGCGCCGCGTTCGGAAGGCGCTGACCTCGGGCATCAAGCCATAAATCCAGTTCAGTCGCTTTTGTGCTTCATGGATGCCGTTGGCCCAGGCTGGCAACAGGATGTTCTCCTCCACCGTCAAAGCCGGGATCAAGCGCCTATCCTCCGGCATGTAGCTGATGCCCCGCCTGGCCAGTTGAAACGGTTTGAGTTGCTGTAGATCCTGCCCGGCACAGACCAGGCGTTCGGCCTGGACCGGCATCAGACCCATGATGGCGCGCATCAAGGTGGTCTTGCCCGCGCCGTTGCGGCCGATGAGTCCAACCATTTTGCCCGCAGGCACTTGCAGCGACACGTTGCGCAAAATTGGGATGCGGTCGATGGCAACGTTCAATGAATTAATTTCAAGCGCAGCGTTCATGCGGTTTCTCCCAGGGCAGCGTTCACGTCGAAGTGATGGCCGATCACCAGTTCCTGCACCCGGGCGTCGCCGAGTACCGTGCGGGGCGGCCCGTCGGCAATGATCTCGCCGCTGTAGAAGGCCATGATGCGGGTCACATAGCGCGCCACGATTTCCATGTCGTGCTCGACAAAGAGCACCGTGACACCGTGCTGGCGCACCACGGCCATCACCGTGTCCATCAGCGTGAATTTCTCCTCGACGCTGACACCGCTGGTTGGCTCGTCGAGCAGCAGCATGCGGGGCTGACTGACCAGCGCCATGGCGATATCCACCAGCTTGCGTACGCCTTGCGGCACGGTGCTGACGAGGGCGTCGCGGTAGCGGCTGACGCCGAACTCGGCAAAGATGGCATCGGCCCGCTCCCGTCGTTCTGGCGTATCCAATGGACGCCACAGCGACGGCTGCGGACCCTCGGCCGCCACCAGGGAGACCAGCGCGTTTTCCAGCACCGTCAGCTTGGGGAATAGCTGTGCCACCTGGAACGAGCGGGCCATGCCCAGGCGCGTTATGTCACGCGGCTGGCGACCGATCACCGACTGGCCGTCGAACAGAATGTCGCCACTGCTGGGCGGCAAGTAGCCGGTGACCATGTTGATGAAGGTCGTTTTACCCGCGCCGTTGGAGCCAATGACACCGACAATTTCGCCCGGTCCGATATGCACATTGAGGTCTTTGGCGGCGACGACGGCACCGAAGGTGCGGGTCAGGCCCCGTGTTTCGAGTATTGAAGTCATAGTGCCACCTCCCGCTTGGTGCTGCGCGCGACCAGGCTCCACAGGCCCTTGGGCAGGAACAGGATGAGGGCGAGCAGAACGAAGCCCAGCGTCATCTGCCAGGTGTTGGGTGCCTCCTGAATGGCGAAGGTGCGGATCACGGAGAACACGATGGCCCCGATGAAGGGTGCCACCACATGGCCGGTGCCACCCAGGATGGCGATAAAGACGAATTCGCCAGAGGTGGTCCAGAACGCCATGTCGGGATCGATGTGACCGGCGGCCAGGGCCGTCAGTCCACCGCCCAGGGCGGAAACACCGGCGGCCAGCACGTAGTTGACAAACAGCACCCGTTGCGGCGAGAGGCCCAGGTACTCAACGCGAATCTCGTTCTCGCGCACCGCCTCGGTCACGCGGCCCAGGCTGGAGACCATGAAGCGGTGAAAGCCCAGCGCGACGGCGGTGGCGAGCAACACCGTCAGCAGGTACAGCGTGCGCTTTCTGGCGTCTCCTTCTGGCACCCAGCCCAGGAAGCTGGGTGCGGATACGTTGAAGCCGTCGGTGGAGCCCAGCGCCGAAGATTTGACCAGCACACCATACAGAATCATGGACAGCGCCAGCGTCAGCATGGCGTAGAAAATTTCGCGGTAGCGCGTCAGCAACCAGCCGCAGGCCAGCGCCAGCAGGACGGCGGCAATCGTGCCCAAGGCCAGCAGCGCGAAGGCGTCCGTGATGCCTAGATACTGCGCAGCCAGACCTACGCCGTAGCCGCCGATGCAATAGAACAGGGCCTGGCCGAAAGACACCAGCCCGGCGCGCATCTGGACGACCACGCCCAGCACCACCAGTGCCTTGGCCAAGGCCAGGGTTATCAGGAAAGCCAGCCAGGCCGGCATGACCCAGGCGCTGGCGGCGAACGCCGCGCCTGCCAGCAGCAAGGCGGGCGTGGTCGCAGAGGAAGAGTATTTGCGAAGGAACATTCAGATTCTCCTGACAAGGGTTTGGCCAAACAGCCCTTGCGGACGGATGGACAACACCAGAAACATCACGCCGTAGATCACGAACAGCTCGATCTCGGGGGCGACGTGGACCGCGAAGGAGCGCGACAGACCGACCAGCACGGCACCAGCGGCGGCACCGCCGATGCTGCCCAGTCCGCCGACGACAATCACGGCAAAGGCCAGCACGATGACTTCGACCCCGATGCCCGGTGACACCGAAATCGCCGGGGCCGTGAGCGCGCCTGCCAGTGCGCCCAGCATCGCACCGATGGCGAAGGTGGCGGCAAACATGGCGTTGACGTTGACGCCCATGGCAATGGCAATCTCGCGGTCGTGAATGACGGCCCGCAGCAAGCGGCCCTTGTTGGTCCGGTTGAGGACGAACCAGGCCACCAGGCCGATCAGGATGGCGACGGCGATCAGCGCGAGATCGTAGTTGGCGAAGCGCAGGCTGTCGCCAAAGGCGGACTGTCCGAGCAGACGGTAGGGCTGGTAGGCAAAGTAGGGATTGACACCCCAAATCAGCTTGACGGCGTCTTCCAGGATGAGCAACAGGGCATAGGTGACGATCACCATCAGGATCTCGTCGCGGCCATGGAGGAAGCGCAGCAGACCCTGTTCGATGGCCAGGCCGATGATGACGCCAACCACCAAGGCACAGGTCGGCAACAACAGCAGACTCCAGTAGGGGTTGCCCTGCTCGCCGGAAAAATACCAGCTCACCAGCGAGGCGGCCGAGTAGGCACCGATGGCATAGAAGCTGCCATGCGCCATGTTCAGCACGCGCATGACGCCGTAAATGATGGTCATCCCGGCCGCAACGAGAAACAGCCAGGAGGCGTAAATGGCCCCGTCAATCAGGATGGCAAGAAAAGTGGTCATAGGAATTTCCTGCGGAGGCGCGACGCAATGGCGCGCCCCCGCACTTGGCTATAGAACGGTAGGGGCCACATCAATTGCATTTGGCACCGGGAAAACCTGCCTTGATCCAGTCGGCCGGGCTGGTGCCGTCCGGCGGCATCAGGCATTCACCCGCATAGGTCTTGACCTTGGTAACCGTTGCCTTGCCACTCTTAGGCTCGAACTGGTACTCGCCAAACGAGACGCTTTGAACCGCCTGGTGGCCCTTGACCCGTGCCATGTTGACGGTGCCGCTGGGGGCTTCAAAGCTGAGTCCGGCCAGCCCCTGAACCACCTGCTCGGCCGTCGGCATGGCACCGGGCTTGGCACTCTTTTCGGCGGCGGCCTTGAGGCCGAGGATGGCCTGGATCATCTTGTAGGCCGGGTAGGTGGGAGCTTCCTTGAACTCAGCGCTGAAGGCCGGGCGGAACCAGTCGTTCAGGGCATTTTTCGGTGCAAAGGCACCGAATGGGCCACGACCGCCGATGATGGTGCCGTTGGCGACCTGGTCCTTGAAGGAGCCGATGCCGGTTTCACCGGCGGTCAGCAGCACCGTTCTCTTGTCAAAAAGCCCACGGGCGCCACCTTGCAGCATCAGCGCCTCCATGTCGCCACCCCAGAAGCTGGAGTGCATCAGATCGGGGTTGCTGACCGACAGAGCGGAAATTTCGGCACCGTACTGACCCTGTCCGAGTTTGGGCCACTGCTCGGAGACCACCTTGATCTCGGGCTTGATCCCTTTCAGCGCGAGGGCGAAGTCGGCCCACGATTCCTGGCCCCAGGCGTAGTTTTGCTGGATGCTGGCGACCGTTTTGATATGGGGGCGGGTTTCCGCAACATAGCGCGCGGCGGCGATGTTATCGACCACCGCGTCCAGGCCGGTGCGAAACAGGAATTTGGGGTTCTTGACCGTCTCGAACACCTTGGAGGTGCCGCAGTCAAAGAAGAGGGTCGGCACCCCCAGTTCCTCGGCGGCTGGTGCGATGGCCAGGCAGTCGCCCGACGAGATGTAGCCGATCACGGCATCCACCTTCTGGCGCTGAACCAGGTTGCGGAACTCTTCCGTCTGCTTGGTGGCACCGCCCGCTTCATCGAGCAGGATCATTTCGATTTCAAGGCCATTGATGCCCTTTTTACCGTAGGGGGCAGGCATCTTGCCGTTGTTCAACGTGTCCACCGCGAGCTTGGCCGCATTCGCCGCCGGCACACCGAAGGGCCCAGCCGCCGCGCCTGACAGGAAGGTGACAACCCCGATGCGGTATTTGCCGTTGTCGGCGGCGCTGGCGCAGGTCGCTACACCGGCCGCCAGCGCAATGGCGGCGACGCTGGCGGATAGACGCAAGGCGCGATGGGGAAGAATCAGTTTGGCTTTCATGGATGTCTCCTGGTTGGTCGAGTTTTTGGAGATGGGAGCCGCTTGACTCGGTCGCTGCGCGGACCCACCCTGGCCATGTATTGCAAGGGGTGTGCCAAGCACTTGGTGAAAGCCGCAAATGCTTCGCCGTAGCAGGGAAGGGCAGGGAATCCGGTGTAGCCGTAGGCCGGGATAGCCAGTCAAACAGGAGCGCCCAAGGGGCGGAAAGCGCTCAACGCGGATCAACAGCACCCCAGGTGTGAGCGCAATCCGCTCACGCCCTGGCTGGACCGACGCCAGGGCTAGCGCAAGGGGCTGGCTTTGCGGGTTGCCAACTTGTCGTCGGGTTTGACGGGAAGGGTGTCGCCCACGATGCCGCGCGCACCGGCACGGCGGGAACGGATGAGACCGGGGGGTGGCTGCAAATCCTCGGCGCGATACACCGTCCAGCGCCCGAGCATGACCTTGGCCGGTGCGAATGCGGTGTTCGGCAGCACCTCGCCAATGGCCTGGGCCTGGATGATCTGGTGCGTTTGCGGATCAATATGCGAGACGTAACCCGGCGGGTCCTCGGGCAACGCCAGCTGCAGGCCCTCCAGGGCATGGATCAACTGCTCGTTGTTGGCCTTGCGCCCGGCCACTTGCATGGCGCGGCCAATCGCCTTGATTCCCGCATAGGCCCCTTCGGCGGCGTAGGTGGGAAACCGCCCTTCGAGGCGGTGGAAATCGCTGACAAATTTGCGGTTGCGCTCGGTCTCGGGCCAGTTGTTGTGGTGACGCGCCGACAGGGTCAGCCCAGCCGGAGCCTGCTCGTCCAGGGATGCCAGCACATCAAAGTTGGCGCCGGTATCGAAGTTGGCCAGCCTGGCTTTTTCCAGCAATCCAGACGACAGCGCCTGCTTGAGAAAGGCGATGAAATCGCCGCCCCACAGCGCCGTCACCACCACGTCCGGCTTGGCGGCCAGCAACTCGGCGATGTAGGCCGTGTAGTCGGGTTCGTACAGGCGCGGCCACAGATGCCCGGCCATGTCGTAGCGAACGCCAATGCTGTCCAGCGCTTGCTCCAGGTCGCGCCACGCGATATGCCCGTAGTCGTAGTCGGGCCCGATGAAGGCCAGGCGCCGCCATTGGTTCTTTTTTTGCAAATCGGCAAGGTAGCGGGCACCCGCGGCCATCGAGGTGTAGGTGTCGTTGGAGAGCCGGAAGTAATGGCGGTGGAAGTCCTCGATGGTCAAACGGGAGGAGGCATGGTCGGTGCCTATCATGATGACCTTACGTTCACGCGACACGCGGCTGACCGCCTGCGCCACGCCGGAGCTGACGACGCCGCAGAGGAAGCGGGCCTTGTCGCGGGCGATGAAGTTCTCGGCGATGCGGGTCGCCACCGAGGCCTTGGAGCGATCATCTTCCACCAGGATGCGCAGCCTGGGTGCCGTCCCCGGTGGCAGCTCAGTCGCCAGGTCGGCCAGGGCCAGCTTCATGCCGGCGATGCTGTCGCGGCCATAAATGGCGGCCCGCCCGGCCAGGGGAAACATGCAGCCCACCGTGGCGTCGGCGCTTGCCGGGGGCGCGCCGAATTCAATCCGCGCCTGGCCGACCTGCGGCCAGGCCATGGCTACTGCCGCCAGCGCCAGCGCAAGCCCCCAGCCCCGCAGCGCGCCAGGCGGCAAAGCGGCTCGCAGTTCAATCAGGGGCGGGGTGACGCCAATTCGTGCAGGCATTGTGATCTCCGGTAGCTGGGACATTGCCGCGCCCCATGTGATCGATACAGCCATTGTTCACTGCCCCGCGCGACTTGTATAGCCGGGGGGCAGCCCCACGCTCAAGGTGGCAGCCTGAACACGTCCACGGTGCTGAGCAAGGCCTGCGCCTGGGATTTCAGGCCGCTGGCCGCCGCTGCCATTTGCTCGACCAGCGCCGCATTTTGCTGCGTGGTTTGGTCCATTTGCATGACTGCTTCACCCACCTGCGACACCCCCGCGCTTTGCTCTGAACTGGCGGTGCTGATCTCGCCCGTGATGTCGGTGACCAGCCGGATGGCGCTGACCACCTCGGTCATGGTGACGCCTGCCTGTTCCACCAGGGTGTTGCCGTGCTCCACCCGCGCCACACTGGCGTTGATCAGGGATTTGATTTCCTTGGCCGCATCGGCAGAGCGCCCAGCCAGGCAACGTACCTCGCTGGCCACCACGGCAAAACCCCGCCCCTGCTCCCCGGCCCGAGCCGCTTCGACGGCCGCATTGAGCGCCAGGATGTTGGTCTGGAAAGCGATGCCGTCGATGACACCGATGATGTCGGCGATCTTGCGGGAGCTGTCGTTGATGCCTTTCATGGTTGCAACCACCTGGGCGACCACGTCGCCCCCCTGGATGGCCACGGTGGAGGCATGCATGGCGAGTTGATTGGCCTGGCGCGCACCGTCGGCGTTTTGCTTGACGGTGGCACCCAGCTCCTCCATGGCAGCGGCGGTTTCTTCCAAGGCGCTGGCTTGCTGTTCGGTGCGGGCACTGAGATCATAGTTGCCCTGCGCAATCTCCGCACTGGCGGTGCTCACCCCTTCAGCGCTGGCACGCACGGTACTGACCGTCTGGCTCAGGCTGTCACGCATGTGGGCCATGGTTGCCATCACACTTCGGGTGTCCCCCGGTCGCACCGTGATGGGTGCGGAAAGGTCGCCCAGGGCAACCGTTTGCGCCGCGTGGCGGACTTGGTCCGGCTCTGCGCCGAGCGCCCGGGTGAGAAACCTGAGCATCGCCAGGCCGAAACCCACGGCCACCGCCATGGCGACGGCAAAGACGCAGCTCAGGATCAGCAGATTGGACTGGACGGCGGCCTGCGCCAGCTGGTACTCCCGTCGGGCCTCCCGGGTTTGCAGGTCCACCAGTTTGCCCATGGCCTGGACGGCGGGCTTTTGCAGCGCCCTGAAGTAGTCCATTGCCCCCACCGCCTTGACGAACTGTTCCGCTTGAATGATCTCCATCACGGGTTGGAGCCCCTCCGCGAAGAACGCATCGCGCTTGAGCACGAAATCCTTGATCAGCGCCTCTTCCTCCGCAGTATGTTGGGTCGCCTGGTAGAGCTTCCAGTTGTGATTGATCTTTTCCAGGTTGGCCTTGATCTCCGCGATGGCGGCGGCACCCTGCGCCGGGTCCGCCTGCACGGCGGCATCAAGCAGTGTCCCCCGGTTGGCCTCCATGCGCTCGCCGATGCGTCCCAGCAGCGTGGCAGGCACCGTCCGATCCTCATACACGGTCTGCAGGGCACGCACGCCTTGCGCGGCGACGTACCAGCCTGTGGCCCCCATGGCGGCCAGAGTCAATGCAAACAAAGCCATTAGCAGGTGCACACGGGTGGCGATTTTGAGGCCTGCGCAGCCCGGTGAGTGGTTCATGGCTGGTTTTTTGTTGGACGCGTGGCTGGGAGAGATAAGCATGCGAATCGTTGGCCTTCCGCCGGGATATAAAGCGGGGGTTCACGGCCCCGCGCTACAGGTGTAGCAAGGCCTGTACCAGGCTCGCGGAAAAACCGTTGGTTGCTGCCGGTCTGGGCGTGCAGAAATTTTCAGAGTGACGACGCCCGCCCGCCGCAAGTCGCAAACGTGACGAAAAAGGAGCGGACACCGCTCAAGCGCGGGCGACTTCCACCCGCGCTTGAGCGCAAAACGATCATTCAATCCCGAGGCGTTGCAAGCGGCGCTTGAAGGCGTGCCGGGAGATGCCCAGACGGTCGGCCGCCTGGCCCTTGTGGCCGCCACATGCGCGCAGCGCACCCAGGAGCAGCTCGCGCTCGGTCAGCGCCAGCGTGGCGCTGATGGAGGGCTGCCCTGGGGGTGGCACCGAGGCGCTCGGCCCGGCGGTGCTTGAGAGCTCCTGGCCTGCGGCGGCGATCTCCGGTGGCAGCTCCGCCAGGGCGATGTCGCGGCCCGGCAGCAGGATGGTCAGGCGTTCAATCAGGTTTTTCAGCTCGCGCACATTGCCGGGCCAGCGGTAGGTAGCCAGCCGCGCGCGCACCGCAGCGCCGAGCCCAATCGGGAGCACGCCTTCCTCTTGCGCGTACTGGCGGGCAAAGTGCTCGGCCAGATGCACGGCATCGTCGCCCCGGCTGCGCAGGGCGGGAATTTGCAGGCAGATGACGTTGATGCGGTAGTACAGGTCTTCGCGGAAACGCCCGGCGCTGACTTCGGCGGCCAGGTCACGGTTGGTGGCGGCCACCACGCGCACATCGGCCTGCACGGAGCGCGTCGAACCGATGGCCCGGTATTGCCCGTTCTCCAGGAAATGCAGCAGCTTGGCCTGCAGGGCCAGTGGCATCTCGCCGATTTCGTCGAGAAAGAGCGTGCCTTTGTCGGCCAGGCTGACCAGGCCGACCCGGCGCTGATGGGCACCGGTGTAGGCACCCTTTTCCGCGCCGAATAGTTCCGCCTCGATCAGCTGCTCTGGCAGCGAGGCGCAGTTGACTTCGATGAACGGCCCGGCGCGGCGCGCACTGCCGACGTGGATGGCTTTGGCCACCAGCGCCTTGCCGGTGCCGGACTCGCCCAATACCAGAATGCGGGCGGTGCTGCTGGTGGCCACGCGCGTGATGAGCGCCGCCAGATCACACATGGCCGGGCTCTCGCCCACCAGCCCGCCATGGCGCAGCGCGCTGCGCCGATGGAAATCGATCTCACTGGCCATGCGCCCGCGCTCCAGGGTGGTGCCGATGGTGTGCAGCAGGTCGTCCAGGTCGAAGGGCTTGGTCAGGTAATCGGCGGCCCCCATCTTTACCGCCTTGACGGCGGCCCGCGTGTCACCGTGGGCCGAGATCATGATCACCTGCGGCACACCGTTCTCGCGCGGCATCGCCTCCAGCACCTCAAGCCCGGTCTGGTCGGGTAGGCGCAAATCGAGCAGCACCAGGTCCGGCTGCAGATCGCTGACGGCCAGCAACCCGGCCGCGCCACTGGCCGCGCCGTGCACCTTGTAGCCCTCTTCTTCGAGCGCGAAGGTGAGTGAGCTGACGAGGCTGGCCTCGTCGTCAATGATCAGAATGGTCGGCATGGTGGAGGGTTTGGGCCAAAGGAAGCAAAATGCGTACCACAGTACCGTGTCCGGGCGTGCTGTCAAGGGTCATCACGCCGGCGTTGAGTTCGCACAGTTGGCGCGAAATGCTGAGTCCGAGGCCAACGCCCCGGGTCTTGGTGGTGAAGAAGGGTTCGCTGACCCGCTCCAGCAGTTCGCCCGGTATGCCGCAACCGGTGTCGCTTGCCTCGATGGCCGCCTGCCCATCGACGGCGCAGGCGCGCAACAGCACCGCGCCACCGCTGGGCGTCGCCTGGACGGCGTTGAGGGCCAGATTCAGGAGAATTTGCAGCAGGTGGTCAGGATCGGCCCACAAGGTCAACTCGGGGTTGCCCTGACATCCAAAGTGCAGGCCCCGCTCCTGGGCCTGCGGTTCGATGACCGCAGAGATGCGCCGGAACAGCTCACGCACCGGCACAGCGCCGGGCAGCGGGTGCCGGGGTCGGCCGAAGTCCAGCAGATCGCTGACGACCCGCGCCAGGCGGTCGATCTCCCCGTCCATCTCGGCCAGCAGCTGGGCGCGTTTGGGATCGTGCTCGCGCCGCGCCAGCGCTTGCACACTGGTCTTGATGGCGGCCAGCGGGTTGCGGATCTCGTGTGCGATGCCGGTGGCGAACTCGCCCAGCACCGCCAGCTTCTCCATGCGCACGGCGCGGTCGAGGTACTCCTTGAGTTTGCCGGACATGGCGTTGAAGGCGTGCGAGACGGCGGCTATCTCATCGCTTCCGTGCTCGACGATGCGGTGCTCAAGTTGCCCCGACGCGATGGCTTGCGCGCCGCTCAGGAGCAGACCGATACGCCTGCGCAGCAATTGCGCCAAACGGTAGAAAAGGAACACGATCAGCACCGCGCTGACCAGCACCGCCACCAGTAGCGCCCGCCGCTCCAGCGCAAAGGCTTTGAGCAAGCCGGTGGATTCGACCTCAAGCAGGGGTCGCCAGCCGGGCAAAATTTCAGGGCCGACGATCACTTGGCCCTTCACGCTCACCGCGTTGCCGACGGTATTGATGTCAGCGACCGGTGTGCGCAGCAAGGGTTGCAGGGCATCGACCACCGCGTTCCCGCCGAGTTGTTCGGTGAGTGAAGCCAGGCGAACGTGCAGGGCGATATAGCCGGTGATCTGCTCGGACTGTTTGCCGTGCAGCGGGTGGCGTACCAGCAGCCAGCCGGAATCGCCGTCGGCGGCAGGCTTGGGGCCCAGGATTTGGGTGTCGCCCAGTACCGTTACTGGCAGCCGTGCGGTGTCGAAAGGGCGGTCGGCCCAGTAGGGCGGACCCGAGGCAGCCTGACCCGGCACGGCGCGCTGCAAACGACCGTCGGCATCGAAGAAAAGGATGCCGTAGAGATCCGGCAGATCAGATTCGATTTGCAGCAAGGCGGCCACTTCGCTGTTCGCATGGCGCGCGCCTGCACCGGCAAACCCGGCAATTCCCGGGTAATTGGCCAGCGTTTCGACCTGGTAGCGCCGCGCCTCGACGTAGGCACCGAGCCGGTTGGCGGTGGCCGTGAGATGCGTGGAAATTTTCTCACCCAGTAATTGTTCCAGCGCGTTGCTGGTGAAGCGGTCGTAGAGCAGTCCGATCGACAGCACCGGCAGTGTGGAGGCGAGCACCGACAGGATCAGATAACGTCGAACGATGCTCTTTTCGATGGCCATGGGTTTTCTGGAACTGCGCGACAAGGAGGAGCAACGACTATCGCATGGATATGGAGGAAGGCCAGGATGCTTTCAGTTTGGAATGCCTGCAGTCCCTCGCAGCTTTCGAGCGACCGACAGCGTTGTTCTTGCATGCCTGAAAATCGGCATGGCATGAGTGCTCGCCACCACAGGCGGATGTTTGCGCCTTAGGTGGCAAGTGCTTCTTCCGCCGCCGCACGGGCGTGGATGGCGGTGGTGTCAAACAGCGGGACCGTGGCATCTTGCGGATCGACCAGCAGCGAAATTTCCGTGCACCCCAGGATGATGGCCGTGGCACCTTGTTCCACCAGGTTCGCCATGATTCTTTGGTACGCGCTGCGCGAAGCGGGCGAGACGACCCCGAGGCACAGTTCCTCGTAAATGATGCGGTGGACGGTGTCGCGGTCTTGCGGCGGCGGCGTGAACACCTGCAGGCCATGGCGTTCGCTTAAGCGGTCGCGGTAAAAGGCTTGTTCCATGGTGAACCGCGTACCCAGAAGGCCCACGCTGGCGTGCCCCGCCTGCTTGATCTGGATGGCGGTGGGGTCGGCAATATGGAGCAGCGGAATCGACACGGCCGCCTCGATGCTGGCCGCCACCTTGTGCATGGTGTTGGTGCATAGCACCAAAAAGTCCGCCCCCGCCGCTTCCAGCGAGCATGCCACCTGGGCCATCATGGCCCCGGCGGCCTCCCAATCGCCCGCATGCTGGAGCCGTTCGACCTCATGGAAATCGACGCTGTACAGGACGATCTTGGCGGAATGCAGCCCGCCCAGGTGCTCTTTGACCGTCTGGTTGATCTGGCGGTAGTACGGAATCGTCGATTCCCAGCTCATGCCACCGATGAGGCCTATGGTTTTCATGCGTGTTCCTTGGGGCACTTCCCGGCCTTCGTCTGCGCTTCACTGGCTTGTGCACGCAAATGCACCAAGCCGCGCGGCTCTGCCGAGAACCACAGCCACTGGGTGTCCGTGCCGCCCTTGCGCAAGATGAACTGCATGACCGTGAGTGTCACCACCGTAGCAATGGCAAGGACCAGGAGAAGCGCTGCAGCACCGAGGGCACTGTAAATCAGCACCCACTGCAGCGGCACCTCGGGTGCGAGTTGTGCGCCAGCGACGCCCGCCAGCGCCACGAGGAGAACGGTTGCCAGAAGCGTTTTCAGGGCAACTTGCTTGTTAACCTTGGACAGTGACATGGGAGCCTTTGCAGATGGGGGTTTAACAATGCGTGTTTACCTGCTGCGCGGCCATGCTGATGTAAACCAAGAGCAGTGCTGCAGTGGATAAACCGCGCTGAACTATACCGCCGAGCCGGTTTTCCGTTCACTGTGGGCGTGTGGAGTCGCGAGTGTGGGCCAGGCAGCAGCCGTCGGTGGTGAAGGGCTGCAAGCCAGGGCTGGCTGGCTGGGGGCATTCTCGTGAATGAATTCAACTTGCTATGAATTTAGGAGCTACTTGCGCACAATTGACGAGGGCTACAGGCTGTTTTGTTTGCATTTTTTTGAAGGCAAACGAGCGCCTGGAATAATTTCTGATAATGTTTGATAATTCTCGATAATCACCACAGGAAATGGCCATGTCCCAATCCCCCGAGCCCTCCCAGGATCAGTTCTTTCACCGTCCCGAGCTGGCTACCGCACTCGCCGATCAGGCGCTCGATACCTCGCTTGGAACGAGTGGCGGCATGTTCCTGGCCGCACCGCGGCGCACAGGTAAGTCGACCTTTGTGCGCCAGGACCTGGTGCCCGAGTTTGAGCGGCGCAACCTCAACGTCATCTATGTTGACCTCTGGATCGACAAGACGGTAAACCCGGCGATTCATATCGCCAACGCCATTCGCACCGAACTGGCCCGGGAGGATGGGGCGATTGCAAAAACGCTCAAAAAACTGAGCAGTATGTCCAAGCTGACTGTCGGCGCATGGGGCAATGGCCTGAGCTTTGACCTTTCGCAGCTGAATCTGTCCAAAGACGCCACCTTGGCCGATGCGCTCAAGGCGCTTTCGACGGCCAGCCAGAAAAAACTGATTCTGGTGATTGATGAGGCCCAGCATGCGCTGACTACGGAGGAGGGCATCAATGCCCTGTTTTCCCTCAAAGCGGCGCGCGACAGTCTGAACACCGATCCGGGCCGGTATGGGATGCAACTGGTCGCCACCGGCTCCAACCGAGACAAGCTGGCCACCTTGGTCAATGGGCGCGAGCAGGCGTTTTATGGCGCCGACATGGTGCAATTCCCCACCCTCGGCAAGGACTATGTTCAATGGTTGGTGGGCCGCTCCAAACTCAATCTGGATATCGACTTGGCGACCGAGGTGTTTCAAAGCCTGGGGTCTCGACCCGAACCCTTTCGTAAAGCGCTGAGCCAAACGCGGCTGCAACTGGCGGTTAACCCGGCTCAGGATCCCAATGCGATGCTGGCCAGCCTGGCTGCCAAAGGTGTTCGGGATTCCAAAACGGAGTTCCTCAACACGGTGGCCAGTTTGCCGCCGCTGCAGTCGGCCCTCTTGCGCGAGCTGGCCGCTGACTCCTTGTTGGGGTCAGATGTGCGCCGCCCCGGCCTGTTTTCCGCCGCCATGAAGGCGCGCTTGTTGGCGCGGCTGGAGGCTGAGATGGGCGCCGCCCACGGGGTTTCAGTGGAAACGCCGTCGGTCCAGAATGCGCTGGACAAATTGCGCGAAGAAAACTTTCTCTGGCGTTCACAGCGCGGGTCTTATTCGGTTGAAGATGAACAATTTCTGGAGTGGCTGGCTGAGGAGGACCGGGAGTGTCATGGCGTTCCATAAACCATCCCGTGCCAAATCTGTCCAGGCAGAAATGCAGGGTTTTGAGGTTGTCAGGGCGACGGGGCATGGATGGTGGGGGCTGCAAATGGCCGTGATTTCACCGGTCCGCGCCTACCCCGCCAACCCCACATACACATTCTGCACATCGTCATTGCCGTCAATCGCGGCCAGGAAGGCTTCGACTTCTTCCAGCGCTTCGGCGCTCAGGTTGACCGGGTTTTTGGGCTTGTAGCCCAGCTTGGCGGTCAGCACGGTGAAGCCGTGGGTGGGCAGTGCGCGGCTCACCAGGTCCAGGTCGGAGGCGTCGGTCAGGAACAGGGTTGTGCCTTCCTCGTCGCCCGCTTCAAAGTCCTGGGCGCCAGCTTCGATGGCGGCCACTTCCGCATCAGCCCCAGCGGCGGCGGGTTCGGCTTCGATCATGCCGACATGGTCAAAGTCCCAGGACACCGAGCCGGAGGTGCCCAGTTGCCCCTTGCGGAACAGGACGCGCATTTCAGGCGCCGTGCGGTTCACGTTGTCGGTCAGGCACTCCACCATCACCGGCACCTGGTGCGGGGCAAAGCCTTCGTAAATAACGTGTTCAAAATGGACCGCTTCGCCGGTCAGGCCCGCGCCTTTCTTGATGGCGCGCTCCAGCGTGTCCTTGGGCATGGAGACCTTGCGGGCCTGTTCCACCAATAGCCGCAGGCGGGCGTTGGCGGCGGGGTCGGCCCCGCTGCGCGCCGCGAGCATGATGTCCTTGGACAATTTTCCGAATGCACGGCCCTTGGCATTTGCCGCCAGTTCCTTGCCTTTTGCTTTCCACTGTGCGCCCATAGTCTGGTTTCCTGTTTGTTGCTATCGTGTTTTAAATGCGTTTGACAACCACGCTGCCAATCGAATAACCCGCCCCGAACGAGCAGATCACGCCCACTTCGCCGCTCTGGATGTCGGCATGGTGGCGGTGAAAGGCGATGATGGAGCCGGCCGAGGCGGTGTTGGCGAATTCGTCCAGAATCACCGGCGCTTCTTCCCGCGTGGCGTCGCGCCCCAGGATTTTGCGGCTGATCAATTGGTTCATGGAGAGGTTGGCCTGGTGCAGCCAGAAGCGGCGCACTTGGGCAGGTTGCAGTTCCAACGTTGCCAGGTGTCCGGTGATGTGTTCGGCGGCCATGGGGCACACCTCCTTGAACACTTTGCGGCCTTCCTGGCGGAACAACTGGTCGCGGTCGTCCGGGTCGCGGTCTTCAGAGCGGGACATGAAGCCGTGGTTGTTGCGGATGGCGTTGGAAAACGTGGTGGTGAGTTGGGTGCCCAGCACTTCAAAGCTGCCTGCGGGCGCCAGGTCCAGGCGTTCCACCAGCACCGCGGTGCACACGTCGCCAAAGATGAAGTGGCAGTCCCGGTCTATCCAGGCCTGGTGGCCGGAGGTGATTTCGGGGCTGATCACCAGCACGGCGCGGGCCGAACCGGTGCGCACGGCGTTCACGGCCTGTTCAATGCCGAAGGTGGCCGACGAGCAGGCCACATTCATGTCAAAGCCGTAGCCCTGAATCCCCAGCGCGGTCTGGATTTCCACCGCCATGGCGGGGTAGGCGCGTTGCTGGTTGGCGCAGGCGCAAATGACGCTGTCCACATCGGCGGCGGTTTTGCCCGCAGCGTCCAGCGCAGCCTGCGCGGCTTTGACGCCGATTTCGGCCATGAGGGATATTTCCGTGTCCGGGCGCGGGGTGAACACCGGGCGCATGCGGTGCGGGTCCAGCACGCCGGACTTTTCCATCACATAGCGGCGTTGGATGCCGGAGGCTTTTTCGATGAATTCGACGTTGGATTCGACCAGCGCAGTGTGGCTGCCTGCGGCAATGTCTTGTGCGTGCTTGGCATTTTCCAGCTGGGCATACTGGTTGTACGCAGCCACCAATTCTTCGTTGGTGATGACTTCGGGTGGCGTAAAAAGGCCGGTACTGCTGATGGCAACACGATGCATAGTAAAGAGCTCTTGGGGTGACGGGCATTGGCCAAATCCAATGCCGCGCTGATTATGCTCCGGGTTTTTGCCGTCGCAGGGGTTACAGACGCCCTGGCATAGGGCGCTGTACTGCGGTACGCTGTGCGCCAGACCCTCTCTTTACGGACGCACCATGACCCAGTTTCGCGCCTGGGCCGCCACACGCAGCGGCGGCCCCCTGGAAAAATTCGAGTTTGACCCCGGTCCCATGGACCCGGAGGACGTGGAAATTGCGGTCGAATACTGCGGTGTATGCCACTCCGACCTGGCCATGGTGGACAGCGAGTGGTTTCCGGCCAACTACCCCCTGGTGCCCGGCCATGAGGTGGTGGGCACCATTGTGGCGGTGGGGGCGCAGGCCAAGGGCCGCCACGTGGGCCAGCGCGTGGGCCTGGGCTGGCACAGCCGCAGTTGCCTGCATTGCCAGCACTGCCTGGGCGGTGAGCAGAACCTGTGCCGTAAAAGCCAGCCCACCATCATCGGCCGCCATGGCGGTTTTGCCGACCGCGTGCGTGCCCACTGGAGCTGGAACATTCCCCTGCCCGACGCGCTGGATGCCAGCGCGGTCGGCCCTTTGATGTGCGGTGGCGGTACTGCGTTTTTGCCCTTTGTGGTCCACGGCATCCAACCCACCGACAAGGTGGGCGTGGTGGGTATCGGCGGTCTGGGCCATCTGGCGGTGAAGTTCGCCCGGGCCTGGGGTTGCGAGGTAACCGCGTTCACCTCCACGCCCTCCAAGCGTGAAGAGGCTTTGGCGCTGGGCGCGCACCACACCATCTCCAGTGTGGACGTGAAAGAACTCAAAACGATTGCCGGAACGCTGGACTTCTTGCTGGTCACGGTAGGCGCCAGCCTGGAGTGGGATGCGCTGATCGGCACGCTGGCGCCCAAGGGGCGTATGCACATGGTGGGGGTGGTGACCGAGGCGATGAAGCTGCGCACCAGCGGCTTGTTGTCGTGGCAGCGCAGCATCTCGGCATCCCCCACGCCCTCGCCCACGATGCTGGCCAAAATGCTGGAGTTCTCAGCCCGCCACGGCATTGCGCCGCAGGTGGAGCACTTTCCCATGCGCCGGGTCAACGAGGCGCTGGACCACCTGCGTTCGGGTCAGGCCCGTTACCGGGTGGTGCTGGACGCCGATTTCAGCTGACCTCGCCGCCAAAACGCTGGATCAGGTTGGCGATGTACTGCTCGGTCAGTGCCTCGAATTCGGCTTCCACCAGGGGCGCCACCACCATTTTCATGAGGCCGGGCAGGGGCAGGGGCAGGGTCAGTTCGGCTTCCAGTTGAAGCACCAGCTTGGTGGACTTTTCCTTTTCGGTGATTTTCCAACTGCCGGACACCTGGGCATTGCCTTCGCCTTGGATCGGCGTCCACGCCACTGTGCCTTTGGTTTTGTTGGAAACATAACGGGATGCGTACACCGTTTGCAGGTCCAGGGAGCCCACGCTGATCTTTTCCATTTCCCAGCGGTAAGCGCCGTCGCCCTGGTCCACCAGACGGCTCACTTTGGGGTAATGGCTGGCGGAGTCGGGCACATTGGCCAGCACGTCGAACACTTCCTTGGCGCTTGCCTTGACCTTGAATTCATAACCAAGTTCGACGGGGACGGTGATCGCCATGGGATCTCCTGAATAGGGGGGGCTGCAACGGGTCGGCATGTTACTGCAAGCCAGTCTAGAGCGGCAACCTTAGGCCGTGGCGAATTTAATTCAGGTCAAGTTATTCTGTGGCTCTCGTGCACATACTGGCCTTTTCAAATTTTTTGCAGGGAGCGTCACACCGTGACCAAGCCATTAACCATCGACTCCATTGAAGCATGCGTAGACCACGTGCTGGACACCATTGTGGGGGACGTTGTCCTCGGTATTCCTTTAGGGGTGGGCAAGCCCAATCCGCTGGTCAATGCGCTGTACCGCCGCATCAAGGCCAACCCCGCGCGCAAGCTGCGCATCATCACCGCGCTGTCGCTGGAAAAGCCGGTGGGCCACAGCGAGCTGGAGAAGAATTTTCTGGAGCCCCTGGTCGAGCGGGTGTTTGAAGACTACCCCGACATGGACTATGTGAAAGATGCCCGCTCGGGCGAGCTGCCGTCCCATATCGAGGTGCGCGAGTTCTTCATGAAGACCGGCGACTACCTGGGCAACGACACGGCGCAGATCAGCTACATCTCCACCAACTACACCTTTGTGGCGCGCGACATGGGGGTGCAGGGCATCAACGTGCTGGCCCAGGCGGTCGCGGCCAAGGAAGACGCCAAAGGGCTGCGCCTGAGCTTGTCCAGCAACCCCGATGTCAGCCACGAGGTGATTGCCAATATGCGCTCCACCGGGGCGCCCCTGATTGCCATTGGGGTGATCAACCACAAGATGCCCTTCATGCCCAATGGCGCGGAAGTGAGCCCCGAATTTTTTGACGTGGTGGTGACCGACCCTGCGGCCACCCACGCCGTGTTTGCCCCGCCCAATGCCCGCATCAGTGTGGCGGACTACGCCATCGGGCTGCATGCGTCCAGCCTGGTCACGGACGGCGGTACCCTGCAAATTGGCATCGGCTCACTGGGCGATGCCATTGCCCAGGCGCTGGTGGTGCGGGACCGCCACAGCGCGGAATACAAACGCATTCTCGAATCGCTGTGCCCCCAGGGTCTGCAGGGGCGCGAGCTGGGGCGTTTTGATGAAGGCCTGTATGGCTGCTCCGAAATGTTTGTCAACGGCTTTCTCAAGCTGATCGAGGCGGGCATTGTGCGCCGCGAAGTGTTTGGCGATGCCGTGTTGCAGCAAATGCTCAACGACGGGCGCATCCAGGACGAGACCGTCACGCCGGATACCTTGCGCGCGCTGCTGGACGGTGGGCGGATTCGCTCGCCCCTGGGCGCTGAAGACCTGGCCTTCCTGCAGCGTTTTGGCGTCTTGCGGCCCGAAGTGGTGCTTCATGGGGATACCCTGGAGCTGGACGGCACGCGCTGCAGTAACAACCTGCGCGACGATGCCAGTTTGGACTGTGTGGGCGCCAACATGCTGGGCCCGCGCCTCACGGGCGGCATTTTCATGACCGGGGGGTTCTTCCTCGGCCCCCGCGACTTTTATGAACGTCTGCGCACCATGCCGCCGCAGGAGCTGGACAAGATCGACATGACGCGCATTGACTTCATCAACCAGTTGTATGGCGACGATGCCTTGAAGCGTGCGCAGCGGCGCAAGGCGCGTTTCATCAACACCACCATGGTGGTGACCCTGCTGGGTGCTGCGGCCAGCGACGCACTGGAGTCGGGCCAGGTGGTCAGCGGCGTGGGCGGGCAGTACAACTTTGTGGCCATGTCCCATGCGCTGCCCGATGCCCGCTTGCTGATGATGCTGCGCTCCACCCACGACAACAAGGACGGGCTCAAAAGCAGCATTGTGTGGAACTACGGGCATGTCACCATCCCCCGCCATTTGCGCGACGTGGTGATCACCGAATACGGCATTGCCGAGTTGCGGGGCTTGTCCGATGGTGAGGTGGTCAAGCGCCTGATCGAGATTGCGGATTCCCGCTTCCAGGGCGAGCTGGTCAAACAGGCCAAGGCCCACGGCAAGCTGGATGCGGGCTACGAAGTGCCTGAGTGCTACCGCAACAACCTGCCCCAGGCCCTGGCCGCCAAACTGCGCCCCTGGATGCAGGCCGGCTTGTTGCCCGACTTCCCCTTTGGCACCGACCTGACCGACGATGAGCAGCACATGGTCAAGGCCATGAAGAAGATGAAGCAGGCCAGCCACCGCCCGGCCGAGATGCTGTCCATGGCGATCAAGAGCCTGTGGGAAGGCAAGGAAGCACCACCGGCCTACCTGGAGCGCCTGGGCCTGTCGGAGGCGCGCGGCTTCAAGGAGATGCTCATGCGCCGCCTGTTCGCCGGGAATCTTTAGGCGAACAAGCCCGTCATTGGGAGCCTGCGCCGCACAGGCTGCGCAGCCGCTGCAAGGTGAGCTGCAGCAGCCGCGCATCGGAGCTGGCGCGGTGGCGCTGGGTGCCGCGCTCGCTGCTGACCTGGGCCTTGACGGTATGCCATTGGTCGGCTTGTGCGTCATTGAGCAGGGCGCGCAGGTTTTCCAGCTTGAAACGCGGTGCCATGTCCGCCGCATCAAACAGCGCGCCCAGCCAGCTGTAGTCATTGGCCCAGCCGTCCGAATACACGGTTTGTCCGGCCAGCTGCTGGTTCAACTGGCGGGCGACCTCCTTTGCGGGCAGGCCGCGCGCCAGGATCAGTGCACGCGGGATATGGTGCAGGGTTTCGGCCTGTGCGTCCCAGTGGGTCCAATGCGCTTCGGGGCGCACCAGCGTGCAATAGGCGTGTCCGTCGGGCAGGACAAAGCCCACTTCAATGGGGTAGCTGTTGCGCCCGAAGCCCGAGGCTTCGACATCCAGAACGGCCGGTGCAAGCGCGTGGTGCATGGTGTTGTATGGCTTATTCCGTTTTCAGATCAATGAGAGATTAGGCGCCCCGACGCAGGCAGTGCTTTAGCACGACAAGGAGGGGCAACGACATATCGCATGGATATGGAAATGGAATTATCCCGGTGCGGGAACCTGTTCGACCACCAGCGGCCCCAGCCAAGCCCCCGCATCTTGGGGCAGCAGGGGTCTGGAATACAAATAACCCTGCAGTTCCCCACAGCCTGCGTCGCGTGCGGTGTGGGCCTGTTCTGCGGTTTCTATGCCTTCGGCGACCACATGCAAATGCAAGGCATCGGCCAGCTGGCAAATGGCGCGCACCACCGCGATGGCGTCGCTGGAGGGCAAGGGTTCGATCAGGCCCCGGTCTATTTTGAGGGTGTGCAGGCGCAAGCTGCGCAGCATGTTGAGCGAGGAAAAGCCGGTGCCGAAGTCGTCCATGGCGACGTGCACGCCCATGGCCCGCAACTGTTCCACCTGCAGCACGGTTTGCTCCATGTTTTGAACGGCGGAGCTTTCGGTGATTTCCAGCGTCAGCCATTGCGCGGCCACACCACAGGAGTCCAGGATGTGCGCCACCAGTTGGGGGAAGCGGGGGGCCAGCAATTGCAAGGGGGACACGTTGACCGCCACCGGCACGCAAGTGCCGTATTGCAGCTGCCAGCTGGCGATCTGCTGGCAGGCCTGTCTGAGCAAAGCGGTGCCCAGCACGCCAATCAAGCCGGTGCGCTCGGCGGCGGCGATAAATTCCACCGGGCTCACCGGCCCCACGCCGGGGCGGTCCCAGCGCGCCAGGGCCTCGAAGCTGGTCAAGCGGCCCGATTGGGCGTTCACCTTGGGTTGGAACACCAGGTGAAATTCCGCGCGCTCGATGCCTGCGCGCAGCGCCTGCTCTTGTTCCAGCACATTGCTGGAGCCGCGCTCAAACGCTTTTTCTGCAAGCCGGTGGGAGGTGCCGGGGGTGCGCTTGGCCACATGCATGGCCGCATTGGCGGCGCGCAACAGCGAGTCCGCATCGCGGGCGCTGTTGGGGTACAGGGCAATGCCCAGGGATGCGTCGAGGAAGATTTCCCCCTCGTTCACCTGCAGCGGCCTGGCGAGCAGCTGGCGCACTGCGGTGACCAGGGCCACGGCGGTTTCACCCAAATCACCATCGCCATGCGGGGCCGAGACCAATGCAAATTCATCGCCCGCCAGGCGCATCACCTCGACGCCTGTATCCAGCGCGCCGCGCAGGGCGTGCCCCAGCGCTTTGAGCACCTCGTCCCCCATGGCGTGGCCATGGGCTTCGTTGAACAGCTTGAAGCGGTCGATGTTCATCAGCACCAGTACAAAGCGCTCTCCTGGGCCATCGGGCTGGCAGCGCTGGCGCAGGCTTTTGAGCAAGGCAGCGCGGTTGGGCAAGCCGGTCAGGTCATCGTGCAGGGCCTGGTAGACCAGGGCCTGGTTGGCCTGGTAGCGTTCGGTGTCGTCCGAAATCAGCACCTGCACGGCTGGCAGGCCATCCCACTCGGTGCAGAAAAAATGAAAACGCAGCCACATGGGGGTGCCGTCCTGGCGGTGGCGCAGGGCCTCGTAGCTGAAATCGTCTTGCTGGCCGCTTTGAATGCGTTGCAGCAACTGGCCCACCATGGCGCGCTCGGCCTTGGGGATGGACCGGGTGACCACCGCGGAATTCATGTCGGCAATGTCGCTGGCCCCGTAGATGTCCATGCAAGCCGGGTTGGCATAGACGATGTGCTCGGTCTGGAAGATCAAAATGCCCTGGTGCGAACGGTCGGTCAGGCGCTCAAAGCGGTGTTGCAATTTCCGGGCGGCCAGCGCGATCCGGTCCAAAGCGGCATAGAGCAGCACCAGCCCCAAGGCCATGCGCAGCAGCGCACCCAGTATGGCCTGCAGGGCCACCCCCCCGTCCTGGTACACCACGTAGACAAACTGGTTCAGGCCCAGCAGGACCAGCAGTGGACCCACCAATTTTTCGGAGTGGTAGCGCGTGGCGCCGGAGTTCCACAACCAATAGGTGCATACCACGCCCAGCAGGGTATTGATGGCGGCGGCGATGGCCTGGCCCAAGCGCATGCCGCCGAGCCCAAGGGTGGTGGCGTTGACGGCCACCAGCGCCAGCAGAAACAGACCAACCCATTTTGTGGGGACCGGCCGGTGGGCCAGGTGCATGGTCCCTACCGCCAGCAAAGTGGTGTACATGGCGGCCACGGCGGGAAGCGCGGTCCTCCCCAGGAGGTCCGCGGCCGGGCTGTTTTGTGCGGTGAGCCAGAAAGTGGCGGGCACCAGCAGCTGCACCAGATTGGCCCAACCCATATAGCGGGTGAAGGCTTGTGTGCGGTCCCGGCGCCAGACCAACACCAGTGCCACCCCCATGATGAGGCTGACAGCGGCGTTGATGGTCAGGGCATAGTTCATCGAAAATAACATGGCGTGGTGCGGCTATTGTGCGGCTTGCAGGTGAAAATCGACTTTCTTATAACTGCGGGATTACCCTATGGCGAGTAGCCTTCTTGCTCTGATTGACGACATTGCCACTATTTTGGACGATGTGGCGGTGCTGACCAAAGTGGCAGCCCAGAAAACTGCCGGGGTGCTGGGCGACGACCTGGCACTGAATGCGCAACAGGTGGCCGGAGTGACCGCCGACCGGGAGCTGCCGGTGGTGTGGGCGGTGTGCAAGGGCTCCTTGCTCAACAAGCTGATTCTGGTGCCCTCGGCACTGGCCATCAGCTTCGTCATCCCCTGGGCGGTGACCCCATTGTTGATGGTGGGCGGTGCCTTTTTGTGTTTTGAGGGTTTTGAAAAACTGGCGCACAAGTTCTTGCACCACGCAGCTGAGGACCAGGCGCATGAGGCCGAGCTGATGCAGGCGCTGGCGGACCCCTCGGTGGACCTGCTGGCGCTGGAGCGGGACAAGGTCAAAGGCGCCATCCGCACCGACTTCATCCTGTCGGCCGAAATCATTGCCATCACCCTGGGCACGGTGCAAACCAGTGGCTGGATGACGCAGCTCAGCGTGCTCAGCGGCATTGCGGTGCTGATGACGTTTGGGGTCTACGGCATTGTGGCGGGCATCGTCAAGATCGACGATCTGGGGCTGTACCTCAGCCGCAAGGGCGGTGCAGGTGGCTGGGCCGAAGTGCAGCGGGCGTGGGGGCGTGGCCTGTTGGGCGCGGCGCCCTGGCTGATGAAGTTTTTGTCGGTGGCCGGTACCGCCGCCATGTTTTTGGTGGGCGGTGGCATTCTGGTGCATGGCCTGCCGTTCTTGCACCACGGGGTGGACGCTCTGGTATCGGGGCTGGCCGACATGGCGCTGGCGCAGGCTGCGGTGCCACTGCTGCTGGATGCGCTGGCCGGTGTGGTCGCCGGGGCGCTGGTCTTGCTGGCGGTGACCGGGGGCCAGCGTGTGCGTCAGTTATTCAAGCCATAAATGGCTGCAGCCCGCGTGGAATAAGCGCAAACAGCTCCTGAATTTATAGCGAAACTGATGCACGCAGGGGCCAAGTTCAGAACTGCTGCGTGATGTGCACCGAGTCCTGGTGGCGTTCGACCTGCACATTGGGTGAGCCGTTGCGGGCCAGGTGCAGCATGCGCGCATTGCCGGGCAGCACATCGGCCACAAAGCCGCGCAGGCCCCGGCGCTTGGCGTGCTGCACCATGCAGGCCTGCAAGGCCCCGCCCAATCCGCTGCCCTGCCAGTCGGGGTGCACCATGAAGGCGGTGTCGGCCAGGTTGGTGGTCGGGTTGGTGAAATAACACGATTGGCCCACGATCTGCGCCTCTTCGCGCCCGCCGGTGGTGGCCACAAAGGCCACTTCGTTCTCGTAGTTCACATTGCACAGGCGCTCCACCTCCTGGTCGGACAGGCCGCGCACATTGCGGAAAAAACGGGTGTACACGTCTTCTTCGCTCAGGTGGTGGAACAGCTCGCGGATGCCCTGCGCGTCGCTGGACAGGGCCGGGCGCAGTAGCACGGTGCGGCCGTCCTTGAGGGTGATGGTCTGCTCTTCCTCCACCGGGTAGGCACGCAGGTTGTGCAGGGTTTGCTCCAGCGGCAGGTAGCCCAGTGCCTGCGCCTGGGCAAACAGCGCGGGGCGAAATTTCGGGTGGGCCAGCTCGATCAGCGCGGTGGCCCGCTGGCGGATGGACTTGCCAAACAAATAGGCGATGCCGTATTCGGTTACCACGTAATGCACATCGGTGCGCGCAATGGTGGCCGCCTCGCCCGCCAGCAGGGCCGGGCGGATGCGGGAGGTTTCGCCGTCCTCGGTGGTGGAGGTCATGCAGATGATGGGCTTGCCGCCGGGCGAGCGCGAGGCGCCGCGCAAGAATTCCCCCTGGTTGCCGATGCCGCTGTAGAACTCGCCGTCAAACTGGTCCACACACACCTGGCCGGTGAGGTCGATGGCAAAGGCCTGGGCAATGGCCACCATCTTGTGCTGTGCCGCAATGGTGGCCGGGTTGCACACCACGTCGATGGGCTGGAACACAAACAAGGGGTTGCGGTCAATCAGGTCGTACAACCTGCGCGAACCCAGCGCCAGGCTGGTCACGATCTTGAAGGGCTGGCTGGTCTTTTTGGCCCCCGTCAGGCTGCCGTGCTCCAGCAGCGGAAAAATGGCGTCGGAGATGACATCGGAGTGGATGCCCAGGTCCTTGCGATCGGTAAGGTACTGCAAGGCTTCGTGGGCCAGTTGCCCCAGCCCGATCTGCAGCGTGGAGCCATCGTCGATGATGCCGGCAATGTAGCGCGCAATGCGCTGCACATCCTCGGCCTGCGAAGGGCTGCGCTGCAGTTCGGTGATGGGCGTGTCCACCGGCACCAGGTGGTGGATGCGGCTGACATGCAGCGTGGAGTCGCCCATGGAGCGCGGCATGGCCGGGTTGACCTCGGCAATCACCAGCCGGGCGCGCGCCACCGCCGCCGGGATGATGTCCACCGAAATGCCCAGGCTCACAAAACCAAACGCGTCGGGCAGGCTGACCTGGATCAGTGCCACGTCCACCGGCACCCGCCCCAGCGCCATCATCTCCGGCACCCGCGCCACCGACATGGGCACATACTCCACCAGCCCCTGCTTGACGGCGGCGCGCATGTCGCTGCCGACAAAAAAGGTGCGGTGCTTGAAGCGCGTGGTGCTGTGGCCGTCGGCATCGTGCTCAAAGGCCTGGATGGTGAAAAAGTGCAGCAGCTCCAGGTCGGCCGGTACCACCGGCAGCGCTTCCAGCGCCCGCAGCAAGCCCTGGGGCGCGGCACAGCCGGTGCCCACAAACACATGCTCGCCATTGCGGATCTGGCCTACTGCCTGCTGCGCAGAGCACACCTTGTCAGCGTAGGCGTCAAGTGGGTGCGGTTTTTTGGGGCTTTTGGAAAACATGGCTGGCTTGTCCTGCATCGGGCCGGGTCGGCGGGAGTTCGTATCATCCCGCATATCGGCGGAATTGGGCAACTGCCCGGATGACACTTCAATAGAGGAGCAACTCCATGGATTTAGGACTTCGCGGCAAATGGGCTTTGGTGTGTGGCGCCAGCAAAGGGCTGGGCCTGGGCTGTGCGCGGGCGCTGGTGCAAGAGGGGGTGAACGTGCTCATGGTGGCGCGGGGGCGCGAGCAATTGGAAACATCTGCTACTGAATTGATAGCTGCTTGCGCAGATTCTACGGGGGCTAGCGTGCTATTTTGTGCCCAAGATATCACGACCGAGGCGGGCCGGGCGGCGGTGTTCGCCGTGCGCGGCGACTTCGACATTGTGGTCACCAATGCCGGGGGCCCGCCCACCGGCAACTTTAGGGACTGGGACCGCGACGCCTGGATCAAGGCCGTGGACGCCAATATGCTCACCCCCATCGAACTCATCAAGGCCACGGTGGACGGCATGGCGGCGCGCGGCTTTGGCCGCGTTGTCAACATCACGTCCAGCGCCGTGAAGTCGCCCATCGACATCCTGGGCCTGTCCAACGGCGCGCGCAGCGGCCTGACCGGTTTTGTAGCCGGTGTGGCGCGCTCCAGCCTGGCGGCCCAGGGGGTGACGATCAACAACCTGCTGCCCGGCGCCTTTGACACCGACCGCCTGCGCAGCACCCTGCAAGGCACCGCGCAAAAAAGCGGCCAGCCGCTGGACGCGGTGACCGACCAACGCCGCCAAGCCATCCCCGCCCGGCGCTTTGGCACGCCCGATGAGTTTGGCGCGGTGTGCGCATTTTTGTGCAGCCGACAAGCGGGCTACATCACCGGGCAAAACGTGCTGGTGGACGGCGGGGCGTATCCGGGCACGTTTTGAGCGGGGATAGGCAAGCCTCGGAGATGACGGCGAACCTACCCAGCCCAGCCATCGCGCAGCACATGGCGCAGTGCCTTGCCACGGGCGTCGCGGTACACGTCAAAGTCGGAATCAATGGTTAACACATGGCGCAAACCGTGGCGCGCAGCCAGGTCGGCGACGGATGCATCGGACAAGTCAAATGGCAAATCATGGAAGCGCTCGCTGATTAACAGCACCTGTGCCAAGGCCTCGGGCAAGGCTTCAGCGCCAGGCGCATCCAGCGTAAAACCGCCCCTTTGCCCCCAGCGCAAAAAGTCCAGCGCCGCCGCGTTGCTGACGCGCCGGGCCAGCATGGCGCACACCTCGGTGACGACTGGCCAGGTCGTCAGCAGCCGGGCCTGTGGGTTGGCTTGCAGCCACTGCAGCACAGGTGTGTGCCAATGGTCTGCCGTGTTGAAAAGGGCCAGCAGCGGGCCGCTGTCGGCCACCACCGTGCGTGCTGCAGTGCCAACGCTTGCCGCCGAGCGCCGTCCCGGCGCTCGCGCGTCAGTTTTTGCCATGGCGTGGCTTGGCAGCGGGCGCAGGGCCTGCGGGATGTTTTTGATCCCAAATCTGTTGCAACGCAGCCCGGCGCTGGCTGGACAAATCTGCCGCCCCAGCGTGCTTGCCAAACAAATCCTCCCCCAGTGCGTAGGCCGAAGGGGCAGGCGGTGCCGTTTGCGCCAAATAAGCCTGCAAAGCCTCGCGCATCAGTGCACTGGCAGAGCGCCCCACGGTCGCACAGCGCTGACGCAAAGCACGCTCCAGCGGTTCATCGAGTTTGACGGTCATGGTCATGGCGATGGCTTCTCAAAAAGTAATACCGAAATTATTACACCATCAATTTGCAACATTCATGAAAAGGGTGAACACATGCCAGTACAGAGAGTGGCGCTTACCACCAACGATTCTGCATGCCCTTGAATATGGCAGCTACGACCTCAAGCGCCTCCTGCAACCCAAGGCTGCACCCGCCACCGGTGCCACATTGGACCTGGTATTTTGGGACAACATACTGGCCGACTTGCGCCAGCACGTGGGCAACTACCCGCCAAATTCCGATTCCCCCGCAGATGCCCAGCGTGCGCGGCGCGATGCCACCGCGTTGATGGGCATGCTGAACGCCATGTTTTCCACCGCCACCTGGACAGACCACGCTGTCTGTCAGCTGTGCGGCGGCGCTGAATCCGGTGATTGTGGCGAGCTGGCAGTAGGGGGATTGGCAGTGTTATGGGGTGGCGCCCATAGCACTGCTTGTTGTGATGCTGGGTGGCTTTTCTGATGCGCAAAGGAGTTCACACTTTTTTCATGAGGTCGTTAAGATGCACGCAATTTCTGAGCACCTTTGGCCCCGGCCTTTTTGGAGATCTCATGCGACTGCTCCCCCTGCGATGGATTGCCTTGTGTCTGTCTGTGCTGGCCTTGGGCCAGGCGCTTCCTGCGTTGGCCTTGCCGCCCGCCACCGGCAAGGTCATCCTGACCATCTCGGGCAAGGTGGGTGAAAAAAACGCCCCCCATGCGGCCGTGTTTGACCTCGCCATGCTGCAAAAATTGCCCCAGCAGACCTTCACCACCATGACACCCTGGGACAAACGTCCGATCCAATTCACCGGCCCTTTGTTGCGGGATGTGCTGGCGGCGGCCAAGGCCAGCGGCAGCACCATCAAAGCTTTGGCCTTGAATGACTACCAGACCCGCATTCCGGTGCAAGACGCTCAAAAGTACGACGTCATCGTGGCGCACCAGATGAACGGAGAAGCCATTCCGGTCAAGACCAAAGGCCCCCTTTTCATCGTCTACCCCTATGACACCCAGGCGGAACTGCGCTCCACCGTGTACTACGAGCGATCGGCGTGGCAGCTCAAGGCCATGACCATTGAATAGATGCGCCATGCGGGGCCACGCCAACCACCGACGCTTTCTTTTTTGGCTGGCGCTGGGGACTGCGTTGATGGCCTTGGCCATGGCCGTGCTGCTGGTATTCACGCTGGCGCAGCGCCGGGCGGTGCAACTCGCTGCGGGCCTGCGCCACGACTCCATTACGGCACCGGCTTTTGAGTGTGAACGCGAGTTTTTGCGCTTTCGCCAGGCGCTCGATAGCACCGTCCATAGCCGCCATCCGCCCGGCCACGACGAACTGACACTGCGCTACGACCTGTTCCTGAGCCGCTTGACGCTGCTGCGCGACAGTCCCAGCATTTCAGTGCTGGTGCAGCGGCCGGAGTACCAAACGGTGGTGCCGCAGCTGGAGCAGTGGGCGCGGCGGGCGGACCGGGTGATTCCCAGCGTGCGGCCCGACCCGCAGGCGCTGGCGGGCCTGCTCGACGAGGTCAACGCCATGGCCTTTGATGTGCATGCCCTGAGTCTGGCCGCCAACTCCGTGGTGTCGCGCCTGGTGGAGGACCAGGAAAACACCTTGCTCAAACAATCGGAGCAGATTGTGGCGCTGACGCTGGCGCAACTGATTTTGCTGTCCATCGCCGCCACCGCCCTGGTGGTGCGCCATAAGCGCCAGGAGCAGGAGCGTCTGGCCCTGGAGGTGCTGACCGACAAGTTGCACCGCTCGCAGGAAGCCCTGGCCCGCAGCGAAACCAAGGCCGCTTTAAGCACCGTGATCGCCAGTGTGTCGCACGAACTCAGCACCCCCTTGGGCAACAGCCTGATGACGGCCAGCACCCTGGTGGACCAGAGCCGCGATTTTCGGCGCACCTTCGACAGCAACCAACTCAAACGCTCTGAACTCAGCGCTTTTGTCGAGAACGTGTGTGAAGGCAACGACCTGATGCTGCGCAACCTGCAGCGGGCGGTGGCCTTGCTCAAAAATTTCAGGCAGGTGGCCAACGACCAGGCCAGCGAACAACGCCGCCGTTTTGATCTGGCGACGGTGGTTCACGAAGTGGTGGACACCCTGGCGCCCAGTCTCAAACGCCAGCCGCACACCATCGTGCTGGACATCCCGCCCGGCATCACCATGGACAGCCTGCCCGGCCCCCTGGGCCAGGTCATCATCAATCTGGTCAACAATGCCTATTTGCACGGTTTCGAGGGCCGAACGGATGGGGTTTTGACCATCCGTGCCACCCAGGGTGGTGGCCATGTGCATCTGGTTTTTAGCGACAACGGCGTGGGCATGTCGCCGCAAACGCAGGCCCGTTTGTTTCAGCCGTTTTTCAGCACCAAAACGGGGGAGGGCGGCACGGGTCTGGGCATGACGATTGTGGCCGACCTCGTTCGCAAAACACTGGGGGGTACGCTGGAGGTGTACTCCATCTTGGGCAGCGGTACCACTATGCGCCTGGATTTGCCGCTGGTCGTGCCCCGTATTGAGGAGTGAACCCTGCGCATGCCTTTGGGCAGGCACAGGGGATTAACGCCGGGACGACAGCACAATCCCCGAGACGATCAACACAAACGCCAGCGCATGGAAGGCCTGCGGTGTTTCCCCCAGAAACGCGGCGGACAGCAGGGCCGTGAACAGCGGCGTGAGGTTGATGAAAAACCCGGCCACCGCCGGACCGGCGCGTGACACCCCCGCGCCCCAGGAGCCATAGGCGATCACCGCCGGTCCCACGGCGATGAAAGCCAGCGCGCTGACCAGGGGCCAGCCCCACTGGATGTGGGCGGCGCTCAGTGTCCACTCGGCACCGGCAAAGGCGGCGGACCAGCCCAGGCCAAACACGATTTGCCCCAGCAGAAAGGCCGCCCAATCGGTGCGCAGAGAGGCAGACTCGGGGGTGGGGTGGACCAGCATCCAGCTGTAGTAGGCCCAGGCCATGGACGCGATCAGAATGTACAGGTCGCCCGCCACCAGGCGCATGCCCAGCAACACCTCCCACTGCCCGCGCGACAGCACCAGCAGCACACCGGCGATGGACAGCACCGCCCCCAGCAATTGCCGGTGGGACACCGGCACCTTGAAAAACAGCCTGCCAATGAGCAGCATCCACACCGGCGTGCTGGCCCCCACCAGGGTCACATTGATGGGGGTGGAGGTGTTGAGCGCCAGGTACAGCAGGGCGTTGTAGCCGCCGATGCTGAACAGGCTCAAAAACGCAAAGCGCCGCCACTGGCGCCACAAGGGGCTGCTGCCCCGCAGCACGCCGCCCGCCAGGGGCAACAGCAGCACAAAGGCCATCGCCCAGCGCAGCAGGTTCAGGGTCATGGGCGACACCAGCGGGGCGACCACGCGCCCCACCACGGCGTTGCCCGACCACAGCAGGGGCGGGATGATGAGCAGCACAATGGCGGCGGGGGTCAGGCGTTGGGTCATGGCAGGACTGTACCAAGCCCGGTGTACCCCCGTGCACGGGGGTTTTTGATTCATGGCACCATCGGTAGCAATCTTTTGACAACCCGGAGAATCCGATGACGCAAACCCAGTCCCGAGCCATTTGTATTGACCAGCATGGAGGCCCGGAACAGCTCAAGCTGGTCCTTCAGGTGTTCATGGGTGACCCCGGCCCTGGCGAGGTGCGTATTCGCCACCATGCAGTGGGCCTGAATTTTATTGATGTCTACCAGCGCAGCGGCCTGTACCCCATGGCACTGCCGTTGCAATTGGGCATGGAGGCCTCCGGCGTCGTGGAAGCGGTGGGTGAGGGTGTCACCCATTTGCAAGCGGGTGACCGCGTGGCCTATGCCAGCCAGCCCCCGGGAAGCTACTGCGAGCTGCGGGTTATGCCCGCCAGATGCGTGTGCAAGCTTCCCAACAGTATTTCTTTTGCCACAGGCGCCGCCATGATGCTCAAGGGCCTGACCGCCCAGTATCTGCTCAAAAAAACCCAGCCCCAGGGAGGGCTGCATCCGGGCGATTTTGTGCTGTTTCACGCCGCAGCCGGTGGGGTGGGTCTGATTGCCTGCCAGTGGGCGCGGGCCATGGGCCTGCAACTCATTGGCACCGCGGGGTCGGACGCCAAATGCGCCCTGGCCCTGGAGAACGGCGCGGCCTTTGCCATCAATTACGCGACCGAGGACTTCCTGGCGCGGGTGAAAGACATCACCGCTGGCAAAGGCGTCAAGGTGGTTTACGACTCGGTGGGCAAGGACACCTGGGACAAGTCCCTGGACTGCATTGCGCCTTTTGGCCTGATGGCCAGTTTTGGCAATGCCTCGGGCCCGGTGGCGCCGTTTGCTCCGGGCATTTTGGGTGCCAAAGGCTCCTTGTACCTGACGCGCCAAACCCTGTTCACCCACATCGCCACCCGTGAGAGCACGCAGGCCATGGCGGATGATTTGTTTGACATGGTTGACAGCGGCCAGGTCCACATCCGCATCGGGCAACGCTACCCCCTGGAGCAGGTACAGCAAGCCCACCGGGACCTGGAGGCGCGGGCGACTACCGGCAGCACGATTTTGACTTTGTAGGGAACGGGATCAGCGGGTGCGCCGCACCCGCAGCAGTTCATCCAGAATCAGACAAACCGCGCCCACGGTGATGGCGCTGTCGGCCACGTTGAAGGCCGGAAAATGCATGCCGCGCCAGTGGAAGTCCAAAAAATCCACCACGTAGCCGTACAGCAGGCGGTCCACCACATTGCCGATGGCGCCGCCCAGAATGCAGGCCATGGCGAAGCTGAACAGGCGCTGGCCGGAATGGGATTTGAGCATCCAGATGATCACCCCTGCCGCCACAAAGCCGAGCACGGTAAAAAACCAGCGCTGCCAGCCCGAAGCGCCCGCCAGAAACGAGAAGGCCGCCCCGTAGTTGTGCACCCGCACCACGTTGAAAAAGCTGGTGACAACGCTGCTGTCCCCCAGGTGGTAGTAGCCCACAACCAATACCTTGGTGAACTGGTCCACCAGCAAGATGACGAAAGCCAGGCCCAGCCAGTGCAGCATGCCGCCCCCGGAGGCTTTGCCAAAGACCATGGTTTTACCGCCGCGTGCCATCAGGCGTAAGTGCGGGTTTCGCCCACACCGTCCAGGTTGCTGGCGCAGCGGCCACACAGGGTGGGATGGGCGGCTGCGCTGCCCACATCGTCGCAGTAGTGCCAGCAGCGTTCGCATTTGGTGCCATTTGATGCGCTAGCCCTGATGGACAGTGCGCTTCCAGCTACCAAAGTAATAGCAGATGTGATGAACACAAACTTCAGATCGGCCCCCAGGCTGGCCAGCAAGGCGTAGTCATCTTCTGCCACTGTCAGCGTGACTTCGGCTTGCAGGGACGCGCCCACCTGGCCATCGGCACGCAAGACTTCAATGTCTTTGTTCACCGCTTCCCGGATTTCGCGGATCCGCGCCCACTTGCGCAGCAGCGTCTCGTTGGGGGCTTCCAGGGCCACATAGGTGTCCATGAAGATGGAGTCAGCCGTGGCGGCCGGCGTCTTGCCTTCCGCCCCCAGTACGGCCCATGCCTCTTCGGCGGTGAAGCTGAGGAACGGCGCCATCCAGCGCAGCATGGCTTGGGTGATGGTCCACAGCGCCGTTTGTGCCGAGCGGCGGGCCAGGGACTGGGCGCCGGTGGTGTAGAGCCGGTCTTTCAGGATGTCCAGGTAGAAGGCGCCCAGGTCTTCGCTGCAATAAATCTGCAGCTTGGACACCACGGGGTGGAATTCATAGACCTCGTAATGCGCCAGGATGTCGGCTTGCAATTGCGCCGTGCGGCTCAGGGCGTAGCGGTCGATCTCCAGTAACTGGTCGGCGGGAACCGCGTCTTTGACCGGGTCAAAGTCGCTCACATTGGCCAGCAAAAACTTGCATGTGTTGCGCACCCGGCGGTAGGTGTCCACCACGCGGGCCAGAATCTTGTCGTCAATGTTCAGGTCGCCCGAATAGTCGGTCGATGCCACCCACAGGCGCACGATTTCGGCGCCCATTTTGGTGGTGATGGTCTGTGGTTCCACCGTGTTGCCCAGGGATTTGCTCATCTTGCGGCCCTGGCCGTCGGTGGCAAAGCCGTGGGTCAGCAGGCCCCGGTAGGGTGCGCGGTCAAACAACGCACAGCCCAGCAAGAGGGATGAATGGAACCAGCCGCGGTGCTGGTCGTGGCCTTCCAGGTACAGATCGGCCTCAGGCCCTTCGGCGTGGAAGGGGGGGCGGGCGTAGGCGTCCTTGTGGCTGCCGCGCAGCACATGCCAGAAGGTGGAGCCGGAGTCGAACCACACCTCCAGAATGTCGGTGCTCTTGGTGTAGTGCTCGGCATCTTCAGCGCCCAGGATGTCGGCCACGGTCACGCGGCTCCAGGCCTCGATGCCACCCTTTTCCACAATATCAGCCGCCTGGTCCAGGATGGCCATGGTGTTGGGGTGCAATTCGCCCGAATCCTTGTGCAAAAAGAACGGCACCGGCACGCCCCAGCTGCGCTGGCGCGAAATGCACCAGTCGGGGCGGTTGGCGATCATGTCGCGCAAGCGGGTTTTGCCGTTCTCGGGGTAGAAGCTGGTTTGCTCGATCGCGTCCAGGGCCAGCTGGCGCAGGGTCTTGGGCGCCTTGTCCTTGGTGAACACGCCCGCGCCTTCGTCCATGCGCACAAACCATTGGGCGGCGGCACGGTAGATCACCGGCGTCTTGTGGCGCCAGCAGTGCGGGTAGCTGTGGACGATGGGGCTGCTGGCCAGCAGGCGGTCATGTGTACGCAGGGTGTCGAGGATGACCGGGCAGGCTTTCCAGATGTTCAGGCCGCCGAACAGGGGCAGGTCGTCGGCATAGGTGCCGTTGCCCTGTACCGGGTTCAGGATGTCGTCGTATTTGAGGCCGTGGGCCACACAGCTGTTGAAGTCATCCACGCCGTAGGCGGGCGCGGAGTGCACGATGCCGGTGCCGTCGGAGTCGCTGACATAGTCGGCCAGATACACCGGAGACAGGCGTGCGTAGCCTGCATCCACGTCGTGCAAGGGGTGCTTGAAGTTCAGTCCCGCGAGTTGTTTGCCGCTGGTGGTGGCGATGACGGTGCCCGTGGTGCCGTAGCGCTCCAGGCACTTCTCGACCAGCGTGTCGGCCAGTACCAGCAGGCCGCGCGGGGTGTCCACCAGCGCATAGGTCAGCTCGGGGTGGGCGTTGAGCGCCTGGTTGGCGGGAATGGTCCAGGCGGTGGTGGTCCAGATGACGATAAAGGCCGACTTGGCTTCCAGCCGTGACGCCACCAGCGCTGAGGAGGGGTGGTCGGACAGTTTGCCGGGGAAAAATGCCTGCAGCAGCGCTTGCTTGTCAGCGGCTTCAAAGGCCACGTCCAGCGTGTCGCTCTTCTTGTCGGCGTATTCGATTTCGAATTCGGCCAGAGAGGAGCTGCAGTCAAAACACCAGTACACGGGCTTCAGGCCGCGGTAGACAAAGCCGCGTTCGATCACGCGCTTGAAGGCGCGGATCTGGCCGCCCTCGTTGGCCGGGTCCATGGTGCGGTAGGGGCGCTCCCAGTCGCCCAGCACGCCCAGGCGCTTGAAGTCTTCGCGCTGCTGCTCGATCTGCTCGGTGGCGTAGGCGCGGCTCTTGGCCTGCATGTCGTCTCTAGACAGCTTGCGGCCGTGCAGTTTTTCGATGGCGTTTTCGATCGGCAGGCCGTGGCAGTCCCAGCCGGGGATGTACTGCGCGTCAAAACCGCCCAACTGTTTGGACTTGACGATCATGTCCTTGAGCACCTTGTTCAGCGCGTGGCCGATGTGCAGCTTGCCGTTGGCGTAGGGCGGGCCGTCGTGCAGCACAAACAAAGGTGCGCCTTGGCGGTGGTCGCGCAGCTTTTTGTACAAGCCGCCAGACCGTTCGCCGGGCCGCCCCAAGGACGGCTGCACCCCCTCGGGGGGCCTGGCTTCGCCAGGGGTGGGGGCCATTTCGTTCCACGTTTTCACCC
>Ga0209343_10000094_pt1 | contig 107243 bp, 104 predicted proteins | sample RifCSPlowO2_02_FD_184026 | JGI IMG/M metagenome (GOLD analysis project Ga0209343, IMG submission 184026) | Groundwater microbial communities from Rifle, Colorado - Rifle CSP2_plank lowO2_0.2 (SPAdes) (version 2) | ecosystem: Environmental > Aquatic > Deep subsurface > Groundwater | place... | reverse complement strand
CCCCGACACGTTATCGTCGGGGTAATATTTTTAAAAAGGTGTCTCCCTCCGTACGCATAGAGGTTGTGAGGTGCTATTGAAAAAAACTACACCGCCGATTCGTTCTTTAGTTTTCTAATTTGTTCTTTTAGTCCCAAAGCTGTTTCATAGTCCATTTTTCTGATGGCTTTGTCCATAAGTTTCTGAAGTTGCTTCATGGCGTTTTGCCGCCCCAGTGCCGATATTGACTTTATTAAATTGAAGTCCGTCCCGTCAAAACCCTGTCCCTTCGGCTCAATGCTACGCCAACTTCGGGACGGGGACGGTAAGTCAAAATCCCCAATGTCTTTTATGATTGTCTTTGGGGTTATGCCATTGTCTTTGTTGTGTTTTTCCTGCTTCTTTCTGCGTCTTTGAGTTTCTTTAACGGCAAAATCAATAGACTTGGTTATTTTGTCGGCATACATTATGACATGGCCGTTAACGTTACGCGCGGCGCGGCCCATGGTTTGAATCAGGGTAGTCGCATTTCTTAAAAAACCTTCTTTATCGGCGTCCAATATTGCAATCAAAGAAACTTCGGGCAAGTCCAGTCCTTCCCTCAAAAGATTTACACCGACAAGAACGTCATAGTTACCAAGCCGGAGGCCTTTTAATATACTAAGTCTTTCAAGTGTTTTTATTTCGGAGTGGAGATAGTTAACCTTTATCCCTTGTTCGGCTAAATGCTCAGACAAGTCTTCGGCCATGCGTTTGGTAAGAGTTGTGACAATAACTCTCTCGCCTTTTTTAGTTCTGGCTCGGATGTTTTCTACTAAATGGGGAATTTGTCCTTCGGTTGGTTTTATTTCTATGGTTGGATCCAGCAGACCAGTCGGTCTGATAAGTTGTTCAGCAACGCCGTCTTTTCCCGCTTGCTCCATTTCAAATTTTGCTGGAGTCGCCGAGGTATATATGGTTTTCTGAATTCTTTTCTGAAACTCTGGAAATTTAAGAGGGCGGTTGTCTATGGCCGAAGGCAATCTGAAACCATAGTTAATAAGAGTTGATTTTCGTGAGTGATCGCCGGTAAACATTGAACGAAGTTGGGGAACTGTGATGTGTGACTCATCAATTATTGTTAAAAATTCCCCCTTTGAGGCAAAAAAGTCTAAAAGTGAGTGGGGCGGTTCTCCCGGTTTTCTAAAATCAAGATGGCGAGAATAGTTTTCTATTCCGTGGCAGTATCCTGTTTGGCGCATCATTTCTATGTCTTGTAATGTTTTTTCCTGAAGCCGGACAGCCTCCTGAAATTTCTTTTCTTTTTTTAAATGTTTGACGTGTTTCTGAAGTTCACTCTTTATGTTCTCAATTGCTAAACCTATTTTATTGTCGGATGTTACCCAATACTTTGCCGGAAATATTATTGTTTCAACTATTTTATCGTATTTTAAGTCTTTTAATTCCAATTCCTCAGGGTCAGAGATTGAAGCTTGCGTTATTTTCTCAATCCGGTCGTTTTTGAACTTTATTTTAATAACTTCTTGGGCGCTTGGGGCGACGACTTCTATTTCGTTGGTTGTTTTTCTAAAGCACCCTCTCTTGAGTTCGATGTCGGGAACATACTGAAGACGCATGAGTCCCCGCACCATTTCTGATGAACTCATTTTTTTATTTTCAAATATTTGTAAGCCAAGATTTTTATAATCTTCCGGCGAACCGAGGTTGTATATGCATGAAACCGAGGCGACAATAATTACGTCATCACGGCTTATTAGGGCTTGAGTGGCGGCGTGTCTTAAACGGTCTATTTCTTGATTTATTTTAGAATCCTTCTCTATGTATGTATCAGTGTGGGGTATGTATGCTTCGGGCTGATAGTAGTCATAATAACTAACGAAATAGTGAACGGCATTTTTGGGAAAAAATTCCTTGAACTCTTTGTATAATTGGGCAGCGAGAGTTTTGTTGTGAGAGACGATAAGGGTCGGTTTTTTGTAGTGTTCAATAATCTTTGCCATTGTAAATGTTTTTCCTGAACCGGTAACACCCAAAAGAACTTGATGCTTTTGTCCGGATTTCAAACCACCAATCAACTTGGCTATTGCGGTCGGTTGATCTCCGGTAGGACTAAATTTTGAATTGAGTTTAAACATTTGACAAGGTGTTTTACTGTGTTATTATTGGGAACAAAGGAGGAATGCTGATGGAGCAACAGATGACGGGTAGATTCAACTTTAGGGACTATCTCAACTTAATCTTTGTTATTTCGTTCCCCGTCTTTATGGTATTGGATTTTTGGAAAGGCTATCATTTTTGGGTAGCAATAGATTTTTTCTTTGTTCTTTCATCTGGGTACTTGATTTATCGAAAATTGAGGCCCCGCCAATAGGCGGGCCTTTTTTATTTCTGTTTTCAATGCTATTCTTCAACTGTAATAATAAATTAGAACGTAGCTGACTTGGTCAAGTCCAAGGCGCAAGTGAAGCCCGAACCAAGTCATATATAAATATGGCGAGGGAGGACTGGAGCTTGCAACGAAGGAATTGGACAAGAGCCTGCTTTGGGCCGAAGGCCAGCAGTGCGGTCAGCAAGTTATAATATGATTAGTTTTCTTGAAGGTACAATTGAATATGCAGGGGATAAATTCGTTATTTTGAATACGGGCAGTATAGGGTATAAGGTAAATATAACCCCCAGATTGCTAAATAGTTTAGCAAAAAATCAAGACCCTGTCAAGCTATTCGTGCACTCCCAATTGAACATGAGAGAGGGGACATTTGATTTATACGGATTTAATGACAGAGAAGGGTTGGAGTTGTTTCACCTGCTTATTTCGGTATCAGGAATAGGACCCAAAAATGCTCTGAACATAATGGCTTCAGTAGAACCAAAGCATCTTAAGGCGGCTGTGGTAAACAATGACCCTGAATATTTAAAAAAGATATCTGGTCTTGGGCCCAAAACTGCGCAAAGGCTGATAATGGAATTGCAAAACAAGGTTGATTATCTTGAAGAGGGAGACATGAAGGGAATGGACCTTGGTCAGGAAGGAGAGGCAACAGAAGCATTGTTAACTCTCGGTTATACTCTTAGTCAGGCAAAGGAGGCGTTGAAAGAAGATGCAAAAGGTAAGACACTAGAACAAAGAGTAAGGGAAGCACTCAAACTTTTGGGTAAAAATCGCCGATAATGAAATCTTTTCTACAAACACAAGATTGGTTGGAATTTCAGAAACATGTTGGCCGTAAGACATGGAGGTTTAACGACGGGAAAATAAAGGCAAATATAATTGAGCATAAACTACCTTTTGGGAAAAATTATCTCTATGTCCCTCATGGACCGGAGATTTCTTTTGGAGAAATTCAGAGCGGTTTAAAAAATGAAATAGACAATTTTTTGAAACACTTGAAAGATCTTGGAAAGGAAAACAAGTCTATATTTGTTAAAATGGAACCATTGGAAGATGTGGTGATGGAAGTTATTTATCGTAAGAACTTAAAGCATTCCAAAAAATCAATTCAACCGACAAAAACAGTTATTTTAGATTTAAATTTGCCGGAAGAAGTGCTTCTTTCCAAAATGCATCACAAGACGCGATATAATATACATGTTGGAGAAAGAAAGGGTCTTCAGTTGCGAGAGAAAAATGATCTGGACGCTTTTTGGAAGTTGCTTAAACGTACCGCTAAGAATGATAACTTTTCTACTCACGACAAAAGTTATTATGACGAGTTATTAAATACGCCGGCCCTTAATACTAGAATTGTTTTTGTGGAGCACGATAGCCGACCTCTCGATAAGGTTAGAGATAGACCCATAGCTGGTGCGATACTATTGGCTCATGATGATACGTTGTATTACTTGCATGGTGCCATGGATAGAAATTATAAGTCCATGATGGCGCCGTATTTGATGCACTGGGAAATTATTAAATGGGCCAAGGCGCAGGGATATCACTATTATGACTTTTGGGGGATAGATTCCAGGCGTTGGCCGGGAGTAACCAGATTTAAGCTTGGTTTTGGCGGACAACAAGTTGAATACCCCGGTTCATTTGATCTACCCATTTCAAAATTTTGGTATTTTGTATACAAAATCGCCAGAAGAATATTTTAGAAAAGGGGTGGCCCGAGTGGGGACCCCGGTCGCGTGGAGGTCTAGCAAGACCGAACCCGTCCGGGGTGATGAGGGGCAGGCCCCCGTTCACACATGTTTAAAGAATCCTTGTTAGACAAAATTTTATATAAAACAAAGAAATTGATACCAAAATCGGTGTTTAACTTTTTTGCGCCGTATTATCATGCCGGATTGGCTCACTTGGGAAATATTCTTTATGGGAACCCTTCAAAATCGTTGAAGATTATTGGTGTTACGGGGACTAAGGGTAAGTCAACAACGGTGTTTTTGATTTCAAAAATCTTTGAAGGTGCTGGAATTCCGGTGGCGGCGATAGGTTCTCTTGGTTTTAAAATAAAAGAAAAAGAGTGGCCAAATACTTTAAAGATGACCATGCCCGGCAGATTTAAGTTGCAGAAGTTTTTTTATGAAGCCAAAAAAGCTGGGTGTAAATATGTTGTTCTTGAAGTAACCTCTGAAGGCATTAAGCAGAAACGGCATTTGGGGATTAATTTTGATTGTGCGGTTTTTACTAATCTTCACAAGGAGCACCTTGAAAGTCATGGTTCTTTTGATAACTATTACAAAGCCAAACAGGAATTATTTGCTAGAACGTCCAATATTCATGTTTTAAACGCCGACGACAAAAACGTGGAATTATTTTCTAAATTTTCTTCTAAGCGCACGATATTTTTTGGAATAGACAGTGGAGACATGAGAGCGCAGAATTTAGAATTAAAACCAGATGCTTCTTCGTTTGATGTTTATGGAACGAGGTTCAATATTAATTTTGGGGGCAGATTTAACGTTTTAAACTGTCTTGCGGCTTTGTCCGTTTCCGCCATGTACGGGATTGACCTTCCAAGAACAAAACTGGTTCTGGAAAATATAAAAAATATATCGGGAAGGATGGAGTTTCTCCAAAAGGAACCCTTTGGTGTAGTTGTTGATTATGCCCACACCCCAGACTCTTTGGAGGCAGTTTATAAAACCCTGAAAAAGGATTCACACAGATTAATTTGTGTACTTGGTGCGGCCGGAGGGGGGAGAGATAAATGGAAAAGACCGGAGTTCGGTCGTATTGCTGATGAATATTGTGACGAAATAATATTGACCAATGAAGATCCTTATGAAGAAAAGCCTGGAAAAATATTAGAAGAAATTGAGTTCGGAATAATGTCCCAAAATAAAGTTATTAAAGTTCTTGACCGAAAAGATGCAATTAAAACCGCCTTAAACAAGGCAACGCAGGGGGACGTGGTGGTTATAACCGGGAAAGGTTCGGAAACTTCTATGGCAATGTCCGGAGATGTAAAAATTCCTTGGTCTGAGAGAGATGTTGTTCTAGAATTTTTAAAATAAACTTTGATTTGCCAAGTTAAATAAATCAGTATATTATTTATAAAATAGCTCATTGACATAAAGGTCCTATCTGGCACTTCCTAGAGGACGGAGTAAGGATGAACTTCACGGACTCCATGGTAGGAATAAAAGGTTTGGGAACTTCAATCTACACCATTTAATTCCATCAAGCCGAGAAGGAGAAACAAGCGAATTCAACCTTTTTCCGTATAGAATAAAGTGTCACAGGGCTTATCATGCAATTTTCTTGAATATGACCATCTGGGAGGTCTGGGAAGCACTTGAAGAAGTTCATGAAGAAGTTTTTGGTTCCGATGAGGAGAGAATTAACAGGCATTGGCTCAGTGTTTGTCGGTTTAAAAAAGATGATGGACTTGAGACCCAAATTGGTAGAAATTATGGAATTGAGTACTTGCAGGAAAAATGGGAGACTGCTTTTGGTGGGAGTGATTTAAAGCAGGCTAGGAAACTTTTAAAATATATGATGCTTTTCATGATTTTCGGTTCTCAGATGGCAGACACGGATTATCTTTTTGATAATGGCAATCTGTCAGAATTTTTTGAAAAATATCCCGCTGACGAGGACCGGCTAAGAGCTTTTAATATTTGTTTTGGAGAATATGCCGATTGGCAAAGGATTAAAGCCGAAATTTCTAGGTTTTTGAGATAATCTCCATTGCTGGAGATTTTTAGTTCTGCTTCCCTTACGTTTACTTCAAATCGGGTTGTGTTAATATTGTGTTAGATATTATCTGACACCTTTATGGATTTTGAACCACAACTTGTTGTCAGGAAACAAAAAAAGTTACCGACCATAGGCGGTCCAGGACTTTTTTGGATGCTTATCATATTAACCCTTGTTCTTTTTGGTCTTGCCGTAAGCATGTTGGGCGGGTCTCAAGATATGGGCACCAATCTTCCAACACCATTAGAACCGACTCCTACAGAAATCAGATCCTCCAGAATATATACAGTTTCATACAAGAGTGGCGTATTTAGTCCTACAAACTTAAGAATTCACGCCGGAGATACTGTGAGATTTAAAAACGAGAGTATTTTCCCAATAAGAATAATTTCTGGTCCGGACAGTAGTTTGGTTGGTTTTGACAGTGTCGGAGATGTTCCACAAGGAAGCTATTTTTCTTTTACTTTTGCGGCAAAAGGAATATTTGACTATCACAACGACAGGAATATTAAGGAAACCGGAACAATTATTGTTAGGTAAGATTGTTATAAATGAATCCCGTTAGAAGTCTCGCTCGTGCCGAAAGTGCGAGTTCAGAGGACCTCGGCGGGGATACTTCTAACGGGATGAACAACCCATTAACAAACGAAGTTGAGTCCCGACTTGGCGCATTTTATATATCTTTGCTGAGCGTGTTTTTTGTGGGTCTGATTTTTATAGCTCTTGAAAACTTTAACTCTGATTTAATTATTTTGGACTCTCAAAGCGCTCAAGTTAAAACCATCTCTAACACGGAAAGATACTTAATAAATATCTGGATTAAAGATAACAATATTAAAATTCCTGGGGGTAGGGGATATCGGTATGTAATTCAGCAGTATCCTTCTAAGCCGTGGTTTAAGTAAAATAAATATTTAAATACAATGACCATAAAACCCGGCCTGTACTTAAAAGAACTATTATTATTTGGCACAACATTGGGTGTGGGTGTTTTTTCGGCTTATAGGAATCTTGCGTCGCCTGTGCCGGTATTTGTTCCGGAATTTAGATTTGGCTGGAATGATATCATCCTCTTGGTCGCTCTAGTTCTATTTTTCATATTTTTTTCAAAACACCAAAAAATAACCCGTTTTTCTTTTAAATTATTTTTGGTTTTGATTGTTTTTTCAGGTATTAACATTGTTGCAAGTGCTATGTTGGGCACGCCTTTGGATATTTGGGTTACGATTTCAGTGGTAGTCATATTTTTGTTTCTTAAGAATGTTCTGATTCACAATATTGGAATAATTCTGGGGGTGGCAGGTATCGGGTCATTGTTGGGACTAGCTCTTTTTCCAAAAACGGTGGTTATTGTTATGGTGGCGTTGTCGTTTTACGATATTATTGCCGTTTATGTAACAGGTCACATGATAAAGATGGCAAGAGCAATGATGGATTCGGGGGCCACTTTTGGATTTATAATCCCCTCACAGATGAGAGGATTTTTATCTAATAAACAGGAGGCCCAATCCCAAATCGGAAGTAAGGGGCAATTTATGATACTGGGTTCTGGAGATATTGGTTTACCCGTTGTTCTGGCAAGTTCAGTCGCCAGGTATTCTGTTGACGGTGCAATAGTTGTGGCGTTATTTTCTTTAATCGGTTTATTTATTACTCATCTTGTTTTTGTTAATCAGCGCGAAAGAAAACCTATGGCCGCTTTGCCTCCAATTGCAACGATGTCTATTATCGGATATTTAATAACATTGTTATAATTATTTTATGAAAATCACTTTTTATGGAGGAGCAAAATCTGTCACGGGAGCAAACTATTTGCTTGACTCCGGGGATATCAAAATTCTAGTTGATTGCGGGCTTTATCAGGGCTCTAAGTATTCTGAAGATTTTAATTATGAAAAATTTGCCTATAATTCAGCTGAAATAGATTTTGTATTTTTAACTCATAGCCATACCGATCATGTGGGACGGCTTCCAAAGTTATTCAAGGAGGGTTTTCGTGGAAGAGTTATTGCCTCAAAACCAACCATAGATTTAGCTAGCAAAGCTTTGCCGGACAACTTGAATATAATAACCGAGGAAGCAAAAAGAGAGGGTCGGGAACCAATTTTTGAACTCAAAGACCTAGAGGGTGTCATGGGATTGGCAGAAGGTTTTAACTACGAGGTGCCGGTAGATCTTGGTGGTGGAATTGTGGCAACACTTCATGACGCCGGTCATATTCTCGGTTCAACAATAATAGAAATAGATTACAACCCTGACGCCGAAGGGTCGGAGCTCCGACCGGAGCGTCGGAGGAAAATTTACTTTACCGGTGATTTGGGCAATCCTCCAATACCACTACTTCAAGCGCCTTATTTTCCAAAGGATGCTGACTATGCGGTGGTGGAATCAGCCTACGGTTCCAGGGTTCACGAAGATCGTTCAGTAAGAAAGTTAATGCTTGAAAACATAATAAAAGAGACCATAACAAGTAGGGGAACTTTAATGATTCCATCTTTTGCAATGGAGAGAACCCAAGAGCTTTTGTATGAGTTGAACCAGCTTGTAAATCATAATCAAATTCCTAGGGTTCCTGTCTTTGTTGACTCTCCTTTGGCTATAAATCTCACGGAGGTTTATAAAAAGTATTCAAATTATTTTAATAAAACTGCTCATCACGTTATTGAATCAGGGGACGATATATTTAATTTCCCAGGCCTGATATTCACAAGAACTTCGGACGAATCCAAGGCTATTAATAATGTGAAAGGACCCAAGATAATTATTGCCGGTTCCGGTATGTCCATGGGTGGAAGAATTCTGCATCACGAAATGAGATATTTATCTGATCCAAAGTCAGCCATACTGTTTGTCGGTTATCAGGTTCAAGGTTCATTGGGACGTAGGATTTTAGATGGAGAGAAAGATGTCAAAATATTTGGCGAGAAAATTTCCGTCAACTGTCAGATAAGAGCTATCGGAGGATATTCCGCTCACGCTGACCAGACCATGCTTTTGAAGTGGATAGAAAGTGCCGGTTCGGATGGTAAACTTAAAAAAGTTTTTGTGGTTCAAGGCGAAGAGGACTCCTCTACAATTTTGGCGGAAAAAGCCAAAACTGATTTAAAAATAGAGGCAGTTGTGCCTTCTCAAGGCGAGAGCTTCGCCCTGTAGTGATTTTTGAGTTGACTCCGCCGTTACGGTCTAAAGGCCGTAGCTCAAAAATCTACTACGGGGTTTTGAGTTGTAATCCTTATCCGAATAGCACCTCACAACCTCTATGCGTACGGAGGGAGACACCTTTTTAAAAATATTACCCCGACGATAACGTGTCGGGGCCCCGACTGAAACGTCGGGGCTGATTTCATAAAAGCACACCCCCTCCGCCTGTTGCTTTAGTGGTAAGTGACATTTGGCAATAAATGGTCAAACAAAAAAGCGGGATTATTTCCCGCCCTATAGTCTTTTCGAGAGTAAAACTACCATGACAACGACACCAACTAAAACCATCCTTACTGGAAAAAGAGATGGGATTAGTAAAAGCAATATTGCCGTTACCAATGTCGAAAAAGTACCCAACATGAGTATTTTCCCTATAGTCTTCAACATTTTAACTCCAGTTCTTATGAGTTAATAAACTATTGCCAATAATAATACAATATAGTAATATAATCAAGCTCTAATAAAACTTTAAATATAAATTATGCCCATAACTAAATCGGCCAAAAAGGCGTTAAGACAAAATAAAACAAGAAGGGAAAGGAATATAAAAAAGATTCTTTCTTATAAATCTTCCGTCAAGGATTTCAGGAAGCTTGTTAGCGCGGGCAAGAAAGACGACGCCAAAAAGATGTTGCCAAAAGTTTACCAAGCACTGGACAAAGCATCTAAATCAGGGGTTATCAAAAAAAACAAAGCTTCTCGCCTCAAATCAAACACCACCCGCCTTCTTCAAAAAACCGCCTAAAGCGGTTTTTTGATTTTACAGCTGACACAACCTCCACGCATGACTGCGGGGTGCCCCTTTTCTAAAATCTGTCCCGACGACAACGTGTCGGGACCCCGACCGAAGCGTCGGGGCTAATTTTATAAAAGGGCACGCCCTCCGCCGGTTGCTTTAGTGAATTATTACGATTAGCAACATAAGTTCAAACTTGTCTGTAGTAAGACTAAAAAACTTGAAATAAAGAGAGCACTCTGCACAACGGTATTCTTATAACTTGCCCGTACGGATAAATTATAAGAACTTAATTTTTATACAAAAACCGCCTCTTGGGCGGCGATATTTTACGCTCTGGAGTCAGTTTTAAACCAGCAACTACTACAAAGTTGACCCAGTCCTTCAACATAGAATGTTCTTGAATCAAAAGGACAACTAGTGCGAACCCATGTATTAGTTTTACAATATGCATTCACGCAAAGATCATAATAAACACCATTAACAAGCTTAACAAAATCAGGGTTTACACCTTTGGGCAACTCTTGATCTATCATCAGTTTTCCTGAAACAAAAGGAACCTCCGCTATAATAACAAACTTTCAAAAAAAAGTAAAGCGGTTTTGGATGGTGCCCATCGTAAGTGACAAAAGTGTGGTATAATATTATTACTTTTTGGCAACATTGAACACAATCCCTATTCCCGACAACAAAACCACCAGAGCGGTTCCGCCGTAACTTATAAACGGTAATGGAATACCAGTTAAGGGAACGAGGCCCGATATGGCGGCTATATTCACAAAGGTCTGAGACATTATCCAAATATTTATTCCCATGACAAGTAACGTCCCAAACTTATCTGATGCATTCTTGGCTATGTTAATCAGAAAAAAACACAACACACCAAACAACCCAATAGTAAGTGCCGAACCAACCAAGCCCAACTCTTCGGCAATAATTGCAAAAATAGAATCCCCCACCACTTCGGGTAAAAATCCCCCTTGTTTTTGAGAACTGTTATTATAACCAACACCAAATAATCCTCCCGAACCAATTGATATCAGAGATTGATTTATCTGGTACGAAGTCCCTCTCGGGTCAGCTGACGGATCCCAAAAGGACTTTAAGCGATCAAGTCTGTATGGCTCCACAACAATTATCGCAGATAAACCTAAAAACAAAACCAACAAGATTCCGGCAAATTGTTTATAACTTGGACCGGCTAAAAAATAAACTCCTAAAGAAATAATAGAAACGATAATCAATGTTCCGACGTCTGGTTGAAGAAATAAAAGCAAAGCCACAAAAGATAGGACAATCAGAAAAGGCATGATACCATAAGACCACTTTTTTGTTCTCTCGTTCCTGTTTCCAAACCATGCTGCTAAATATATTATTAGAGATAGCTTTAATATCTCGGCTGGCTGAAAAGAAAGTACCCCTAAATTTATCCAACGCGTTGCCCCTTTTAATCCGTGCCCAAAACCGGGCATAAAAATCATTATCATTAGCGCTAGTGAACCAACTAAAACAAACAGGGATATTTTTTTCCAAAATCGGTAATTTATTAAAGAAAGAATAAACATTCCGATAAGACCGGGCATGACCCCGTATAGCAATTGATGAGTTAAATAATAATAAGGCGAACCGAATTTCTTCTGGCCGTCTACAATTCCGGCCGAAGATAAAACAACCAAACCAAAAACTATCAGTATTAAAATTATCACAAGCAATCTTCTATTCATCTGATCTAATTATATTATAGATTTAGCTATTTTAAAACCATATTTGACTTGATTGATATTATGACGTATAATCACATACTAAGTTCCTTGAAAATCCCGTCTAAGGAGGGGCTGGATGAAAAGAAAAAGTAACAAAAAACGCCTTTTTAAAGGCTACAGTATAGTCCTGAAATATGCCCTTTGGTACAAAAAAGAGATGTTTTGGGCAATTTTGCTAGCATTTATCTACTATGCCCTTGAATTCTTAAATCCGTATTTGACCGGCCGATTAACAGATGTTTTCTCTGTTTCTGGTGAAAAAGGTAAAGAAACAGCCATATTAGTCGGAATAATTTTTTTTCTGAATGTGCTAGACATTTTCATCCTCCGGGTAAAAATGAGGGTCTCCAACGTATTGACCATGCGAGTTTATGCAGACTTTGTTGTTGATCAGGCCTCTCACCTCCTTGACCTTCCTTTGAGCTACCATAACTCAAAAAAAATTGGTTCTGTTCTGAACCGGCTTGCAAACGCAGGTGAAAAGTTTTTTGACATCTTGGAAAACATTGGTTTCCAAAGTCTTCCAAACCTTGTGTCTCTTGCCGTGGTGGTAATTCTTATTTTCTTTCTTAATCCTTATTTAGCAACAATCCTTTTAGTGCAGATTATGCTTTTTGGATTTGTAACAATAAAGAAAACTCGAGGTATTACTATCTGGCAGAAAAAATTTGACATCAAATCAGATAAGGCATGGGGCCATATTTGGGATTATATGACCAATGTAGTTCTTGTGAAATCATCCTGCAATGAGAAATATGAAAAAGAAAAATCAGTTGGGTGGTTCAACAGCATGCTTGATACTTACAAGATTCATGCGTCAATGTGGAGAAGCTTGTCATCGTGGCAAAGATTTTTTATGCGGTATGGATATCTGGCCACACTCTGCGCCGCATTATATATGGTGAAAGTTTCAAAGGTCATCAGTTTCGGAGAATTCATCATGTTTATCGGTTACGCAAATATGGCCTATACTCCCTTAGCCAGTCTCGCCACTCAATACAGATCACTGAGAAAAGGGTTGGCTTCCATTGAGCGAACCAACAGGATCACGAGTCAAAAAACTGAATTTGAACTCTGGCCCGGCAAACAAAAACTTGAAAATGTTACCGGCCACATAGAATTCCGTAACGTTGTCTTCGGCTATAACGGAGAAGATATAGTTCTTGACAATATTAGTTTCGTTGTTGAGCCTGGGAAAATGATAGCCTTCGTCGGCAAAAGCGGCGTCGGGAAAACAAGTATTATAGATTTGATTTCCGGGTATTATCCCATTCGTTCAGGTCAAATCCTGATTGATGGTGTTGATATAAAAGAGTTAGACTTAAAATCCCTAAGAAACATGATTGCCCACGTATCTCAAGATTCACTTCTTTTTAACGACTCGTTGGGACATAACATCAAATACACAAACTTCTCTGTCACAAAAAACGAGCTTAATAGGGCTGTTCAAATGTCAGCCGTTGATGAGTTTTTAGACAAACTCCCGCTTGGCCTAGGAACTCTTGTCGGAGAAAGAGGTATTAAATTATCAGGCGGACAGAGACAAAGAATTGCCATAGCCCGAGCCATCTTGAGAGACAAGCCGATTATCCTTTTAGATGAGGCGACCTCGGCACTAGATTCTGTTTCTGAAAAACTTATTCAAAGTTCCTTGAAAGATCTTGTCAGGAACAGGACAACTTTTGTGGTAGCTCATAGACTTTCAACGATTCTTCATGCTGATAAAATCATTGTTCTTGATAAGGGCAAAATTGTAGAAACTGGTAGTCACGAAGAACTGATACAGGTTCCGAACGGACATTACAAAAAATTCTTCATGATTCAGTCGGGAACAATGGGGACAGAATCAGAGTAAATAACTTATTTCTAAAACCAAGGAGCCAACGGCTCCTTTTTGTTTTACCTGAACAATGGCGAGATTTTGGAATCCACAAGAAATATAATAATTCCGATTATTGCACCTACGGCGGAAATCATCCAGAAACGCATTGTAACCTGAGTTTCGTGCCAACCCAAAGCTTCAAAATGATGATGAATCGGAGTAGAGATAAATATTTTCTTTTTTCTTAATTTTTTTGAAGTAAGCTGAATAATTACAGAACCAGATTCCATTATAAAAATAAGGGCTATCGGAAAAAGTAGAACCGGTGTATTTGTGAGCATTGCCACCACACCCAAAGTAACCCCAAGAGACATGGAACCAGTGTCACCCATGAAAAACTTTGCCGGATAAATATTAAACCAAAGAAAGGCAACCAAAGAACCCATTATCGCTGAAAGAAACACGACTAAATCCATTCTGCCTTGATCAAAAGCAATAACAGCGTAAGCGCCAAACATGGTCAAAAAAATACCAGCCGCTAAACCATCCAGTCCATCAGTCTCATTAGCCGAAAATGCACTAGCCACAATCACAAAAACGAAAAAGGGGATATACCAGATACCAATAAACCAGTCGCCCATAAAAGGAATGTTTATAAAATCCCAACCCAGTTTGTAATAGAACCACCAAGCACCGCCAGTACCAATAAGAGTATACATAATAATTCTGTCTCTCATTCTAAGTCCCCCTCCGCCCGGACCAATTCTCAAAACACCAAAAAGGTCGTCAACGAAACCGAAAATAGCACTGACTATCAAGGCAGCCAAAGGAACCCATGTCTGACCCCGGGAAAGAAAATTTAATTCCGCAACAAGAGAACTGGGATAAAACTTGGATAAAATCAAAAACAAAAAAGCCAAGACGACGACAGTAAGCCATATAATAACTCCGCCCATTGTCGGAGTTCCCACTTTCTTTTTATGCATCTCCGAAAATATCGGCGCATTTTCAACACGGACAACCTGTTTCCCCATCTTGAATTTATATAAAACTTTGGTCCAAAACGGAGTAATCAGTAAGGTAACAAAAAAAGCCACGGTAGCTACCACGAATATTCTGACCACATTTAATATTGTAAATATTTCAGAATCTATTCCCATCGATATGCTGACTTAACCCAGTCAATTAGTTTTTTAGTATCTCCGAAACGATCTTGTGAACCAAGTATAACACTAACTATTTTATCATTTTTACCAGGAACATCCACCACCAAAATCATGCAACCCAAAGCCTTATCTGTATTGCCTGTTTTACCTCCAAATATGTCTGGAATAACTCCTAAAAGTTGATCTGTGCTGTCTATTTTATGTTCAATTTTACCGTCAACTGACTTTACAATTATACTCTTCTCGGTCAAAATTTCCCAAATCAAGTCATGTTTTAGGGAATATTTAATCAGCTTAACTAAATCTTCAGAGGTAGAATAGGCCTCATCGTTCAATCCGGCCGGATCAAGAAAATTTGATTCATTCATGCTCAGTAACCGTGCCTTCTCATTCATCTTGTCTACAAAATTTACTTCTTTGCTGTTTGCATACCAAGCAAGAGCATAAGCGGCGTCATTGGAAGACTCAATGAGCATTAGTTTTAAAAGGTTTCCAACGGTAATTTTTTCGTCCAAATACAAGCTTTGTTTTTTCTCATCAACCTTGAGCGCCTCTTTCGGAATTGTCACGACTTCTTTTGTGTCAAAATTTTCCAAAACAACAACGGCGCTTAATATTTTAGTCAAAGAGGCAACCGGCAGTTTAATTCTTGAATTTTTTGCAAAGAGAAATCTTCCAGATTGAGTGTCGTAAACCAAGCCTGACTTAGCATTGATAACCGGTTTTTCAGTTTTAGAATCGTATATCGGAAAGTAGCTTGGTTCAGAAACGGGAAGGAGATATGCCTGAGAACTGTTAAGTGCGGGCTCTGCGTTAACGTGACTGCTTTTTTGTGATGAATCCATGACAAAAACAACATTCACAACAACTAAACCAGCCAGTGTAACCGCTAAAATATACAACTTTGAAACCATCTCTTATTTTTCTATCTTTAGATGTAATTCTTTTAATTGCTTCTTTTCTAGTTCAGAAGGACTATCCATCATAAGGTCCCTGGCATCTCCGGTTTTGGGAAATGCAATTATCTCTCTTATGTTCGGTTCTCCTTGTAAAATAGAAACCAGTCTATCTAAGCCCCAAGCAATACCTCCATGAGGTGGTGCTCCGTATGACAACGCCTGAAGCATATGACCAAAATTTTCTTTTATCCTATCCTTTTTAAAACCCATTATTTCAAAAACTGCCTCTAGAGCATCGGGTTTGTGATTTCTAATACTGCCCCCCCCAATTTCCCATCCGTTTAAAACTATGTCGTATTGAGTTGTCAAAATATCCCCTAAGCCTTGCTTCTGGAGAAGTGCGTCCACATGTTCAGACTTTGGAGCGGAAAATGGATTGTGAGTGAAAGTCCAGCCGCCCCCTTCTGTTTTTTCAAAAAAGGGAAAATCAACAACCCAACCAAACGCAAGCAGGTTGGGGTTGTCTTTATCCTTCCTTAAGTCCGGTCTGTCCGTGTTGTGTTTACTCATTGCTTCTTCGTAAGACAATCTCGGAAAAGGAATTTCTTGAATCTCTTTTTCGGGGTAGTTTTTTTTGACTAAATCAACAAGAAGTTTCTCGTTTAATTCCATAACATCTTCTCTTTGGACAAAACTCATTTCCAAATCCAATTGTGTAAATTCCGGCTGGCGATCTCCTCTCGTGTCTTCGTCCCTAAAACACCTCGCTATCTGAAAATATTTTTCTAAACCAGCCACCATTAGCAGTTGTTTATATTGCTGAGGAGATTGAGGCAGAGCGTAAAAGTTGCCAGGAAAAAGACGGGACGGCACAACATAATCTCTCGCTCCTTCGGGAGTGGATTTGGTAAGTATCGGAGTTTCTATCTCTATGAATCCTTTTTCGCCCAACCAGTTACGGATAAAAGAGGTCACCTTGTGTCTTACCATCATATTTTTTGTCAACCTCTGTCTTCGTAAGTCCAAATATCTGTATTTCATTCTGGATTCTTCGCCTATCTCATAACCATCAGTATCCAACGGAAAAGGCGGGGTTTCAGATTTGTTTAAAACATCCATTCCTTCGGGCTCAATCTCAACTTTGCCGGTTTCAATTTCTGGATTAACCATTTTTTCGGGACGGGCTTTAACTTGACCCTTAATATTCAAAACCCACTCTGATCGAAGCTCTGAAGCGACAGTATAATCTTTGCTTGAGGGCGTGAAAACAACTTGAACTATTCCGCTTCGGTCGCGAAGGTCAATAAAAATAATTTTGCCATGATCGCGTCTTGTCGCGACCCAGCCATAAAGATTTACGGACTGCCCGACCAAATCTTTTACATCTAAAATGTGAGTTCGTTCCATAAATATATCTTATCACAAAAAAGTCAGCAGACAAGTGCCGCCTCATCATTTTTTATAGTTCACATAACCTCCATGTGTGCTGCGTAGCGCACTTTTTAAAAATATTACCCCGACGATAACGTATCGGGGCCCCGACTGAAACGTCGGGGCTGATTTCATAAAAGCACACCCCCTCCGCCGGTTGGTTGTGCGATAGGTGATAATTGGCAATAGAAATTCAAAATAATAAAAATCGGACAGATGTCCGATTTTAACTTTGAGATTTTTCTTTTGCAAGAACTAGTATTGCTATCCCAAAAACTAAAGCCTGAACGGCCCAGGTTAGAGCATCACCTTGATGCAAATCTCCGAAAAAATAATACTCCGCCAGTCGCAATGCTCCCCAAATCAAACCAAGATAACCAAAAATTCTGGCCAGCTTCATTTGTTGCCTAACCCTAGATCAAAGAACTTTCAATTATATTATCTAACAATTGAGTTAGTGTCAAACCAGCAACGTAGGCAGCCTTAGGAAGAAGGGAGTTTTTTGTAAGACCGGGAAGAGTGTTTGTTTCAAGCACATACATTGTGCCGTTTCCGTTTTTTAAAATGATGTCTGTTCTTGAATACCCACTACACCCTAAAACCTGATGGGCTCTAATAGCAATATCTTGAGCTTTTTGAGTTAAGACCTCGTCAAGTGGTGCAGGAGTAATTTCGTTTGAGTGTCCTGTTTTGTATTTAGCATCATAATTAAAAAACTTGTGGTTTTTGATCGGAATAATTTCTGTAACCGGCAAAGCCCCAACTCCGCTATTATTACAAGTCAGACTTGTAAATCTTTCCAAAACTCCACAAGTCAATTCTCTGCCTTTGATGAATTCTTCAATTAAAACAAATTTATCCAGTTTGAATGCTGACACCATCGCTTTTTCTAATTTATTTAAATCATCAACTATTTCCACTCCCATAGAGGAGCCATTAGAACATGGCTTCACAATAACAGGAAGCTTCACTATTTTGTTTACAAAAAAGCTTGCCCGAGCCATATAGTTTTCTCCTTTTTTAAGTTTTAAGGTTTTAGGAGTATTAAGTCCGGCAAGTTTAAAAATCTCCCGACTGTGAAATTTATCCATGGCAATAGCCGAACCGGCAATTCCGGAACCGGTGTATTTTATTCCGACGTGCTCTAAAATTGCTTGAGCTTTTCCATCCTCACCAAACGTTCCATGTAAAGCATTAAACACGACATCGTGGCCCCTTAAGGCTTCGGATTGAGTAGTAGGTTTTCCACTTAAAAACCACTTGCCAGTTTTAGATATCTTAACCACAACTGGCTCGTACTTGGTTCTATCCAGATTTTCCATGACATTCTGACCAGTATTCAAAGAGACCTCGTATTCAGAAGATTGGCCACCCATTAAAACGGCCACTCTGATTAGTTTTGGAGTTTCTTTTTTCATGTAACTATACACTCCAGACTAGCACAAAAGTAATTAAAATTAAAAGCGACCTCTACAAGTCGCTCATTGGTTTATTTCTATCGGCTCCACCAACATATTTGAAACATATAACTTATATGGCTTAGACAAATCACATTTTTCTTTTGGCTTCTGACCGCAGTCAAATGTTACCCCAGTAATCCATCCCTCATTAAAACGTTTAACATCACTCGGGTTCGTATGAAAAACAATCCTTATACCCGTGTCTACTGTTCTAACAAGAACTAGATTTTGTTGCCTATCAACGTCTTTTATCCATGCATTTTCATGACCATCTTTGTGAAAACTTGTCGTAATAAGCTGTTCGTTTCTTCTTAAGAGCGGCTCAACTCCTTTGTTGGCCTTGCTTCCAAAAAAAATATTGAAATTATAAACAGCTAAAACAACCAAAACCATAAAGAAAAAAAGTCTCCGGATAACCATGACGACCACTTTTATACCTCTTTTCTTTTAAAAAACCATGACTTTTAAATTTCTAAAATGATATCACAAATATAAATAATGTCAAAATTTAAAAGGCGCCGAGTTCTGCCCGGCGCCCGATTGTCCCCGACAAGTCCCCTCATTGGACCGTTACCGTGACAACCTTGCACTCTGCTCCTGGCTGGCCATCCATCTGCCCGAACCAGAACCCCATCTCCAGTTCATTGACAGTTCCCGCCCATCGACCATCGGGGGTCTTGTCAACGACAAAATTCGGGTATTTGGCCATGATGTCAGACAGCGTTGAACCGACACCAATTCCGGATACGGTCCGAAATTTCCCATCAACCACATGAATCACCTTGACCACGTAGTCTAGAGACGCAAACATCTCCATCTTGACTTCGAGACGGACAAATAACTTTCCGCCTCGACGGATCTCCACGATGCCCGACTCCTCGTTGACCTCTACCTCGTCAATGGGTGAGAGGCCGTCGTAAAGAGATTTGCCCACGATCATGAACCCGGCCCGCCCCTTCACGAGGTCGGATTCCTGACGGCCCTGGTTCTGCTGGGCTTCAACCGAAACGGTGAGTCCGACGACAAAGAGCAATGAGACAACTACAACATTGACCTTCTTCATGGTGTCCCCCTTATGACCATATTATACCACGAAACTATAAGATAAGTCAAGCATAAGTTGAAATATGTATATATTTTTGATAATATGCATACTAGATATATTGCGCCCGTAGCTCAGTTGGTAGAGCAGCTCCCTTTTAAGGAGATGGTCGTTGGTTCGACTCCAACCGGGCGCACTAGGATAAAAAAATTTATCATTGGGATTAAGGGATTAGCTGTTTTTTATACTTAAGACAACAAGAATCGTTCCAACAACCGTAAACAAAGAACCAGTGATCAACATCCAAAGAATAACTTTCTTGCTTTCTCCCATATAGAAAAGGTTCAGTAAGCTTCCGAGCAACGGATTAGCTGAAGAAATAATAAACACTACGGAGGCAATAGCAAAAGGAATGGCTAATGCCTGATTAAGAGATATAAATCCACCGGTTAGAAAAAGTGAAGCCATAACAACCACAACCAAAACTTTACCACCAGACAAAGTTGAAAAAAGAGGTTGACTGGTTGGCCAAAACAAGGAAGCAACTATAGTGGATATGCTCGCAACGAAAATAAAATCTCTAGTTGAGACTCCTGAGTCATGCACGTATTTCATGAATGGTGCAGCAAGCCCATAAAAACATAGGGCCAAAAAAGCAAGCCGGATAGAGTTGTTCACGCTATTTCTCCCTTCATTTATAATCTCCTATATGTTTTTAATGAGCTTGTGAATCAGCTCGGAGTTTTTATATATTAAACCCCTATCTCCAATAATGCAAACTCTTACGGCTACGTAGTCGTCAGCTTCACGTTTCATTGCCTCAAAATAATCGGGGTAAGTTTTTTTAAGAGAAAGTATGTTTCCATCGTCATGATAGAGTATGTCCTCAGGGACAAAACGCCAAGGAGTAATCATGGGGACTATAACTATCTTATACGCCTCAACTCCAATAGCTTTGCCAATTAAACTTTCCAGTTTCTCAAGTTCCCGAAAAGATGAATATTTCCCGAAACTATCAAAAAACTTTTTATCTTCCCCGACGACTTTAATTTTTTTACCGCTTATTCTTTCTTTTGACTGACGATTTTTTAATCTAATGACCAACCCGGTTTTAGGTAAATTCCTGGTTATGTACGACTTATACATAAACTGCATAACAGGGCTTTTGTGCATATAAATGTGGGCCAATAATTCTTGATCATTCATCAGCCACAGTTTTCCCGGGTTTATTTTTTCCAGATTAATCCAAACTGCAATCATTTTTTCCAAGAAGCGCTGACTAATCTGGGAGGACTTGTGAAGATAAAACTCCTTATACATATACATATAGAGACGTTGCATCTGCTTAGCGGACTCGAGAGACTTTTTATCTATTACCAAATTGCCTTTAATAAAACTAAGGTAATCAAATATGCTTTTTATATCCGGTCTTTGACCAAATCCAGTATGGTAGACATCTCTATCCAGGTAATCAAGTTTATCCATACCCAAGTTCTTATCCATCACAATTTTGTAGAAACTATTTTTTCTTCCAAATAAGGTTTTGATAAATTTTGGATCCCCGCCTGATTCTTTTATTTCTTTATCCAACTGGCCTATAATCTTAAAACCGTTTTCGTCATGATTAAGCGGTGTGAGTTCTTCAATAACATGAGAAAATGGACCATGACCAATATCGTGTAGTAGCCCAAAAAGAGAAATATTCTTGGCCTGGTATTTGGTAAGAAAACCTTCCTTAACCAAACGCTCACAAAAAATTGATGTCTTGCCATAAACACCAAGTGCATGTTCAAAACGATTGTGAGATGCACCCGGAAAAACTCCAAGATTAGCACCTAACTGTAAAATATGTAGAAGCCGCTGAAAAAGAGGATGATGAACAATGGTAATTATTTCTCTTATATCTATGCTCTCGTTCGGAGGTATTCTGATAAACTTTTTGTAATATTTGTTCGGCATGACTAAAACTACCCTATCATATTTATTAAAATCACAAAACCTCGCTTCCAGCCCATCTCTAATTTTGACCACCAGTCCTCGTCTTCAAAAATATACTTAGCTCAATAAGGATTTAAGCCAAAATAACAGGTAACCCACGCTTGCCTCCCCGTCCATTTTACAATTGGCGGGGCGCTCGACCTTTTATTTTGGATAAATCCTAATCTCTCTTTCATAAATTTTCTTGCCTGCGGAAGTGGCAAAATCAGAGACGGGCTGTTGCTCCGAATTATTTTTATAATTAAAAAGCCCCGCACAGAATGCGTCTGTGCGGGACCGGCGATTAATCCATCTTGAATAGTTCCAACACCCGCCGGATGATGGTCTCCGGCTTGGTACCGATGGGAAAGCAGAATTGAGGCGCGCCACCTCGATTGCGGCGTTCAGACCACACCGATGGAAGCTAAGAGCACCTGAAGCGTGCCCTTGAGAAAGAGGTCGGAGGACACGAGGAAAATCGTGGCCGCCAAACTCAACTGCATAAATCTGCTCATTTCTACCTCCTAATTGTGCAGAAACTATCTCCTGATATTTTAATTATACCACATATTTAAACGTAGTGCAATAGCACCAAAAAATCGGTCTTTGAAACGGTTTTTGTATGGTCAAAGCGAACCTTTTCCTTGTTATTTTCGAAACCATTGCGGGAGGGATAGATACAAACAAAGCTTTACCTTAAACCGAGAGGAAAGCCGGAACTGACTGAGGCCTGTAAAGTATAACAAAACCTCATTCTTGATAAGGTTTTGTTATTTAGTTTACAGATTAGTTTACAGAGGTGAAGGAATTCCGGAAGGCTTCCGGAGGTTTTAAAGCTATTGTTTGTCTATCCCGAAGCACCGGTTGAGAAAATAATGAGGAAAGGGTGAGCATCTTATTCTTTTTTCTTCAACGACTCCTCCAATAATTTCTTCAATTCGCCGGTGTTCACTTCTTTCTTTTCTCTAATATTGTCTCTTGGTTTTTCCTGAATCTTCCGGCCCTTAAAATTAACCGGAGTAGAATTTAAAGTACTTAAAGATACCTCTTGTGGCTTCGCAGGTGAACTACTCTGAGGTTTGATCGATTGAAACCGATTTTCTTCTCTTTTTGAATAATATGGCCTGTCGTCTCTTCTGGGCATTGGCGGTCTGTCGTCCCAGTGCCGAGATTGTCTGTCGTTGAGTCCGTCCCGTCGTCCCTGATACTCAATGCGCCTCGGCTCAACTTCGGCATCAGGACGCTCAACAACCGGTCCGGCCCACTCGGCTATTTCTTTCTCAACAATGCTCTTTGGCGTGCTATAAGCTTCACGAGAGGCATCAATTATCGCCTGACGATTTGAATTTTCTAACTGAGGAAACCTGTCCAGGGTTGAAGCTGAAAAACCTTTTGATGAAACTCCATTTATCATTAACTTGATATACATGCTGCGCTTACCCAGATTCACAATATCGTTCATCATAAAGTCTGGCTGAAACCACTTTTCTAAAAATTCAGCATCTTCGGCACCAACCCTGAAAGAAACAATCGTGCCCACGTTTCCAAATACCGCATCCATGACATGTTCTTCCATCTGTTTTATATATTGATGAGCCATTACTAAACTTAAGTGGTACTTTCTGGCTTCTGATAAAATATTGGCAAAAGATTCAGTCGCGAAATTCTGAAACTCATCTACATACAGAAAGAAATCCCGTCTTTCAGATTCTGGAATATTAACACGGGACATTGCTGCCAACTGTATTTTTGTAATAAGAAAAGCTCCCAATAATCGCGAGGCATCTTCCCCGATTTTGCCTTTTGAAACATTAACAATCAAAATCTTGCCCTCATCCATAATCTGTCTGATGTTAATTTTGGATTTAGGCTGACCGAGAATATTACGAATAACGTTGTTGGAAGCGAACTGTCCAACCTTATTTTGGATAGCTGCAGTAGCTTCGGTGGCAAACTTATCCGCATATTTGGCAAACTCATCTAACCAAAAAGCTTTAACAATAGGATCTTTTACGTTGCCAACAACTTTTTTTCGGTACTCTTTACTGGACATCAGCCTGTTGATTCCAAGAAGGGTTGAGTCGGGATATTCAAGAAGGGCCAAAATCGTATTGTTCAAAATGTATTCCATTCTACCAGACCACGCCTCAACTCCCCATATTTTTTTAAACACACCAACAAGACCAGATGCCACCAAGTGCCTATAATCAAAACCTATTCCTTCCATAACATTAAATGCAATTGGAAAATCTAAGTCGTCAGGATCAAAATAAACAACATCCCTTATTCTTTCTTCTGGAATATAGTCAAGCAATGACTCGGCTGTGTCGCCGTGGGGATCAATAAAACAAACGCCCCTTCCGGCTTCAATATCCTGAATAGCCATACTCTTGAGAAATTCCGACTTGCCCATTCCGGTTGAACCGACAACATACATGTGCCTCCTTCGATCATCCTGCTTAATTCCAAAACGGACTTTCTCATTTCTAAAGCTTGTTTCTCCTAAAAATACTGTTTCAGTTGGTTCTGGATTATTCACGTTTAAATGTTTTATGAAATAGGTAACCCGACAGGAGGTTCCCCTTTCTTGGCTTCAACTCTAGGCAATAGTGGAGATCTGACACCAATATCCGGAAGGTGATATATAGTTGCCAATTCCTCCGTGTTTAAAATAAAGGCCATCATTGGCAGTGATCTGTTTTTATATTTAAGAAATAAAAATCTTTTTTTCTTGTATTCTTTATTCTTTTTAAATGGCCACTTAGCAAAGGTTATCGTAGATGAATTAAGTTTAAAACTGTTGACAGTTTGTAGAGCAAACTGTTTAAAAGCTCCTACCACGCCCGATATGTGTGCCCTGTGAAAAGTTTCTCTCGGTCCTGAATACATAAATCTTATTCCACACTCATACCCTATTTTAGACATCTTTCTTTCAGCCGCTTTCAAAGCCTCCTGTTTACCTGAGGTTAACTGGGTCTGTTCCGGCTTCTTGTCATCTTTACTGATCTCAAGATGACCAGGAATTAATTTATCAATTTCAAAAAAAACTTTTGATGCCATGCTTTCTGACGTTTTTGGTTTCTTGCCCTGTAACTTATCCATTTCGGCCTGACCCTTTTTGACCCAACCATCTCCAGTCGGTCTGATAAGTAACTGGACACCTAAAAACTCACCCGCTTCCAAACTGGACATGACTTCTGCTAAAGATGCCAAAGGGTCAATTCTTTTTACATAGTCCGGCCCGGACGACTTCTCCTCAAATTCAGGATAAGTCCTGATGGGATAAAAATTTTCTTTACTTAAAATCATTTCCGCTCCAAAAAGATCATATTTATCGTCAGGCAAAGATTGAGGTAACAGATTAACATAGTCGTCCACGACCTCAGAAATTTCTGAGTCAGGATATTGTGCATAAATTTGTGACTGAACTAATTTTTTGTATTGCTCCGGAGTTCTTACATAAAAATGTATTTCTCCTCCAATCCCGACAATTTCAAGGGAAATCCAGTCAACCATTTTTCCTTTAAAAAACTTGTCTCTCCATTTTATCGGAGGCGGTAAGGTGCCATGAAGGGTAGCAAATATTTGCTCCGTAGCTTTTGGACTCTTGCCCGGATCTTGCGGTATTTTTAATTCCAAAAGAACCCATTTTATGGCTTTTATATATTTCAACTTTGTATAGAATTCATAGGCACCTGTAAATCCCAAAAACAGCAAAACGGGCAGATATATCCACCAATAGCCAAGAAAAAGCGCCAAAACACTTTGAAAAGAATCTAAAACAAAAGAGAATTGATCCATTACTTATACATTATACCACCGTGAAAGCTAAATTAAAAGAGAATGGCTCACACAACCTCTACGCATGCTGCGGGGTGCCTATTTTTGAAATACTACCCCGACGACAACGTGTCGGGGCCCCGACCGGAACTCCGACCAATAGCGTCGGAGAAGCGTCGGGGCTAATTTTAAAAAAGCACACCCCCTCTCTCAGAGTGTGCGGTGCTTTAGCCCGCAAAACTCTCTGTCGCCGATTGTTTAGTTAAATAAGTGGCAATTGGCAATAGAGATTCAGACTCTCTCTGATGCGGAAAATTAACGACTCAAGAAGCCGGTTTTTTCCTTTGCAATCTATTTTTATTGTGATATACATATCCCAGTTGAACTGTTTTTAGTGGAGATGAAAAATTGTTCAAAAAAGTAGTGTTGCTTAACATTTTGGCCTTATTGTTTGTTTCTAGTGCTTATGCTCAGGACAGCGAGGAGTCAAAGGTTTTTGTTAGAGTTGGTGTAGGATTCGTCAATTTTGCAGATGATGGTTATACTTTTGACTTGCCGGCCGGAGAGCTTCATTACCATGAGGCGGCACTTACTGCCAATCTTGGTATGGGATTTGGGACGGAATACTTTAGGGTAATAGTTCTTTTTGATCCGGGTATTTTTGATGGTTTACAGGGCACTTCCATCAATTCCGTTGGCGTAAAAGGTGAAATTGGATTACCTAAGATTAAATGGCTTAAATTGGGCGGTGGAATTATGAATTCTCGTAATTATGCCAAACTATCTGATGATGTCAGTATATATGAAAAGGCTGGAGTAGACACTATTTTATCGCCATTTTGGAGCATAACATTTTTGCCTCAATCAAGTGGAACGGGCAGATTCTTTGCCGACATTAGGGTGGGCCGGTCAACTGGCGGAGACGTCATTTCTTCTCAAACCGGCAAGCCGATTGCCGATAGATATGTTTCTATCAGTTTGGGTGTACAGTTAAGATTCGATAACGAGTAAATCATAGGACCGCATTACGGTTCTTTTTTGTTTAAACAATTTAGCAATAGTCCATCTCTGATTTTGCCACTTCCGCAGGCATGAAATCTACCCCTACACTTGAAATCTACCCCTACACTGGACATAGGGGTAACAATTTTGATTTGAAAGTATTAGAGAGAGTTTTAATTTCTATTGCAAAATGTAAGCTACGTCCTAAGCAATCGGCGGAGGGAGAGACACCTTCATCTCAAAGAAGAACGTTCGCAGACGGGTAGTTGAGGAGCGAAGGCGACGAAATGCCAAAGATAGTAGTCGTGGTGCCGAGATAGAGCAAAAACCCAGCAGGGTTTTATGCGGTCTTCGTGGAATAAAGGTATCTCCTTCCGTATGCATGGAGGTTGTATCAGCAATAAAAAGAGGTCGCCTTTGGCGACCTCTTTTTATTTAGACTTCTTTTAGTTCGTAGGTGCCGTCTTCATTTTTAACAAAGGTTTTAGAATCCTGAAGATTTAATAGAATCGTATTTTCCTTGACCATTCTCGCGTTCATTACTTTGGTCAAAAGAGCAGTCTTGAGCATTGGTTTTGAGGAATTCTTCAGAAAGTCAACAAGTACATCTTTCACGGTTCCTGATTTATATCCCCATTCGGACAGGGCATACATTCCTCTGCCAACCAAGACAAATCTGCCGTCCTTTATCAGTTCATTGTGAACAGTTTGAACATTTGCTTTCTTTCCCTGAAATCCAGCAACGTTTATTAGTTTGGCAATTTCACCGAAATGCTTGGGGCTATTCTCTTTTTTCAACACCAAGTAGGCCTTATCCCTGACACCCTTGGGCCTGACTTCTGGCCACGATACTAGTCCTATTTCATTAAAAATATTCTTACCAACACTTTTTGATATTGTAAGATATGTAGCTAAGTGTTTTTGGTTAAAATCTCCATCCAGTCCTGGTACATTATTTTTCTTGGCTAAATCATAGAATTCGTCCTCCATGCTCACTTTTCCAGACTTTTCTAAAATACTGACACAGGACGAAGTCATATTTTTAAAATTATTCAAAACACCATTGTCTACTGCCCAAAAAGAATGAAAATTATCATTATCGTTAAATCTGGTTAAGTTTTTATCTAGAGTCAGAACAAAAACCAAAGAAGCATTAAGAACAGACTCGGCATCATTTCCAGAAAAAGCTTTGAATAAATCTTTCTCCTTCATGATTCCGCCGTTATCGTTTAAAATACTTTTGGCCAATACTGCATATTTTTCAACCTCAGGATTAGGAACTCCTTTAGATAATTGGGTTAGAGTAAATTCTTCAATTTGTCTTACCCTTTCTCGAGTAATACCATAGCTCTTGCCTATAGATTCAAGAGTTTCTTTCTTGCCATTTTTAAGACCAAAACGCCTGGAAATTATGTCCTTGTTTCTTACTGATAAGCTTTTGACTAAGTTTGCGACCGTTTTTGTGACTGCGCCCTGACCGACCGGGCTTAAATTGTTTTTGCTCATACCTATAAAAATCAGCGATTCCCTACTTCGGTTTCAGACTGAAACCATCGCCTACATTAAATTATTTTTAACAACTATATATTGATTAAAATAAAGGAATTACTTAACGTTAATAACCTTATTTCATATAATAGCATGGCTATTATATGCCGTCAACTAGTTTCTGCCAACACGCCCACTATTCCACCAAACCAATAACGGAGACGCAACAAATATTGAGGAATATGCTCCCAAAAAAATACCCATGATCATGGCCAAAGAAAAGTACTTAATACTCTCTCCTCCAAACAAATAAATGGCCACCAAAGACAATAAGGTTGTAAATGTTGTATTAAGAGATCTAGTCAAAGTTTGCATTATGCTTTTGTGAACAACGACTCCAAAATCTTCCTTAACACCTCTTTTTAAAACATTCTCTCTAATTCTGTCAAACACAACTACTGTATCCGAAACTGAATATCCTAAAACCGTAAGAATCGCAGCCACAAATACAGCGCTTATTTCAACTCCGTAAAAATGACCCAGTAAGGCAAACACACCTACCGGTATAACAACGTCATGAACAAGGGCAACAATAGCAGAAAGACCCATTGCCCAACCGGGCAATACACCCGACAACTTTCTAAAGACGATCGCTATATAAACAATCACGCCCAACAATACTAAAATTATAGCTGTTATACTTTTATTTTTTAATTCGTTTCCGATGAAAGGTCCTACCGAGTCAAATTTTCTTTCCTCCAGTCCGGAAGAAGGAAAGGCTGTCTTAAGTCTACTTAAGAGAAGTTGATGACTCTGTTCCGATAACTCTCCTGCTCTGATCATAAGACCATTTGAGCCCGAAGGGGTCAGTAATAAATCTTTAAAATCCAAAAGAGATTCTTTAACAGCTTCTGTTTCCGGTCTCCCTTTGGCAAACTCCAGCTCAATAACACTTCCACCCTTAAAATCAACTCCTAATTTCAAACCGAACATCGAAACGGTTATTATGGCTAAAACCGCCAGGGATACAGAAAACCAGAACATTATTTTATATATCTTATGCATGAATTAAAAAAGCCACTTTTTATTTTCCAACCTTGGCCCATTAAACAGGTTCAAAAAGGTTCTCGTCACAACCGTTGCCGTAAACAAACTTGTCAAAACTCCGATACCCAAAGTCAGGGCAAATCCTTTCACTATTGATGTTGTAAATACGTACAACACAAACGCCCCAATAAGAGTGGTGACATGACTGTCCCTAACCGAAAGCCAAGCTCTGGAAAATCCTTCATGCATTGACGATCTTAACGACTTACCGGCATGAAGTTCTTCTCTCATTCTGGCAAATATCAAAACATTAGCATCTACTGCCATGCCCAAAGACAAAATAAATCCGGCAATACCAGCTAAGGTAAGGGTAACCCCTATCAATTTATAAAAAGTTAAAACAATAACCACATATATACCAAGGGCTAACACCGAAACAACCCCAGGTAATCGATAAAACAAAATCATAAACAAAGCCACCAGTATCAAACCATAAACCCCAGCTTTCAAGCTCTTGGAAAGAGACTCGGCACCCAAAGATGCACCAATGGTTTGCTGAGAAACTAAAGATATTGGAACCGGTAATGCACCAGAATTTAATCTCGTAGCCAAAAGTTTGGCCTCAGTTGGAGTAAATTTTCCAGAAATAACAGCATTGCCATCAGAAATTTCAGATTGAACTACAGGGGTAGATATAGGCACTCCATCCAAATAAATCGCAACAATCTTGCCTAAATTTTTCTTAGTGATTTCGGCAAAAAGTTTGGTACCTTCATCTGTTAACTGTAAACTGACTTGTGGCTGATAAGTCTGTTGATCAAACACAACCGTAACGCGCTTTAAATGCCTGCCATTGAGTCCTGTTGGTTGTAGTGGATCTTCATTTAATCTTTCGCCTTTCTGTTGAGCGTCAAGTATGGCCTGAGTATCAGCTTTTGTTTCTTTAAATTCTAAAAACGGAGTCTCTCCAATAAGTTGGATTGCCTGGCTGACGTCGCTTATTCCAGCAAGTTCCACTATCAATCTGTCACTACCACTAATCTGGACCAACGGCTCTGCAACACCAAAGAAATTAACCCTTCTTTCAATTACATCTCTCACGCCTTGCATGGCGTCAGATTTATTATCTGACTTAGAAAGGTCAGCCTGATACACAAGATGAGTTCCGCCAAGTAAATCTAATCCTAATCGAAACGAAACAATAGGAACATGAAAACCGAGAGGCACATTTTTACTACTTAAATAATCAATACCCTTGTTAATTCCTTGCGGATAAACAAAAGCAAAAAGTAACAGAGCCCCGACAACTATTCCAATGAGTAGATAATTAACTTTCACGAGAGTTATTAAAACATATCTAATTTTTGAGTGCAAGTATACTAACTTAATTTAAAATAAAAAAGAGTCACTCAGACTCTCTATTAAAGGTCAATTCCATAACTTGCCAGTTTATTTAACAAAAGTTGCACTAAAACATTATCCCCTCTGTTATATATATCTCTAATATTAAGAATGGTTACATCTTTGCCGGAAACATCAAATCCCTCATTGAGCTTTGCAAGATGACCGTCTTCAACTTCATTCATCAAAAAGATTCTATCGGCCCAATTTACTAGTTCTTGAGTCAAAATCTGACCACTCATGCTCATCATGACGAAACCGGCTGACTGAACCTCATATTTGTCAGAGTTTCTAAATAGGTCTTCCGCAGTCCGGCTCCTGTTTATATTGGCAGTACAAATAAAAAGTATCTTGAGCTTCGCCAATTGAACCCCCCCCCCCTCAACAACAAAAAACTGTTGGTATTAAAACATGTCTGGAACTTAAGTGCAATAGAAAAATTCTATTTGGGTTATTCTTCTGGAAAGTTCAACTTTTCTCTTCTCTTTTGAGGTTTGTGCTGACTGAGCCATTCTTTTATCAGAAGAGTGGCACGAACATCATCTTCGTTATATTTCAAAATCTTTTTTAATATAGAATCGTCTTTTTTATCTAACCATTCACTGAACCAGACGACCGATTCCGCCCCTCCAGCATCAGGAGAATTCCATTTATAGCCGAAATATTTAGCCACATCTTTCAGACTATAGAAATATAAAGGCAAAACCACAGACTCTACCACCTTAAGATGAAGGTCAATTGTGTTCTCTTTGAATTTGTTGACCAGTGTGGACGGTGCACCATACCGTAAGACTAAACGGTCAAAGACTTGTCTTTCGTAAAAAGCATAATGATAAATTACAAAATCCTCCAAAGTAACCAGAAAATCCAGGAATTTTTTCCATATCTCCGGCTCTTCTTCTTTGTTTTTTGCCAAGAAATATTTATACTCCGGCTCTGAACTTTTTGTTGTGTCTTTGACCACTATTCCAAGGAGATAATCTATGTCTTTCGTAGGATCACTCTCTATGTCAAAATAGACTTCGTGCTTTACTTCAGGGAACTCCGGCTTTCTTGTTATCATCGGCTCACCAGAAATAAGAACCTTTGCCTGATTGTTAAATCTAACTAATTTATCAAAGGACCAGTCTTCAAGTTTTGACTGCAAATCGTTGACGTCGGCATTCGCCATATCCCCGACCGTTGTAATGCCAATGTCATAAAGACGTCTTTGGTCAGCCTGACTAAGTTTGTATATCAACGAGACATCATTACAACCTCTCGTTTCCTCTATACAAAGTGAATACCAAGGAGTTCTCTTGCAACCTGACTTCAAAAACGGAGGCGGTTTTTGGCCATCTAAAATTTTCTCTATCTGAAGACGAGTCAAATGAAACTGCTCAACAAAATCCTCCACTAGAAATGAGCGTTCATTTCCTTGAGGATCAATGGTATAAGCTTCTTTGGGTCTTTTGCCCTGTAAGCGTTCTAAAATTAAACTATAGAAAATAAGCTGAAACTTGTTCTCGTCTCGCAACTCAAGAGAGCTTTGAGCGTCATAGACAACATACTCCCAGTCACCAAATTCAGATTTACCAGGTCTTGCTTCAAGAAGGTCGGGAATGCCTACCCAATTTTCAGACATCAAGACACCATGATAAATATTCTTGCCCTGCTTCATCATTTCAAGAGTTGCCATGAATGCTTCGTCCAAATCTCTAAAAAGTTCTGGCTTTATCTCTTCAAATTTTTTGTGGTTCTTAAGGACACTTTCTGCGCCTACCATCTTGCCTTTATAAATCATATCCAAAAGCGGAGGCACGTGCTTTTTTTGCTTAGCATCTCCGTAGATGTCATACCAAATCCAATGCGGGCATTGAAAGAATTTATAAAAATGTTCGGCACGCAATATTTCTGTTGGCATACTTAAATACTATAAGTAAATTATGATTCTGACAAATCAATCGCTCACACAACCTCTATGCATACTGCGGGGTGCCCTTTTTAAAAATCTGTCCCGACGACAACGTGTCGGGACCCCGACCGGAACTCCGACCAATAGCGTCGGAGAAGCGTCGGGGCTAATTTTAAAAAAGCACACCCCCTCCGCCGGTTGATTGAGTGAATAGACTACAGCTGGCAATAGAAGTTCAAAGTAATAAATACAGCTCTGTTATTTTTATGTTTAGGTTGACAGATATTGATATTAATAGTATCTTATTAGGTGGTCTCTTGAAAATAGTAATGGAAAGGTTATTTCTATGGGCATTGTTCTGGAAGATGTCAGGAAAAGATTACTGGAAAAACTTGGCGTCGATACTCAGACACATGCTGAAGCTGTTAATGCCACCAGAGAAGTCGAAGGGTTCATTGCTACCCTTTCAAGTAATAATATTACCGAACTAGTTCGAGATCTTAACCAAGAATTTAAACAAAACCGAGAAGCACAAAACGAACTAGAAAAAAAGAATTACGGATTAAGAAAACTAATCATGGCAATTCAGGTTCACTGTCCACATCCAAACGAAGAAGTAGATTCTGAAGGAAGTATGGAACTTCGCACCTGTAAACTTTGTGGCCGCGGACGAACACTTAATTACTCAATCTCCCATCTATACAATCGGTAATGTAAACATATCGGTCCCACTTCTCCGTGAAGTGGTTTTTTAATTAGAAAGTTATCATATCATAATTGATGCGTACGCATTATTAATGATAGATTTCTGTCAAATAAAAACGCCCGGAGGGGGCGTTAACGACCGAAATCAAACCAGAAGTGGAAACCTGGACCAGGACGGTGTCCACGAACATTGCAATAGCCTTTAATCCAGACCCAACCACCAATCCATGAATCCCATTCCCAATATCCAGCAACACAAATGTTTGGACGACGCCAAACCCTAGGATACGGACGCCAGTAATAATATCGTCCCCCGTGCTCCATTCGATTATAAGGACCATATTGGGGATGAGGACGAGGATGTTGTCGGGCTCGAGGAACCGCACGTTCTGGATATTGATCCTTGCGGGGTCTGGCCCGTTCTCTTTCTTGCCCCTGTCTTCTTTGTGGAGGGTCGGGTGCCCTACGTGGCTCTGCCTGGCCTTCTGTTGATGGGGGCGGATCAGGTGCCCTACGACGACGGGCTCTACTATCCTGAGCAGATAAAGGACTTACTATCAAAAAAGAAAGGGCCAGCACAAAAAGCAAAAGGGGCGATTTCCTCACTTTTTACACCTTTTGAGATATCAAAAAACCTTCTAAATTATATGCCGAACTTCTTACTAAAGCAAGTCTAGATGTTTAAATCTGGAATGGATTTAAACTGACTGGCCATTTCAACGAAATGGCAGTGATCGCAGTGACCATTCTTTCCTGACGTGCCTGAGGCAGGAGGAGTATCGGAACGGGCAAGCTCTATGGCATTTTCAAATGCGGGTCCAACCCACTGGGTATTAACCTTAACCGGTCTGACCTCCTCGGTAAATTTCAAGGCATTAGAAAAACCTGTTTCTCCCTCTTTTATTACTTTATAAAAGACAAAAAAAGCTTCAGGATAAGTTTCGTGGCCTTTTTGTTTTAATATGTAATTATACACATCCATCTGTTTTTGATAGTCATCATAAATAGTTATTTCTTTTGCACCGGAAGATTTGTAATCAATAACCCCGAGTGAGCCGTCTGAAAATTCAAGCACGTCGTCAACGGCACCATACAGATAAGCATTGAGGCCTTCGTCAAAATAAGAAATTCCTTTGAAGTTATTTCTCCATTCAGAAAGTTCTTCACCGTTAAATAGTTTAGCGTCTTTAATTCCGTATTTTTTTAAAACGGGCGGAAGCGTCCCCTTTTCGCGGTAGGTATCAAATTCTTTTTTGACCAAGTAATCCACTGCTATTGAAAGTGTAAACGGATATCCGGGAGGTCTTTTGACTTTGTGATGCACGTCCAGCCAAAAACATCTTGGACATTCAAGAAATAATTTCAGTCCGCTTCTGGAAATTTTTAGAGTATTAGAAACTCTTACCATAAATTAATGCTAACTTTTTATTGTGAAAATTAAAAGGCCCGCTTATGCGGGACTACCTTTTATTAGCCTTATTTAAATCTTTAAGAGTCGATGGGGCAATAATTTGGAGACTTTCCGATATTCTATGACTATTTTCTGTTATTAGACGATAGACATTAAAATCAACCACATAATCACCGTATGAGCCTCGAACTCCTCCATCTGCCTTTGAGACCCAATCCAGCCGTTCTCTTTTTCTTGAAGAAATTTTTAATATAATCGCGATTTCAGAATTGCTATTAGACATTTTTACAATATCATAATCGCTCATCTCATGACTTCCGGGGATAGAACCCCATTCTGGATGAGAATGAAAATATCCTATAGCTGGGTAGAGGCCAGGATATTTTGAAAATATCCTAACTAATCTTTGGTGACAGGCCTTACTAATCCTGACTTCAGTATTAGCTCGTTTAATTGTTCCTTGAACAGCAATAGCATTTTTAATAAGAAACGTATTCTTTTTTTTAGTCGGTTTTGAGCCAAAAAAATAACCAAAACATTCTCTCTTGAAAGTATCTACAGCTGCTATGAGCATGTCTAGAAAAGGCTCCCGTTCTATATAGACAATTGGTGGATCCATAGTATTCCTTTTTTTAAAAAACTATTCAAATATCATATACCAGCCACGTAAATTGTCAAAACAAATTGGGCGTTGATTTGTTTATTAAATAGAGATTAGATATTATTTAGATATTATTAAGTTATTTTCCAATTAGGAAAAAGAATGACTGCGTTAGAAGTAGTTGAGGCCCAAGGTCTGTATCCTGAAATTCAACCTTATAATTCAGGGTTTTTGCCTGTTAGTTCTGGCCACAATCTTTATTTTGAAGAGTGTGGAAATCCAAATGGAAAACCCATTCTATTTCTTCATGGCGGACCTGGGGCGGGCTGTAGCGCCAGAGACCGCAGATTCTTTGATTCCCAAAAATGGCGGGTAATTCTTTTTGACCAAAGAGGAAGTGGAAGGTCCAAGCCTTTTGGAAGTATTGAAAAAAATACGACTTGGCATCTTGTAGACGACATCAGACTATTGATCAACTTTCTTGAAATGGACAAGGTAGTTTTGTTCGGTGGTTCATGGGGGTCAACACTGGCATTGGTTTTTGCCATTTCTCAACCAAGACGAGTAAGCGGAATGATTTTGCGTGGAATATTCCTTGGAGAAAAAGATGAGGTAGATTACTACCTCAAAGGAGGAGTTGCTAATCACTTTCCTGAATCGTGGAAACGATACGCTTCAATGGTACCTCCGGAACACTCAACGAACCCGGCGCCCTATTACCGAGAAAAAATAATTTCTGGTACAACTATTGAAAGAAAAGAATTCTCCCTAGAGTGGGCCCGTTTTGAAGAGTCAATTCTTTGTCTTAGACCAACCGAGACAAGTGCTATTGAAAAAGAAATAAGCAATTATCCGTTTGAGTCACTTGCTATTATGGAGTCGCATTACCTGCTTCAAAACTGCTTCATGGAAGATAGGTTCATCATCAAAAATGCAGATAATATTCCAAAAGTTCCCACGGTTATTATACAGGGACGGTACGATATTGTTTGCCCACCCATAAGTGCCTATCGTCTTGCCGCCGTATTGCCTCATGCAAAAACACACATGGTCATCGCCGGCCACTCTTCAGGGGATTCGGAAATAGTGAATAAACTAATATCTGAAACAAACGCAATGTTTGAAAAAGTTTAAAAAGCCTTATGGGCTTTTTGTTTTATTTTATAACGAGTAGATAATTCTTCCGTTTTCAAAAACGTGAAAAGAATCGCTTTCTTCAGAGACGGTAAATACTGTTGTTCCTTTAAAAATATAGGATGCGGATATTGCTGACAGGTGTCGCAAGTGAACCTTCCTCTTAAAACCAAACTGCTCGGAAAGATCATTAAATTTTCCGGGATTAATTTTGTTGGCAATTTCCTTAGGCCTTAGTCCTTCCACCATCATCCCCGAGTGAATAATGCTTCCATTTCGGTCAACCAAAATAGCACCATCAAAATTAACAGTAGTTTCAATATCATCTTTATGGCTTCGGTGATGCTTCAGCAAGTTCTGATGGTGTTTTTTATAAATATCCTGTTTCGCGTCAGGCATGTCGGTATATTTATTCCACTTATTCTGCCAGCCGAGAATGACAAAAAGGCCGAATCCTTTCTTTCTGTTCATTAGTCGCAAAATTACTTCTGAAGTATTGAGCCGTAATTTTTCAGGAAACTTTATCTTAGATTTACTAAATACTATTTTTAATTCGTCCAAAATTTTCTGCACATTTAGCTTTCTAACCGGCTTAACCTTATTTACATATTTAGCCAAAAGCTTAGAACTATATTTAAAATTACCTCCCGGTCCGATGTTAAAAACAATTTTACATCCCACTTTTTTACATGCTTCGGTCTCAAGAATACTTTTTATGTTTCTCTGGCCTCCTTTGGCAAAGATGTCTGGTTTAATTTTTAAAATCTCTTTACTGATGCTGATATCTTTTGAATTCTTGGGATGATGAGTAATAACGACCCTATCAACCCATTTTATGGACTTAAGAATTTCTTCTCTCTCACTTTGTGGCATTAAAATATGAGTCTTTTTATTTTTAAGCCAGTTATCATTATTGAGAATGACTATCAGTTTATCCCCGAGCTTCTTTGCTTCTCTAAGCATCTTAATATGCCCAACATGAAGAGGGTCCATTCCACCACTAACCACTACAACTGTTTGTTTTTTATTGATCATTTATGCAATAAGGATAGGTCATTTTTGCTAAATTTAAAAGAGGCATCTATGCCTCTTTATTGAAATTACTTATTAACCCGTCTACAATCTCTACCATTTTACTAGTCCTGAATTGTTCAGCTTGCTCAACTCCTCTCCAGTAATAAATTATCTCCTTACTTTCCCCTCTGAACATTGCCCCCTTTGAACTAAAGATAATAATTAATCCTTGGTACTTAACGCTTTGTTTTTTAAAACCATAATGGAGTTCTAAGTGCTCGTGGTCACGTGATTGAACACCAACAAAAAAATTAACGTCAATATATGGCCAGTCTAGCGGCCACTCTTTGGGAATTTTCATTATTTGCATATTGGTCTGGACTAAAACATCAACCGACATATCTCGAAGGTTCCCCTTACCACAGGCACACGCCATATCATCAGTACAAAATAATGCCCAACCAGAAAAAGAAAGAAGCAAGGCCTTAAGAAAATAATCTTTAGGATCTTTTAATCTTTCTGCATAGCTTATTGCGTCACCAATAGTAGAAGAGATTGGCGGAAGATCTGACCCCACATCCCAAGGAACATTAGAAGATATCAGTTCGTCATTTAGTGAGTAAATTAACTGCTCTTGGGCACAAATGGCAAGAGGCATAAATGCTAAGCGATAAGTATTCCCCTTTTGATCTATCAAGTCCGTCAAGCTTTTTTACTAATTCATTTTTCAAAACTTTTATTTTTCTCAAGGCTTCTTTATAATCAACCGCTTCTACCTTTCCAGGCACGTGTTACTCCTTGTTAAAGATCCCAATTATTGCCATATTATACATAAAATAACACATGTGTCAAATTAAAAACCCCGCTTGGCGGGGTTGGAAATTAACCTACTGTCGCAACCTGGCTTGCTTCTTCCGCAACGACAGAAGCTTCAATAACGGGTAATTCTCTACGTTTGGGCAAAGAACTGCTAATGGCCTTAGTGTCATAAGCAATAAGCTCTTGTGCATCATCAAGCATCTTGCCCATGTCGCCCGAAACCAATGAATAACTGTTAACCAGCTGGGCCGCCTTAACTGATTTGCGGATAGCGTCAACGGATGCTTGAAATGTCGTAATGATGGCGTCTTTGGCAACATACATACCCTTGTTGGTGTCGGTCAGGGTCTTGGCGGCATCCCTCAACTCTGCAACAGGACGATAGACAGTCACATAGTCAAAATAATGACCGACGGCCCTGTGAAGGATTGAAAGTCCTGCCGAGCAAGTGGCCCGCATTACCCTTACCAGTTCCCCAGCAATAACCGTATTGGCCTCAAGCTGGTCAAGAAGCTGTTGCTTTCTTAACTCCCGCTCTTCGTCTCCCAAAACATCAAATTCGTTGTCAAACAACATGCCAATCTCTTCATAAATCAGGATTTCGGCCCGTTCAGCCACAAATTGCTGAAGCTGTCTGGCGTCCCAATTTTCTTCTCTTGCCCTTTGAATATCGGCTCTTAACTGCTCAATCTCTTCTTTCTTGGTAATAGATGCGATTGCAAGACTGCGAAGAGCTTCTTGAGTATTGTTGACATTCCGCCTTTGAAGAGAACCGATGAGCTCAAGGACGTCGTATTCCTCGGCCATAAACCTGACTAAACCGTTTGGTAATGAAGGATAGAAACTCTTAGGAACAATAAGGTGCATACATCGGGCCATGAAACTCTTGGTTCGATCAGTTGGCAAATCAAGCGCTTGGCGCAGATTATCATTCAATCCTTCAAGCTCAACACTGCTTTCCTGTAAACCCTTGATACTCTCCCGCAGGGTCCTATCACTTGACGACTTCATCTCCGACCGACGCGATGCGAAACTTCCGACACTACTGCGACGAGCGAGCTGCTGGCTGGCCATGGTTATCTCCTCCTTACTTGCCTGCGGCGCTATCGCCAACTGGCTTAGCGCATTTTTCAAACGCCCTATCAAGACGGGTCTTAATAAGATCGTCAATCGCTTTACGGGCTTCTGCCTCGCCTAATCCCGACTTAACCATGGCATTGAACTTAGCCGCTATCCGTCCCTGAAATGCTTCTTCGGAGTCGGTTAGTTCGGCAATTTTTGACTTTGCCGCACCCAGTACCGCTCCAGCTCCGGAAACAACAATTCTCCTTCCCAGATTAAGAAAGTTGATAACATCCATTTTTGTTAAGTTGCTTTCCGACATCTGCTCCTCCTTGAAACTACCCATTCAGTCACGCCCAAAGATGGTAATATATTTAACTTATTCTGTCAACTTGACAATTAATAAACTATATCATACAATCTTTCCAGACTAGAACCCAGGAGAGGATGAAAATGGGAGCTTTTTTACAATCAATGGGCATTCAAAGAGCACCTTCCCAAGCCCTGGTTAAGGCCCCTTCGGCGGATTTGATTAAATCTGATAATGAATTCTCTCCGCCTGAACCAGAAGAGATACAAATTGAACTGGATCCAGAAAAATTAGCCGAGTATGAACAAATGTCTAAATCCTGTGGATTTTGCAAGCAAGCTATTGAGAGAGAGAAATTATCGCACTTTTTGAAAGATATTAACTCAAAAATTTACGACCCGTCAAAAGTGAACAATTTCATGGGACGATGTATAAAGCATGCCTTCAAAAATCTTAACCTCGGTGAAGATCTTTGGTGGTTCTGGATAGAATTGAATGACTATAGACATCCCCTGCCATATAGAGTAGCTAACAAAATAAAAACCATACACATCTCCAACGAAAATGCCATATTTTTTGTTTCGGATATTGTTTTGATAACTTTTCGTTGGATAGGTGATAAAAACAGTGCCGATCACATTAACAGTGAAAATACCAAATGGCAAATCCTTCCGATGAAACGCAAGACCGAAATCTGTTTTCTTAAAATCAATTCGTCTGCTGATACGCTTCCCGAAGAATCCCTCATCATCGACGCCTGGCGAGGCCCCACCTTCAGTGATGAGGAGGCGAGGATATGAGCGTGATGACTTTGTTTAGAAAGAGTCCACCGGAATCGGAGTCGCTATTCAAAGCTCCGTCGGCAGATTTGATTATGTCAGATAACGAACTAATAATGCCCGAGTTGGAGGACATAGTTTGTGAAATATCAGCTAAGGAATTGGCCGAATATATAAAACTTGCTGACCTGTTAGGATATGGTGACAAATCTCTGCTTGGATTGTTGATGTTGGAAGTGTTAATACGGGCAGGTTTTCGTCGTTATAACCATCAAGCAGTCGAAAATTTCCTTAAAAAACAAGCAGAGTGTCTGTCTAGAAAATCTAATCTTAATATTTCATACAGATGGAGAAGAATTACAAACTGCGGCGCTGTTCCACCAAGAGTTCTCAGAAACATAGTCAAAATATTAGAAATGGCCGAGGCTAATAAAAAAGAAAAGCTTTTGTTCAATATTAGCAGGATGGTAACTGGTGGTAATAACATAGAAAACAAAAAAGAAATATGTTTTCTGTGTGTTGATATTGTAAAGCCAGGTGAAGATTGGTCGAGATATGCTTCTGTCATCGACGCCTGGCGGGGCCCGACCTTCAGTGATGAGGAAGCGAAGATATGAGGGGCATGATGACCTTGTTTAGAAAGAGTCCGTCACAACCTGAATATCAAGCTCTGATTCAAGCCCCGTCGGCGGATTTGATCAAGCCCGACACGGCACCTGAAATACCAGAGATGGTGGAAATAAAATGTGAATTAACGCCAGAACAGCTGGATAGCTACATGGGGTCTGTCAGCAATACAAAATATCAAAATAATAAATTAGAAACGGAAAATCTTCGCCACCTTTTAAAGAAACTGGGGTACAAGCAATATGACAAACAAAGCTTATTAGATTTTGTTCAAAAAACAGAACGATACACAGCTAAAAAAGAGGGGCAAAGAAAAATTGAACTCTATACATCAGAGGACGTATGGAATTATATTGATTACGACGATTTTATCCCGCCTCTGATTATCAATAAGATATGTGGGATTAGAAGTAATTTTACCAATCCTGACAACTTAAAATTCACTATACTGGGATTTTCGACATATAATTTTAGAATTAGGGACAAAAACCAGTTTAAAATCTTTTTTCTTACGGTAGCGATAAGTCAAAACAAGAATAAATTCATCATCGACGCCTGGCGAGGTCCGACTTTCAGTGACGAGGAGGCTCGCCTGCCGTAGATAAGTGAAGATATAGTTTTTTCAAAAGCGCGTGTCAACAAATGACACGCTTTTTATTTTCCATTAAAACCTATACGTCTTTTCATTACGACGTTCAATATTGATAATAGAAATATCTTTTTTACTTTTAGTAAAGATAATTCTGATTTTTCCTTTTCGCAGTCTAAAAATATCATCGTAACCTTGTAATTTTTTAATATCCAAACCCTGCCAATTAAAAGAAATAATCTTATCAATTAAAAATTCTAAAACTACCCTGTCTTCTCTGTTAAATTTAGAGAGTAGCTTTCTAAGGGTTGGCATTTAATTTACGGAGCTCCCTCAATACTCTTTTAGCATCAACACCATTTTTATTTATTTTGGTAAAATCAACAACTGTTTCCCAAAGTCCATCTTCCTCATCTGGAGAAGAAATTTTAAAAATTGGCTTTGATTTCTTTACAATTATAAAAGACTCTCCCTTTTCTACACGGGAAACATATTTTTGCATATTTTCTCTTAATTCCTTAAGCCCTAAAATGTGTGTTTTCATAATATATCAAGATTACCTTAAGATAATCTTGGTGTCAAGAACCAGTGTTGATAACCCAGAAATTTTCTATCTCCCATGACACTTTTTATATTTCTTACCTGAGCCACACGGGCAGGGGTCGTTGCGACCCACCTTTGATTCTTCGTCGCGATGAGCAGGCTTGCCCTCCGTAGCTTTAGCGTAGGAGGGTTCGTTAATTATTGGCTGATGAGAGTGGTCTTTGGAATCTCCGAAGACATCGGGGCGCTTCTCTTGAACATTAATTTTTTTAGGCTGTTCAACGAAACTTACTTTAAATATGAGATTTGCCACCTGAGCGCCAATTGAAACCATCAACTGATTATACATATTCTGTCCCTCTATCTTATATTCAACCAATGGGTCTCTCTGGCCATATGCTCTAAGGCGCACAGAATCACGTAAGTATTCCATCGCTTCAATATGGTCCATCCACAACTCATCAATAGTTCTAAGCAGAACCAACCTTTCCAAACGCCTCATACTTTCAACGCCCATTTCTTTTTCTCTTGTTTCATACAACTCACCGACTTTTTTGATAATAAATTCAGTTAATTCACCTTTGTTTCCTGATTTTGCAACGTCAAACAATTGAGCGTGGATATCCCCAGCAACAGGAAGCATTGTTTTCAGCGATTCTGTTATTTCTTCAATATTCCAATCGTGTTCTTGTCCTTGAGTGTGAAAGTCCACCAAGTTTCGGATTTGAGTCCACACATAATCCAAAACAACCTCCTTGCTGTTCTCTGACAAAAGAACTTCTTTTCTTAAACGATATATAGCTCCCCGATGTTTATTCATCACATCGTCATATTCTAAAACATATTTTCTGGTATCAAAATTGTGGCCTTCAATTCTTGATTGGGCCTGAGCAATAGCACTTGAAACAAATCTATTTTCAATAACATCGTCGTCACCTACCCCGAGCCGATCCATTAAATTCTTAAGTTTGTCACCTCCAAAAACACGGACAAGTTCGTCTTCTACGGAAACAAAAAACCTTGATGAGCCAGAGTCGCCCTGTCTCCCGGCACGTCCCCTCAACTGATCATCAATACGCCTTGCCTCATGTCTTTCAGTTCCGATAACATGAAGCCCGCCTGCCTTTACGGCTTGGCTATGCAACTCCGGTTCAGGTGGATTTCCTCCTAATATTATGTCCACGCCCCTGCCGGCCATATTGGTTGCCACAGTTACCGCTCCCGGTCTTCCGGCCTGAGCATGCATTTCGGCTTCTTTCTCATGTTGTTTGGCATTTAAAACATTGTGAGGAATACCTTCTCTCTCCAGCATCAATGAAAGCATCTCATTTTTTTCAATAGAAACCGTACCGACAAGAACGGGCTGACCGGTTTCGTGTACCTCTCTAATTTCCCTAACAATTGCCCTTAATTTTCCGGCTTCGGTTTTATAAATTCTATCAGGCAAATCCTTTCTAACCATCGGCTTATTGGTCGGAATAACAATGGAGTCCAATTTATATACCTTATGAAACTCTTCGGCGGACGATTGGGCGGTTCCGGTCATGCCGGAAAGTTTTTTATATAAACGAAAATAATTCTGAAAAGTGATTGTTGCCAGTGTTTTGGACTCTTTTTCTATTTTTACTCCCTCTTTGGCCTCAACCGCCTGATGTAAACCTTCTGACCATCTTCGGCCAGGCATAAGGCGTCCAGTAAACTCATCAACGATAATTACTTCGCCATTTTTTACAACATAATCCTTGTCACGCTTAAATAAGATTTGAGCTTTCAATGCTTGCTCCATATGGTGAACATGTCTAGTACCGCCTTCGTCATATATGTTTGTAAGACCCAATGCTTTTTCAACCTTTTCTATTCCATTTTCTGTTATTGAAACTGCTTTTAATTTTTCGTCCACATTGTAATCCTCATTTTCAACAAGTCGGGGAACAATTTTTGAAAATGTATCATATAATTTTCCGGAATCCTCATCGGGCGCAGAAATAATTAAAGGTGTTCTAGCCTCATCTATTAAAATTGAGTCTACCTCATCTACAATTGCAAAATTGTGGCTTTGAGCTTGAGCCATATCTGGTTCGGAGTAAGCCATGTTGTCGCGAAGATAGTCAAAACCGTACTCATTGTTTGTTCCATAGGTAATATCAGCCAAATATGCTTCCCTTCTTCCGACCGGTCTTAAAAATTCATGGACAATCTTAAAGCTACCCTCAACATCTCGTTCCTTATCATCGCCCTTGTCAGTATGAGAAGCATCATACAAATAGCTTGAGTCATGGCCTATGCAACCGGTAGTCAAGCCGAGTGCGTTATAAATCTGCCCCATCCAGGTCGCATCACGTCTTGATAGATAGTCGTTTACAGTAACAACATGAACTCCTCCACCACTTAAAGCATTTAGATAAGCCGCAAGAGTTGCAACCAATGTCTTTCCTTCTCCAGTTTTCATTTCGGAAATATTTCCCCGATGAAGAATAATTCCGCCCATGAGCTGAACATCAAAATGACGCTGACCCAGCGTCCGTTTTGATGCTTCACGAACCGAGGCAAATGCTTCGGGCAAAATATCATCTAAAGATTCCCCGTCAGTCAAGCGTTTTTTGAATTCAGCAGTCTTTTCTTTTAGTTGCGTATCCGAAAGTTTCTCAAGGTCTTTCTCAAGAGAATTTATTCGGTCAACTATCGGTTGTAGGGATTTAATATAGCGGGCATTCGCATCCCCGAATATTGTAGATAAAAACGCCATTGTCCTGCTATTTTAGCATCAATTTGAGAGAAATTCAATCGCTCCGCCCCATCACTTTTCTGAACAGCTCACACAACCTCCATGCATGCTGCGGGGTGCACTTTTTAAAATTCTGCCCCGACGACAATGTGTCGGGGCCCCGACCGAAGCGTCGGGGCTAATTTTAAAAAAGCACACCCCCTCCGCCGGTTGATTAAGTGACAGCTGATATTGGAAAATAAAATTCAAGCCAACAAACTAATACATTTTCTTGTCCACATAAGTGGCAAAACCAGAAATAATCTGTGCGTTTAATTAAAACAAAACCGCCCCTTATGAAGCGGTACCGACTTGATTGCCACGAAAAACTTGTTTTAGTAAATGGACTCACTAAACCCATCAAATATAGATCCCTCTCTGTTCTCTATGGTATTGAACTTTAACCAAACCGGCTTAGGAACGTCACGAACTCTATTATATTTCCCGCACTGTGGACACATAATGGCAGCGTAGTTATGACGGAAATGAGTTCCATGCCAATACATCATGGTAAGATCTTCTGCTGTAACCGCCAATATTGCGCTACAGCCATCTCTGTCAAACTTATCTTTCTTTTCACAAACAACCTCAGCGCTCCAGTTGTCTGGATCACCCACTTTTCCGTCTTTGATTACTTCCATTGTTTCTGCCTTTTGAATTATAGTGAGAACAACTTTAATATTTTAACAGAATACTTAAAAAAGTCAATTAAATTGTCTCGGGAGGACGCAGTGTGAGTGGATATTGTGTCAGCGACTTATTCTTTGGCCTGTCTTGAGAGATCCGTTCGCTTTTCTTTGAATTTTTTTATTTGGACTTGGAGTTCATCTTTAACGCCCGTAATGGCATTACGAAGATCTTCGTGAGTGCATGTTGCTCTTAATAGTTTACCTCCAAGAGTTAAGTTAACCTCGGCAGAAAAAACCTCACCCGAACGGTGATGTTTAGACGGCTTGCCTATCTCAACTTTGGCCCGACCATCACTGTTTCCAATCAAATGATCCAATCCGCCTATTTTGTCTTCTATAAAAACTTGAAGCGGCTCATCCAAAGAAATATTTTTAGTAGAAATATCTATTTTCATATACAGACATTGTAGCTCAACCCATAAAATTTTTCAAATAGTTTAGGGGAGTTTCAAGAAACAAGATGGATCATCTCACCTCTCTTACTTCTCTCCCTTCCAATTACATTTATTATTACCAAATCCCCTATCTCATAATCTTTGCGTACGCAAAGATTATGAGATTAATAAAATTATAGTTTAAAAAACTTTTTAATCTCACCATCCATGTATCCTAATGAATCGGCCTCCAAAATATTAATGTAATCACTTACTTTTAATTTGCTACAATAATCAGCCAATTCTTCTTCACAAGGATAAGGAAAAACAAAAACACTTTTTTGCATCATATAAAATCCCAAAGTTTTTAACCTTGACCTTAACTTATTTCGCTCCAGATGAAGTTCCTGTGGAATATCAAACATAAAAATGCGCCATTTTTTGTCCCACTTAGTTCCCGCTTCAGCATAATATTTTATAAGTTTTCCAGAAAACCATGCTTTGCCTTTTGCTGTAAAATTAAATTTTTCATTTTGAATATCTTTAATAATACCTCTTCGCTGTAAGTTTTTAAAACCACTATAATATTTTTTATCTCGTCCTTTTACTTTCCATCCTTTATAAGAAATGGATTCCCATTGCCAAACTTCATGTATATCTTTTCCTGAATCAACAACTGCCTTAAGAAATTTGATAATGAAGTTACTTTTCATAAAATATAAATCTTATAATCTTTGCGTACGCAAAGATTATAAGATTTAGGAACAGGGAATGCAAGAAAATTTTATTGAAGTTATGCACAAAATTTCTTGTAGGGATTTTATTTAAAGCGTAAATTTAAATTATATAAACTCAAATTAAAATATCGTAAAAAAAATATGGCAGAAAATGGAAAAAACGGAAATGGAACTCAGGTGGAGAACAAGGACCTGCAACCGACCCCGAGCAAACCAAAATATAAATTTTTGTTTGTCAGTTGGGAAGCGCTCTCCGGCGATTTGGCGTGGAAATTAAAAAACGAAGGCCACGAAGTAAAATGCTATATCAAAAACTGCACCGATGAATATGATGGATTTTTGGAAAAAATTCCGGAATGGAAACCTCTCGTTGACTGGTCTGACGTAGTTGTTTTTGATGATGTTGGTTTTGGCAAAGAAGCTGATACTCTTCGCAAGAGCGGAAAAGCCGTTGTTGGTGGAAGTATCTATACGGATCGCCTTGAAGAAGACCGTGAGTTTGGTCAATCAGAATTAAAAAGACTAGGAATGCTTACTCTTCCTTCTTGGGACTTTGATGACTACGACAAAGCACTTCAGTTTATAAAAGAAAATCCCGGCAGATATGTATATAAACCGTCAACCTTCACATCGGTTAACTTATTTACGTCCGGAGATTTAAAAAAGGGTCTACTTTTCACAGGCAAAGAAGAAGACGGAAAAGACTTATACGAAATTATAGAACAAAACAAAAAAGTATTGAGTCGAAAAGTAAAACAGTTCCAACTTCAAAAACACGTAAACGGAGTTGAGGTGGGGGCATCAGCCTTTTTTAACGGAGAAAAATTCATCACACCAATATTAGTTGCCTTTGAACATAAACGTCTTTTTCCAGGAGAGTTGGGCTCCATGACAGGAGAAATGGGAACTTCAATGTTCTGGTGCGAACCCAACAAATTATTCAAAGAAACAACAGGTAAAATGGAGGAGGATCTGCGTAAATCAGGATATGTCGGATATATAGACATTAATTGCATTGTTAACGGCAGAGGTATTTATCCCCTTGAATTCACTTGCCGTTTTGGTTATCCAACAATCTCGATTCAACAAGAAGGTGTTTTGAGCGAATGGGGTGAATTTTTATATACAATTGCCAACAAGAAAGACTATCCGCTTAGAACCAAGAAGGGATTTCAGATTGGTATTGTCTGTGTGGTTCCACCTTTTCCATATGATGACCATATCCAAATGGAAATTTATAAAGACCTTTCAATTCTACTAAAAAAACCTTCGCCCGAAGGAATACACATTGGGGATGTAAAAATTGTTGATGGCGTGTGGCGTGTCGCCGGTAACAGCGCCTATGTATTAGTGATAACCGGTTCAGGATCAACAATGGAGGAAGCCCGCAAACAAGCATACTCCCGAATAGAAAATGTAATATTAGTAAATATGTTTTACCGAACCGATATCGGTTTAGCCTGGGGTGAAGACAGCGACAAACTCATGACCTGGAGCTATCTTTAGTGTATAGCTTCTAAATCTAAAAACTGACTAAAAAATTAGAAAATAGTTGCTATCAAGAGTCAACTTGGCGGAAGTTACTTCGTGTGCCTTACTGGCACATACCATGAAACTTCTGCGATATACATATAAACAAAAGAATGGCTGGTCTTGTGGCCCGGCAGTAGTTAGGGTAATCCTTGACTATTACGGTACCAAGTCAACGATTTCAAGCCTGGTGAGAGAACTCCGAACGACCCGTTCTGGAACCGAAAACAAACATATCGTTAGCTTGTTCAAAAGAAACAAATTAAAGTTTTTTATAAGAAAAAACTCTTCCCTCAAAGCCCTACAAAAATACTCAAAAAAATACTGGATTATGATCGCCTACTGGATACCGACTTCAAAAGAAAGTCACTATTCTATCATTAAAAAAATAGACTTAAAGAGAATTTATTTTCATGACACGTGGTTCGGCTCTAGTCATAGTTATTCTCTAAAGTACTTTCTAAAAAACTGGCACGATGATGAAGCTGTTAAGTGGTTTATGGCGGTTAAAAAATAAAATTGACTTTTTAATTTTTTATTTAAAAGTGTTATAATCTATACATGGAAAAATTGTCAACTGAACCGAGACAACAAACAGAGGGGTTAATTCCGAATAGGCCAAGACTAAGAAACATAGAGGACACCCTCGTTCTTCTTGAGTCCGAAGAAGATCCTGATGGTGAAAAAATAAACTGGAAAGATTTATATGAAAAAGTGGGGACATGGGAAACAGGATTAGGGTTGTCAGAAAAAGTCCGAGAAGTGGTCCGAAATTATTTAGTTTCAAAATTTCCAGCATTAAAAGAAAAGATTCCTTCAGTGGGTAACTTGCCGGATAAAGATATTTTAGACGCTTTGGCCAACAGTTGGTTCGAGGGGTTGGAAGATGAAGTAAAAGGAGAGAAAATTGAAGTTCTTTTGTCTGTTATAACTCATGTTCTTAGAAAAATAGAAACGAGGGTTTACAAGAAAATAATAGAAAAATCCGGCAATAGTGCTTTAGAAAAGTTAGGTTTAGCAAGAGAACTAAGTGAACCCTTAATAAACATATTAGATGCTTCAGTAAAATCGGATCCGCTTTATATCCGTTATATTGCATATGCTCAACTGTCACCCAAACCACCCGAGGGGGCAAATCCTTCTGCCCCCATAGGCCAAGATGGCAAACCTCATACCTGGGCTGAGTTATTTCCTCACGAAACACAATTTATTTCAAAAAAATTAAAGGCAATACTTGAAAATAAGGAAGGGTGGCAAAACATTGAAGGCGCTGAAGAATTTGGAAAATATGTTGAGTTACTGTCAGTATTTTTTTCTGAAAAAGACGTTAACAGGACAAAAGATATGACGGAAGAAATAGAAGAAGCTTACGCTAATGCACTATCAGGAGGATTTCCAATTGTAATATCCCCTCCCACTGGTTCATACTATAAAGAGCCATATCTTGACCCAGAGTTAAGAGTATCTTTAAGAACTCCGGAAGCCAAAGCGCAAGAACAAAATTTTATCGCTTTGCAAAATGCTATGGCAGATGAGCTGGGAACTCTTGGTGTCGGTCAGTTTGCAGACAATATGCGCAAAAAACCGATAGCAAGTGTCGTTTCCATGGGAGCTTACGGAGCCAACCTCACTTTTACGGCCGCGGCGGAAACAGAAAAAGACATAACCCTGTTTCTTGATGAACAAATAAGGCGGTATGACAAAAATTTAAGCAGCTTCTTGAAACTAATAGACGTCCCCGAAGGTACTTTTAACAATACGTCTCCGGAACGAATTGAGGAGATGTCCAGAGAAGATACAATTTTTCATGAATTATCACACTCGGTATATACATTAGACGAAGAAGCGCAGAAAAGACTTGGCAATCTAAAATCAGAAACCGTAATTGGTGAAACAGCGGCTGAAACAATCCACCGAGGATTGGCGAAGGAACTAATAGAAAAAGGTCTCATTAACTACACCCCCGAACAGTATATAGCTGTGACATTAGCAATGCCCCTTCAGATTATTAAAGAGCGTGATCCAAATAATGAATATTTTAAAGCGGCTATTTATGTATTAAATAGTATGTTTGAACAAGGTCTGGTTGAATTTGACGGTTCACAGATTAGAGTAAAAAATATAGATAAAATTTTTGACTACTTAAAAGAGAATGCAAAAAAAATCATATCTATTTATGAAGACGCTGAAATGACAACGGACAAAGCTGATCAGTGGGTAAAAGACAACTGCACCGCCGGAGAAAAATTGCAGAAATTAATTGAGTTTATCAAAACTAAAAATTAGATTTTTATCTTCTTTGAATTGAAAACGTGTCTGTTTTTCTTTCTATGACCGGGTTGAATTGTATTTTAAATTTCAATCCTCCGCCTTCTGAACCCTGCATGTCCAATTCTTTATAGCCGGCATTTTTAATCCATTCCAAATCTTCAAGCCATAACATCAAGCCTAAATCCGTTAAGGAGTAGTCATGAATGCCTACGACACCAGCAAATCTTTTGGGGTTATTTACAACTTCATAGCCAGCATTAAAACCAACCGGCTTTCCGTCCACAATTAAAACTCTTGCGGTTTTAAAACCTCTGAAATCTTTATTTACCGCATTGTGGTACCAAAAATCATAAACATAATTTTCTTCTTCCTTAATAAGTGCAACATTCTTCCAATTATTCACAATGTCATGAAGATGGCCACTATAATTTTTTTCAAAATTAACAACTTCCACTTTGTGCTCACGATTAAATTTACTTCTGGCATTTCTGATGTCTTTAAAATGCCCGCCTGGCAAAGCAAGGTCAAATTGATCCATATTCAAAACCGGCCAGTCCAAAGAATAATCAACCTTGTCCAAAACCAGTTCATTTTTATTTTTCAATAATGGATAAATACTGTCGGATACATAATTGCACCAGACCCCACCTATCCCATTCTCAAACCCAAACTTGACAAACTCCGTTATTTTATCTGCGCTCAACTTTTTATCACACAAAGGATCGGACCAGATTTGCAATTCTCCTGAATAGTTATGAAATAATATTCCAGTACCGTCATCAAATTCCGCAAAAACCGGTTTTCCATCCGGTCGATTAAGTGCGACAGAGAACCAATCCAAATTATGATCGGATGTCCAACCAAATTTATTTATGCAAACCTGAATTCTCTCGCGTTCAGCTTCTATGTTTTCGTAAATTTTCATCCCTCACCTATAGAGCACTGGGCTTTCCTTTGCAGATAGCTCAGATACACAATGCTCGGTTATTTAATAATACATAATACCTCAAATCTTACACGACACCAATCGGACTGCAGGTGCTCCATCGGTGAGGGATTCATATTATCTGGTTATATCAGCACCTGCTTTATATGCACCGAACTCCAGATTGTTGATTATGAATATGGCTCCCCAGTCACGTCCTGAAGCATCCCACTGTTGAGGTGTCATATTCAACCAGTGTTTCGTACCATCCGGCCAAACGGCATAAACCTTTTTGTCGTCAACATATTTAACATAGTTTGCCGTGATATACGAATTAAAGATTCTATCATCAAGCTCAATGGCTTTTGATGGGTTCAAATGTCCATATAATTTAATTATCTCCGGCCGTAAATATCTTTTGTACTTTCCTTCTACTACATATATTTCTGGTTCTATTGGCCTTTTTATTAAAGAACCATCTGCAATTGGTTGGGCTAACTCATTATCTACATAATTTATATTAACAGAAATTGATCTTGGGATTTCTTCATTATCAAAGTTATTAGTTTCAATTTCATTGATTGGCATAAGTACAACGGAACTTAATCCTCCGGGATTTGTAATATAGCCCGGATTACTTAACACACCAACTCGACCCAAGTTGTCAGTATATAAAATTCGGAATAAATAATCGGGGTTATAATTTATTTTTATTGCCTTGTTGGAAGGTAAGGAAAAAAAGTCATATTTGTACCAAGCAGATTGCCATGACTTTAAATTATAGTTAAACGAGTATGCAAAGGGGTACGATAAAAATGACTGCTGGGGGATTACATGGATATTTTTTAGTTCTTCTCTTTGATAGCCATATCTCTTGTCCATAGAAACATCATTTAAATAATTTGCGATTGTCCAATTCTCAAAAACATTTGAAAACTTTTCGGGATAATTATTGTTTTTAAGAAACAGATTGATGGAATCAATGCCAGTCATCGGACTTTGGAGGGTTTCATTCAATATTGACTGACCAAACTGTTCCAATAAGTACTGCCCAAAAAGAGCCACTTGGGCATAATCAGCTGAAACATTCGGCCACTCAGTCAAACCATCGGATTGATTTTCTAAAAATGTACTTACTCGCCTCTGTAAATTTGAGTTATAAAAGTTATCATTATAACCAAGAAGGGAAACTGAATACTCCGATCTTAATTCGTTAAACCAAATATCTTCCTGAACTTTTCTTAAAAGTTCTTTTTGATTAAAGGATATAAGATGCTGAAACTCGTGACCTAAAAACATTTTTGCAAGACTACCAGATTCAACACTTACAAAAATTATCTCTCTTTCATTTGAATTGTTAGAAGAATTTTTAGAATACTCGTTGGAGGCGTCAAAATAACCGCCATTTCCGGTAATGAGGTCCTCCATAACAACAGTAATTTTAGGGTCGTTATCTATCCCTGGGTTAGGCTCTGTCCCCCAAAACTGAATTTCTTTAGGATAAATATTATTATCGAACTCCTGAGCGAGAACGGAAACATTGTTATTTAGAAAGGCCTTTTGATAAGAATTCAAGCTGTCCCAATATCTGTCCTCAATGTAAAAGTAAGCATTACTGGAAACATGTCTTAATGTGGCACTCAAACTTGTCCTAGAAAATTGGTCATACTTAGAATTAACATTAAAAACTTGAGTCTGGCCGATAGTATCGGCCAACACATTAGAAGCCAAGGCAAAAAAAGACACAAGAAAAAAACCGACAAAAAACGAATCTCTAAAAAATTTAATTCTCATTGTTAAATCATAACATTTTAGAATAAGTCGACCAAATTAAATCCCGCCGTGACGGGATTATTCAATGATTTTTCTTTTAGCCAAGATAATATCCTTATCATGGCGGGAAACATCTTCGATGGTCAAGTTTTGATGATGTATAAGATGATCATTGTATAACCAAACGGCTCTAAAAAAAGCTATGGCTTTTATTAATCTATCCTCTATTGTTCCGCTGGTTTTTATTTTTAAAACCCCAAGAAATGCCATAAAAGCATTTAAATCTTTCGGAAAACAGTAACCCCCAAATCCGCGATATGAGCCATGGTTTACGTCGAGCCAGGCCGGGCCTATCCGTGGATCAGCACCAAGCGCGTCTCTGACATTTTCGTAATCAATTTTCAGTCCTGAAAGTTTTAAACCGTCGCACCCGTCATATAGCATATTCCCGAAACTAACTTTGGTTGCCCCAAACGCATTTGATGCATATTTGATCATTTCAGCTTCGGTTGCTGTGTGTCCCCTAACCACATAGGTAGAAGCCATCCAAGGGCTTTGGTAATACGACACCGGTAAAAGATTCAAAATCCCCAAAGCAGCATCTTTGCTTTTTTCTGTATAGCCGACTATTTGTCTGACCGGTTTCAAAAAATCCTCCCGCGCCTGAGACTCCGTAAGAAATTCAGGATTAAATAAGAATTTGTGTTGAGGAAATCTTTTCTGAAGACCTTCTGTGGTTCCTGGAGGGACTGTTGATTTGATAACGATTATTTTTTCTCCTTGGACAGAAGCGACCGCGTTCTCAACGATAGATGTATTACAGCTACCATCCGGATTGGGCGGGGTTGGGACAGAAACAAAAATTATGTCAGCTAAATTATAATCATCAAAATAACATTTGGCGGGGTCAGTGTCATAGCAAAATAATTCATGTTTCCGTCTTAATCCTCTTTTTTCCTCAAACCACCATCTTATCGGCTCACCAACCATTCCAATGCCAATTATACCGATTGTTAAGTTTCTGACTGGTTCAGACACTGAATTTCCTCTTCTTTTTTCTTACTGAAAAGAACCATATCACGCTTGATTTTTCCTGTAAACTATAGTAAAATTAGGGCTAAATATGAAAAAAGTTCTACTTTTCCTGTCAGATACTGCGATTCTTTATGCTTCTTTAGTTCTGACTCTTTTAGTCCGATACCCTAATAAATTTGAGAGGCAATACTGGGCACACTTATATCCGTTTTCTTTGATTTTTATCTTGTGGCTTTTGGTTTTCTATATTGCTAATCTTTATGAACCAAAACTGCTAAGAAATAATATTCATTTTTACTCTGCCCTTTTCCAGACAATTACGATAACTGCAGCAATTTCGGTTCTGTTCTTTTACCTCATTCCTCTATATGGAATTACTCCGCGAACAAACTTGTTGATTTTCGTAGCCATTTTCTCCGGTCTAGAATTTATAAACCGTTATACATCTAACAACATTCTGCAAAAAGGTTTTAAAAAATCAGTACTCATCGTCGGAATAAATACCCAATCCCTGGAACTTGATCTTTTTATAAAAGAAAATCCGCAACTTGGATATGATGTCAAATTTGTCATAGATGTCTCTTCAGATAAACTCAAGGACATAAGCCATACGATTCGAAAAGAAAAGATAGACACAATCGTATTAAGCCCGGAAGCATATCAAGTTCCTGAAATAATAAATATTTTTTACAAGTCTCTTGAACAAAAGGTAAGTTTTGTAAACCTTGCTTCTTTTTATGAGCGCCTAACCGGTATGGTCCCACTGGGGGCAATCAACCAAATTTGGTTCCTGGAAAATTTAAACGAGGGAAACAAAAGAGCGTACGAAATAGTTAAGCGTGGTAACGACTTAGTATTTGCCATTGTCCTTGGCTTGATAAGTCTCTTGTTTTATCCTTTAATTATTCTCCTAATAAAAATTACATCAAAAGGACCTGTTTTTTATAAACAAAATAGAGTTGGTCAAGCCGGTAAAATTTTCAAAATAATTAAATTCAGAACAATGAACAAAGATGCTGAAAAAGAGACAGGCGCGGTTTGGGCTTCACAAAACGATCCGAGAATAACATCGGCAGGCAGATTTATGCGCAAAACAAGGATAGATGAATTGCCCCAATTGTGGAATATTCTAAAAGGTCAAATGGCGTTTATCGGGCCCCGCGCAGAAAGACCAGAATTTCACGAGTCATTAAAATCCGTTCCTTTTTACGAAGAAAGGTATCTGATTAAACCAGGATTGTCGGGCTGGGCCCAAATCAATTTTCATTATGGCTCATCCATTGCTGATGCCGCCGAAAAACTAAAATACGATTTATACTACATCAAAAACCGCTCCTTAATCTTGGATCTCGGAATCGCTCTCAAAACTATAAGAATCATGTTTCAAAGGTCAGGAAAATAGGCTGCTCCGTCCAATCTAAGTAGTTCACGCAACCTCCATGCATGCTGCGTAGACAGGTATGGGCTATAAATTTTATCTTCTTAACTTCCACGGAAGTTTGATTGACTCCCAAATAATTTTAGATGACATTTTTGACTGCCCTTCTCTGCGTTCGCTAAATAAAATTGGATGTTCAAAAAAACTACAACCGGCAAGAAAAAGTTGGAATTTTAATTCCACCAAAAAAGCATAACCATTTGAATTTATTTTGTCTAAATTTACTTTTTTTAAAGAATTAACCCTATAAGCGTTAAATCCGGTTGTTGCATCTGTGACAGGTAGTCTTAAAATTATTTTCACATAAAGATTCGCAAATCTACTAAGAATCCTCCGAAAAAAGTTCCAATTTTTTACTTCCCCGCCTTTTATATATCTAGACCCCACTACAACGTCATAGTTTTTAAGTCTTTCTAGCATTTCTGAAACTTCTTCATAATCATGGGAGAAATCTGCGTCCATAGTTACAATACGATCATATAATTTTTCAAATATCCACTTAAATCCATCTATGTTTGAATGTCCATAACTAAAGTTAACCTTTCTTTCCAAAAGGAAAAGATTTGTAAAATTATTTTTCATAAATCCAACTAGCTCCTGAGTGCCATCGGAAGAATTGTCATCTACAATCAAAACGGAAATATCCGGCATTAAACCAAAAATTTGAGGAAGTAGATCCTTGAGGTTGTCTCTCTCGTTAAGAGTTGGAATTAAAATTATGCTTTGTAAATAAATGCTCATAAACAAACAATATCATACTGAGATAAAAAGGTATTAAATACAGATAAAAATTCGACCAAAAATTATGACCAAAATAGTTCCATATCGGCAAAAACACAAAGAAAGAGTCGACAAAAACTAAAACCATCAACCACTTATATTTCAAAAGGTAATTAATGGAAACAAGCGCAAAAAGAGTCGTCATTGGCAACAAATATTTAGGGAAAGAAAATGTTAAACTACCAACCAATATCAAATTAAGAATTATAGCTAAAACTATTTCTTTTCTTAATTTCAAATCCCTATTAAGCAGCAACGCGAAAGCGCCCAACAAAATAATTAACGGCGATACCATTATTTTGCGGAAGTGCAAAAGCAAGTTGGCTCCAACCCTTAAATACCCTTTTATTCCAAGAACAAAACTTTTCGTCAGCGGGGGCGGGTTGCCGGCATCAAAATTACCCTGATAAGAATTAATGGCCGCGTTATTGACCAAATGGCCTGTCTGATAATAACTTGTGCCCAGATATGCACCGCCAATAACCAAAGCGGTGAGCAACCAAATCATCTTCTTCCAACTGTGGATAAACGACACTGAATGTCGTTTATCCACAGGCAAAAATAAAGGAAAAATAACTATGGCAAATGGTTTTACAATACCACCCACAGCCCAAGCCACCGGAGTCCAGATTTTTTTATTTAAGCTACAATAAATAATCAAGAGAATAAAAAACAAAAGCGCCGCTTCCTGAAATCCTCGCATCATTGTTGTATAGGGATAAGGCGTGAGCAAAAATAAAATTAGAAAATAAACGCCAGCTCGATGGTTTCCATAAAATTTCTTACCAACAAAATAAGTCAACGGAATCGAAAGCAAGGAGAATATTGCCGACATAATAATAATTGAATTATGAGAACGGGTCAGCCAAAATACTGGCACAGCAAAAAAGGAAAGTCCCTGAAAACCATAAAAAGATTTGAAATCAAGATGACCCCAAGCTAAAGATTCAGCAAAACCTTCATAGTGAAAACCATCGTCCATCATTACCATGCGGCCGAACAAAAAATAAACCGCCATTATAACAACCGCGAAGATTATAGCTTTATTTTTAAAGTTCCACATTAAAATAAAGTATAAATAAGAGGGGCAAACACAGAAGTCTCGGCAAATATAATAAGAAAACTTAGCAAGATTAGAAATACAATAACCGGTGCAATCCACCATTTTTTTCTTATTTTCAAATACATCCAAATTTCTTTTAACAATTCCATGTTACTTATTCAATAATTTTTTTAGATAAACTATGACCCTCTCTGATATAACAAAGTGTCCGCTTTCACTAGGATGACCATCTATGGGCAAATAAAGGGGCACCTCTGATTTTAGTCTATAGTAATTTTTAAATTCAGGCAATAAATCAATGTATTCTATCTTTTGTGATTTAAAGTAATCTTTCAAAACTTCATTAATTTTTTCTAAATTAAAATTGTCGTCTCCTTCAGAATATATCTGACCGACTGATGGAAGAATTAGGACTAAATGATCTTTTTTGTTTTCATCTGCCAGTTTTTTAAATAACAACAATAGTTCCTTTGACCGGTTGACCATCTTTTGTGTTTCTTCTGAATATTCTTTTTGAGACAACGGATCAATTATAATACTGTTTGGAGCCGTAGGGTTATTCCTATTTTTAAAATAATTAAGAAATTTATTTCTAGATTTTTGATATAAAACAAAACGCCACGCAACGGAATGATTTCTTACAAACAATTTAACATCGTTTTTGAATTCTTGAAACTCGGAAAACTTAGCTTTCCTATCAATGTTTTCGTTCATATTGTCAGTGAAATCGTTACCAACAAAAAAAGCTAGAATTAATAAATCAGGATTGAACCTAAGCCCCTCTTTTTCTAATACGTATAATTCTCGTTGTGTACCATACCCGGCTATTCCCATATTCAAAATTTCAACCTTCTTATCAAAACCCATATTATTTATCTTTGATTCAATTAGTGCTGAATAGGTATCATTTTCGTTTACCTGAAAGCCCTCGGTCAACGAATCCCCAACAATAACAATTCTATATATATCCGGTTTTTTAGTATAACTATAATCTCGACCGATAAATCCATCTTTATTAAGCCTTCTTTTTACTTTAAACTCTTTGCCAATAGAATATCCTTCTTTATTAGTAAGGTGAGTCCAACCCAAAACAGGGTCTTGTTTTATAAAATTATCGCTTTGAATCTTTAACACCCTAAGAGACAGCTCAAGCAGCACAAAGAGAATTAAAAACGTAAACATGGAAACAACAACTCTCGGAATAAGGATTTTAAATTTTTCTTTAATCAGCATCATTAGAAATATCCGGTTTAACAAAAGGGTACTTAAAAGAAATTTTCTTTTTGTCGAGCAGAAAATTTTCCAAAACCAAGTAGTCAATGTCAGTTTTAATAAATGTATTAAAAGCATCTTCTGGACTGCAAACTATCGGCTCGCCTCTCACATTAAATGATGTATTTATCAGAACCGGACATCCGGTTATCCGCTTAAATTCTTTTATCAAACCGTGATAACAAGGATTAGAATTTTGATCCACAGTTTGGATTCTGGCCGTCTTATCGATGTGTGTAACCGCTGGAATTTCATCATTCTTTACATCGGCTATAAACAGCATATACGGACTATCCCCAAGATTAAAATAAGAAAGACTGTCTTCTTTTAAAACACTCGGGGCAAAAGGTCTGAAACTTTCCCTAAATTTAATTTTCAGATTAACCCTTTGCCAATTATCTTTATTTCTCGGATCGGCCAATATTGATCTGGCCCCTAAAGCTCTCGGCCCCCATTCCATTCGACCACGCAGCCAGCCGATGACATTTTGATTTTTTATTAACTCTGCTGTCTTTTTAATAATATCCTCATCACTCAAAAATTCATATTCGACACCTTTAGATTCAAGGAAATCCTTAATCTGATTATTTTCATAGCTTGGTCCCCAAAATGCATGAGACATCTCAAAACGTCTCTCATTTTCAAGAACTTGATTCCAAACATAATAGGCGGCACCCAAAGCACCGCCAGCATCACCAGCAGAAGGTTGAATATAAATATTTTTAAAGCCACATTTTTTTAAGATTTCCGAATTGGTGACACAATTTAAAGCCACCCCCCCAGCAAGACACAAATTGTCAAAACCAGTTTCCTTTTTAGCACAAGAAGCCAATTTCACCACTATTTGATTGGTTACATCCTGAAGACTCGCAGCCAGATCTTTGTGAAATTGCTCCAATTGATCGCCAAATTTTCTTTTTTTAACTTTAAATAAACTTTCCAGTTTATCCGTCACATTCTCAATTGAATAAAAACTTTTAAAAAATTTGCGATTTAGCTTAAAGCTTCCGTCGTTATATATTTCAATTAATTTTTTTAATTCATTTACATATTTTGGACGCCCATAAGGAGCCAAGCCCATGACTTTGTACTCAGCACTGTTGGGCTTAAACCCCAAATAGTAAGTAAATAAGCTGTAAAAAAGGCCAAGAGAGTCCGGATAATCAATCTGCTTAATTATCTTGATTTCTTTATCTTTTCCGTGACCAATGGTTGTCGTAGCCCATTCACCAACGCCATCCATGGTCAAAATCAACGCTTCCCTGAACGGCGACACGAAAAATGAACTGGCAGCATGAGACATGTGATGCTCGCAAAAATAAATCAGTCCTTTATAATTTAATTCTTTTTTAATTTTATCCTTTACCCAAAGCTTATCTTTCAGCCATATTGGCATCGCTCTTACAAACATTTTATAATCCCATGGCCATGATTTAATGAAGCTTTCAACTATTCTTTCAAACTTCAAAAGCGGCTTATCATAAAAAGCGATACAAGATATGTCGTCAAGGGTTATGCCCTCAAAGGACAGACAAAATTTAATTGCATTGCCTGGAAACGAATCATCGTGTTTTTTACGGGTAAATCTTTCCTCGTGCGCTGCCGCAACCATATCGCCATTTTTAATAAGCACAGCGGCAGAATCATGATAAAAACAAGAGATGCCTAAAATATATTTACCACTGTTTGTCATAATAATATTTAAAAAATTTATTTAAACCAACTAAACCAATCAGAATAAAAATTGGCTCCACTACGATACGGAATCCGGCCGAGGCCATGCCTCCGGTTAAGAAAGAAAAATACGCCAATACTAAGAAAAAAAATACTAGTATGGCTTTTATTTCTGTATTTTCCTTAAAAAAACGGCTAAAAGATAAGGTCATGCCGACAAACAACAGAGCAAGAAACAATCTTTCGATTATAGCTAAATACGGAAAAAGATTTCTTTCTTTGAGGGTCACGATTTTATAAATACTTATTTCGGAACGACCGTCTCGATTAAAGTCATTGTACCAATACCTGATCCCATCGCGTAAAAAAAACTTAGTCATATTTTTTAACCTTGAAATTACAAAATACTCCGGAAATTGGGATAAATAATGGTAAGAGCGAGACATGAGCAGTTCTTCGGACGTGAATTTCATATACTCACCAAAGTCGGAAACTTTTGAATAGTCGTCAATTTCGTTTCTAAGCAAGTTTCCCGCCTCTGTAATTGAGATGTGATTAGCAAGCGCATATGCGTCAGGAACTTCGTAAAAGTACATCTGATAGGGAGTAATTGACGAGAGTTTAAAAAAGCCAAAAGTTTTATAATTACGAACCAACCAGGGCATCAATACCATAAAGAAAATTACGCACATCATAGATACCGACACCACAAACTGTTTCCAGTTTAAGCGAATTTGGCGAAAATACACTGAATAGCCCAAAGATAAAATAAATACTATGAGGATATACTGGGCAATCGGACGAATCAGAGCCAGTATGGGCAGCAAAAACGAAGTCAACATAAAGTAATTACTACGTTGAGTTTTTAAAAATTTGACCCAACTCCAAATTGCCAAGATCAAAAAAAATAAAAAGAAGGGTTGGGTAAGGAATTTAACAGAAACATTTAGGGAAAAAGGTGTAAAAAGAAAAACACCGACACTCCAATAAATTATCTTTTTACTATCGATGTATTCTCTGCCGATTAAATACAAAATATATCCCGACAAAACCATCAATATGGATTGGATAACAAGAGCGACCTCATAATGCCCGAATAAATATCTGGCCAAAAAAAGAAATCCCGGATAAACCGGGGTTCGAAAGGAATTAGGATAAAACGGGACAGATTTATCCCAAGTAAATCCGTTACCAAGCATTAGATTTTCCGCTAAAGCCAAGTATTCTGTAGAATCGGCATCGTGAAAAAGGCGACTATTGTCACTAAAAAATATCATCAGAGAAATCCTAGCCGCAAGACCGAAAAAAAGAATTATTAACAATGTTTTTTTATTAAAAAGAGTGTTCATGAGAATTTAAATGGGGTTTATCTTTTATTTTCCAGTTTGTATTTGAAACTTTATCTGACCCAACCAACATGGACAACAATCTAAATATTGGAATTATCGTAAAATAAAAAACAGTTAGTATAATCTTAGTGTTTATTCTGCCTATAAAATTCGCCACCTTTTTGTATGAATTAAAAAATTTAGACCACATGGTTTTGTCTTTTCAAATAATAAGTTAAATAAACAAAAGAAAGTAAATGAGATGTCGTAAACCACATCGTTACCATAATAACCGACCCCCAAAGACCGTAGCTCTTTATCAGCCAAAGTCCTAAGGGAATACCCAGACCAAGAATAGCAAAATTTATCAATATTGAAACCTTAACCTTATTTATCGCCCGCCACATCGGACCCAGCCCGACCCCTATGCCAAACAAGGATCCATACACAATAAGCCCAAGGACATATTTAATACTAGGAAGATAACTCTCTCCATAAAGAATCCTAAATACTACGGGGGAAACAATTGCCGCACCGATGCTCAATATTATTGAAAGGGCTAAAGAATACAACGATATTTTTTTAAAGTTTTTACAAAGTTGTTCCCTATTTTCAACTTGAATTTTAGGAAACTCTACGTTCAAAAGTACTGAAATCGGACCAAGCAAACTCAAAACAATGTTCATGTAACCAAAAGCGAGTTTGAAAAATGAAACCTCGGTAGTCGTAGCATAGATACCGGTTAGAATAACCGGCAAAGCCATGAAAACATTACCCATATTCCTGTCCAGAGCTACCCAAAAAGTAAATCCGAAATATTTTTTAAAATCAACCTTCTTGGCAACACACAAAAGGTGGCTTAAGTCAGGAAACAATGGTTCGCTTTTTGCAAATTTAGCAAATAGTATTGCAGATAAAATAAAAATTATAATAGCACCCACCAACTGACCGCCAACCGCGCCCAAAACCCCGAAACCCAAAACGACTAAAGTCAAAGATAATACATATCTTAACGATTGATCAGATAACAATAAAACCGCAAGCGACTTAACTCTTCCGGCAACTTGAAATGCTGAATAATTAAGGGTAAACAAAAACGAAGAGAAAATAGCCGCAACTACCACTATGGCGGCATAAATACCGATAAGAGAATTACTGTATAACCTGTTGGCTATGCCTGGTAAAAAAACAGAAACAACAATAACCACCAAAGCCGCAAAGAAAGTTATCTTGAGCATAAAACCGAGAATATTTTCAACTTCGGCCTTATCTTCTCTTGCATAAGCCCTGCCAAGCAAACTGGACACCGCCTCCTGAATTCCCATTCCCAAAATCAAACTGGTCATACTCGCCATGCCGATGGCAAGAGAGTATGTGCCAAAAAGCTCCGGCTGAAGTAACCGGGCAATGACTATTCCAATAACTGCCTGAATAATCGTCCCGCCAAAACTCCCCGCTTGAAGCGTCGCCGTCCGCCGAACAAATTTATTTTGATAAAAATTACTAATTCTTCCGTATAAATTCACAATACTCTCTATTAAACAACAAAAATATACATTTGTAAAAACTTTTTAAATACAGTATCGTAATATTTATGAAAAACAAGGTCGCTCTAATTTTTGGCATCACAGGACAAGATGGCTCATATCTTGCTGAAATTCTTTTGAAAAAGAGCTATTTTGTGCATGGCGTTGTCAGGCGGGCTTCAACTTTTAATACGGTGAGAATAAATCATCTCTATCAGGATCCCCACAAGAAAAACAGAAAACTCTTCCTTAACCATGGAGACCTTGCTGACGCCGGCACTATTAGAAAAATAATTTATAAAGTTAAACCGAATGAGATTTACAACCTTGCCGCACAGTCGCATGTAAAGGTCTCATTTGAAATTCCTGAATACACAATGGATATAACTGGAAATGGTGCTTTGCGGATTCTTGAAGCAATAAGAGATTTTCAAAATGATACCGGTAAAAAAGTTAAATTCTATCAAGCATCATCCTCTGAAATGTTCGGCTCATCTTCCCCGCCTCAGAATGAAAAAACACCCCTAAACCCTCAAAGCCCCTATGGCGCAGCAAAAATATTTGCATATAATATGACCAGCCTCTATCGCGATGCCTATGGAATATTTGCTGTAAACGGAATACTTTTTAACCATGAGTCACCGCGTCGAGGAGAAACATTCGTTACCAGAAAAATTACAAGGGCAATCGCCCGAATAAAAGCCGGTTTAGATAAAAAATTATATCTTGGGAATTTAAACGCCAAGAGGGATTGGGGTTATGCGCCTGAATACATGGAAGCGGCTTGGCTTATGATGCAGCAGTCTAAACCCAATGATTACGTTATCGGCACCGGCGAAACACATACCATAAGAGAGTTTCTTGAACTGGCGTTTAAGGAAGCTGGCCTTGGTGACTGGAAAAAATATGTAGAGATAGACCCGCAATACTATCGTCCCGCCGAAGTGAATATATTGGTTGCTGATGCCAGAAAAGCAAAAAAAATCCTCGGCTGGTCGCCAAAGACAAAATTCAAAGATCTTGTAAAAATAATGGTTTGGAATGACATAAATGAGATTAAAAAATAAATCTTCGATACAACTCGGAACGAGAAAAATACTCATTACCGGCGGGGCAGGATTTCTTGGAAATTTTGTTGTCCAAAAACTTCTTGAGCGAGGCGTGCCTAAGAAAAATATCTTTATTCCTCGTTCAAAAAATCTTGACTTAAGAAAATGGGAAAATTGCGTGAAAGCGGTCAAAGGTCAGGATATCATAATACACCTTGCCGCAGTAGTCGGTGGGATAGGATACAACCAAAAAATCCCTGGCCAAATGTTCTACGATAATCTGATGATGGGCACCCAGCTCATGGAAGCGGCCCACCAAGCAGGGATAAAAAAATTCGTGGCCATAGGCACGATTTGCGCTTACCCCAAATTTACCCCTGTTCCATTTTCTGAAACATCACTTTGGCATGGTTATCCTGAAGAAACAAACGCACCTTACGGCTTAGCCAAAAAAATGCTTCTCGTCCAAGCCCAAGCTTATCGCCAGCAGTATGGATTTAATGCAATATATCTTTTACCCGTGAATCTCTACGGGCCCGGAGATAATTTTAGTCCGAAAAGTTCTCATGTCATTCCCGCTCTTATCAAAAAAGTTGCTGACGCAAAAAAAACGAGTAAAAAATACGTTGACGTCTGGGGAACGGGGGAAGCCTCAAGAGAATTTTTGTATGTTGAAGACTGCGCCGAGGGAATTGTCTTGGCAACCGAAAAATACAACAAACCAGGACCTGTCAATCTCGGAACAAACCAAGAAATCAAGATAAAAGACCTCGTAAAACTAACATGCAAAATGATGAATTTCAGAGGTGAGGTCCGTTGGGATAAAACAAGACCCGACGGACAGCCAAGAAGAATGGTTGACGCGACTCTTGCTCACAAAGAGTTTGGATTTAAAGCAAAAACTGATTTTAAGAAAGGACTCAAAAAAACAATCAAGTGGTACGTGAAGAGTTTGAAATAAAAAGTGTAAAGTTAATGAATAACATCAAAAAATCAATCCTTGCATCAGTTGAAACGAAACTTAGAATCGCATCGGACGATAAGTTTTTGGTTGAACTGGAAAGAATTGGAAACCGCATGATAACCGTCCTAAAACTTAACGGGAAAATATTAATTGCTGGAAACGGCGGGTCAGCCGCCGACGCCCAGCACTTTGCTGCTGAACTTGCCGGTAAATTTATCCATGAACGAAAGGGTTTACCGGCAATAGCTTTGACGACAAATTCATCCATAATTACCGCCATTGGAAATGATTTTGGTTATGAGTATGTTTTCTCAAGGCAAGTAGAGGGTCTGGGGCAACAAGGAGATGTGTTTGTCGGGATATCTACAAGCGGCAATTCTCAAAATTTAATACAGGCGATGCAATCTGCCCAAAACATCGGCATAACCACGGTGGGACTACTGGGCAAAGATGGCGGTTTAATGAAAGAATTATGCGACTTAAAATTGATTGTTCCATCTCAAAGTACGCAACATATTCAAGAAGCTCATATCATGATGATACACGAACTTTGCACAATAATAGACAACGCCTTTAAAAACCATAAATAAAACCGCCCTGAGCTCTCAAATGGGCGGTTTTTAAATACGCTTGATGTCCTTGATATAGGATCGGTAAATTCTTCTGATGCCTTCAAAAATATCAACTCTCGCCTGCCATCCCATCGCCCTCAAGCGGCTGGAATCAAGGAGTTTCCTTGGCATTCCGTTCGGCCCAGAAGTATCCCAAATAATTTTACCTTTATAACCAACAAGTGAACCCACAACGTCTGCTAATTCGGCAATACTGTAATCAATACCGGTACCGACGTTAATTAAAATGTCGCCCCGCTTAACCTCTTCTGTTGAGGGATTGAAATTATTCATCAAGAAGACACTTGCATCAGCGACATCATCAGCATAAATAAATTCTCTTCTCGGAGAACCGTCGCCCCAAAGAACAATTTCCAGCATATCATCTACCATAGCATTGTGAAACTTTTTTATCATGTCTGGCAAAACATGGGCTCGTCCATATTCAAAATGATCATTTTCCCCGAACATACTTGCCGGAATCGCAACTATAAAATTTGTGCCATATTGAACATTAAAACTTCGGCACATCTCAATACCAGATAGTTTCGCTATTGCATACGCTCTATTAGTCGGCTCCAGCGGTCCGGTCATCAAATATTCTTCTCGCATCGGCTGGGGACATTCTCTGGGATAGCAACAGTTGGCGCCGAAAAACAAAAATTTCTTAACACCAGCCTCATAAGCGGCCCGCATAACATTGTACTGGATTAAAAGATTTTCACTTATAAATTCCGCTGGGTATTTAATATTTTCGGCGATATTACCTACTTTAGCCGCACAAAGAAAGACATATTCCGGCTTATGCAAATTAAACAACTCTAAGACATTCTCTTGAACAGTTAGATCACAAATATTTTTAAGAGCAGTGATTATGTTTTTGAACCCTCTCCGGTTGAGAATCCTAACTATGGCCGAACCCAGTAAGCCAGTATGACCAGCGACATAAATAGAAGAATCTTTATGCATAATAGTTCCTCTTTAACATGCCCATACCTTGCAATCTTCTTAGGGCCAAAAGCGTGGTGCTGACCGAATAGGACTGTACAACTTCGCGTTCAATTAATTTCAGCCAATCATCTAAATTTACAAGAACGACTTTTAAATATTCATCCGGGTCAAGTTTTTGCAATTGTGACTCTACTGGATTACTTGCAATACCTATAAAAGAAAAATTCCTCGCGTCAAAATGTCTGGCGGCAATAGGCATACCCACTGATCCCAAAGGAATAATTTTTTCTAAGATTATTCCGCTTTCTTCTTCAAATTCTCGTCTGGCGCAAACAGCCGGATCCTCTCCTATTTCTAATCTGCCCCCGGGCAAGTCAAAAAGTACTTCCCCGCACCCGTGCTGAAATTCGGCGCATATGGGAACAAGTCCTCCGTCCAACAGAGTAAAGACTCTTGTTCCACATCCACCAGCTAAGCGAAAAAAATTAAAAACTTCTCCGTTTGGACTTAAAAATTGGGAGATTTCTATTTTATATCGGCGTTTAACTTCTACCTCCCGGCAGAACAAATTAAATTCTGGACAATTTTCAACCACAGCCGAGTTTGCAACTTTTTTCCAGTCAGCAACTCCTGATGATTTAACAATTTTCAAAACATTATCCGCATTTGCTACTGGCAGACCGTATTTTTTCATTAAGATTGCCTCTTCCATAAAAAATCGTGGCGGTGTGCCATTATTTTTTCACATAGTACTACGCGAAGCTCATCATGAATATGCTTTCCTCGAGACATCAGAATAGGAACCCTTTTCTTTGTAAAATTAATCCCGTCATCCCAGATACCAGATACCACACAGCCAACTTCCCAAGCAATAACTGCCGCCGCAACAATATCAAACTTCGTGGCCCCGCTATGAAAGATCGACGCAATTCTTTCCTCAACAAGATACAAAGCAGCACCCGTGTGCGATCCGCTGACTAATACATTGCGGCAACAGCGTAGAATACTTGGATAACAATTAATGTCTTCTCTCAATATATCTCCGTTTATGAGTGCTTCGGACAATTCCCCTTGAAACGGCCCGGTGTTTAACCTCACACCGTTTAAAAAAGCTCCTCCGCCTTCCACCGCCCATAGCATTTTACCCAAAGCTGGATAATGAATAATCCCAAAAATGGGAAAATTATCATACGTTAAACCCAAAGAGATACCGAAAAGATCCATTCCGCTAACAAAATTAGCCGTTCCATCAACAGGATCAACTACCCAAGTAAATCCTGAATTTGAATCCACACAACACCCCTCCTCTGAATCTATGCCATGATCGGGAAAATGTTGACGCAAAAAATTCGCTATTTTGTCCTCAACCACATGATCCGCAACCGAAACTATGTCCCACAGACCTTCTTTCTGTCTAACATTCAATTGAAATCGGTTGCGACGAATTTGTAAAATTTCACACCCCACTTCTTCCAACAGTAACCGTAATTGTAACTGGCACGCAACACCCACTGGATTTGTCACAATTGTCATGTTTATTCCTTGTAAAATTGCTTTCGAAAAGATGTCATAATAACATACAATAGTCAACTTGTTGATATGCCAGGTTGACACCTGTTGACACTTATTGATACGATTTAAAAATGTCAGAAATCAATCCCAACGAAGTCTACACAACCCAGGAAACACAAGATTTGCTCAAAATTTCTAGCAGCACAATGAAACGTCTCTTAAAAAAAGAGTTGATTAAGGCAAATAAAATAGGTGGCCAGTACCGAATTCTGGGAAAAGAGATTCTTAGGGCGCTTTCCCCCACCATCGAAAGACGGGCTGTTTTGACTTATCAAAAATTGAAGAAAAAAGTAAAAAGAAAAATTAAGAATTGGTAATGGAAACTTTAAATAAAATAATTGGCGTTATCAACTTGTTCCGCAAGGCCTTTTCGAGACACAAAAAGAAACTGGCCTTAATGACATTCCTCGGTTTTATCGGAGGCTTTTTAGGCGGAATCGGGATTGGGGCAATCATTCCGTTATTTTATATCGTTACCAACCAATCAGGTATCGGAACTGACTCTATATCCAAAATTATTTTTAAAATTTTTGAATTTATTCACTTACCAGTATCAATACCCACCATTATACTGCTAATGGCTTTTTTATTTATAACGAAAGCGGTTTTTCTATATATAGCAAATTACATAAGTTCAAAAATATATGTTGATTATGAACTTGAAACAAGAGAAAGATTATTCAAAAAAACCTTGGAAACCGATTGGCCTTACCTGACACATCAGAAAACGGGCCGTCTTAATGATATTTTAATGGGTGATGTCGGAGGAGCATCGGGCGCCTTAAACAGTATGAGTGGGGCCGTGTTAACCGGAACAAGTTTAATAACCTACGCCATAATTGCTATTAACATATCAGTTCCCATAACATTAGCAACTCTCGGCTTGGGCGCATTTTTATTTTTTCTTTTCAAGCCGATATTTTATCAGGTTAGGAGATTGTCCGGCACGACCTCGGAAACAATCAAATCACTCGCCCATCACCTTAATCAAAACATTGCTGGAGCCAAAACCATAAAATCCATGTCTTTGGAGGGTCAGGTTTTCCAAAAAGGTATGATTTATTTTGAGGAGTTAAAAAATATACGGTTAAAATGGTCCAGATACGGCATTCTCCTTAACACGTTTGTTGAGCCGGTAAGCTTGGGACTGGTAGTCGTCATATTTTTAACTTCATACCGAAACCCTGATTTTAACATCGCCACCTTTGTCGCCATAATTTATTTGGTCCAAAAGATGTTCTCGTTCGTTCAGTCCATACAAGGAAAATTCAACATAGTAAACGAAACTCTCCCCTTAATAAACATAATTGTAACCTATGAAAAAGAGATCGATAAAAACAAAGAATTTGCCGAGGGCAACAAACAATTTATTTTCAACAGAACGCTAGAGTTTAAAAATGTGTCATTTGGTTATGCTGAAGGTCAAGACATTGTCAGTTTGTTGAACTTATATGTAAATAAGGGGGAGATGATCGGACTTATCGGACCATCTGGTGCCGGAAAAACAACAACGGTGGACTTGCTGTTAAGATTATTCAGACCTCAAAGCGGAGAACTTCTTATTGACGGCGTCAACATAGACGAAATGGATAAAAAATCCTGGCGCAATAATATCGGATACGTATCCCAGGATATATTTTTGCTTAACGATACGATTGAGAACAACATCCGTTTTTATGACGATTCCCTAAGCCCTAAAGACATCGCAGATGCAACAAAATCAGCAAATATTTATGATTTCATTGAAACATTACCTGATAAACTTCAAACTATCGTCGGTGAAAGAGGAATTCAACTTTCAGGCGGACAGCGTCAACGAATCGTTCTGGCCCGAATTTTGGCAAGAAAACCATCCATACTCATTCTTGACGAAGCAACAAGTGCGCTGGATAACGAATCAGAACACAAGATACAGGAAGCTATCAGAGACCTACGTGGTAAATTAACCATAATTATCGTTGCTCACCGCCTAAGCACGGTTATACACTCAAACAGGATCTTGGTCCTAAAAGATGGCATTATCGCAGAAGAAGGTTCCCCGCAAGAATTGCTTAACAACACAAAATCATATTTTTATAAAAATTATAATATAGACAGAGACTAATCTGCCGGGATGGACACATACTTTTATTTAATTGTAGGAATAGCAACAGTTGCTAGTGTCAGTTTTTCTCTTATCACAAAAGGTATTTTGTATCACACTCCTGATACTGATAATGAATTAATGGCTTATGCCGCTGCACAATCCGATAAATGGCGCTGGCTTTCTGACGTCCATAAGTATAGTGCCAGCACAAGAAAAGTATCTATGAAAGAGTGGACCATCATTCTTCTTTCAGTTTTTCAGAAGATATTCAGAACCAAAACAACCGATTGGCCCTACGTATCTATGGCGGGTTTAGCTGTTTCGTTTTCTACTGTACTTATTTATCTTATTACTTCTAACTACTTTTACTCGTCAATCGGACTTATCATTGCGATTTTATATATCGTTTCTTTCTGGCCATGGCAGGTATCATTGTACGGGGGACATGCCAATATAGCAAATCTGTTTTTTTTGCTTTCAGTCTATAGTGTCCAAATGGCATCCGAGAGTATATTGCCGCAATTTTTTCTTTTAAATCTCGGAGGGGTATTTATGTGTTTGTGTCTTTTTTCATCTCCATCGTCTCACAAATACTCCATAGCCATATTTGCTGCATTATTTTTTACTGCATATCGAAACTTACTCGAATCTTACAACTTCGGTGCAATTATAAATATTTTTCCAGCAAATCACCTTCTACTCTTTGATGGAATCGTTTTGGCCGTTTTTTTATTAACTTATATTTTTATTCAACTTAGTTATAAACAAGTTGTAAAAAAGATATATCTTCAGGAGGCGCCTGATTTTTTTAATAAATTGATGTCTAAAAGAGATTATCTCTCCCTCGAACACTATATTAACCATGCAAACAAAAAAATCTGCCAGTTGGAACGTTGGGTATTTTGGATATTGTTTTCTTTACTTATTCTGACTAATTTAATTCCAATTCAGATGCTTCTTGCATTTATGGCTGGATTTATTTTAATCTTTTTTTTACTCAACATGCCAAATGTTCAAGAAAATATTGCTGAATATTTCGCATGCATGCTAGAACATAAGCGGAAAACGCATTTCAAGTCTTTTATAGAATATTTTGCCAGAAGAGGCGTGGTCGTAAAGCGAAACACGCGTGGTGCCGGATTATCATGGATTCCAAAAATGTTATGGACTTTTATTCCTTTTCATTCAGCGCTTTTCATTGTGACATTTTTGATTGGTCAATACAGGAGTCTTATTACGGGAAACGTGATAGGAAACATTTATTTGGTAGCAATAACTTTTGTTTCTCTTTCACCAATCATCTGGACAGAGATTACCAAAGCCCCCCAAGCATCCCGTCTTTATTCTCCAGCATTAATTACCAGTTTACTGCTTCCAGCGTATGTAATTTCCAATATTGCTTTGACAACCTACATACTATTTATTTTTTCCAGCATAGGCATCCTGACATTTGCTTGGAATTTGCGAGTATTTGTAGAAGATGTTTTTCCGGCAAGAATGGCGGCAAGAAACTTAATGCAAGCCATTCATCGGCTTGGCATAAAAGAAATTTACACCTACTCAACGAGCTTTAATAACGCTTTCTTAAACGCCATCCCCGGCATTGGCAAGTCACAATATCTGCCTGAAAAGAAAGTCGTTCCGCCTCCGTTCCATATTTACTATATCCAACGACTAGATGAAGTGGCCGATGGATGGATTGTTATTCCTGGGACAAGTAGTAAAGCTCTTAACGCAACCGATGAGATTGAGAATGGCGATTACGTGAAAGATCCAGTCCTAAACCACCTTATTGAGACGAGACAAATAGAGAAAATTGCTGAAGTAAAATTCAAAACATACGGAAGCAGCATTATCTGGGTACACGAAGATGATATCACAAGCTACCGCGCTTTGCACCTTAGAGATATCGGCCCCGAAGATCTTTATCGGGGTTACGCCTGGCTTATACACTCAAGTAAATTAAAAAGTGTTTTGTCCCAATGAAAACCTCCAAAAATCATATATCGCATTTTAAACAACTGGCCCTTGAGCGCCTTAAGCAAAAACAGGAATCAAGGAAAGTATATCCAATAAACAAAAAAGATCTTTTGTGTTTGGAAAAATGTCCCCTCTGCAGAACGCGAGAATTAGAAGTGGTTGCTAAAGTATATTTAAATAGAAAATTAAATTTTTTTACGACAGTAATATGCGCGAACTGTTTATTTACGTTTAGGTCAGTCTCGCCAGAATTTGATTGGTTTAAAAAATGTTGGGCCAGTACCAGATCTGAGAAAATAGAAGTTTTTAATCCAGAGGCTGAAACATACAAACGCAAAAGATATGAAATATACAAAAAATTGATTTTGCCCTATGCCACAAGGGGTAAACTTTTAGACCTGGGAGCAAGTTACGGAACAGGAACAAATGTGTTTCGCAACGCCGGATTCGTCGTGAACGCAATCGAGGCAGAGGAAAATAAAATAAACTATTTAAAAAACACCTTCATACCGGTTGTAGCAACTTCAATTGAACGCTCTTTCTCTCAGTTAAAAAAGAAATATGATGTAACAATATTTTCCAATTGTCTTGAACACCTAGATAACCCGGTACCCGTTATCGCTAATATGAGAAACTATTTAAGGCCAAACGGTATAATGTTGTTATCGATTCCTTACTTGCAAGATTCAATTAACTGGGGCGACGCTCTCTATCTCACCCATAAGTCTAATTTTACTCTCGAAAATATTATTGGGCTTCTTGCAAAAAATGGTTTTGAAATTATAAAAATAGTCCGAATACCATTTTTTGAGGAAATAGTATTCATTATCAGGAAAACAACTAATAAAATAAATGTTGCCTTTTCATGTAAGGATTCTAAAATAACAATCAACAAAATTAAAAAACTCTACCACAAGGATTTGCCAATTAAAAGACTTTTTCCTATTAACGAAATACTAAAATATACTGTGCCTTATGTTGACCAGTTTTTTCAAACAGTTAATCTGGACAAAAATAATATAAAATGGGAAGGTGATTATATTACTTTTACCGCAAAATAGACTATGATTATTACCCGAACCCCTTATCGCATATCCTTTTTCGGTGGCGGAACGGACCATCCTCTTTGGTACGAGAAAAACGGCGGAGCAGTTCTTTCTGCATCAATAAATAAATACTGCTATATTACTTGCCGTTATCTGCCACCTTTTTTCAAACACAAGCACCGGATCGTTTACTCGGAACAAGAAAATGTTAATCATATTAACGAAATAGATCATCCTTCAGTCAGAGAAAGCATGAGATATGCAGGAATTAAACGAGGACTAGAGATACATCACGACGGAGATCTGCCGGCCATGTCGGGGCTTGGTTCAAGTTCTTCGTTTACGGTCGGCTTATTGCATGCCCTTTACGGTCTGGGGGGCAAAGTTACAAATAAACGCCAGCTTGCACTAGATGCAATTCATGTTGAACAAAACATGATTAAAGAAAACGTCGGCTCACAAGATCAAACAATTGCCGCATTCGGCGGACTTAATAAGATAGAATTCGGAGGAACCTCCGGGATATCGGTAACCCCGATTGCCATTTCAACAGAAAGATTAAATGCATTTCAAAACCATTTGCTTTTATTTTTTACAGACTTTTCTAGAAAAGCGTCGGATATAGAAGCTGAGAAATTAAAAAAATTTAAGGACAGAAATAAAGAACTTCAAGCAATGACGGCCATGGTTGATGAAGGAGTTAATATTCTAAAAGGCCGTCAAAATTTAAATGATTTCGGAAAGTTTCTAAATGAGGGTTGGAAATTAAAAAGATCTCTGGCTTCGGTTGTAAGCACAAATAAAATAGACGGCATATACGAAACCGGCATTAAGGCAGGAGCTATTGGTGGTAAATTACTTGGTGCCGGCGGAGGCGGATTTATGTTGTTTTTTGCCCCGCCCGAGCGACATAAAAAGATAAAGGAAAAACTTAAAAACTTTTTGCATGTTCCCATTCGGATAGAATATTTGGGAAGTCAAATAATTTATTACTCTCCCCAAGATTTCAAATAAATTGACGAAATATTTTTCAAACAAAAATCTCCGGTATTGTTGCCAGAGATTTTTACAACAGAATCCCCCTCCACCTAATAGCTTCTACTCTGTCCGCCGTCAACGGCAACCAGAGCACCATTTACTAAACTAGCGTTATCTGAACAAAGAAATGTTACCACGCTTGCTACTTCTTCAGGCAAACCCAAGCGCCCTAATGGGCATTGTTCAAAAACAAACTTATCAAATTCTTCCGGATTTTCTTTGCTTCTCCTATACATTCCTGTATCAGGTACTCTGATAAATCCCGGAGCAACAGTATTAAAAGTAACGCCATTCCCCGCGAGAGAGCGATCAATCGATAAATTTTTCATTAAACTTACTTGGGCAGTTTTTGCTACGTTGTACCAAGGATGAACCCCTCCAGCTTCATGCCCGTATATTGATGAAATAGTAACTACTCTGCCCCATTTTTCCTTTCTCATGAAAGGCAAGGCGAGCATTGTAAATCTAATGGCAGATAAAGTATTCTTTTCATAGACTTCCTGCCACAAACTTTCCGGATTGTTTTCTATGTCAACCGTATTCCAAACACCCCCTCCTCCGACATTATTAATTAAAATATGCAATCGACCCCATTCTTTACAAATTATTTCCATTACCCGTTCAACATCTGACAAAATAGTTGCATCGGCGGATATCCCCAATGTTGTGTTTGCGCCCCAACTTTTGATTTCGTCTTCCACCCTCTCTACCCTTTCCCTGTTTCTAGCGCAAACTGCTACATTACACCCCTCATTAGCCAAAGACAAAGCAATACTTCTTCCTATGCCATGACTACCACCAGTAACAAGCGCAAACTTGCCACTAAGACCCAAGTTCATGTTTATCCTTATTGTTTATGTTCTGCGCATATTATAAATTATTTAACCGTTTAAGGCAAATTAAATCCCGAACTTTTTGTTCGGGAATATTCATATTAGAACGGACCGGTAAACTTATGTTCGTGACTATAAAAATTCTCATCTGAAAGATCGGTAGGATTTAACTTCAACTTCTTTTCAATACTTCTGATTATATTCGCGGCATTCGGATAAAATTCATTCTCAAGAATCCTAACAGTTGGACAAGGAGTATGGGCAAATCCTACTCTACTGACAGGCGACCTTAGTCGATAAAAACATTTTTCAGAAACCACAGCTGCCACCTCGGCACTGAATCCGCAAAAGACCCAGTCGTTATCAGCAACGACACAATGTCCAGTTTTTTCAACAGATGTCAAAATAATTTCTTCATCCAACGGCGTCAAGGTTCTTGGGTCAATTATTTCAATATCGACACCCTGTTTTTTGTATAGGATTTCAGCAGCTTGAGCCGCCTCAACGTTCATCCAAGACGTTGCCACAACAGTTACGTCTTGGCCTTTTTTCAACACACTTCCTTTTCCGATTGGAATAGTATACGAGGATTCGGGGACATATCCTTCTTGCCAATATAACCATCTATGCTCCAAACAAATAACGGGATTGTCGTCCCTTATGGCCGAAATGAGCAAACCCTTCGCATCATATGGCGTAGTGGGCATTATAACTTTTAATCCCGGGAAATGAGCAAAAACAGATTGCATGCTTTTGCTATGTTGATACCCTTGTCCCCAGCCTCTGCCAATGGCAGAACGCATAACAATAGGAACCTTTATCTCACCTCCGGAACCGTAGCAAAGCGTTGAACCCATGTTCACTAATTGATTTAAAGTGATGAGGGCAAAATCCGCTCTAATGTGATTAAAAATCGGTCTTAGGCCATTAATGGCCGCACCTATTCCAAACCCGGTCATAGAATCTTCTGCAATTGGCGTAACGAAACACCTGTCAGAACCAAATCTTTCCTTTAATCCTTTATTTGAACCGAAGATGCTTCCCTCTCCGCCATAAACAAAAATGTTTGGATCTCTTTCCATCTCTTGGTGCAAAGCTTCATTTATGGCATCGCAAAAGCTTATTTTCCTCTTATTCTCCATAAAACACCCCCTTAAACAATTCTTTTGTATCCGGGAAATCAGCCGTTTTAGCCGATTCAACTCCTTCTTCTGCCTGTTTATCTAAAGATTGTTCAATATCAACAATCTCTAACTCCTGAATACCTAGCTCCAGAAGCTTTCGTCTTTGCACTAATATCGGATCTCGTTGAAACCATGAATCAAAATCCTCTTTAGAACGATATCCTACGTGAAAATCTTCCTTAACCCCAACATGCTCAAGATATCTATAACATTTCAGATGCAAAAATCCTGGTTGATTTCTCTCTTTCATCAACCCAAGGATTTGTACGGAAAGTTGATGTACTTGTTCAACATCAGTGCCCTCCGCCTCAAGAGCAACACAATTGTATTGGCTAATCAGATCAATCATGGAATCGAACCCCTGGCGGTTTTTGGCAAAGACATGTACGGCCAAATCGTTATCTTCGCACACAAATAATACAGGCAGTCTTTTTAAACATGCAAAATTTAAACTTTCCCAAAACACACCCGCATCCATAGCTCCATCGCCAAAAAAAGCTGCCACAACTCGGTCATCTTGTTTCATTCTGTTAGCAAAGGCCATGCCAACGGCTTCAGGTATTGTCGAAGCAACCACCGCAGACACACAAACAAGACCATGCTCCGGAGATGACAGATGCATAGAACCGGCTTTGCCATTAGCCACTCCGGACACCTTGCCATACATCTCTCCAAAAAACCTTTTTGTATCTTTGGTTTTCGCAAGAAACAACGCATGGCTTCTGTAAGTACCCACTATCTGACCACGCGGGCCGAGAGCCTCGCATACACCAACTGAAGTAGCTTCTTGACCCATTGACATATGCATCGGTGTTTTCATCCCATTATCCGGATAATTTTTTACTATAAACTCCTCGGCTTTTCTTATTAGATATACTCCGGCATATAACTTTTTATTGAGAATCGCCCTCGCTGACTTATTCATACTCATGCCTTGTAAAAGAACCTTTCGTTATGATAATACATTTTAACAGCATTAGTCAACCCCGCGCCTTTTGACTAAATTTGATTTTAGATTATTATGTATTCTAAACTAGTTTTTTAAAAAATAGGACAAAATAGTGACTAATTACAAGTATCCCCTTGCCGCAGATACAATAACCGAAGAAGATCTCAATGCTTTGAGCGATTGGCTAAAATCGAATCCTCCGCCACGTCTTACGATGGGACCACTGGTAAAGCAATATGAGGATAAATGGTCTAATTGGCTTGGTAGAAAGTATTCAGTCTCTTGTAGTACCGGTTCCGACGCTAATGATTTGATGTATTATACTTTATTAAGCTCCGGCCTATTAAAAGAAAAAAATATGAAAGTTATTGTTCCAAGCGCAGCCTGGGTTACCAGCATATCTCCGGCAATACGTTTCGGCTTTGAACCGATTATGTGCGACGCCGATTACGACACATGGGCGCTTAGTCAAAAACACTTGAGGCAACTTCTTGAAGAACATCATCCCGGAACTGTGACCCTAGTTCAAGTTCTCGGAGTTCCTCATAATATGGATGACCTGATGGAGTTGAAAAGAAAGTATGATTTTTTTCTGCTTGAAGATGCCTGTGCCGCCATTGGCTCTTCATATCACGGTCAAAAAGTAGGAACTTTTGGTGACATGTCCAGCATCTCGACTTATTACGGCCATCAGACACCTACGATTGAGGGCGGTGTAGTGTCTACCAACAACAAGGACTTCCGCGATCTACTCTTGATGCTAAGAAGCCACGGTTGGGTCGCTCATCTTGAACCTGAAACAAGATCCGAATTGCTGAAAAAATACGAAATAGAAGATATCGGAACCCATTTTCACTTCATTGAACCCGGCTTTAATTCCCGTTTTACAGATCTGCAGGCATTTTTGGGACTGCGCCAACTGGATAGATTTGGGTGGAACATTCAAAAGAGGTTTGAAAATCACCAACTTTACAAGAATCTCCTTGCAGATTTCTTTATGACCCAGGTTTACGACAACAAGACAGTTGTTTGCAGTATCCATTTTTGCGCATTAGCGGCTAATTATAAAGAAAGAAACGTTATAGTTAAAACCCTTGAAGAGGCCGGAATAGAAACAAGGCCATTCACTTCGGGAAATCAGGGGTTGCAACCATATTGGTTCAGAAAATATGGAAAATTCTCCGCTTCTATGGCTGACAAACTTTACCAATGTGGGTTTTTCCTGCCTAATCATCCATATCTTAAGAAAGAAGACATAGGGTTTATCTGTTCAGTAACAATCAAAACGGCTCAAGATTTCCGAAAAGGAGAAAAATAAGTGGCAAAAATCCTTGTGACCGGTGCAGCAGGATATATTGGTTCAATTCTTGTGCCGATGCTTTTGCGAGAAGGCCATGAAGTTGTTGTTTTGGATAATTTCATGTATGGCCAGAGCTCTTTGCTTGATTGTTGCAACGACAAAAGGTTGGTCATCATACGAGGCGATACAAGAGACAAGAAGTTAATCGATAAAATCTTTAAGGATCATCCTCCTGAATACGTATTTCCCCTTGCGGCTATCGTAGGGGCCCCGGCTTGCGACAAAGATTCGGTAGCTTCTGCAACAACAAACATCGACGGAGTAATGGAAGTCTCGCAAAGATGGATCGGGACACGAACCCCAAAGATAATTTTCCCAAACACAAATAGTGGCTATGGCATAGGCCAAGAAGGAGTTTATTGCACAGAAGATAGTCCGCTTAACCCAATCTCTCTTTATGGCCGTCAAAAAGTTGAGGCGGAAAAATCTGTTTTGGAAATCGGCAACTCGATCGCATTACGGTTAGCTACCGTATTTGGCACTAGTCCAAGAATGCGCCTTGACCTTCTGGTCAACGATTTCGTCCACAGAGCTGTGAACGATCATTATATTGTCCTCTTTGAGCCGCATTTCAAAAGAAATTATATCCACGTACGAGACGTAGCCCAAGCATTCATTCATTGCATAGAAAATTTTGATGCCATGAGAAACCAGGTTTACAATGTTGGTTTAAGTAACGCAAATCTGAGCAAGTGGGAACTTTGCGAGGAAATACAAAAACAGATACCAAATTTCTGTTTTTTCGAAGCAAAAATAGGCGAAGACCCGGATAAACGTAATTATATAGTCAGTAATGCTAAAATTGAAGCAACTGGTTTTAAGCCACTACATTCTCTGCAAGATGGAATCGCAGAATTGATTCAGGGATATCAGGTTATTAGAAATAATAAATATGCGAATATTTAAAAAGAGCCGTTTGTGGCTCTTTTTTAAATACTAGTGCAGACCATTGATATATTCGGAAATACTCTTTTTTGGATGAGCTTGGTAGGCTAATTTTTGTAGCTCATTTCTTCGTTTGGCACTCAGATTAGCGCTTTCCATAATACTCTGCCCTTGTTTGCCATAGAGATTCCAATCGTTTGTAAGAATTTTTAAACCGTAGCGACCCTGCTCTGCCAGCTCTCGCAGAACAGACCCGGGGAATGGCACAGCTACAGGAAAAGTGATGGAATAAAGGTCAAGCTCCTTACCAAAATCAATTGCTTTAAGAACCTCCTCCTCCCCATCTCCTTCTAAACCAATGATAAATGCACCTACGGGAATGATTCCTGCCTGTTTGACCCACCGAACAGTCTGTCTGGCCTGATCTAGAGTGGCGTGTTTTTTGATTCTTTTTAGGGTTTGGTCGCTTGCACTTTCAAAACCGAAAAAAATATAGTAACAGCCTGCTTCACGCATCTCTTGAAACAATTCCAGCGAGTTGTTGCTAACACGAGTAGAACAAGCCCATGTGATTTTCTTATTCAATCCACGCTTCTTCATCTGCTCAAAAAATTCAGCTGACCATTTTTTATGGAGAACGAAAGTCTCATCCATAAAGGCAATAGATTCACAGTCAAACTTTTCAATGTTCGTTTCAATTTCTGAAATCACAGACCGAACAGATCGTTGTCTGAGTAGGTCTCCTAAGGCACGGCAACAGAAAGTGCAACGAAAAGGGCATCCTCTACCAGTAATCATTGGGAGTTCCCGTTTTGTTCGGTGCGGATAGGTTCCTGAGTATTTTTCAAGATCAAATGTGTCCCAAGCCGGAAAAGGAAGTGCATCCAAATTAACAACGGGCTGAGAGCGAAAAACCGGCACTATCCGAGTCAAGATATTGGAAATTTTAGCCAACTTGTTTACATCTGCCAGTGCATCAAAAACGTGTGGCAAAATATCCTCAACTTCGCCGCATACAACAAAATCAATATTTTCAAACTCGTCCAGAGTTTGTTGCGGAGTAGCAATAGCGTGCGGCCCACCTATACATATTTTGATCTGTGTATCAATTTTCTTGATTTCTCCAGCAATAATATTTGCTGATTTAACTTGATATGTAAAACTTGTAAATCCAACCAGAGAGGGCTTATCTTTGCGAATCAAATCGAGTATTGTGTCTATTGACACACCTCGAACACCCATATCAATGTAAGCGGCATGGATGCCATATTGCCTAGCCACAGACAATATATAAGCTACGCCTATATGAGGTGTCTCTTGATTCGGGATTTCCTTTTCAATCCTTAAAGCCTTTCTGGATTTCTGGAAAGATTCAATGTCCATACAAGGGCTAATAAGCAACAAATCCATGTTATTTAATCCTCCCTCTACGATTAAGTTGTCAAGTCTCTTAGCACCTTAACATTATTGACGATAATTTCAAGAATTAAAAAATGTTTACTCTAGAATCGTCCACCTTCTTTAAAACTTAGAAGCAATTGACTTACCGAGAATAACCGTCTATTATCTCGTATGAGTTCATTAAAAAGGGTGTTTAATGACACAAGAAAAAGGTAAAAAAATATTGATTACCGGTATTACCGGCTCAGGTGGCAGTTATCTTGCCGAGTACATAGCAGCAAATCATCCTAATTTCGAAATTCACGGCATTTCCCGTTGGCACAGCACCACCTCTCATCAAAATCTCAAACACTGCACCCGCCCAGTGATTGTCCATGAATGCGACTTGAACGATTTTAGTTCTGTATTCTCCGTCTTGCAAATCGTCAAACCCGACCTCATTTTCCACTTAGCCACACATGCCAATGTTCGGGCATCCTTCATTAATCCATTAGCTGTTTTACAAAACAATGTCATAGGAACTGCAAATTTTCTGGAAGCAATACGCCTGACCGAACTCGATCCACTTGTTCAATTGTGCAGTACATCAGAGGTGTATGGTCAAGTCGACCCAAAAAATGTGCCTATCCGGGAAGATTGCATTATCAATCCCTCTAGTCCCTATGCAGTCTCAAAAACAGCTCAAGACCATTTAGGCTACGTATATTTCAAAAGCTATGGAATTCGCATTATTCGTACACGCATGTTCGCATATTTAAATCCTCGTCGATCTGACCTTTTTGCCACTTCCTTTGCCAACCAAGTTGCCCTTATCGAAGCTGGATTGCAAAAAGAACTTTTGCACGGTAATCTGGATTCGACTCGGACACTTATTGATGTCCGCGATGCCATGGAAGCGTATTGGATGGCAATCACGAAATGCACTCCCGGCGAAATTTACAACATAGGCGGACTGACTATCATTTCTGTTGGCGAGTTTCTGGAACTGCTCAAAAAAATGGCCCGTTGCCCTATACCCTCGCGTCTAGATCCAGGGCTTCTGCGCCCGGCTGATGTCACCTTACAAATTCCAGATATCACTAAATTCAGCAATCAGACCGGCTGGAAACCTCGCTATAGCTTTCAAGAAAGCGTCCAGCTATTACTTGACCATTGTCGTAAAACAATCCGCGTTTAATACGCGGATTTTTATTAGAAGAACTGGACTTAATAAGAAAGTTGGTTTATTGTGTACGCAAAGTTCATTAACAAAAGACATCGCTATGGACATGGGACTTAGTGGCCGTTTAGCCCTTGTTACGGGTTCAACCCAAGGATTGGGCAAAGCTATCGCCATAGCCCTGGCTCAAGAAGGCGCTGAAGTGATAGTTAACGGCAGACATAAGGAATCAATACTTAAAACGATGGGAGAAATTTCTGACAGATACCGTGTGCAAACATGGGCATGCCCGATTGATGTTTCAGATAATGAAGCAATAAAAACCTTTTTTAAGCTAGGTCCGATTGCAGCTAGGGGTAGTTTGGATATTTTGGTAAACAATGTCGGTAATATAGAAAAATTCGCTAGTTTTACTGAACTTACTGACGAAGATTGGATGCGCTGTTATGAACTCACTTTTATGAGCGTGGTCCGTTTTACTAGGGAAGCTTTGCCATTCTTAATAGCTTCCAATAACGGCAGGGTTGTCAATATTTCCAGTATTATCTCTCAGCAACCCGGAAGTTTCCCGCAATATTCTGCATCAAAAGCTGCTGTTGAAAATTTAACAAAGTACCTTGCCAACATTTATGGCAGTAAGAATGTTAGGGTTAACGGAGTTAGGGCCAGTGCTTTAAAAAGCGGGGCATGGGAATTAATTGTAAAAGACCGCGCTGAAAAAAGAAATATCACTGTCCAAGAAGCCGAGAAAACTATGGAAAATGATGAAAGTAAAAAAGCACCTCTTGGCCGGATGGCAGGACTTCAAGATGTTGCTGATATGGTCATGCATCTTGTATCCAATAAAGCGAGTTTTATAACCGGCGAAATTATCAACGTCGACGGCGGAATTACGAGAGGACTTTAAAATGCGCAAAACCAAGATCCTAATTTGCGGGGCCAGCGGATTTATTGGCCAAAATTTGTTTAAGAACTTCAACCACCCCCGTAATAGCTTCGATGTATATGGGACTTATTTTAGAAACAAGCCATGTGTTGTCTGGCCGAATTTAACTCAATGCGATCTTCGCGACAAGCATCAAGCTCTTCTTGTCACAAAAGACATGAATATTGTAATAAATTGCGCCGCCATGACAGATGGAGTTGGCGCTGTCGCCACAAATCCAGTTGGATATTTAGCCGATAATATCCGCATAAATACCAATCTATCAGAGGCCGCCTTCATTAACAAGGTAAGTCACTTTATTTTTCTAAGCTGCACAATTATGTACCCATCTAGTACACGTCCATTGAAAGAACACGAACACGACTTAAACAATGTTCATCCAAAATACCTCATGTTTGCGAAAATTAAAGTATTCGCTGAAGATCTTTGCAGAATTTACTCAGGATTAGGAAATACTAAATACACGGTCGTTCGTCACACAAACATATATGGCCCGCATGATAAGTTTGACCTCATAAAAAGCCACGTTCTCTCCGCTACAATTACAAAAACAATGAAATCTGAAAGCCAGATAGTGGTTTGGGGCAAAGGTGAGGAATCAAGAGATTTTCTTTATATAGACGACTTAATTGAATTCATTGGTAAAGCTATTGAGTGGCAAAAAAATAACTTTGAGACCTTTAATGTCGGTTATGGCAAGACTTATTCAGTTAATGAACTAGTGCAAAAAATAATTTTATGCTCTGGAAAAAATATTGATGTTGTTCATGACCTTGAAAAACCGACAGTCGAAACACACATGAACATCGACACAGAAAAAGCAAGACAGTATTTAGGGTGGAGCGCTCAAGTCAGTTTGGATGATGGCCTGAATACAACGATTGAATGGTATCAAAAACCGCCCGCATTTTAATGCGGGTTTTTCATTCCCCCACTTACACATAGGTGTTTTATGTTCGTTCGTTCGTTTTTACAAATTCAAAGCAATGTGGTATAAAAATAGCAAAGCACTTTTAAAAAGGCCCACCATAATCATGAAAAAGTTTCTTGTGACAGGCACTTCGTCCGGCCTTGGCCGCTATTTGGTCGAGGAACTTGGAGCCGTACCTTTCCAACGAACAGATCCTCTGGAAACAGTACGCCATCAAAACACTTTCTATGACTGTATCGTCCATTGCGCAACCGACACTAGAAACAATATCACCTCAAATGAACTACTGACATATTATCAGTCACACATAGGGCTTACAGAACAATTGACTCAAATCCCCCACCGTCTCTTTGTATTTATCTCATCATCCGCAGTATATCCGGATCCGTTCCGACCAAATATCGAATCCGATATTATTGCCCTACCTTACAATCCACCTCTTTACGGACTTTATGGACTATTTAAACTGCTGACCGAAAAAATAGTCAGTCACAAAACTCACTCATTCTTAATCCTCCGTTGCGTGACAACTGTTGGACAGACAAGCAGATTAACTAATGTTATGAAAGTCCTTCAGGGCAGTCCGAGTCCACTTACCTTAAGCGCTGACTCCAGCTTTAATTTGGTTAACATGGATCAAATTAAAAGGTTTATAGAATTAGCTCTAGACCAAGATATTACTGGGATATTTAACGTTGGCTCCACTCAAAATGCCACTCTCAAAGAGATTGCTCGGACAGTAGGTAGCCAACCAACATTCGGTGATTTTACATTTAACGTACACCAAATGAATACGGATAAAATCAGAAGTGTCTCGAGAGATTTTGACAAGAATACCCTTGAAATAGCAAAAGTTACAGCGGAAAAATTCCTAAAAAACTAAGGAGCATAAAGCTTCTTTTTTTATATTTGACTTAAGGATTTGTTTAGTTTATTATCGTTACCAAGGTTCGTTTACAAGAGAGGCGAAAATGAAAAAAACGAAAATAATGATCTGCGGAGCCAGCGGGTTCATAGGACGTAATTTGTTTGAGCATTTTAATTCACTCGACGGTTATGATGTTTATGGAACTTATTTAAAAAATGAGCCCCAAATTTCCAATCCCAGAGTAGTGCAAGCTGATTTAAAAGATAGAGAAACAGCCCTACGAGTAACACAAAATATGGATATTGTAATTAATGCCGCAGGTCAAATCACCGGCATAGGAGTATTTTCAATAGAGGAAAGCGGAAGAGCCAATGCCGAAGCCAATGGCCTGATAAACTCCAATCTTATAGAAGTAGCTCATATCAATAAGATAAAACATTTTGTTTTCTTAAGTTGTACGATAATGTATCCATCAAGCGATATCCCCCTAGATGAAGGTGGTATTGATATAAAAAATATCCACCCGACATATGCCAGATCGGCAAAAATGAAAATCTTCGGCGAAGAACTATGTCGGCATTTTGCTGGCCTAGGTTCAACTAAATATACGGTTGTAAGACATACGAACATTTATGGTCCTCATGATAAATTTGACCTAACCCGTGGCCATGTCCTTGCATCTACAATAGTAAAAGTGATGCAAGAACAAAAAAAGATTACCGTTTGGGGACAAGGTACTGAAACCAGAGATTTTCTGTACATTGACGATCAAATCGAATTCATCAAAAAAGCCCTTGATCTCCAACAAAATAGCTTCGAGATATTCAACGTCGGTTTTGGAAGAACTTATGCTATCAAAGAATTAGTAGAAATTATAATCTCCTGCTTCGGAAAAAACCTAGTGGTTGTTCATGACCTCCAAAAACCGACCATAGGCTCGCGTATTAATATAGATGTGGAAAAGGCCTGGCACATTCTTAATTGGAAAGCTCAAGTTGGTTTGCCCGAAGGACTTACGAAAACAATTGAATGGTACAAACAAAATCACCCGTGTTAAGCCGACACGGATTTTTTATTTGCTAAAAAAGCAATTTTAGTGTATAAAATCAGCATTGAACTTTAAAAATGAGGTCACATGTCCGAACTCAAAATGCTAAAGATTATCCAGCCAAATGAAAGTTTGTCATATCCGATAGCAACCAAACCTCCTCCCACAAAAATAAAGGTCGGACTAATTCAACTTAACAACAGCTTCTCCGGACAATGCTATTTACCCCTTTCAGTTGGAATGCTTCAGGTCTATGCTCAAAAGCACTTATCTTACGCTGAACATTATGAATTCATGTTGGCCGTCTATGACTTTGCACCAATTTCGAAGATCGTAGACCAGCTAAGTGGCGCCGACATTTTGGCCATAAGTTTATACGTTTGGAATTTTGAAAATTCAATGGCCATAGCCAGAGAGTTCAAGAGGCGTTATCCAAATAAATTAGTTATCGTGGGTGGACCGCATGTTCCCGACAGTAAAAAACAATTCCAAAGAATTAAGAAAACCGACCCCAAACCGGATGAACTGAAACGCAAAAGAATGGGGATGACCGAGAAATTTCACAAAAATAATCCCTATGTTGATTTAGCTGTTCATGGCGAAGGTGAAAGAGTGTTTAGATATATTTTAGAACAAATGGCTGTTGATGGCTTGAAAAATAGAAGCACACTGCCTTCAGTAAGTTATATCGACACTAATGGCATGTTTCATCACAATCCTAAACTTGAAAGAATGCACGATCTATCCGAAGTACCATCTCCATATCTGGAAGGTGTATTTGATCTCCTTATGGTTGCTCATCCCAACCAAAAATGGATTGCGATGTGGGAAACAGATCGGGGATGTCCATATCAGTGCACTTACTGCGATTGGGGTGGAGCTATCGAAGACAAAGTCAGTCCATTTCCCTTCGACAGAGTATCCCAAGAAGCCGTTTGGTTCGGCAAACACAAGATACCTTATATTTTTCTGGCCAACGCCAACTTTACCATTCTAAAAATAGACGTTGAAATAGCAAGAAAGTTGGCTGAGGTTAAGGCAAAATATGGTTATCCTGAGGGCATATCTGTTCAAAATGCGAAAAATCCTAAACCTCACGCCTTTGAGGCTCTGACTATCCTTGAAGAAGCCGGACTGAACAAGGCCACTGTTATGTCCATTCAATCTAAGAATTATGATACACTAAAAGCCGTCCGCAGAGAAAATATGAAACCAGGAGAATATAAGGAAATCCAAAGCGGATTAAGAGAAAAGGGTGTTTATACAATGACTGATTATATTCTTCCAATGCCAATGGAAACATATGACAGCTTACTGAATGGAATTGCCGCCATTATATCAGAGGGTCAACACGACAGAATTCAATTCAATAATTTGTCCATACTGCCAAACGCTGAAATGGGTGATCCCGAATACCAAGAACTTTATGAAATGGAGATGGTCAGAACACCCATAACCAATATTCACGGCAAAAAAAATGCTTCTGTCAGCGGTGTTGAGGAAATGCAAGATCTGGTTATCGCAACCAGCACAATGTCTCGAGAAGAGTGGGTTAAAGCCAGAACATTGTGCTACATGGTCGCATTTACGTATTTTAACAAACTCCTCCAAATCCCAATGATGATCTTGCATGAAATTTATGGCATTTCTTACCGAGACATCTTTAAGTCACTCATGGAAAAACCGACGCAAACCGAAAACTTTCCGATCTTTAGAGAAACACTAAACTTCTTTCACTCTTTCTCAAAAAACATACAAGATGGCACACAAGAAGAATTCTTCCACTCTCCTGAATGTCTGGATATTTTGTGGCCACCCGATGAATATGCATTAATAAAGCTGTGCAGAGAAAGTAAGCTTGAAGAATTTTACAAAGAAGCAGAACAAATGTTAACGCAACTTGCCGAATCGGATAAATCTATGGAACCCCTGCTTGAAGCTGTAAAAATCAATCGATTGCTTCTAAAATTGCCGTTTCAAACGGCTGACACAGAAATAACTCTCTCATATAACATCTGGGAAATATACCAAGCTGCTCGTCTAGAACAAAAAACTGAACTAAAGCGAGAGAGTCGCCGATATACTATTGACCGAACCAGCGAACGCTGGGATTCGTGGGAAGAGTGGTACGAAAAAATGGTCTGGTGGTGTAATCGCCGAGGCGCTTATCTTTATGGAAATAAAAATCTGCATCAAGAGATAGCTGGACATCATTAATTAATTCAGCCTCCAGAATTGGGGGCTTTTTACTTGACCATACAGTAAAAATACTATATTTTTTGTTTAGTAAATTTACACAAAAAGGCACCATGAAATATAGACGGCTTGGTTCTAGCAGTTTAGTTGTCTCAGAAATTGGATTTGGTACTTGGGGAATAGGCGGGGTGACTGAGGGAGCCAGCTCCTATGGTCCGACCGATGACCAAGAATCAGTCAAAACCATAAAGAAGGCCATAGAGCAAGGGGTCAATTTTTTTGATACCGCCACAGCTTATGGCCGAAGTGAAGAGCTACTGGGGCGAACATTTAAAGAATCTGGAAGACAGCAAGTAATTATCGCCACCAAAATAGGGATAACCAAACATTATACCCCATCGGATTTTTCAAAAAAAACCATGACAACATCTTTGCACAACAGTTTAAAAAGATTGCAAACTGACTATATCGATTTATGCCAATTATATAATCCCCCCTTAAACGACTTACCGATGGATGAAATTTGGAACACGTTGGAAAAATTTAAAAACCAAGGATTAATTAGGGTGATTGGCGCTTCGGTCAAATCTCCAACTGACGGTTTATCGGCTTTGTTGTTTCCTGAAATTGAGGTTATCCAGACCAATTTAAACATGTTAGACCAGCGGGCGATAGATAATGGTCTCTTAAAATCTGCCGAACAACAGGGGGTGGGAATAATTGCTCGCACTCCTCTTTGCTTTGGATTTCTGTCTGGAACGATTACTAATTTGGATTTTGATCCCCAAGACCATCGCTCACAGTGGCCAAGAAAACAATTGGAGACCTGGCAAAGGGGAGCTCAAATTTTTTCTCAAAATAATCCCTACACCGGTCATTCTCTGTCCCAATTTGCTTTGCGATTTTGCTTGGACAATCCGGGTATAAGCACTGTTATCCCCGGTCCGATGACAATTAAGGAAGTTTTGGAAAACGCAACAGCTAGTGAACTACCGACTCTTAGTCAAAAAATTATTGGGCAAATACGGAAAATTTATCAAGACAACGACCAGTTTTTTGTAAAACCCACATAGAAATTGTCTCAAAAAAAATGCCCGTTGATTGGGGCATTTTTATTTTAGGAGAGACCTGTTTTTAACAATTTTCAACTAAAAATTCTCTTAAAACTTCCTCAGGGGCTTTTTTAAGTAAAGGCAATATTCGAACGGCTTTCTTATTGGCAACACCTACCGTTCTGTAGTAGTGGAAACCAAATGAAGCTTTTTTGCCGACAATATCCGCAATTTCAGCAAGAGTAATGGTGTGCGACGAAGCAAGATTGAATATGCCAGTTTCCTTACAAGCTACTGCCAAGCGAATGAATTCTAAGACATCAGAATAACGGATAAGATTATACCTAGAATCTGCAGCCAAAAATAAAACCGGATATGGATCTCTAAATAGTTTGAATAAATTATTTCTCCTCATATACGGTCCGAGCAAAGAAGTGGGCCGTAAAATTAAAAAATTTCCCGCCTTGCTTTGTACGACTAACTCTGAAATTAGTTTGGTAACACTGTATATGCCTGACTGAAGAGAATTGACACCGATAACTTCCCCCTCAAGGTGACATTTGTCATCTAAGGGATAAAGATCAACCGTGGAAAAAAACACAAAATACCCATGAGGAATTTGCAATAATTCTTGTGTCAACAAGATATTATCGTAATAATACCGATCTAAATTCTCACTCGTAACAAGCCATGGTGGCGTATAGTTACAGGCGCAATGAATTATAACGTCGAAAAACCGTTTTTTCAGCTCACTCAGATTACCCGACTGTCTGGTAAATCCCGTACCGCCAAGTTGTTCATGTAAATATTTCCCAATTCCACCCCTAGTTCCTGTTACCAGTATTTTGTCATTCACTGTGTATTTTCCTTTTAAAAAACTATGAAAAGTATACAAAAGATAAGCGATATTAACAAGTTAGCTCATTAGAAATCTGGCCTGCATCATTTAGGCCCGAATTCTTAAGGAGATTTTGACCCGTAGATTACTTTTAACAGGTTTGACACCTATTGATACTTTTTGATACTTTTAATAATAAGGATATGCAAAATCTCGATAAAAATCTAAAAGTCGCCATATTAATTTGCACAAGAGATCGGCCAGACTTTATGATTCGAGCATTTAATTATTATACAAAACTTAATTCGCCTCACCCGATCTATGTCGCCGATTCAAGCAACGACAAGAATGTTGAGGTTTTAAAGACGGTTATCGAAAAAGTGAAAAACAAACTAACCGTTAACTATTCTTGGTATCCACCTGGTCCGGATAATCATGGCAGTTTGTTAAAACAGGTAACAGAAAAATATGCTTGTGTAATCAGCGACGATGACTATCAAATACCCAATTCCCTTTCAAAGTGTGCTCAGTTTTTAGAGAATAATCCGGATTATGCCGCTGCGGGAGGACGAGCAGTAAGCTTCCGATTGAAAGAGGGTGGACCGTATGGAGAATTACAAAGATTAGCCGACTATCCCAGATATTCAATTGAATCAGAGACTGCCCGACAAAGAGTGATTGATTTTATGAAAGCTTTTTACTCAATTAGTTTCTTCGTTAATCGAGTAGATAATATGAGAAAGACTTGGGAACTAAAGTTGAATATGAGTAGTTCAATGAATGAGCTTGTCTATTATAATCATTGCATCATACCAGGAAAATCAAAATTGATTGATTGTTTAAGTCTTGTCAGACAAATTCACAATCAACGTTACTTACCGTCCAGCACTTTTGACTGGATGGCAAGTAGAAATTTTTGTGACGACTACTCTTTTTTTAAAAAAAATATTTCCGAAGCGATAGCTAAAAAAGACAAGATTGATGTTCGAGATGCTGAAGAAATCGTCAGAGAATCTTTCCTGGACTACATGTCAAAGATGTTAGCTTATGAGCACAGATGTTACGTAACAAATAAATATCACACTAAAAATACTCTTAGAAAAAACCTACGAACAAAAGTGGGGAGGTCGTTCCCAATTCTTAAAAGGATTTATAGAAATTATGTGAGGCCATTTTTAACCAAGGACTTGCAACTGCATCATGAGGTTCTCCAGCCGAGTTCAAAATATTATACAGATTTTAAACCCATCTTAGATTCATTTACCGGTTCTTCTCTAAAAAATCCTTCACTGTTTCAAAATCCTTAAAATATGTGGCTTCAACATTGGAAGCATCCGCTAACGATTTAAACTTATAGAATAGTTTTTTAACTTTATAATGACCGGCTATTAAGTTCCTAACTTTTTTATACAGACTTTTTTTAGTTGACGGATGCGCCTGAACAACATCAGAATGCAAGCCGGTTTCACGAGAAAATTCATAGGCAAGATAAATCGTAAATAACCATTTGACCTTTTTTAAGCTTTCTTCATTTGACATGCCCTTTTCCCGTAAAATCCCCGAAAATCCTTTTTCACAAATACCCCACTTCTCGCCAAAATCCGATGAAAGTATCATTCCTACCGCGTAATTGTGTAAAAAATTGTATCTGTTATCGCTTACCTGCATAATATATCCCAGTCTATCAATCACCTTAGATTTTCCTGAAGTTATCAATATGGACACCAGCAAAAACTCCAGCACACGTTCCATAAGAGAAAAATGCTTAGTAATATTGCGAATTTCTCTTTCCACCTCAACCCTAGTAACCACAAAACAAATAAAAAACGAGTCAGACCAGAAATGTTTTGCCCGTATGAGCATATCTTCATCTTCAATTGATCTGCCAAACGGCCGTGTCTGACGCTCAATAATACCGTAGGGTTTATTGTAGTCCTCCTTCCGGAAACGGATATTTACCTGTTTGCCGATACAAGTGGCATAATCTGGGTGCTTTTCCAAAAAATCTGCGCATTCAGAAATTGTTTTGGGAATCATAATATCATCATCGCCCATTTGCATACAATATTTCTCTTTTACCAAAGGCAGTAATAAATACAAACAATCCTTTCCGGGCGGAGCCCATTGGTAAGTTATGTTTAATTTTTTAAATTTCTTAATTCCATTCTTTAATTTTTCGGCATTTTCCTCATTACTGCTGTCTGAAATATAAATAGGATGAGGACTATCCATCAGTTCATAAAACTCAAACTGCCTCAATATAAAATCGGGACGATTCATGGTTGGAATTATAATAGAAACTTTTGTCATATATAGGTTACGGTAAAGTTCTAATGAGACTCTAAAAAATCTTTTACCACCTTAAAATCTTTAAAATATTTTGATTCCGGCTTGGTAACATATTCAGGAGGGTTAAGTTTGTAATAGATACTTTTAAGAAACGGCAGATTTGAGGCAAAGTATCTTAGTTTTTTAAGTAGACCTGGCTGATCAAGTTTAGATTCTTTCTGGTCGGTAGATAACCGACTAGTTTCTATGGAAAATAAATGAGGGAAATAAAGACAAGCAAGATAAAGAATAAATATCCCCTTAACAGCTGTCAAACTTTCTTTTTCTGATATGCCTTTTTTCCGTAAAATATCCGAAAATCCTTTTTCACAAATACTCCACTCTTCGCCAATGGATGTAAAATTAGCCGTGATACTGTGATCAAAAGATCGGAGATTGCTTATTTGCATAACATACCCTAATTTGTTAAGCACCCTTGATTTTCCTGAAGTTATAAGTACAGACAATAATAAAAACTCCGTCAAATCTCCCATCAAATAAAAATGCTTTGTAATATTGCATATTTCTTTTTCCACCTCAACCCTTCTAACCATAAAACCAAGAAAAGTTTGATCAGACCAGAAATTTTTTGCCCGAGCAAACATATTCTCATCTTCGATTGACCTGCCTAAAGGTAGCGTTTGACGCTCAATAATACCGTAGGGTTTATTGTAGTCCTCCTTCCGAAAACGGATATCTACTTGCTTGCCGGCGCAAGTGGCATAATCTGGGTGCTTTTCCAAAAAATCTGCGCATTCAGAAATTGTTTTGGGAATCATAATATCGTCATCTCCCATCCATATACAATATTTCTCTTTTACCAAAGGCAGTAATAAATACAAACAATCCTTTCCGGGCGGAGCCCATTGGTAAGTTATGTTTAGTTTTTTAAATTTCTTAATTCCATTCTTTAATTTTTCGGCATTTTCCTCATTACTGCTGTCTGAAATATAAATAGGATGAGGACTATCCATCAGTTCATAAAACTCAAACTGCCTCAATATAAAATCGGGACGATTCATGGTTGAAATTATGGTAGCAACCTTCATGTTTACATTTCTCACTTTTAGCTTATGCTATAATACAAGCTGGACAAAGTCTATAGTGAGTGTTGATAACACTTATTGACACATTTTGACACTTTTTGATACTTTAACGTTAATCTAAATATATAACAACTTTATGGCTAAATATAAAGCCCAAATAACCGTAATACCGTACGGACGACAGACAATTGATAATGATGACATTAAAGCCGTCGTTAGTGTTTTGAGGTCGGATTGGCTAACCCAAGGCCCTACAGTAAGTCAATTTGAGGACTCACTGGCTAGATACTGCAACGCAAAACATGCTGTGGCCGTTTCAAGTGGCACAGCGGCACTTCATCTGGCATATTTGGCGGCCGGATTAGGTAGTGGTGATGAAATTATCACAACACCAAACACATTTGTTGCAACTTCTAATATGCTGCTGGCTGTCGACGCAAAACCAGTTTTTTGCGATATACGGCTCGATAACTACAATCTTGACGAGACAAAAATAGAGAAATTTATCACCTCAAAAACAAAAGCCATAGTTCCCGTTCATTTTGGTGGCCAGTCTTGTGAGATGGATACAATATTAAAAATAGCTAAAAAACATAATTTACTAGTAATCGAGGATGCTTGTCACGCTTTGGGTGCTTCATATAACAATAAAAAAATAGGAAGTATGGGTGATATGACTGTTTTCAGTTTCCATCCGGTCAAATCAATAACAACCGGTGAAGGCGGAGCGATTTTGACCAATAACCCTGAATTTTATAAAAAACTGGCTCACCTCCGAACTCACGGAATAATCAAAGACGAGAAGGGCTTTAATGTTATGACCGCGTTGGGTTATAACTACAGAATCACCGATATTCAAACGGCTTTAGGGGTCAGCCAGTTAAAAAAGCTTGATAAATTTGTAAAAGCAAGACAAAAAGCTTTTAACATATATAGGACTGAATTGGCTAACGTAAAAGAGATCCTCATTCCGTCAATAAATCCTAATACTGTCTCCTCAAACCATCTTTTCGTCATCAGAACAAAAGACTCGACGAAAAGAGATCCTCTTGCCAGTTTTCTTAAACAAAACGGCATAGGCGTAAATTTTCACTATCCAACCGTGTATTCCCATCCATATTATAGAGAAAACGGCCATAGAAATATCACCCTCAAAAATGCCGATCTTTATCATAACTCTTGTATCACGCTTCCGCTTTATGTTTCATTAACAAAAAAACAGGTTAAATATGTATGCAATGCGATAAAACAATTCTTCAAAGCATGAGTACATTCTGGAAAATCAGAATTGGAATGAGCCTTTGGGGATTACTATGTATCTGGTTTTTTACAAGACAAGTTGATCTTACGAGTAAAGTATTCATCGCCCAGCTTTTAGGCAATTCCTTGATACTTTGGTTGTTTATTGATAAACCAAAAAAAGATAACCCATGAAAACATACTTACTTTTTGAAATAGCCAATTCTTGTGCCGGATCGGTCAAATCAATACAAAAACTAATAGACTCACTGCCAAAAACAGATAATGCTGGAATTAAGTTTCAAGTCTACAAATATAATGAAATTGCCTTACCTGACTATGAATGGTATCCGGTTTATAAGCAAACTTTCATAAATGCAGAAAACTGGAAAAAGATTTTTGTTCATGCAAAGAAAAAGGGCTTTGATATTTGGATAGATGTTTTTGATCTTTATAGTGTTGAGGTTCTCAAAAACAACCTACCTTCGGTGGCGGGTATAAAACTCCAATCTTCAGTTTTAAATAACCTGAAGGTGTTAAATGCTCTGTCTGAAACAATAAGGGGCAGTAAGGTTAAGGTAATGTTAAACATTGCGGGTAGAGATCTGCCAAACATCAAGAATTTGCTTAAAGATATTAAATCGAATTATTTTAATAACGAGATAATACTTCAAGCCGGATTTCAAGGATATCCAACCGACAAAGAAGATTTAACTGTAAGTAAGGTTCAGATCTTAAAATCTGAATTTCCTAATATAACAATATCTTATGCCGATCATGTTGACGGATCTTCCCCGCTTGCATTTGATATTCCGGTTTTTGCTATAATAGCTGGCGCCACGCACATAGAAAAGCATGTTTGTTTAGACCGAAAAGGTACAAAATATGACTTCCAATCAGCAATTGAGCCCTATGAATGCGATTTATTAATCTACAAACTTAATGAAGCCGAAAAACTATTAGGCACAAAGTTTATACCAGATAAAGAAGCAAACTATTTAAAAACAACCATTGAAAAACCAATTGCTTCTATTCCCCTACAAGCTGGCGATGTAATTAATTTCAAAAACTTTGATTTTAAAAGGACCAGTCAAGAAGGTTTGACTGTAGCTGAAATAAAAGAATATACGAGAAAAAGATATGTGCTCAAAAATAACATCGGGCACGGGAAGCCGATAACGAAAGGGGGGCTGAAAAAAGCCAGAATAGGTGTTATTATCGCCTGCCGAATGAAATCAACTCGCCTAAAACGTAAAGCCATCTTACCCATCCAAGGACTAGCATCAATTGAAAGATGCATTTTGAATGCTAAAAAAATCAAATCGGCCAATGAAATAATTTTGGCTACGTCCACTCTGCCCGAAGATCAGATTTTAAAAAAATATGCATTAAAGCACAAGATCCATTTTTTTGCCGGAGACCCAGAAGATGTAATGCTTCGCTACTTAGGAGTAGCGAAAAAATATAATCTAGATGTAACTGTCCGAATCACCGGCGATTGTCCAATAGTATCCTATGAGATGGCAGAATTTTTGCTTCAAAGACATTTTAAAAAAGGCAACGATTATACCGGACCAGCCGAACATGCAACTGGCCAAAACAGTGAAATATATAACGTAAATACCCTAAAAAGAGTTATTGAGTATCTGGGCGATGCTAGACATTCTGAATACATGACTTGGTATATGCTCACCAATAAAGACATCTTTCAGGTTGATATGGCTGAATTACCAAGGGAATGGGTGCGCAGTTATCGATTAACTTTAGACGTACAGGAGGATTTAGACATGTTTAATGCTTTATTTGAAAAACTTGGTAAAAAAGAAGTCTGTATAAAAAATGTTTTTGATGTTATTGATAAAAATCCTTGGATACATGAACTCAATGATGCTATGGTTCTTAAATACGTATCCGATAGAAAACTAATAGCTATGCTAAACAAAGAAACAAAAATACACTTATCAAAATGAAATTAATTTATTGCACAAAATGTGTAATGCCAAACACTAAACCCGATCTCTTTTTTGATAAAGATGGTGTTTGTGATGCTTGTCGGTCATCTGAACTAAAACATGCAAAAACTAAAGGTATCAACTGGAAAGAGAGAAGGAGGAAATTTGAAAAAATTATATCTAAATACCGCTCCAAAAACGGCTATTATGATTGCATAGTTCCAGTTTCAGGTGGTAAGGATAGCCACTATCAAGCTCACATGATGAAAGTCATATATAAAATGCATCCCCTGTTTGTGTGTTTTGAAGCCACAAATATAACCGAACTTGGAAAGAAAAATTTAGAAAACATTCGACAATTCGGTGACCTTATATATTTCAAAAAAGACCCGGAAGTTTATAAAAAAATGGTTATAGAAGCATTCAAAAGGGTCGGTGATAATGAATGGCCTAACCATCTCGGTATCTTCACAATTCCAGTACAAATAGCTGTTAAATTCAAAATTCCACTTCTTATCTGGGGTGAAAATGTACAATTAGAATATGGGGGGCCAGCAACTTCTCGTAACAAAAATTATCTTGATCGCCGATGGCTTGAAGAATTCGGAGGACTTTTGGGGAACCGAACCGACGACATGCTCGAGGTTGATGGTATTACCAAGGAAGATCTAACCATCTACCGCTATCCGCACGACAAAGACCTGAAAAGGGTCGGCGTCACAGGATTATTTCTTGGCTATTTCTTCAAATGGGATGCCCGAAAACAAACAGAGCTAGTAATTAAGAAATACGGCTTTAGTGTTAAGGAAGATGGACCGATTGAAGGCACATATACAAATTATGAGAACCTCGATGAGGCGCACCAAGGTGTTCATGATTATCTTAAATTCCTAAAATACGGCTTTTGCAGAGCAACTGACCACGCTTGCTTAGACATAAGAAACAACCGAATAAGTCGCCAGGAAGGTCTTGAGCTTGTAAAAAAATATGATGGCAAATATCCTCACTACGGTGTCAAAAAATTTATTGAATACAGTAGACTGAGCAAAAAAGAAATTGATTTAGTTTTTGATCGATTCACTAATAAGCAAATTTTTAAAATTGATAAACACGGAAAATTATGTCGAGACATAGCCGGAAATCTTATAAAAAACAACTATGACAATAAATCATAAAAATGTCGTAATTATTGATTATCAAATGGGCAACGTAGCTTCAGTTAAAAAGGCGTTTGAAAAAATAGGGGCGAAAATAAAAATATCACACTTCGAAAAAGATATTAAAAATGCTGAGTATCTCATTTTGCCAGGCGTTGGCGCATTTGAAGAAGGGATGAAGAATCTTACCAAACAAGGCCTAATTAATTTGTTACAGAAACAAGTAGTGGAAAAAGGTGTCCCCCTGCTTGGCATATGCCTTGGAATGCAACTCCTCGCCGAAACAGGATATGAATTCGGAACGCACAAGGGTCTTGGCTGGATAAAAGGAGAAACTGTAAAACTAAAAGCTCCAAATCTTCCTCATGTTGGCTGGAATAATATAAAGATAAGGAAAAAAAGCATTTTCCAAAACATTCCAGACGATAATTTTTATTTTGTGCACAGTTATATATTTAAACCCAAAAATAAATCTATCACTGTGGCAACATGCTCATATGGAGAAACATTTACAGCTGCCCTCCAAAAAGACAACATATTTGCCACGCAATTCCATCCTGAAAAAAGTCAGCTAGCCGGATTAAGGGTGCTTGAAAATTTTTTAAACTTCAAATCAAACTATGCTTAAAACCCGCATCATCCCCTGCATGTTATACAACGGTACACATTTGGTAAAGACGATACTCTTTGGCGAAATGCGCACATTGGGCAACCCCATTCAAACCGCAAAGGTGTATAACAGTCGAAATGTTGATGAACTTATTTTTATTGATCTGAGCGCCACTGAAGAAAATCGCTCTCCAGACTTTGATGTTATCAGCGACATTATGCAAGAATGTTTTATGCCAGTAACAATCGGTGGCGGGATTCACTTACTCAAAGACATAGAAAAATTATTAAAAACAGGAGCTGATAAAATATGTATAAATTCTGTAACTACAACTAATCCAGAATTTATCACTCAAGCCGCTAAAAAGTTCGGTAGTCAATGCATCGTCGTCTCAATAGATGCAAAGAAAATAGGAAACGAGCATTATGTTTTTAAAAATAGAGGCACTAAAAACACTAAGAAACTGGTAACATTGTGGGCTAAAGAAGTTGAAAAATTAGGCGCCGGTGAAATACTTGTTAACTCGGTTGATAAAGATGGCACAATGACCGGATATGATTTGGTGCTTATTAAAAAAGTCTCATCAGCCGTTTCAATACCTGTAATTGCCTGTGGCGGAGCCGGTAAGGTACAAGATATCATTGACGCAGTAAAAATCGGAGGTGCCGACGCTGTTTCACTAGCCAGCATGTTTCACTATTCCGGCCACACCGCAAACAGTATAAAAGAGAGAATGGCCAAGGCCGGTATTTCTGTTCGAATTTTATAAAAATGCTAAGCAAAAAATACACAATAATAATATTGGGCGGATTATTAAGAAAAAATCCGAATGGAAGCTTTAAAACCGAACGATTTAACTATGTAAGAGTACTCGCCGGTTACTATCTTTACAAAAAATTATCCAAAAAGAATAAAGTGACATTGGTAGTTTCCGGAGGAAAGGGAATTTATAAAGATATTCCTGGAGTCCCGCCAGTAGCAAAAGTGATGAAAAATGAACTTATTAAACTTGGTCTACCTCAAAAAAAAATACTGGAAGAAAATAAAACACCCTCAACATACGCTGAACTTGTTTGGATAAAAAACTTTTTAATAAAAAAGCCGGACAAGGTCATACTTGTATCTAACAGTTATCACTTGCCCCGAATAAAAACAATGATAAATTATCTTCCAGAATTTAAAGGGCTTGGTAAAAATATCTTATTGACTTCAGCAGAAAAGGTAGTTATAAAGTTTAATAATAAATTAGAGAGTAAAATTAATAGGAAATTAAAAAGTCCTAAAATGAAAGGCGTAATCGCTAATGAGCAAAGGGGCATAAGAGCGTTAAAATCAGATAATTATAAATTTAGAAAATGACGGATTTAATTATTAAAATAAAGAGCGGAACCAGAAAGATTGGATCCAATCATCCTGTTTTTATAATTGCCGAGATGTCGGCCAATCATGGCCATGATATAAAAAAAGCATATAAAATAATTGATGCCGCCGCTAAAGCCGGCGTAGACGCAATAAAACTACAAACCTATACTCCCGACACGATAACGATCAATTCGGACAAGCCGGAGTTTCAAATTAAAGTCAACAAGGCATGGAAAGGTCAAACTCTTTATAGCTTATACAGCAAAGCCTATATGCCTTGGAGCTGGCAGCCGAAACTTAAAAAATATGCCGAATCAAAAGGGTTAGTTTGTTTTTCAAGCCCATTCGACAATACAGCCGTGGATTTTCTTGAAAAAATGAAGGTCCCTCTGTATAAAGTAGCCTCGTTTGAGGTTGTTGATATTCCCCTTTTAAAAAGAATAGGTCAGGCCCAAAAACCGGTAATTATTTCTCGAGGCATGTCTTCTTTGGCAGAGCTAAAATATGCGATTAAAACTCTTAGAAAATACGGCTGTCCATCAGTTGCCATCTTGCATTGCATCAGTTCGTATCCGGCTGAATATAAAGAAATGAACCTTAAAACTATTCCCGACCTGGCTAAAAAATTTAAAACAGCTGTTGGAATATCCGATCATAGCCCCGGAATTACAGTTCCGATTAATTCTGTTGCTCTTGGTGCTTCTATAATTGAAAAACACATTACCCTTTCAAGAAAAGACGGCGGACCTGATGCCGCTTTTTCCCTAGAACCACATGAATTTAAAGATCTCGTCACCGCTATCCGAAACTCTGAAACGGCACTAGGCAAACCCTTCTACGAACCAGGGTCAAAAGAATCAGAGAATATAATTTTCAGAAAATCTCTTTTTATTGTTGAAAATATTAAAAAAGGACAAAAATTTACTAGTCAAAACATTCGCTCAATCCGCCCCGGACACGGTCTTGAACCAAAATATTATGATAAAGTTATCAATAAACTGGCCAGAATTGATCTAGAAAAAGGTACACCGCTGGAATTAAACCATCTAAAAGTTGACAATAATTGACGCGAGTATAATTTTGTCTTAAGTTAATATAAGTATTTTATAAACTAGGCATTATGGAAATCGAGGTCAGACCAGCACAACTTAATGACGCAGAAAAAATCTGGAAAATAAGAAATGAACCGACATCTTTGGCTGTTGCAGCTAGCCATGAAGTTATTTCCTTGTTTCAACACATCACTTGGTTTGAAAATAAATATTTTAAACAGGAAGACAACTTTTGCTTTGTTGGAGAAGTAGATGGAAACGTCGCAGGATATTGCCGTTTTGATTTGGATGGCAATCATTATTTAAATTCAATAGCCATTGCTTCTTCAATGCACGGAAAAGGCATTGGCACCTTTCTTCTTGGTCAATCAATAGAACAACTGAAAACGGATAAACCAATTCACGCCGAGATAAGAAAACATAACATTGCCTCTATAAAAATATTTGAAAGAAATGGTTTTAAGAAAGTATCCGAAGACAAAAAGAATATATATTATCAGTTGGAAAACAGAATTCAAACATAAAAGACCCGCGAGGGTCTTTGTCTTTTATTAACATCTGTAATAATCAAGAATAGCCATAGCAATACGACTACCACTAAGTCCGTCTGTTTGAAAATGTTTCTGTTGTGCCTGTTGCATGGTAGCAGTATCCTCAGCAAGGATTTTCTGCAAACAACTCATAACCTCTTTTGCGCTTTCTGCTTTTAAAGATGCTCCGAGATTTATGATTGGCCATTCACCTAAAGTATTGTTGGTTACCTCCAAAAGCGACTGACCAATTTCGGGACTCCAAATAGTAATGACTGGTTTGCGTAAATAGCAGGCTTCAACGGTCATGGTTGAGAAAACACCAACTACAATATCCGAACCAGCATTTACTTCACCGCTACTAAGTTTGTTTGAATCAACAATTGTTCCTGTTCTTAGTTTTTTTAAAACTTCCCGGTACTCTGCCGCTTTGGAAAAAGAAACTGACGGATGATCTCTTAAAATCAAATGCATCGGAGTTGCCAAATCATTCAAAGCTTCAACCAGCATTGGAACAGCTTGTGTCATTCCAAAAATTTGGCCCTGACCTGGAAAGAAAACTACTGGCCACTCATTAGAAAGACCCAGTCTTTCTCGCAAATAATATTTGGCAACTTTTGTCTGGACACTAATAAACTTATCGAAAATCGACGAACCCGTGACATGAACATGGGATCCTGGGTAATCAGGCCATGATTTTAAAATCAAATCTTTTGCAAATTCATCACACGCACAGACACCATCTGGTAAAACTTCCCACTTAAATGCGCTGTGGCCAGCCCACATTTCTTCTACTAAAACCGTCGATAGACTTCTTTTTTTGGCTTCATTGTTCAAATCTATGGGCACAGATCCGCCCTTGGTGGCAACGGTTACGACAACTAATGACGGCTTAACAAAATCAAGCAGATTGCTCATTTTACATTCAGAAATCAATGTAAATCTATCCCGTAAAAGTGTGAGTGCGGACCCCTCGGCATAAACAGATACCGGAATCCCCTGATTTTTAAGTATTGTTATTACCGGCAAACAGGAATTTACGGAACCCGTATCCCGTAACCCAAAGAGAATCACTAATCACCACCCTTGTAAGGAACTTTTTAGTAATCATACCTAAATTATCTAAAATGTCAATTTTAGAAGTTATCTCGCCTTTACCGACCAGACATCGCCCCATTTGTGAGGATCAAAACGCTTGTCGTCTTTCAAGGATTCTTGGGTAGTGGAAGTTGAAGCGCAAACGAGAATTGTGTTATCGGAAAGAGAAACCCAGCCATTGGCGTATAATGGAGGAATTATTATTAAATTATTTTTTCTTACCGAGCTTACAAACTGATATTTTTCATCTGGTTTATCGGGATTCAAGGCAACAAATTTAGCCGAACCGGAAACAATGACAAAAAATTTCCACTCTTTTTCGTGATAATGAAACCCGCGAACAATACCCCTTGAATCATTACAAACATAATAAATCCTCTTAATAATACCTGCCTTTGGGGTAATTATTTCTAAACCATTTATAAAAGGCGCAAAAGTTCCACGGTCATCGGCAAAAATAGGATACTCAATTGCTTTTGGTTTTTCTAAGGTCATTTTTGCCATATTTTTTTTCCATCTTTCATTAAACCCGCTAAATGTTTTTCATTATGATGAACCGAATCTTTTGAAAATGCTCTGTTAGAACTGGCCAGTGATGCCATTTCTTTTATGCCATGATCCACTTTATATTTCAATCCCTTAAGAAGCCCTGCCCTTTTTGCTTTATCCGCATTTACATGATAATTGCGTTCATCTTGAAATGGCTGCTCGGTTGCTTCAACTTTACAATTTGTTAACTTACCGATTCTTTTTGCTAAATTTCCTATCTGGTAATTTTCAGTGGTAAGATTATAAATTCCTTTCGCGTTATTATTCAAACCATTAACAAAAGCCATAGCAATATCTTTTACGTGAATAAATGGTCTCCACTGAGTGCCGCCAAAATAAGACAACTTGCCCTCATCAATAGCCTTGAAACTTAACAAATTAACAGCCAGATCCATACGAACTCTGGAATGATAATCAGAAACACCATAAGCGGTGCCAATCCGATACATTAAAACATTCGGATATTTGATAAGAAACGACTCTACTTCCAGCTTGCTTCTGGCGTAAAGTGAGAGAGGATTTGTCGGCGATGATTCGGTAAGCATTGAATTGCTCTTGCCATAAACAGAACAAGTTGAAGCAAAAAGTATACGTCCTTTGTAATTTTTTATCAGCCACTTAACGGGTTCGACATTAACTGCCCTAGTCATCCATTCATCTATTTGACAGCCAGGATCACCAACAATCGCCGCTAACCAGATAATATGAGTGTAGTTAAGTAATACAGATTTGAGTTTATTGTAGTCTCGGATATCACCATATATAAAATCGACTGGCTTTAAATACTGATGCTCATAGACAAGCTTGTCATAAACACTAAAAGGAATTCTTTTGGCAACCAAAATATCGGTTATAGCACCACCAATATAACCGGCCCCACCAACAACAAGGACCTTGATTTTTTTATTATTTATAGAAACCACAGATTAAAGAGGGTTTTATAATTCTCTTATGTCGTATATAATAACAGAAATGTCCCACAATACAATATTCGCCATGTTGATATCCGTTGACACCTTTTGATATCTTCTGATACTCTTAGAATGGATAAGCAATTACAATTTTATGCTAACAAGTATTGCCCAAAAAATCAAAGCCGTCCCAAGCTATTTTTACAGGAATTATGCCGCTCCCAAAATTTACAATATTCGGGATAGAAAGATTTTATCAAGAAATTTGGAGCTCAAAAATAAATTTGCCAATAAGCGTTGTTTTCTCATTGGCGCCGGACCATCTATAGCTAGTGCTGATCTCTCAAAATTAAATAAAGAATATACTTTTGTGGTCAATGAATTTGAAAGAAATCCTCAAAACAGCGCTTTATCACCAAAATTCCACATAATCAGCGAATCAGACTACTTTACCGAGGATGGACCAGAATATTGGATTAATAGTTTTAAAGAAAAAGATCGCTACATATCCACAGAAACCATGATGATCCTTAATGTTGGGGCTAAACCATTCGTTGAAAAATATGGCCTATTTAAACAACATAAAATTTATTATGTTGGTACTCAAGGAATATTTACCAACAAACTACCGTTCAACATAAATCTGAATCGATATGTTCCTAATCCTAAAAATTCAATTTTAATGTGCCTGACGACCGCTGTTTGGATGGGTTTTAATGAAATTTATCTGCTTGGCTGTGAACATAGTTTTTTAGCTCAACCCCTTGGTCCAAGTAAATCGCTTGGATATATTCACAGCCATGAAGACGAAACCTCCAAATTAGACACTGCCAGCAAGGAAGTTCTTAAAAAATATCTAAGACCAAAACTTATTAACTCAAATTATGAACAAAATATGGCAAATACCTTACAGTTATTTAGAAATTACCGTTTATTCACTGCTAAGGCACTAAAGATCAATCCAAATCTTAAAATTTACAACGCAACTCCGAATAGTTTTCTAGATGTCTTTCCGATGATAAATTTTAATGATATAAAGGGGCTATGAAAAAATATATCAAATACAATGATATAGAAGTCGTATACAAAGAAAACTTGCATGGCGGAGGGATTAGATTTGGTCAGCAGTTTATTCCAGTTGTTAAAGAAAGGTTTGGCCACGTTAATCATGTATTTGAATTCTGCTCCGGACCTGGATTTATTGGTTTTTCGCTGTTAGCCAATAATCTTTGCTACAAATTAACTGTAGCGGATATAAATCCGGAAGCAGTTAAGGTTTTAAATGAAACAATTGGTAAAAATAGTTTAGAATCGCGGGTTACTGCTTATCTTTCTGACTGTTTAGATGCCATACCTGAAACAGAAAAATGGGATTTGGTTGTCGGTAATCCACCTCATGTTTTTTGTAAAACAGAAGAAGAACATAAAAAAGATATAACTCTATATGATCCTAACTTTAGTATTCATAAAAAATTCTACCGGGATATCCGCAAATTTTTAAAACCAACCGGTTCAATATTGCTTCAAGAACACACCGAATCAACAAGTATAAACGACTTCAAAGCTATGATAGAACAAAACGGCCTCAAAATTATAGACGTTTTTACTTATACCACTCCGCCATCAATAAAAAATAAGCTTGGCCTGAATCTACTAACTTTTCGCAAAGCTATAAATCCTTTTAGGGTTTATAGAGCTGTAAAAAGAAGATTGTGGCCGGCTAAGCCCAGAAATTATTATTTTATTTGGTGTAAAATTACATGAAAATTATCGGATTAAAAATTCTTGGCCACGATACTGGCGCCGCTTTATTAATAGATAACCAAGTTGTAGCCATATCTCAAGAACGTTTAGATAGAAAGAAATATTCCCGAGCGTTTCCTGAAGAATCAGTAAACTATTGCCTCTCTGCCGCTAACTTAAATGGTATTGATGATGTAGACATTGTTGCCATAGAACAAATGGACATAACTACCGAACCGTTGATAAAAGAACTCAAGCGACAGGATTGGTGGGATAAAATTGCCGATAAAGTCATATTCGTAAATCACCACGATGCTCACGCGGCTAGCGCTTTCTTTTGCTCTCCTTTTGAAGATGCCGCGATCATGATAGTTGATAGCGCCGGTCAAAAAGCCAAACTAGCAACCGGTCTAATCGGTATCGAAACGGAAACATTCTATCGCGGCAATAATAACAGTCTCCATCAAATAACCCGTAATTATGCGCCAGTAAATCAGTTTACCGGTTGGTTACTAAATTTTTCCGGTGTTGGAAACTTTTACTCTCAGGTTACATATTTTCTCGGCTTTGGTAAACATGAAGAAGGCAAAACAATGGGTCTGGCTCCTTATGGCCAAGGTAAATTTATATCTGAAATTCCAAAGGAACATTTTCTAAAAAAAGTAGGTGATTCTCGTTATATTTTTCCCTCACGCTTAGAACCACATCCTGATATGAGTTTAAAATATCTTTTCAGAAAAACATCTTATTCCAGAAAGTCAGCAATATTGAGACAATTAAAACCGCTAGTCCACATATTTTCTAAAAAAGGATTATCCTATGAAAAACCGACCCACTTTACTCAAACTCCTAAAATTTTTCTTGAGTATCCACGGGCAAACAAGAAAATAAAATTACCGGATAAATTTTACACTGAACTAGCCTATTGGGCCCAAGCTAATCTTGAAAAGGTCATGGTAGATTATGCTCTGTATTTACACAATGTCACTAAATCAAAAAATCTGTGCATCGCTGGCGGTGTCGGCCTAAACAGCGTCGCCAATAAAAAAATCTTGGATCAAACTCCTTTTGATAATATTTTCATCCAACCAGCATCAGGTGATTCGGGATTGCCTTTAGGCGCAGCTTTGTGGGCAGCCCATCAAATTAAAAAACTTCCACGCCAATGGCAAATGAACAACGCCTACACCGGTAAAGAATATTCCGATGCTGAAATATTAAATGCCCTCAAAGGACATAATTACGACAAATTAGATAATCCTTTTAAAACTGCAGCCAAATTGTTGGCCGAAGAAAAAATTATCGGTTGGTTTCAGGGAAAAAGTGAATATGGTCCGCGAGCACTAGGTAATCGAAGTATTCTGTGTTCACCCATTCCAGCAAGAATGAAAGATAAGCTGAATGCACAAGTGAAGCACCGAGAATCATTCCGTCCTTTTGCTCCAGCTTGTTTGGAAGAGTGTGCCAATGAATATTTTGAACTTAATCGCCCAAGCCCTTTTATGCTCCTTGTGGCCGAAGTAAAAAAAGACAACGTCCCAGCCATAACCCATATAGACGGTACCGGCCGTGTCCAAACGATCAACTCAGAACAAAATCCAAAATTTTATTCACTGATAAAAGAATTTCAAAATCTAACCGGGGTCCCCATTGTTTTGAATACTTCTTTCAATGACAACGGCGAACCTATTATTGAAACCCCGGAAGACGCCG